>ERZ1066120.801-NODE-801-length-24688-cov-15.050217_pt1 | contig 24688 bp, 23 predicted proteins | sample MGYA00382767_ERZ1066120 | MGnify/ENA primary metagenome ERZ1066120 (study PRJEB33369, sample SAMEA5778350) | biofilm metagenome | biome: Industrial cooling water; feature: Water cooling tower basin; material: Biofilm | place: United Arab Emirates | collected...
ACGTGCGGAGGGCGAAGCCCGGAGCACGACGCAGGGCGACCGCGCCCCCGGCGCGACTGCTGTTCCGCCTTCAAAGGCAACGGGCGCACTCGCCGTGAAAGGCTGGTCAACTCAGCCAGAGCCAGCACCTGCGATCGCGCGGGTGTCTGCCGAGCGTCTCACGTCACAGGGGTTTCGAGCGGTCGTTCGCGACCCTCTGGAGTCAGATCAATTTTCGTTGGTCCTTGACGTATCAAGATTCTTGAGTGTATTATGGCGTGTGCCCACCACCGCCATCGATCTGCCCCGCGCGGCGCGCCTTTTCCACGCGCTCTCCGACGAGACCCGCCTCGGCATCCTCGCGATGCTCGGCGACGGCGAGCGGTGCGTCTGCGACCTCCAAGTCGACCTCGACGCCGCCCAGTCCCGGCTCTCCTTCCACCTTAAGGTGCTCAAGGAGGCGGGGCTCGTGACCGACCGGAAGGAGGGGCGTTGGTCGTACTACACGCTCGTGCCGGAGGCTTTCGGCGAGGCGCACGACATCGTGCGCGGACTCGCCACCGAGCAGCCGGCCGGGCGCAAGCTCAAGGTTTTCGGGCGCTGCTGCGGCTGAGGGAGCCGTAAGGCGGGCCCGCCCGGGCTCAGGTCCCCCGCGCAGCGCCTTCTTCGCGCTGGACCCATCAACTTTCACTGGTCAACAGGAGCGCGTCATGACGTCGTCCACCACGCAGGCCCAGGGGAGCAGCGCCGCCACCGAGACGGGTACGGAGGCGATCGCCGACGTCGTGCGCGAGAAGTACGGCGAGGCCGCGCGGCGCGTGCTGGACACCGGCACCGCGGCCTCGTGCTGCGGCCCCGTGAACTCCTGCTGCGGCGGCGCCGCGTTCAACGGCTCCACCGACCCGATCACGTCGAACCTGTACGTGAACGGCGAGACCGACGAGCTGCCCTCGGCCGCCGTGCTCGCCTCGCTCGGCTGCGGCAACCCCACCGCGCTCGCGCAGCTCAACGCCGGCGAGGTGGTCCTCGACCTGGGCTCCGGCGGTGGCATCGACGTGATCCTCTCGGCCCGTCGGGTCGGGCCCACGGGCAAGGCGTACGGCCTCGACATGACCGACGACATGCTCGCTCTCGCCCGGCAGAACGCGGCTGAGGCGGGGATCACCAACGTCGAGTTCCTGCGCGGCCGGATCGAGGATATCCCGCTGCCCTCGAACTCCGTCGACGTGATCATCTCGAACTGCGTGATCAACCTCTCGGGCGACAAGCGGCGCGTGCTCGCCGAGGCGTTCCGCGTGCTCAAGCCCGGCGGCCGCTTCGCCGTGAGCGACGTGGTCGTGCGCGGCGAGGTGCCCGCGGCCGTGCGCCGGAGCATGGAGCTCTGGGTGGGGTGCGTGGCCGGCGCGCTCGAGGAGAGCGAGTTCAAGGCGCTGCTCGCGGAGGTCGGCTTCGATGGCGCCGACGTCGAGCCCACGCGCGTCTACCGGAGCGAGGACGCGCGCGTGTTCCTCGAGGAGGCCGGGATCGACGTCGCGGCGAACCTCGACGAGATCGACGGCAAGTTCATGGCGGGCTTCGTCCGCGCGACCAAGCCGCTGACGACGGCGGCCACCGCGGCGCACGGCACCGGCGCGCCGCGCGCCGCGCGCCCGCTGACCGTGGCCGCGGCCCCCGCCGCGAGCGCCACGGCGGCGACCGCCGGCGCCGCGTGCTGCGGGCCGGACTGCTGCCCCTGAGGGCCGTCCGTCCTTCCCCACCTCTACCGGCGGGCGCACCCACCCCGGCGCCCGCCACGCCCCTCCTGAGCCCCTCCCGAGGCCTGCATGAGCACTCCGATCCCGTCGCCGACGCCCGCGGCACCCCACGACTTCTCCGCCGCGCATGCCCCCGCCCTCAGGGCCGCGACCCCGGCCGACCTCCCGGCCGCTCTGCGCCTGCTGGCGGCCAGCGACCTCCCGGCGGCCGGGGTCGCGGACGTGTTCGCGGCGGCACCGGCCGACTTCGTGGTCGCCGACGACCCGCACGCCCCCGGCGAGCTCGCGGCTGTGGCTGGCCTGGAGGTCTGCTGCGACAACGCCCTCCTGCGCTCGGTCGCGGTGCAGCCGGCGTGGCGCCAGCACGGGCTCGGGCAGGCGCTCGTCCGTCGGGTCGTGTGCCGGGCCGAGGAACGCGGGCTCCGCGCCCTGTACCTGCTGACCATGACGGCCGAGCACTACTTCCCGCGCTTCGGGTTCGAGGCCATCGCGCGCGACGCCGTGCCCGCAGAGATCGCGGCCACCCTCGAGTTCAAGAGCGCCTGCCCGGCCTCCGCGGTCGCGATGGCGAAGCCGCTCCAGGCGCTCCCGTCGTAAGCCCCCTGTGACCGCCTCCACCGTCTCCGTCCCGGTCGCGCCGGACGAGCTGCCGATTCTCCGGCGGCTCTCGACGCTCGATCGCTTCCTGCCGCTCTGGATCTTCGCGGCCATGGCGCTCGGCATCCTCCTCGGCCGGGTGTACCCGGACCTCGGCGCCGCGCTCGACCGCGTGCAGGTCGCCGGCGTGTCGGTGCCCATCGCCGTCGGCCTGCTCTGGATGATGTACCCGGTGCTCGCGAAGGTCCGCTACGAGACCATCGGCCGGCACGCGCGCGACACGAAGCTCCTCGGCACCTCGCTCGTGCTCAACTGGCTCGTCGGCCCCCTGCTGATGCTCGCGCTCGCGTGGCTGTTCCTGCCCGACCTGCCCGCGTACCGTAATGGGCTCGTGCTGATCGGGCTCGCGCGCTGCATCGCCATGGTGCTCATCTGGAACTCGCTCGCGTGCGGCTCGGGCGAGCTCGCGGCGGTGCTCGTGGCGCTCAACTCCGTGTTCCAGATCCTCACCTACTCGGTGCTGGGCTGGCTCTTCCTGACCGTGGTCCCGGGCTGGTTCGGGGCCGAGACGGCGGCGCTCGACGTGTCGATGGGCCAGATCGCGCGGAGCGTCGCGATCTTCCTCGGAGTGCCCCTGGTCGCGGGCTACCTAACGCGGAAGCTCCTGGTCGACGCGAAGGGGCTCGCCTGGTACGACGGCACGTTCATGCCGAAGTTCGGCCCCACGGCGCTCCTCGGGCTGCTCTACACGATCGTGCTGATGTTCGCGATGCAGGGGCACCGGCTGCTGGCGCTGCCGCTCGACGTCGTGCGCATCGCGCTGCCGATGCTCGTCTACTTCGGCGCGATGTTCGGGTTCGCGTTCTGGTTCGCGCGCCGGCGCGGCTTCGACTACGAAACCACGGCGTCGCTCTCGTTCACCGCGGCGGGCAACAACTTCGAGCTCGCCATCGCGGTCGCCATCGCCACGTTCGGCATCGGCTCCGGCGAGGCCCTCGCCGCGGTCGTCGGGCCGCTCATCGAGGTCCCGGCGCTCGTCGGCCTCGTCTACGTCTCCCTCTGGGCGCGGCGGCGATTCTTCGCGGCCCCGTCGCCCACCGCGCCCGCCCCCGTCCGCTGAGGACCACCCCCGTGCGCTACGCCCTGATCTCCGACGTGCACGCGAACCTCGAGGCGCTCACGGCCGTCCTCGCCGACATCGACCGCCGGCGCGACGTGGACGCGATCTACCACCTGGGCGACCTGGTCGGGTACTCGAGCAGCCCGAACACGGTCGTCGACCGCCTGCGCGAGCGCGGCATCGCCGGCATCGCGGGGAACTACGACTCGACGGTCGCGACCGACTACAAGCACTGCGGGTGCAAGTCGGAGAGCCCGCGCCAGGAGGAGCTGGCCCACATCAGTTACGAGTACACGCGCCGCGCGGTCACGCCCGAGACGAAGCGGTTCCTCGGCGGTCTCCCGTTCTCGCTCGACCTGCGCCCGCTCGGCGGGCACGCGCCGGGCCCGCGGCTCGTGCTCGTGCACGGCACGCCGGCGCTCAACACGGTCTACTTCACCGAGGATCGCCCCGACGATTTCTGCCGCAAGATGGCAGCGGCAGCGGGGCTCAGGACCGGCGACGTGCTGGCGTTCGGCCACACGCACAAGCCGTGGCACCGCACGGTCGACGGCGTGCACTTCGTGAACACCGGCAGCGTCGGAAGGCCGAAGGACGGCGACTGGCGCGCGGGCTACGTGCTGCTGGACTTGGGCACGGGCGAGCCCCGGGTGGAGCACGTGCGGGTTGCGTACGACGTCGAGGCGGCCGCGCGGGCCGTGCTCAACGCCGGGCTGCCTCAGGAGTTCGCTGACTTCCTGCGGACCGGCGGCCAGCCGGCCGCGGTGCCCGCGGCGTAGTCGAACGATCGGCGGCGCGCGGCGGGGTGGCGTGGAATGCAGCGCGGGCGGCCATCAGCCGCCCCCGCTGTCTTACCGGCATCATGTGACGCCGTCCGTTGCCGTTCACTTGCGGTTCAGTTGCAGCAGCAGTTCCCGCAGCACGGCCCGCCGTCGCACCCGCAGGTGCAGGCGGGGCAGTCGCAGCAGCAGGCGTCGGCGGCGGGCACGGTGGCGCGGTCAGCGCTGGTCATCGTAGTCACCTTGGGGCGGAGTGGGGTCGTGCGTTGTGTGGAGCCTCACGCCGGGAAGGGCGTGGGGCAGGGTCGTGCCGTCGCCCTCAAGGGCGCCGTCGTCGAGCGCGCCGAGGATCGGGCAGCTGGCATTGTCCGCCGGGCCATCGGGCCCGCACGTCGTCTCGCACGCCTCGACGAGTCCGGCGAGGGCGTCGCGGAGCGCGAGGAGCTGCCGCACCCGGTCGTCGATATCCCGGACCTTGGCCGCCGCGACATCGCGCGCTGCGAGCGCGGCCGCGGGCCGGCGCGCGTCGGTCCGCAGGCGCACCAGTTCTTCAACCTCGGCGAGCGAGAAGCCGAGCGCCTGGGCGCGCTTAATGAACCGCACCAGGGTTGCAGCCTCGTGCGGGTACTCGCGGTATCCGCTCGCTCGGCGGCCGGTGGGCCGCAGCAAGCCGCGCCGCTCGTAGTAGCGGAGCGCGTCGACGCTCACGCCAGTCCGGGCGGCCAGGTCGCCGATGCGGAGCGTTGCGCTCGGCGCGGCGGTGCGGGCGGTGGGGGGTGCGGCGGTTGTCACGGAGGTACGCTACACCCTGGAGCGCACTCCAGAGTCAAGGATCGGTCGACACCCGACTGGCTATGCGTGGCCGTCCGTCTCCCGCAGGTCGGCGCGCGCGTCGCGGACGATCGCCGCCGACGACTGCAGGAACAGGCCGGCGATCACGATGGCGACGACGAGGTCCGGCCACGGCGTGCCGGTCCACGCCACCAGGCCCGCGGCGACGACGACCGCCGCGTTTCCGATCGCGTCGTTGCGCGAGAACAGCCAGACGGCCCGCGCGTTCGCGTCGCCCGTGCGGTGCGGGATCAGGACGAGCGCGGCGACCACGTTCACGACCAAGGCGATCCCGCCGAAGATCCCCATCAGCTCCGCCTCAGGGCGCTGCTGCACCAGCACCCGGTAGGCGGTCGTAGCGAGGACGCTGAGCCCGAGCGCTCCGAGGAACAGCCCCTGGATCAGGGCCGACCTGGCGCGCCACACGAGGCGCCACCCGATGGCGAGGAGCCCGAGGAAGGTGATCAGCCCGTCGCCCAAGAAGTCGAGGGCGTCCGCCTTCAGCGCCTGCGACCCCGAGAGGAAGCCGCCGACCGCCTCGACGATGCCGTAGCCGACGTTCAGCAGCACGACGATCCACAGCGCCCGCTTGTAGCCCGGCGCGATGTGGCTGAGGTCCTTCGGCCGCTCGTCCTCGTCGCAGCCGGCGTCTGCGCCGTCCGCCGCCTCCCCGCCGGCCCCGCGCCCGCCGAGACGGTCGAGCTGATAGCCGATGGCGGCGACGGCTCCCTCAACGGCCGGCAGCACCCCTGGGTCGGTCACGCGGGTCGTCATGATCTGCGTGGCGACCGAGACCTTCACCGTCTCCACGCCGGCGACTGCGCGCGTCGCCTGCTCGATCTCGGCGGCGTCGTGCGCGCAGTCCATGCCGGTCACCCGGTACTGGACCACCGGCACCGTCGCGGCGCTCACCGGAGTCTCGCGAGCTTCACGCGCTCTTCCCGGTGACGGTCATCGGTGCGCCCGAGGCGACAGCGCCGTCGATGCCGCCGAAGAGGTCGACCACGAGTTGGCGCGTTGGCGCGTCCGCCAGCCGGTAGTAGGCGACCTTCCGCTGCTTCCGGTACGCCACCATGCCGGCGAGCCGAAGCCCGCGTAGCGCGTGGGACACGGCGCTCTCCGAGACGGTGGGGCCGCCCCCAGCGCCGACGATCAACGTCAGATCGCAGACGCACAGCTCCTCCGCCCGCGCGAGGGCCGCGAGCAGGCGCAGCCGCGTCGGATCCCCCAGCAGCTTGAGCCGCTCCGCGGCAAGGGCCACGGCGGCACCGCTCGGCATCTCCGCGCGCACCCGCGTCACCGTGGGGGCGTCGATGCAGCGGACCTCGCACATGTCCGTGCTCATGTCTGCCCTTCCGCCGGAGCGCACGGGCAGGGGCGGAGCGGCAGCGGGGCGCGGGCGGTCAGATTGCGGCACTGGCGGGGGCGTGATACGTTGCCTGAACGTCTGAGCGGACGTTCAGGTATCCTAGCCGCCTGACCCGCCGCCTGCAACGCGCTCCCCGCCCGCCCGACTCGCGTCGCTTCATGCTCCGCACCCTCCGTCTGTCTGGCCGTCCGACCGCGCTGCGTCGCCTCCTGGCGGCGCTGCTCTGGTCGGTGCTGGGCCTGACCTTTGGGGCGGAGCCGTTGCTGGCGGACGTCTGCGACGGGGACGCCCCCGCCGCTGCGGTGGCCGCGCTGGTGCCGCACACCGACGGCGCGACGCTGGCCGGCACGGCCGGCGCCCTCCCCAGCACCGCGAGCGTCGCGAGCGTCGCCGCGGCCGAGGCGCCGGCCGGACCCGTTGATGGAGGCGGCCCGGAGCACGCGGTGCACGTGTGTCACTGCACGCACGCGCACGGCAGCACGCTGGCCGACGGCTACGCGATCCGCGCGAGCACGCGCCCCGTGACGACCGCGGTCTGCTGGTGCGCCGACCGACTGCCGCCGAGCCCCGCGCTCGAGCCGCAGCTCCGCCCTCCGGTCCTCTCGCACGCGGCGTGACGCCCCGCGACGCGGCTTCGTGCCGCGTCCGGCCCCGTCGCGCCAGACGCCGCGCCTCCCGCCAGTCGCCTCTGCGGCGTCGCGGTCGAGGCGCGTTCCGCGTCCTTCCGCGCCTGTTTCGCCGGCGCGGCCGTGCTCCCTGGGAGATCCTCCATGCCCGTCCGTCTCGTCGGCGGCTCCGCGTGCGCTCGTTCCCGTCGCCGTGCGTCCGCTGTGCCCGTCCCCTCGTCCCTCGCGCTCGCCGCCGCCCTGACGCTTGCCCCGTGGGCGGGCGCCGCGGGGCAGGTCGCTGCGCCACGTCCCACGCCGTCGGTGGCGGCGCGGGACGCGCAGCCCCCTCTCGACTCGCTCGCGCCGGCACGCATCCTCGCCCGTCTGCAGGAGGCGGCGGTGGCGGCCAGCCCGGCGCTCGCGGCCGGGCGGGCAAACCTCGATGCCGCCCGCGCTCGTGCCCGCGCCACCGGGTTCGCCGCGCCGCTGTCCGTGTCCGCCGGCGTCTCCGAGACACCGAACGGGAACCTCGACCAGGGCAACCTCAGCCTCGAGGTCGGGCGCGCGTTCTTCACCGGCCCCCGCCTGCGCGCCGAGCGCGCGGTCGCGGCCGTCGACGTGCAGGCGGCCGAGGCGTCGCTGGCCGCCGCCGAACGTCAGGTGCGCGCGAGCGTGCTACGCGAGGCGGTCCGCGCAGCCGGCGCGCAGCTCGTCGCCCGCCGCCTTGCCAGCGAAGACCTCCTGCTCACGGGTGCCGAGGAGGGCGTGCGAGCGCGCTTCGCGGTCGGCGAGGCGCGCTACGTCGACGTGCTCCGCCTCCGCACCGAGCGCCTGCGGGTCCAGAGCGAGCGGGCAGCCGCGCTGGCCGAGGCGCGCGCAGCGGTCGCGGCACTCGGCGGCGTGCTCGGCGCTGAGGATGCGACCCGCGCGCTGCTCGGGGCAGGACTCGACACGCTCGCCGCCCCCAGCCTCGCGGAGGCGTGGCGCCACGTCCTCCCGCCCGACCAGGCCACCGACTCGCTGATCACCGCCTTCGTCGCCGCCTCAGGCGACGTGCAGCTGGCGGCGGCCGCCGTGGCCCGGGCCGAGGCCGAACGCACGCTCGCCACCGCCGCGCGCCGACCGCAGGTCGAGGCGTTCGGCGGCGTGCAGCGCATCGGGCAGGCGAACAACGGTCCGACACTCGGCCCGTCGCTGGGCGTGACCGTCTCGCTCCCCTTCACCGCAGGCCAGGCCAACCGCTTGGGTGCGGCCGCGGCAGAGCAGGCAGTCGCCGCCGCCGGGGCGGCCCGCACAGCGACCCAGGCGGCCGTGCGCGCGCGCGTGCAGGCCGCCGCCGAGCGGTACGCCGCCGCGCGCGAGCGCCTCGCCGTGTTCGACGCCGCCCTGCTGCGCGGCGCCCGCGACGAGCGCGAGGGCGCGCTGGCGTCGTATCGGACCGGCGGGCTGTCGCTCCTCGAACTCGTCGACTTCGAGCGGGCGCTCGCCCGGGCCGAGATCGACCGCATCCGCGCGCTGACGGACGCCGTCGATGCGTGGGCCGACCTGGCCTCCGGTGGCGAAGTCGACGACGAGCCGACCCACACCCTCACTGCGCCCGAGCGGCGTTGACCCGAGATGACCATGACGATGCTTGATCGACTCGCGTCGCGCCCGTTGCGGTTCGTCCTCGCGTTCGCCGTCGTGGCGAGCGCCGGCGTGGCTGCGGGCTGCGGGAACGAGAACACGGGTGCGGAGAATCGCGGCACCAGTCGCAGTAGCGCGCACACGCCGGAGGCGGCGGTCCCCGCCGCGGCCGAGAAGGCGGGCGGCGAGAAGGAAGGCGAAGGCGAGCACGGCGAGGAGCATGGGGAGGGCGAGGCCACCCGGGTGACCCTCACGGAGGCCGCGTTCGCGACGGCCCGGATCGCGGTCGAGCCGGTCGCCGCGACCTCCGCCGCCACCGGCGGCGTCGGCCTCGAGGTGCCCGGCCAGGTCGAGCTCGACCCGCGGCGGGTCGCGCTCGTGTCCTCCCGCATCGCCGGCCGCATCGAGCGGCTCGCCGCTGTCGAGGGCGACCGTGTGGGCGCGGGCCAGCCGGTGGCGTACCTCTACAGTCCCGAGTTCCTGGTCGCGCAGGCCGACCTCGGGCAGGCGACGCGACGCGCGCAGCTCCTCGCCGGCACGGAGGACGAGCGCGGGGCGCGCGCGCTGGTCGACGCCGCGCGGCGCCGGCTGCGGCTCATGGGCGCCAGCGAGGCCGACATCGGCCGCGCGGCCGCCGGCGGCGAGCCCGCCGCCACGCTCGCCCTGCGCGCGCCCATCGGCGGGAGCGTGATGGAGGCGCACCTGCTGCCCGGGGCGGCCGTCGAGCCGGGCGCCCCGATCTTCACCGTGGCCGACCTGTCCGTGATCGACGTGGTCGCCGAGGTGCCGGAGCGCTCGCTCCCCCTCGTGCGGACGGGCCAGCGCGCGAGCGTCGGCATCGCGGCCTTCCCTGCGATGCGCTTCGACGGCGAGGTGGAGCGCCTGCGCGACGCGCTCAACCCCGAGACGCGCACGGTGCGGGCGGTGATTCACGTGCCCAACGGCAGCCGCCGGCTGCGCCCCGGCATGTTCGCGACCGTGCAGCTCGACGTCGCGACGCGCGACGCGCTGGCCCTCGCGCCCGGCGGCGCGACCGTCGGCGCCGCGGGCGCGCGTGGGGTTGGCGGCACCGCCGGCGGCACCGTGCTCACGATCCGCGAGTCGGCCGTCGTCACCGACGGCGAGCGCCGCTTCGTGTTCGTCGAGGTCGGCCCGCGCGCCTACGAGCGCCGCGAGGTGCGCGTCGCGTCGCTGGCCCCGCCGGGGTCGTCCACGCCCCGCGCCCCCGCCGTCGTCGTGCAGGACGGCCTCCGCGCCGGCGAGCGCGTCGTCGTCAGCGGCGCCTTCACGCTCAAGTCCGAGCTCGCGAAGGCGTCGCTCGGCGAAGACCACTAGGAGGCGGCCATGACCATGATCGACACGGGCGCCCAAGCCGGCGTCCAGACGGGCACCCCTCCTGATCCCGATGCCACGGCGCGCCCCGATGGCGCGCCGCCGGTCACGGCGTCACGCCACCCCGCCGCCCCGGCCCCGGACGGCCTCGTCGAGCGTCTCGTCGCCTGGGCCGTCCGCCAGCGCGCGGTGGTCGCGGCGCTCGTGCTCGCCCTCGTGGGCGCGGGCCTCTGGGCGCTCAGCACCCTGCGCGTCGACGCGTTTCCCGACCTGACCGACGTGCAGGTGCAGGTGCTGATCGAGGCGCCGGGCCTCTCGCCCGTCGAGGTCGAGCGGCTCGCGACGTTCCCGCTCGAGGTGGCGATGAACGGGATGCCGAGCGTCACGCTCGTGCGCTCGGTCAGCAAGTACGGGTTCGCGGCCGTGACCGTGGTGTTCGAGGACGGCGTCGACATCCAGCGCGCCCGCACGCTCGTGAGCGAGCGCCTGCAGGGCGTCCGCGAGCAGCTTCCCGCCGGCGCCGAGGCCAACCTCGGGCCCCTCTCGGCGGCGAACAGCGAGATCTACATGTACACCGTGTCGGGTGGCGGGAAGGACCTGGCCGAGCTCCGCACGCTGCACGACCGCATCGTCCGCCCCCAGTTTCGCACCGTGCCGGGCGTGACGGAGGTCAACTCGTTCGGCGGCTACGTGCGCCAGGCGCAGGTGGTCGTGCGCCCGGACGAGCTGGTCAGCCACGGCCTCACGCTCCACGACGTCGTGGAGGCGGTCGAGGCGAACAACGCCGTCGCCGCCGGCGGGTACTTGGAGCACCGCGACGAGCAGTACATCCTGCGGGGGCTCGGGCAGGCGGCGACGCTCGACGACCTGCGGAACACGGTCATCCGCGCCACCAGCGCGGGCGTGCCGATCACCATCGGCGAGGTCGCCGACGTGCGGTACGGGGCCGAGCTCCGGCAGGGCGCTGTCTCGCAGGACGGCCGCGGCGAGGTGGTGAGTGGCATCGTGATGATGCTCCGGGGCGAGAACAGCCGCGAGGTCGTGCGCCGGGTCCGCGAGCGCGTCGAGGAGGTCAACAAGTCGTTGCCCGTCGGCGTCCGCGTCGTGCCGTACTACGACCAGACCGACCTCGTGAACGGCACGCTCGCCACGGTGAAGCGCAACCTGCTCGAGGGCGGCCTGCTGGTCATCGCGGTGCTCCTGCTGTTCCTCGGCAACGTCCGCGCGGCGCTGCTCGTGGCCGCGACGATCCCGCTCTCGCTGCTCTGCGCGTTCCTCGGGATGCGGTGGCTCGGGCTCTCGGCGAACCTGATGAGCCTCGGCGCCATCGACTTCGGCATGATCGTCGACGGATCGGTCGTGATGGCCGAGCACTTCGTGCGGACGCTGCACGGCGACGAGGAGCGCGGCGAACTGCCGACGACCCGCGAGGGGATCGCGGCGCGTCTGGTGGCGGCGGCCCGGGAGGTGGCGCGCCCCATCGCGTTCGGGGTGCTCATCATCATGCTCGTCTACGTGCCGATCCTGAGCCTCCAGGGGCTCGAGGCGCGCATGTTCCGCCCGATGGCGATCACGGTCGCCCTGGCGCTCTTCGGCAGCCTCCTGCTCGCGCTCTGCTTCGTGCCGGCCGTCGGCACGTGGGTCTTCCGGCGCGGCGCCCGCGAGTCGCGGTACGCCGAGCGCCTCGCGCACTGGCTCGACCGCCGCTACTCGCGCGCGCTCGGCGTCGTCACAGCGCGCCCGCGGGCCACCGTGCTCACGGCCGTGGCGGTGTTCGCGGCGACGCTGCTCGTCGTGCCCCGCCTCGGGACGGAGTTCCTCCCGCAGCTCGACGAAGGCTCGCTCCTCATCTCGGCGACCAAGGACCCGACCATCTCGCTCACCCGTTCCGTGCAGATGCAGCAGGAGCTGGAGCGCACGGTGAAGATGTCGCCCGAGGTGACGACGGTGGTGAGCCGCGTCGGCCGTGCCGAGATCGGCAGCGACCCGATGGGGGTGAACCAGAGCGACAACTTCGTGATGCTCAAGCCGCGCGAGCAGTGGCGGCCGGGCGTCGACAAGGACTCGCTCGAGCGCGAGATCACGAACCGGCTCACGGAGCGGGTCCCGGGCGTCGCCGTCGGCATGACGCAGCCGATGCAGATGCGGCTCGACGAGCTGATCTCGGGCGTACGCGCCGACCTCGCGATCAAGGTGTTCGGCGACGACCCGCTGGTGACGCGCCAGGTCGCCGACCAAGTGGCCGGCGTTCTCCGCGGTGTACCGGGCGCTGACGAGGTGCGGGTCGAGCAGACGGCCGGTCAGGGTTACCTGAACGTCCGGCTGAACCGCGCGGCGATGGCGCGCTTCGGCATCCCGATGGCCGAGGTGCAGGAGGCGCTGGAGACGGCGGTCGGCGGCCGGCCCGTGTCGCAGCTCGTCGAGGGGAGCTGGGCGGTCGACGTGGCCGTCTACTATCCCGAGGCGCTCCGCACCTCGGCGGAGGCCATCGGCGCGATCACCGTTCCAAGCCCGAGCAGCGGCGGGTCCGCCGGCGCGCGGATCCCGCTCGCGCAAATCGCTGACATCCGACTGGAGAGCGGGCCGGTGCAGGTGAGCCGCGAGCGCGCGCAGCGCTACACGCTCGTCCAGTCCAACGTGGAGGGGCGCGACCTGGGCGGGTTCGCGGCGGACGTCCGGCGCGCCGTCGAGGCGCGCGTGCGACCGCCGGCCGGGGTGTTCGTCACGTACGGCGGCGCGTTCGAGAACCAGCAGCGCGCGATGGCGCGCCTGCAGATCGTGGTGCCGCTCTCGATCACGCTGATCGCCCTGCTCCTGTGGGCGTCGCTCCGCTCGTGGTGGCTCGCGGGGCTCGTGCTCGTGAACCTGCCGTTCGCCGCCGTGGGGGGCGTGCTCGCGCTCTGGCTGCGCGGGCTGCACCTGTCGGTCTCGGCAAGCATCGGCTTCATCGCGCTCTTCGGCGTGGCGGTGCTGAACGGCCTGGTGCTCCTCACCACCGTGCAGCGCGCGCGGCAGGGCGGCGCCACCCCGCTCGACGCGGCGACGGGCGGGGCCCGGGAGCGCCTGCGGCCCGTACTGATGACGGCGCTCGTCGCGAGCCTCGGCTTCGTGCCCGTGGCGCTCTCGCACGGCACAGGCGCCGAGGTGCAGCGGCCGCTCGCCACCGTCGTGATCGGCGGGCTCGTGACATCGACGCTGCTCACGCTGCTCGTGCTGCCGACGCTGTACGCCTGGATCGAGATGCGCATGGCGGCGCGGGCTGAGCGCCGGCGCGCCCGCCGCGCCGCCCGGCACGACGGCGCGGATGCCGGCCCGATCGGCGGCCCGGCGCTGCCGGCGCCAGGCGGAGCCGGCGCGTGAGTCCCGCCCGCCGCCGCGTCAGTGCCGGCGGCGCGGCGCCGTTTTTCACAGTCCTGCGCCGCGCAGAACCCTTCCACCAGGAGCACGCGATGCCGCACCTCCCCGCCGGCCGGCCGTCCGATGGCGCCGCGACGCTCGACCTCCCGCTCCGTGGCCTCGCGAGCGACGGCGCGGACGCCGTCGTCGGGCCGGCGCTGCGAGCGCTCCCCGGCGTCGTGGCGGTCACGGTGCTCGCGTCCGAGTTCCGCGTACGCGTCACGTATGACCCCGCGCGGATCCCCCCGGAGGCGATCCGCGAGGCGCTGCACGGGATCGTCCCGCCCGACACCGCGCACGGCGCTCCGGCGCGCGGCGAAGGTGGCCGGCCCGCGCAGGGGAGGGATTGATGGCCGGCACGCACCACCCCCCCGCTGGCGAGCATGCGGACCACAACCACGCCGGCCACAATCATGGCGCTGGCGAGAGCGGTGGTAGTCACGCCGGGCACGGGCACGCGGGCCACAGCCACGCGCCCGCGTCGTTCGGCCGCGCGTTCGCCATCGGCATTACGCTTAACCTGGTCTACGTTGCGATCGAGGCGGTCTTTGGCCTCCGCATCGGCTCCATGGCGTTGCTGGCCGACGCGGGGCACAACCTGAGCGACGTCCTCGGGCTGGTGGTCGCGTGGGGAGGAGCGACGCTCGCGCGGCGCAGTCCCACACCCCGGCGCACCTACGGGCTCCGGAGCTCCACGATCCTCGCTGCCCTCGCCAACGCGGTCTTCCTGCTAGTCGCCATCGGCGCCATCGGCTGGGAGGCGGTTGGCCGCTTCCAGGCGCCGGAGCCGATTGCCGGCGGCACGGTCGCGTGGGTCGCCGGCGTCGGCATTGCGGTGAACGCGCTGACGGCGTGGCTCTTCATGTCGGGCCGCAAGCAGGATCTCAACATCCGAGGCGCATACCTGCACATGGCGGCCGACGCCGCCGTCTCGGCGGGCGTCGTCGTGGCGGGCCTCACCATCGCGGCGACGGGTTGGCTGTGGCTCGACCCCGCGATCAGCCTGGGCGTGGCGCTCCTGATCGCCGTCAGCACGTGGGGCCTGCTCCGCGACTCGGTGAACCTCGCGTTGAACGCGGTGCCGGCGCACATCGACCCCGACGCCGTCCGCGCCTACCTCGCGGGGCTGCCAGGCGTGCGCGAGGTGCACGACCTGCACATCTGGGGCATGAGCACCACGGACGCAGCGCTCACCGCACACTTGGTACGCCCGGCGGTAGAGGACGAGGACGCGCTGCTCGTCGGGGTGAGCCGCACGCTCCGCGAGCGCTTCGGCATCGCGCATCCCACGGTGCAGATCGAGCGCGGGAACGGCCCCCACGGCTGCGACCTCGCGCCGGCGGACGTGGTCTGATGGACCGCTGGATGCGCTGCGCGGTCCGCGCTCTCCGCGCCCTGACCCTACTCCCCTCCGTCGCCTTCGGCGCCGGGTGCTACACCGACCCCGGCTACAAAGGCCGCCCCAGCGAGGTGTGGATCGCGCAGCTCGCCGAGCCGGGGCTGGATCGCCGGATCGACGCGGCCGCCGCGCTCGGCGAGGTGCTGCGCCTGCAGCCGAACGCACCTAAGGTCGTCGACGCGCTCGTCGCGGCGCTCGCCGACACGAGCGACCCAATGCGCGTCGCGGCCGCCTCGGCGATCCGGCACGCGGGACGCGGGGGACGCCGGGTGCGCGAGCAACTCGAGCGCGACGCGGTGCCAGCCGTCGCCGAGCTGCTCGCCGACTCCGCGCATCCAGCCGTGCGGACGCAGGCGGTCGCGGTCCTGCGCGACTTTGGCCCAGATGCGGCGCCTGCGAGTGCGCCCGCGCTCGCCGGGGCGCTCGCCGATTCGGACCCCTTCGTGCGCCGTCCGGCCGCGGAGGCGCTCGGTGCGTTGGGCGAAGCGGCCCGGCCGGTCGTCCCGCGCCTCGCGAGCGCGGCGACCCGCGACGACGACTTCCGCGTGCGGCGGGCCGCCGCTCGCGCCCTAGCCCTGGTCGGTGGTCCCCCGCCGACCGTCGGGCCGGCGCTCGCCGTGGCGCTGCGGGACACGGTGGAGCTGGTGCGCGAGGCGGCAGCCGAGGGCATGGGCGAGCGCGGCGCCGACGGGTTGCCTGAGTGGACGGCGCCGAACGCGGGAGATCCGCTGGGGGCGCTACGCCGGACGGCGACGGCAGACGCCAATGCTCGAGTGCGCGTCGCGGCCGTCACGGCGCTCGGCTTGGTGGGCGACCGTGCGAGCCGCCCGGTGCTGCGCGAAGCGCTCGCCGACCCTGACGCAGCCGTGCGGCGGGAGGCCGAGCACGCGCTCTCCGCGCTGCACCGGCGCGGCGGCGAGGACCCGGAGCAACACGCGCTGCCCGAGCCGACCCAAGGGGAGGTGTGCCGGTTGAACCCGCGTGCGACGGGGTGTTGAGTCCTCGCGATCGACGCCACTCGCGTCGGCGCGCGCCGACGTCGGCCAATGTCCTCCCAACGCTCAGTTTTGCGCTTCGCTGGTCCGGATGCGCGGCCCCTTCTGGTGCGCTGAATGAGCACCTGCTGGGAGTAGGCGAACGGACGTGTCCCGGTCCTGCGCGCTTCGCGGCAATTCGGAGACTCGGTCACCTCCTACGGCAGCCGCGGGGTGATGGGTGCGCTTGCACCGAACGGCGACCGGATCAACGTGGGGTGGCCCGGTGTTTCTGCCCTCGTCTCGCAGGTGCCCCATGTTGGTCGGCTACGCGCGCGTGTCCACCGCCGAGCAGTCCCTCGCGCTGCAGCAGGACGCCCTCATGACGGCTGGGTGCGACCGCGTCTACACCGGCGTGGCGAGCGGCGCCGACCCCAACCGCGACGGCCTCGCCGAGGCGTTCGACTACGTGCGTGGCGGCGATACGCTCGTGGTCTGGCGCCTGGACCGGCTCGGACGCTCTCTCAAGCAGTTGATCGAGCGCGTGACTGCGCTCGAGAGCCGCGGCGTGGGGTTCCGCTCGCTCACCGAGGCCATGGACACGACCACGAGCGGGGGGCGGCTCATCTTCCACGTCTTCGGGGCCTTGGCCGAGTTCGAGCGCGCGGTAATCCGGGAGCGCACCCTTGCGGGGCTCGCGGCGGCGCGGGCCCGCGGGCGCATGGGCGGCCGCCCGCCGGCGCTCACCGCTGCGCAGGTGGAGATGGCGCGGGCGCTCCTGGCCGACCGGACGCGGCCGATCCGTGAGGTGTACACAGCGCTCCACGTGTCCCGGTCCACGCTCTATCGCCACGTGCCTACGCACACGGTCCGCACCCCGCTTCCGGCCGCGACCGACCCGCCGGTCCAAGGGCCGCAGCCGCTCGCCGCCGCGACCCTCCGTGCAGGCGTCGCGGGCGACGCGGGCGACCTGGGCCGCGCGTGACCGGGCGCGAAGAGCCCGAGGGGCATCCCGGCCGCCGTCGCAGTCCCAAGCGCAGGCGCCCGCGCGTCGACGCTGCGGTGTTCCGTCGCGTGCGGGAGGGGTACGGGCTGACGCCGGCCGAAGCCGCGCGCTTCCTGCGCATCGGGCGCTCGACGTACTACAAGTGCGAGCGCCCGGGCGGCGGCGGCCCGCCCGGGCTTCTGCTCGCGCTGGCTGGTCTCGGCGTGATGCGATTCGGGCGGGGCGTGGCCGAGATAGCGGCGCTAATGGGCGTGGACCCCGACGCCGACGTGGCGCGCGGGCCCGACGGGCGACTTCTCCCCATCATCCCCTCCCCAGATCCCGAGCCCCCCGCGCCGGCGCGGTCGCACCCGCCGCGGAGCTCGGGCGAAGGGCCGTGAGCGTCCCGGGTGGCCGCGTCCCGCAACGCGTGCCGAAACTGGCACTGCAGGCGGAGGCGGATGTGTCACCAACCAGCCGTTTCGAGCTGGCGATTGCTGGCTGGCCGACGCGATGAAGGGCAGCGTTCTCGGCCGGGGACCGGCCGCCCGCATGGTGAGAGCAAGTTGAGGACGCTGCGTCAGGGTCGCCGACGTAGCGCCGGAGCCGGAGCGCGTCGCGATCCGGGTAAAAGACACGGGGATCAGCATCGTCCCCGACGAGCTCCCGCGCGTCTTCAAGCCGTTCGTGCAGGCGGAGACGGGCAGGGCCCGGCGGTACGAGGACGCGGGGCTCGGGCTTGCGATCAGGCGGTATCTCGCCCGCGGGATGGGCGGCGACCTCACCGTGACGAGCGCCCTCGGCGCCGGCTCGACCTTCACGCTGATGCTCCGCCGAACGGTGGGGAGTGACGGGGAGCCCACCGACCGCCGCAAGGCGGAGACGTGGCGCAAGGTTCAGGAGCGCCGCGTCTAACCGGAGCGGCGCGGTCAGGAGCCTCGCGGCGGGGACCGCCGCGAGGCCGATCGGTAGGAGTCAGACGTGCCAGTCGTCAGTCCGGTGCGGCGGGGACGCTGACGTGCGGGAGGTCGTCGCCGACCGTCAAGGGGGGCTGCTGGTTGTCCTTCGCGACGTCGTCGGCGAGGCAGTCACCGACGTCTAGCAGCGAACCGAGCTCCACGCGCCCGTTCCCGTTCGATCATACGCGGCGCGGGCGCACACCCCGCTGCCCGGGTAACCGGCACGATGTTGACGTCGAGCGTGACCAGACCTATCGCCTGCCGGTGTAACGGTTCGGCAGGGACGTCCATCGCCTATCCCTCGGGATCGGGTTCGGTCTCTGCCAACAGGGTGCGCAGGTTCGTGCGGACGACGCCGGCCATCTCGCGCACGCTCCGGCTGTGCAGCCGGGCCAACCCCTCGACCGCGTGGACGACGTCCTCGGGCCGGGAGGGGCGCCCCGCCGTGGCGGTGAACGGGCCGTCGGTCTCCGTGAGCAGCCGGTCGATCGGGAGCGCCGCGACGAGGGGCCGGTGCCGCTCGGTCTGAAGCATCGCGGCGTTCACCGAAAAGTAGCAGCCGAGGTCCGCGGCCCGGCGGGCGTCGGCCTTGCTGCCGGTGAACCAGTGGAGGACGACGCGGCCCCGCGGCGGGGGGAGGTGCGCCTCGATCAGATCGAGCACGGCCGCTGCCGCCCGCACGCTGTGCACCGTCAGGATCTTGCCGCCATGCCGGGCGCACGCCTGCAGTACGCGCGTGAACACCGCCTGCTGCGCTCCGAACGAGCCGTAGAAGCGGGGGCCGGCGTCGAGGCCCACCTCGCCGACGTAACGCGTCTCCGCGAGGTACCCCTCCCAGATCGGGAACTCGCCCGCGCGCTCGCCTACCAGCTGCGGGTGCAGTCCGAGCGCCGCGCGCACGTGGCGCGTGCCCGAGGACAGCGCGTGGTTCCGCGGCCAGGCGCGGGGCGTCGTGGTCACCGCGAGCGTGCGCACGCCCGCCCGCTCAGCCGCGGCGACGGCCGCCGCATGATCCTCGTACAGGTCGAGGTGACAGTGGAAGTCCACGAGCCCAACCGCGTCGGTGCCGTCGGGTACCGGTGCGGGCGAGCCGTCGCGCGAGTTGTGAGGCGATCCGTTAGGCGAGGCGTCGCGCGACGGCTCCGACGTGACGCGCGACGCCCTGTGGGGGGCGCGGTTGAGGGCGGACATCAGCCCGGCTGGGTCTGCGCGACGCGGACGAGCCGGGCGACTTCGTCCAGCCCCCGGGCGTACACGCCGGCGAGCGCGTCCCACCCGACTGGGTCGGGCGGAAGCGGGCCCGGCTTGTGGATCAGGAGCTTCGCGAGCTCAGGACGCGCCCGGAGGCGTGCGGCGGCGACCTGGAAGGAGCGGACCTGCTGCCCCTCCGACTGCAGCGTGTCGAGCGGGCGCGCCGCCAGGTCCTGCAGCGTGTACGGCGTCGGGTCGGCGCCTGGCCCCCAGGCCGCCTCGATCGCCGCGCGCCGGATCAGGCACGGCAGGCAGTAGCCGCAGTGCTCTATGCCGCGCCCCTGCCACCGCCCCTTGGTAGGGGCGGCGCAGGAGAGCGAGAGGGACAGGACCTGCCGCGCGAGCGCGGCGTTCCGGCACGCCGCCATCATCTCGCCCTTTGTCGCGTGCGCGTACGGATTGCTGACGCAGCCGTCGATGCCCAGGGTCGCCAACAGCGCGCTCCAGCACGAGAGATAGAACGGGTGCGTCGTCTTCGTACTGAGCGAGCCGAGGCGTAGCGGGTCGAGCGGCACGTTGAGCGCGATGAAGCCGTTCTCCGGGACCGCAAGCGTGAAGGGGGCGCCCAGACCCGTGCCCGCGAGCACGCCCAGCGCGATGAACAGGAAGGACCGCCCGCGCGTCGTGGGCTCCGTCCGCACCCCGGCGACGAGCTCGTCGGGGAACGCCATCCAAACCCGCAGCCGGTCGAACGCCCGCTTCGGGTACGCCGCGCGCAGCGCGCTGACGCACTGGGTCTGGGCGTCGCTGGTCGCCCCGTCGCCGGCGTGACTCACGAGGAGCGGGGTGCGCCCGGCTTCGAGGAGGTCGATCGCGCCGATCAGGCTGTCCGCGCCGCCCGAGAAGAGACTCACCCCGTCGAACGGCGGACTGGGAGGAGATGCCCCAGGCGCGCGGCTCGGCGCGGACCGCTGCGCGTGCGCCTGCGCGGCGTGCTGCGCGTACTCCTGCGCGGCGTGTGCGAACCCGGCGGGGCGCGCGCGCACGCCGATCGACCAGCGGTCGCCGGTCAGAAAATCGAGCATCCGGGTGAGCAGGGGCAGCGCCGCGGACCACCGGGCCGGATCGCTCACCGGGACGACGAGGCGCAGCTGCCGGGTCCAGGTGTCCTCCGACTCGGTCTCGCGCGAGACCCGCGTGTCGGTGGCGTGCACGAGCGCCGCCAGCACCGCGACGTCGAGCCCGAGCTCGGTCGGGACCACCCCCATCGCGGCGAGGTCCTCCAGGGCCTGCCCAAGGCCGTGGGCGAGCCGGCGCTGCGCGGCGACGAGGTCCACGTCGGTCGCCACCTCATCGGCGGCGGTGGGGATCGCCGTGCGGTCGAGGGGGCCGAACCTCCCGAGGAGCACGTGCCGTCTCATGCGCGGGCCTCCTGGTCGCCGAGCAGTTGGAGGATGCCGAACGCCGCCTCGTAGACGCCTGTGACGAAGCCAAGGACGCGGTCAGGGGTGAGGGACCGTAATGCAGCGCGCGCGGCGGTCAGGGCGTCGCTGACGCCCCGACGGATGAAGTCGCGCAGCTGCGCCTGCACCCGCGCGGCGTCGCGCACGTCTGGGGGGACCGAGACGACCTTCATGCCGATGTCGTTGCAGAGGCGGGCCTCGATGGCGTGCGTCGCGTAGAGCTCCAACACCGTCTGCATCTGGTCGGCGGTCAGCGCGTTCAGGTCCGTGATCCCGGCGCCGGCGAGGTCCGCGATCGTCTCGACGAACGCATCGCGGGCGATCCCTTCGTCGACCGTGCCGCCGTCCGGGCACACGTAGTCGGCCAGGCCGAGGAACACCTCCTCAATCGGGCGCCCCGCGAGCGCGTCGAGGTTGAGAGCGCGGAGGGCCTCGCCCGCACCGCGCGCCCGCGCGTCCGCCAGGAAGTCGAGCAGCCTGCCGGCGGCGCGGCGGGAGGACCCCATCCGGCGGGCGGCGGTGCGCGCGCCGCCCGACGATGTGGCGACGTAGCCCGACACGGCGCGGCCGAGGCTCGCCCGGTCCCGCCCGCCCGACGCGGCGAACCGCGAGAAGTTGCTGCGCGGCGCCGCAAACCGGGCGGGCACCGGCGGCTGCGGCGGTGGCGGGTGCGGTGCCGGCGCGGGCGGCACGTCCGCCGGCGCGCCTGCGTCACCCGAAGGCGCCTCGCCCGGAGACGGTGTGGGGGAAGCGGGCTCGAGCCACGATGGGACGAGGGGGGTCCCACCGGTAGGGCCGCGGTAGGCGCTTGAGGTTCCCATCAGCGACCTCCGGTTCGCGTCCGCAGCACCCCGGCGGCCGCGGCCTTGAGGATGAGGTTCGTGTCGGCCGCGGTGGCCCACGCGTTGAGCAGTCGCGCGAAGCGGGCGGCGTGGGCGGGGTCGGTCAGGACGCCCTCCCAGCCGCTCACCGCCCACGCGCCGAGGCGCTCCCGCGGCAGGGCCTCAAGGAAGTCGACCAGGGTCCCCTGGAGCGTCGGGTGCGCGCGCACCAGCACCGTCAGCCCCGGCACGCCGGCCGGCTCGGTCTCGAAGCTGTCGCTGCCGACGATGCGCCCGCGTAGCGCCTCGAACACGCGCGCCGCCTCGGCGACCGCCAGCTGCTTGAGGTCCGGGCCGAGCGCCTGAACGCCGAACTTGGGGCCGAGCAGCTGCTCGACGACCGTCGCGAGGTGCCCCAGGGCGGAGGCCGCGCCGAAGTAGTCCTTTCGGTCCTTGGCCACGAACAGGTACGGCCGCAGGTCGACGCCGGCCAACGCGGGCCTGACCCTCGCCCAAGCGAGGATTGGGGGCGACGCCAGCCACTCGGCCAGCGTGGCGCTGGCGGGCGGCGGCACCACCTCGCGTGCCGTCGTGGGTGGGGTCGTGAGCGGCGTCGCCGCCTTGCCGGCGCGACCTTCCTTCGCGCGGACCGCGGTGGACGGCGCGTCTATCCCGGCGCCGGTGCCGACAGTGCCAGCGGCCGGCGCGGACGGGGCAGGGCGGGCGACCGCCTTGGAGGCCGCACCCGGCGCCGGTTCGGCGCCGTCGGTCGTCGCCTCGGCGGCCGCTTCGAACGCGGCCACGTCGTCGCTCTGGCCGCTCGGGTGGGTCGCCGCCGCGCTCGCCAGCTGATCGAAGAGCCGCGGGAGGAACCGCTCCGCCAACATGAGCTTCCCGAGAACGGGGAGCTTGACATCGTCCCCGAACCCCCGCGCCGCGGCGATCCGCTGCCGGAGGAGCAACGTGTTCAGGAATCGCTTGATCTGCCGCGGGTTGCCTCGCGCGTAGGCGGCCAACAGGGGGCCGATCTGGTCGCTCAGGGTGAGCGCCGTCTGCGCCTTGGACGCCTCGGCCCCGAGGGCGGCGTTCACAGCCGAGGCGTCGAGCACCCCGCCCGTCCACGGGCGCGCGAGGAGCGCGCGGGCCTTCGCGAGCAGCGTGTCGTAGCCGGGCGACGTCTCGCCCACGTCGGCCCCGATGAGCAGCAGGGTGACGTAGATGCGGGTCTCGGCCTCACCGAGGGCCGGGAGGCGGAACGGCACCTGAATGAGCTTCTCCAGGTAGTTCCGCGCGTAGTCTCGCGGGCCCGTGGTGTCCGGCAGGTCGGGGAAGTGCTTCCGCACCGCGTACTCGATCATCGCTTCGTCCGCGGCGACGACGAACGCGGTGCGAGACGTGAACACGAAGAGGCGCACCGCCTCGAGCGTCTCGATCGCGGTCTCCGGGAGGCAGCGGTCCAGGTCATCGATGAGGACGACGAGTTGGCTGACGCCGGCCTTCTCGAGCAGCTCGTCGAACGCCTTGCGGAACGCGCCGATCTCCTCGGGCACGTTCTTCGTATCGCTCTCGGGCTTGAGCAGCGACTTGGCGCCCTCCAGAGCCGCCTCGACGTTCGCCTTCGTCGCGAGCTTCGCCGGGTCGGCCAGCACGCCGTTGATCGTGCCGATCACAGCCTGGATCTGGTCGGGCGTCGGGATGCCGGTGTACGCCGTGAGGGCGAGCCCGCCGGCCTTCTTCGCCACCTTCAGCCAGTCGATGCGGCGGAAGACGTTCCTGACGGCGTCCGCAGCACGGGTGAGCGCCGGCCGCTTCTCGACGAGCCCCGTCACGATCCCCTCGATGAGGGCGATCTTCGCGTCCTCGAAGCCCTGGAAGCGCCAGCCGTTGAACTTGAGGCACAACACGCCCGACACGTCGTCGAGCTTGGTCTCGATCATCTCGAGGACGCTCGACTTCCCCGCGCCCCAATCCCCGTGGACGCCGATCGTGACGGGGCACTCCGGCGTAGATCGGATGAGCTCAACGATTGTCGTGGCGATCGCCTCGTTGTTGAGCAAGTCGACCTTCGTCTCGCTGTCCGTGAGCAGCATCGCTTCTGGTATCCGGTCTGGCGTCCGTTGCGCCGAAGGTAGGACATGAGATGGCGCACTCCCCGGGGACGTGCCGTCGCGTCGCCGTGGAGGCCGTCGCCGTCAGGGACGTGCTCAGCGCGCGACGGCAGCCGACCCACGTGCACTCGGAAGGCGTGTGAAGACACGGCTGGCGCTCTGACGAGAATAGAGCGTCAGAGCACCAGCCTTCTCCGCCAAAGTGCCGCCGATACTGCAGAGCGTCCAGGTGCTATCTGGGAATCGGTAGCCTTACCTTTGATCAGCTGTGGTCAGTGGTGAGACGCCGGTGCTGCGAGACGGATCGCGTTCCCCCTACGGCGGCGGGGCGTGAGGCACTGCTCCGTCTTGAAATCAGCGTTGCGAGAATGCGGGGCGTGCACGGCGGTTGAGACGCAGCCAGTGCCGGCGCATTTCCTTCCCTGCTGACGGTTACTCGCAGACACGCCCCGGACGTCGATCTCTTCATCAGCGCCACGCGCGTCGACGGGGCGCCGTTACGTGCTGCGCGCCGACAACTGCCGGTGCCGAGTAGACACCCGCCGAAGTCGCCAACGATCAGCCCGGGTTCCGCAGCATGTCCGCCATGAGCCGCATGTCGCGCGCGGCGGATGGCACCTCGATGCCGTACCGGCGCAGCTCGTCCTTCGCCATGCGCACGAACGCCGCGCGCGGCACCTCGGGCCGGTCCGCGCGCACCGTGGCGACGATGCGGTCGTACGCCTCCTCCGGCAGCACCTTGCACAGCGCGGTGTAGAGCCCGACGTTGCCGCGATCCCCGCACAGCTGCTGCACCGCGAGCACCCGCTCGTGCAGCTCCGACCGCCCGGACGCCTTCGACGATCCGATCCCGAGTTGCGCGAGCAGCGCCGCCTTGTCGGCCGCCATGCCGGAGCCGGTCGCTCCCGACACGGCAGCCCCGTTAGTCATTGCCGTGACCGCGCCAACCGACCGTCCGTCGCCCGCCCCCTCGCGCATCACCTCGCGGCCGCCCGCGCCGCTCCCTGCCCCGAGCGCCGGCTCCGAGACGATCTGGTAGACCGCGCTCACGAGCTTTGCGCGCTTGCCCGGGTAGGTCGGGAACCGCCGCAGGTCGTCGGCGAGCGTGTCGCCGTAGGTCGGCATGGCGGCGAGGAAGCCCACGCGCACGAGCTCCTCGTGCATCACGTCGAGCTTGCGGACGATCTGCGCCGTCTTCTGTTCGTCGATCGGGATGCGGTCGCGGAGGAAGTGCACCGGCACGCGCACCTGCCCCGTCCCGCGGTGGTCGTGCGCGTAGCACGCCCAGTCGAGCAGCCGGTAGAGCCGCCGCGCGGGCCCGGAATCGACCAGCCAGTAGCGCGTCGTCTCGAGCAGCCGGAAGTCCTCGGCGAACTGCTGCGCGAGGTCCTCCGAGA
>ERZ1066120.802-NODE-802-length-24664-cov-6.524239_pt1 | contig 24664 bp, 17 predicted proteins | sample MGYA00382767_ERZ1066120 | MGnify/ENA primary metagenome ERZ1066120 (study PRJEB33369, sample SAMEA5778350) | biofilm metagenome | biome: Industrial cooling water; feature: Water cooling tower basin; material: Biofilm | place: United Arab Emirates | collected...
GATCTATGGCAATATCTCTACCGCGGTGCCTATTGGCGGCGCGGTCCGGTCACCATGCGGGCGATCGCGGCGGTTGACGTCGCCCTGTGGGACATCAAGGCCAAGATGGCCGGCATGCCGCTTTACGACCTCCTCGGCGGCAAGAGCCGGGAGGGCGTGCTGGTCTACGGTCACGCCAATGGCGCCGATCTCGGATCGACCGTGGAAGCGGTCGGCCACTATCTCGAGATGGGATACAAAGCGGTCCGGGCGCAATCCGGCATCCCCGGCCTTGACCTCGCCTATGGCGTCGGGCGCGGGGTGCTTCATTACGAACCGGCGGACGCGGCCATGCCGACGGAGACCCGGTGGGACACGCGCAAATATCTCGACTTCATCCCCAGCCTGTTCGAGCGCCTTCGGGAGACGTTCGGAGCGGAGCCGGCGCTGCTCCACGACGTGCACCATCGGCTGACCCCGATCGAGGCGGCCCGGCTCGGCAAGTCGCTGGAACCGTTCGACCTGTTCTGGATCGAGGACGCCACCCCGGCCGAGAACCAGGACGCCTTTCGCCTCATCCGGCAGCACACCACCACCCCGCTGGCGGTGGGCGAGATCTTCAATACGCTGTGGGACGCGAAGGAGCTGATCGCCAACCAGCTGATCGACTATATCCGCATGACGGTGGTCGGGTCGGGCGGAATCACCCACCTCCGGCGGGTCGCCGACTTCGCCGCCATCCATGGCGTCCGGACCGGCTGCCACGGGGCCACGGACCTGTCGCCCGTGACCATGGGCGCGGCGCTCCACTTCGACAGCTGGGTGCCCAATTTCGGAATACAGGAATATATGCGCCACTCGGAAGAGACGGACGCGGTATTTCCGCATTCGTACCAGTTCGAGGATGGCTACCTGCACCCCGGTGACACGGCGGGTCACGGCGTCGACATCGACGAGGAACTGGCTGCCCGATACCCTTACAAGCCCGCCTATCTGCCGGTCGCCCGGTTGCAGGACGGCACCATGTGGAATTGGTGATGACGAGCCCCTCCGTCATCGCTTTCGGCGAGTGCATGGTGGAACTCAGCCGCACCGTCATCGGCACGCGATCGTGGCAGCTGGCGTTTGGCGGCGACAGCTTCAACGTCGCCGCCTACATGGCCCGCCTGGGCTGCGAGGTCGGCTACATGACCGCCATCGGAACCGACGAGTTCAGCCGTGACATGCGCGCCGGCTTCGTCGAGGAAGGCGTCGACGTGTCGCGCGTCCTTGTTCATCCGGAGCGGATCGTGGGCCTCTACGCTATCCGGGTCGACGAGGGGGGCGAGCGCAGCTTCACTTACTGGCGGAGCCAGTCGGCCGCGCGCGCCTTTTTTGACTGCCCGGGCGCCGGCGAAGCGATGCGATCGGCCGAGCATGCGAAGCTTCTCTATCTGTCCGGCATCACGCTTTCGCTGTTCGATGCGGTGGGCCGCGCCCGGGTCGAAGCACTGGCGGCGGCGGTGCGCCGCAACGGCGGCAAGGTCGCGTTCGACACCAACTATCGCGCGCGCGGCTGGAGCAGCCCGGAAACCGCCCGCGCTGCCCTCCTGAGCTTCGCCCGCAATGCCGACATCCTGCTGCCGACGCTCGAGGACGACCAAGCCCTGTTCGGCGACAAAGACGCCGCCGCTTGCATCCGGCGCTGGCAGCAGGTCGGAGTCAAGGAGGTCGCGGTCAAACTCGGCGTAGACGGCTGCGTCGCCGCGGCGGACGGGACGGTGGAGGCAGTGCCGGCACCCGAGCGCCTGCAGGCTCGCGACACGACCGGTGCGGGGGACAGCTTCAACGCCGCCTATCTCGCCTCGCGCCTGGCCGGACTGGACGTCGTGGCGGCGGGAACCAGCGCCAATCGGCTGGCAGGAGCGGTGGTCCGCCATCCGGGCGCGCTGATCCCGAAGGTGATGATGCCGATTGGCGTCGTCCATAGCCGGCCCGAGCCCTGCGTCCGGTGATCCGACCGCAGCGCAACCACCATCGCGAGGCGATCGACCTGGGCGGTCTCTGGCGAATTTCCAAGATGGACGGCGACTGGTCGAACGGCCTGCCGGCGGAGTCCCTGCCGATCGCCGTGCCGGGCAGCTGGAACGAGCAGCTGGCCGAGGCCGGCTGGATGAACCATGTCGGCGATGCCTGGTACGAAACCGAGCTGTTCGTTCCCGCTGATGCCGCTGGGCGCGCTGTCGCGCTTCAATTCGGCTCGGCCGATTACGAGGCCGAGGTGTGGATCGACGGTCAACCGGCCGGCCGCAGCGGACCGGCGATGCTGCCGTTTGAGCTCGACGTGACGGAGCTGGTCCGGCCAGGAAGCAGCCATCGACTGGTCGTCCGCGTGTCCAACCTCCTCCCGGAGGAGGGCCCGACGCAGCGGGTGACGCAGGAGGATTACCTGCGCGAAGCACGGCGCAAGGACGAATATCTGCCCGCCGTCCGCTTCGACTTCTTTCCCTACGGCGGCCTCAACCGGCCCGTACACCTGCTGCTTCTTCCCCGCGAGAGGATCACGGACGGCCGCGTTCGCACCGTGCTGCCGGGCGAGGTGACGGTGGCGGTGATGGCGAAGGGAGGAACGGCCTGCCGAGCGATCGTCTCGGGCCATGGCTCCTGCATCGCGGCGGAAGCCGGGCTGGACGGGCATGGGAGAACGGTGCTTGCCTTGCGGGTCGATCCCTGCCGCCTTTGGTCGCCCGCCGATCCGGCGCTTTACGACCTCAGCGTCGAGCTGCTCGACGAACGGGGCGAGGTTCGCGATACGGTGCGCCAGCGGATCGGCATCCGCGAGGTGCGGGTGGAGGGCACCCGGCTCCTTCTCAACGGAGAGCCGGTCGAGCTGCGCGGGTTCGGCAAGCATGAGGACAGCCCCGTTCACGGGCGCGGCTTGAACCTGCCGCTGCTGGTGAAGGACTTTCGCCTGCTTGATTGGATCGGCGCCAATTCGGTGCGCACATCCCATTACCCTTATGACGAGAGCTTCCTCGACCTTGCCGACGAGTGCGGGTTGCTGGTCATCTCCGAGATCTTCTCGATCAACCTCGACTTCCGCCTCACCGGCCCCGCGACGCTCGCCGCGCACAAGGCGGCGGTCGAGGCGCTGATTTCCCGCGACGGCAATCGGCCGTCGGTGATCGGCTGGTCGCTCGCCAACGAGCCGGGCTATCTCGGCGAGGCTGAGTATCGCGAGCGATCCGGACCTTATTGGGCGGAGCTGTTCGGCCACGCCCGCGCACTCGATCCGACGCGGCCACTGACCCATGCGAACGTCCAATATGCCGGCAACGACGATCCCGCGTTCGCCCATTCCGACATCGTCACGGTCAACCGCTACCACGGCTGGTATTCGGAACCGGGGCAGATCGCGCGGGGGGCGGCCCGGTTCAAGGAGGATCTGGATGCCGTCGCGGTGCACGGCAAACCCGTCTTCGTGGCCGAATTCGGGGCGGATGCGGTGGCTGGCTGGCATTCGACCACCGACCAGATGTGGACGGAGGAATATCAGGCCGACCTCATCGCCGCTTACTGGCAGGTGATCCGCGAGCATCCGGCCTGCATCGGCGGACACGTCTGGAACTTCGCCGATTTCCGCACGGCCCAGCATCATCGCCGGGCGGTGCTGAACCACAAGGGCGTGTTCACCCGTGATCGCCAGCCCAAGCGTGCCGCCTGGCTCCTGCGCGAGCTGTGGCGGTGAGCGCCACGACCCGGATTGCGCCGCGCGCCAAGTTCGGCTGGGCGGCGGGGGACTTCGGCTTCAACATCTTCTGGCAGGCGCTGAACCTGCTCCTTCTCCCTTTCTACACCGACGTGCTCGGCCTCGACGCGGCGCTGGCCGGCACGGTCTTCCTGGTCGCCAGCCTTTGGGACGGTTTCGCCGACACGGCGATCGGCGCCATCGCCGACCGGACCCGGACCCGCTGGGGCAGCTACCGGCCCTATCTGCTGTTCGCCTCCCCGGTCGTGGTGATCGCCTTCGCGCTCTGCTTTTTGTTGCCCGACCTGCCGCAGCTCGGGCTGTTCCTCTACGCCCTGCTCAGCCAGATCTTCCTGCGCACGGCCTATTCGGTCGTCTCCATCCCCTATTCCTCGCTGTCCGCGCGGATCAGCCTCGATTCGGACGAGCGCGCGTCGCTCGCCGGCTGGCGGATGGTGTTCGCCTTTGCCGGCGGCGCTGTGGTGACCTTTGCCATGCCGACCCTGATCGGCTGGCTCGGCCGCGACGAGGCTGGGACCTACGTTCTCGCCGCCTTTCTATCCGGGCTGATCTCGCTGCCTTTCTTCTGGCTGGTGTTCGCAAGCACGTCGGAGCCGCTGCATCTCGCCGACACGAACCCCCGCGGCTTCCGCCTGTCCGGCGTCGTGGAGGACCTTCGCGCGACCGCCCAAATTGCGCGGGGTAACGGGCCGCTGATGCGCGTCTTCGCCTGCATCGTGGTCAGTTCGCTTGCCTTCACCATGACCAACAAGTGCCTGGTCTATTACGTCACCTACGACCTCGGCCGGCCTGACCTGGTTCCGCGGCTGGTACCGTTCGCGCTGATCATCAACCTGCTGTTCGCACCCGTGTGGGCGTGGGCAGCGCGGCAACTGTCCAAGCGAGGCGCGTGGCTGTGCGCCAACATCGTCTCGGCAGTGGGCTACAGCCTGTTCTTCTTCTCGACCTCGCGCGATCCGCTCGTCGCGGCCTTCCTCATCGGCCTCATCTCGGCCGGCAACATCGCCTATCAGGTGCTGTTCTGGGCCATGCTTCCCGATACGGTCGAGTATAATCTGTGGCGCACCGGCGCTCGGCACGACGCCAAGGTGTTCGGCTTCGCGAGCTTCGCCAAGCAGCTTGCGCTGGGGATCAACGGCTGGCTGCTGGGACTGCTGCTGACGGCAATCGCCTATGTTCCCAACCAGCCGCAGACGGAGGCGACGCTGTGGGGCCTGCGCGCAGTTATGGCCGGTATCCCGCTCATCGGAGTCGCCTTGTCCGCGCTGATCATGTGGGGCTACCCCCTCGACCGCGTGATGCATGCGCGCATCCGCCTCGAAACCGAGGTCGGGTAAGGCGCGCGACCGGCTACAGCCTCTCCGCCGTCCGCCAGATCGACGGGTCGTAATCGATGCCCCAGCCCGGCCCGAGCGGCACCGGCAACTCACCGTTCTTCGGCGCAAGCACCGGCTCGTGCCCATAGTCCTGCCGGTCGGGGCGCGAGCGATATTCCTGATAGCCCCACAGGTCCGGCGCGACGGCACAAAGGTGCAGCATGGGCGCGGTGTCGGCGCCCGAGCGGGGAAAGTGCGGGTTGTAGCGCAGCCCCGCCGCCCGGGTCATCCGCAGGATGGCGAGATTGCGGACGATCCCGCCCGCATAGATCAGATCGGGCTGCACCACGTCGAGGGCGCGTCGCTCGGCCAGCCAACGCCAGCGCTCGAGCGCATAATCCTGCTCGCCGCCGGCAATCTTCAGCCGGCTTCCGCGCTTGCGCATCGCTTCGGTCACCTGCCGCGTCATGTCGAAGTCTTCGAACGGGCACGGCTCCTCGAACATCGCCACGCCATGATCCTCGAGCATGGCCGCAACCTCGAGGGCACGGATCGAATCGTAGGCGCCGTTGGCGTCGGCGTAGATGGTCATCGGATCGCCGAAGCTGCGGCGGGCGAGGCGGATGACCTGCTCGGACCGGCCGGGCGCGGCATCGTCGTTGTAGCCCATGCGGCGGCCGATCTTGAGCTTGATGGCCCGGGCCCCGGTCTCCGCCACCCGCTGCTGCAGGTGGGCGACCTCCTCCTCGGGGCTGGTGTCGCGCTTGTTGGAGGACATGTAGACGGGAATGGACCGGCGCAGCACCGGGCCGATCATCTCGGCGCAGCTGCGCCGGGCGACGCGGCCTAGCAGGTCCCAGACCGCAAGCTCCACCTGCCCCAGCGCCGACCAGTAAGGGAGGCCGGCGACCTCATAATCCTCACGCGCCGCGCGCCGGATCAGGTCCGGCAGCGTTCGGGCGTCCTGCCCGGTGAAGCGCGGGACGGCGTAGCGGGTGAAGAATTCGTGCGTCGATTCGGCCTTGGTGGAAGCGCGCACGACGCCTTCAGCGCCGTCCACTGAGCGCACCCGGACCAGGCGGTTGTCGCCCGGAGTTCGCCACATCTCCACCGCCTCGATCCGCACCGGCTGCGGGACGAAGCGGGCGAAGTCGATAGGCGGGGCGCGGCGCGGATCGGGAAAACGCAGGCGTCCGCTCGAGTCCCGCTCGGCAACGATGCCCTGCGCCAGGGCCGGCGCCGCGATGGCGGCCAGCCCGCCCGCAAGCAGGGCCCGGCGCGTGGGGTCAGCGGACATCGGACGACAGCTCGCCGCGGATGCCGCTGCTGGACGGCGTGGCAAGGGCGGGCCGCCGGTCGCTCGCGCTGCTACCGCTCACGTCGAGGCCGCGAATGGTGGCGCCCCGCACATCGCCGAGCACGACGTGGGCCGCGACCGCCGAGTGATCGGGCGAGCCGGGGACCGCATTGAACCGGCGATTGCCCCGCGGCTTCGACGCGGTGCGGGCGAGGTCCTGGGCGCCGGTGACGCGCATGCGGATATCGCTCAGCGTCAGATCCTCGACCGGCGCCGCGGGATGGCCGCCGATCAGGATGTTGCCACCGGTGGTGATGTCCAGGCCCGAGAAGGTCAGCCCCCTGATCCGGCCAAGGCCCCGCTGCGGTGCCCGATTGTCGACATCGACGAACACTGCATAGTGGCGCGGGTGGCGGCCGCCGGTGGCGATCCGGATGTCGCTGAAGCGGTTGTTCTCGTACACGCCGCCATGGATCATGAAGAGCGCGATGCCATAGCGGGACTCGTCGATCACGATGTTCGAGAAGATGCTGTCGCGCACGCCGGATTCGGATCGCGTCCCGAACTTGATGGCGCCGTCGTCGGAACGGAGCCGGCAGCCGGTGACGATCAGCCGCTCGATGATCCGGGTGCGCGCCTTGGTGACGATCGCGTCGTCGCCCACCGCGATATTGCAGTTGGAGACGCGCACGTCGGACGAGTCGATGATCTGCAGCCCGTCCGTGTTCGGGCTGTCGTCGGGCGCGGTCAGGGTCACGCCGTCGATCACCACGTCATCGCAGTCCTTGACCGCCATCAGGAACATCGGCGTGTCGCGGACGGTGAGGTCGCGGACTCGAAGGTTGCGGCAGCCCTGCACGGCAAGGCCGAAGCGGAAGCGGCGCACGTCGGCGTCGGGCGCCAGCTCCGTATCGCGGTAGCCGGTCAGCCGCACGGCGCTCCAATAGGCCGGTCCCGAACCGTCGATGGTGCCGCTCCCGCTCAATAGCAGGTTGGTGGCGCCGGTCGCCACGACGAACGCCCGGTGTCCGTCCAGCGCGGGCACGGCCGGAAAGTCCTCCAGCCGGGTCGATGCCTTCAGGACCGCTCCGCCGGCAAGGTGGAACTCCATGTCCGAGCCGAGCCGGACCTGGCCGAGGTCGAACGTCCCGGCGGGAACCACCACCCGTCCGCCCCGGCCTTCGCAGGCGCGGATGGCGCGATCGAATGCTTGCGAGTCGCTTCGGCCGTCGCCGGGGCGGGCGCCGTACGTCACCACGTCGCATGTCGGCGCCGCAGCCGCGGCCACGGCCAAGAGCAAACTCAACATCGGGATCACCTCATGGTTGACAAATTGGCCTGACCAGCATTGTGTAACAAGTCTGACAAACACGCTGTGTTGGCAAGACCATTCGTGTGGGTCGGAGGAGGAGAGGATAATGCGGCGAGATCGGATGCTGCATGCCACGAGCATGCTGGCGATAGTGGTTGGTTTTTCGGCGCCGGCGTGGGCGCAGCAGCAGGCGGGCACGGCGCCGACCGACACCACCGCGCCGGAGCCGGGAACCGACGGCAACGTCATTATCGTGACCGGCACCCGCGGAAGCCTGAACGAGGCCCGCAACATCGAACGCCGGCAGGACGGCGTCGCCAACGCCATCACCGCCGACGACGCTGGCCAGTTCGCCGATCAGAATGTGGCCGAGTCGCTGCAGCGCCTGCCCGGCGTGTCGATCGAACGGAACGAGGGCGAAGGACGGTTCGTCAGCATTCGCGGGCTCGACCCTGCCTTCAACAACGTGACCCTGAACGGGGTGAAGCTGGGATCGACCGAAAAGGGGGACGCGGCCGTCGCGCTCGACATCTTGCCGGCGGACCTCCTCGACCAGGTGGTCGTCACCAAGACCCTGACTCCCGACCTGGACGGCGACGCTATCGGCGGAACGATCGAGATCAAGACCCTGTCGGCGTTCGACCGCGGCGACCAGCTGCAGGCCCGCGTCGAGACAAGCTATAACGAGATCGTCGACAAGTTCAGTCCGAAGCTGTCCGCAAGCTTCAAGCGCCGGTTCGCCGACGACACGATCGGCCTTGCCATCGCCGGCAGCTACTTCGACCGCAAGGTGCAGAGCGACCAGCTCCTCAACGGCGAGGGACTGCGCTGCGTCCGCTCCGGTCAGACGAGCAACGCACTGGCCTTCGCCAACGTGACGGAGCAGGGCTGCAATAACGATCAGGGCTTCTTCCTGAGCCCGGAGGAAGTCGACGTCCGGATCAAGATCGGCACGCGCGAACGGGTCGGCGGCACCGTCAACCTGGAGTGGAAGCCACGCGAGGATCAGCTCCTCTTCCTGCGGGCGACCCACACCCGCATTACCGACCGCGATAATCGCTTCCAGGAAGAAAGCGAATATCGCCGGGTGACCGATCGCAGGGACGTCCGGGCGGCCGGGCCCGGCACTGGAACCCTGGACGGCGTGCGCTTCGAAACGCAGATCTTCCAGCAGGAGATCGCGGATCGCGTCTGGACGGCGTCCGTCGGCGGCGAAACGCGCCTTCAGGAAGTCTGGAAGCTCAACTTGCAGGGCGACTGGTCGCGCACCACCCGGGAAAGCCCAGGAGTGAGGGCCCGGTTCCAGGCACGCAACGGTCTCAGCACCTACACGGCCGACGAGAACAGCGTCGACATCACCTACGGCCCGGGTATCCGCCGGCCGACCAATACCAGTTTCACTCCCAATGCCGGCTCCGACCCGCGAGTGCCGTCCAACCTCCTGTTCGAGCAGCTGTTCATCGACGCGGAAACCGGCGAGGACGAGATCTACACCCTCCGAAGCGACCTTCAGCGCGACCTCGCCGGTGGACGCGGCTTCCTGAAGGCGGGCGCCAAATATCGCCAGCGCACCAAGAATGCCGACGTGGACGAGTTCGACTTCGCGGCCCGAAGCGCGCCGCTCAGCCGGACCGAGACGCTCGCCAGTTTCCAGACCTTCGTCCCGGACAACACGAAGCTGCCGCTCTACGGCGCCTTCCCGGTCCTGTCCGAACTCAACACCTTCCTCGATCAGATCAGGCCCGCTGTTGCCGGGCAGCCGGGGGTCTTCGTCAACAGCAATCGCGAGGACTACGAGAGCCGCGAGCGGGTGCTTGCCGGCTATGCCATGGGCTCGCTGGAGTTGTCGGACGGCCTCCGCCTGGTCGGCGGCGTGCGGGTCGAGCGGACCCGCTTCCGCTCCGACGGCAATTTCGTCTACGATTCGGATGGATCGGCATTCCCCGACCAGACGATCGCGCTTCCTACCGCCACCAAGAACTTCACCGAGTGGCTGCCGTCGGTCGTCCTGCGCTACGACTTCAGCCCGACGATCGTCTTCCGGGCGGCCGCATCGCGCGCGATCCAGCGTCCGAACTTCGAGGACACGCGGAACGTGCAGTCGGCGCTGGACGACGGCGACGAACGAAGCATCGACCTTCAGAACCCGTCACTGGACCCCGCCCGCGCCCTTCAGTTCGACGCGTCGGTGGCCTGGTATCCGAACCGCAACACGGGACTGACCCTCGGCGTCTTCTACAAGCGCATCACCAACTTCATCGTCGATACCAACCTGCAGAATATCGACATCCGGACCATTCCCGGCGTCGACATTCCCCTGCCCGATGCAATTCCCGGCGGCTTCGTCTTCAACGACGTCGAGGTCGCGCTCAACGGCGATGTAGGCACCATCTACGGCGTCGAATTCGCTTACTCGCAAAGCTACACGTTCCTCCCGCGGCCGCTCAACGGCCTCTTCACCAGCGTCAGCGCGACCTGGGTCAAGTCGAAGGCGAGGATCGACGTGCGCGAAGGGACCTTCGCCTTTCCCGACCAGCCGAAATGGGTGCTTAACGGCTCCCTCGGTTATGAGGACAAGAGGTTCAGCCTGCGCGGGTCGGCGACCTACCGCAGCGAAAACGTGGACTCGATCGCCAGCGTGAGCCCGCTGGACGAGATCCGTGCCGCCTATCTCAGCTTCGATCTCAATGCGCGCTTCAACGTAACTCGCGGCATCCAGCTCTACGCGGACGCCATCAATCTTTCCGATGAGCGCGACGAGGTGAGCTATCGGGGAGATCGCAACGGCGGCTTCTTTTCGGAGATCGAACGCTACGGCCGGACGTTCCAGCTCGGCGTCCGCGCGACCTTCTGACGGTGGCGACCCTTTCCCGCCCCGGAGCCCTGGTGACCCGGCATCGCTGGATCATCTGCGCACTGCTGTTCTTCGCCACGACGATCAATTACATCGACCGTCAAGTGATCGGCATCCTGAAGCCGACCCTGCAAGGGGAATTCGGCTGGTCGGAGCGGGACTATGCCACCATCGTCTTCTGGTTCCAGGCGGCCTACGCCATCGGCCTCGCAGGGGTGGGGTGGCTGATCGACAAGATCGGCGTGCGCTGGGGGCTGGCACTGGCGGTGACCGTCTGGTCGTTGGCCGCCATGGTGCACGCCGGGGCCCGAAGCGTTGCGGAATTCGCCATCGCCCGCTTTGCGCTGGGAATTGGCGAAGCGGGCAACTTTCCGGCGGCGATCAAGGCGACGGCGGAATGGTTTCCGCGCAAGCAGCGGGCGCTCGCCACCGGCATCTTCAACTCCGGCTCGAACGTCGGCGCCATCGTCACGCCGCTGCTGGTGCCCGCCATCGCCCTGTCGTTGGGGTGGGAATGGGCCTTCCTGATCACCGGCGCGCTCGGCTTCTTCTGGCTGATCGCCTGGCTGGCCATCTATCGGATGCCCGCCGAAAGCCGCCGCGTGTCGCCCGCAGAGCTGGCGCTGATCCAGTCCGACCCGCCCGAGCCCACCACCAAGGTGCCCTGGCGAACCATGCTCCGCTACCGCCAGACCTGGGCGTTCGCGGTCGGCAAGTTCATGACCGACCCGATCTGGTGGTTTTTCCTGTTCTGGCTGCCCGACTTCTTTTCCAAGCAATATGGCCTCGACCTCAAGACCTTCGGGCTGCCGCTGGTCGCCATCTACCTGCTTGCGGACGTCGGCAGCATTGGCGGTGGGTGGCTGTCCTCGCACCTGATCGGACGCGGGTGGAGCGTCAACGCCGGACGCAAGTTCGCCATGCTGATCTGTGCCCTGTGCGTGCTTCCGGTCAGCCTGGCGGTGTTCGCCGACAATCTGTTCGTGGCGGTGGCGATCATCGGACTTGCCGCGGCGGCGCATCAGGGCTGGTCCGCCAACCTGTTCACTCTTGCGTCCGATGTCATGCCGCGTCAGGCGGTCGCCTCGATCGTCGGGATCGGCGGCATGGCCGGTGCGATCGGCGGCATGCTGATGGCCCGCTACGTCGGCGGCGTGCTCGACGATGTCGGCAGCTATACGCCGATCTTCGTCGCCATCGGCTCCGTCTATCTGTTCGCACTGCTGGCCATCCACCTGTTGTCCCCCCGCCTGGAGCCGGCCCGCATTGAACCGCCGGGCCGCCCCTGACGCCGTCCTGAGAGCCGCCTGGGAGGCGGCTCTGGCGGCCGTCGATGCCGAGGCCTGCACCGCGCCGCATATCCCGCCGGCACCGCCTGGCCGCTCGGTCCTGATCGCAGTCGGCAAGGCCGCCGCCGCCATGGCTCTCGCCGCCGCCCGCGTGCGTCGCTTCGATGCCGGCCTGGTGATCACCCGCGACGGCCACGGCCTGCCCCTGCCCGAACCGCTGCGGCTGATCGAGGCGGGGCACCCGCTTCCGGACGAACGCGGTCTCGACGCTGCCGGGCAGGCACTCGAGCTGGCGAGCGAGCTCCGCGCGGGCGATCAGCTTCTGGCGCTGATCTCCGGCGGCGGCTCGGCCCTCCTGACCCTGCCGCCCCCGGGCATCTCGCTGCGGCAGAAGCGAGATCTGACGGGCCGCCTGCTGGCAAGCGGTGCGCGGATTGCCGATATCAACCGTGTGCGGGCGCATCTTTCGCTGATCAAGGGCGGGCGGCTGGGGGAGGCGGCCTTTCCGGCGGAGGTGGTGACCCTCGTGATCTCTGACGTTCCGGGGGACGACCCCTCCCTGGTCGCGTCCGGCCCGACTTGCCAGCTTTGCGAAGAAGGCGATGAGCCGGCGGCGATCCTCCCCCGCTTCGGATTACAGACCGAACCGGCGATCTCCGCCTGGCTCCAGGATCCGCGCAGCCGGCCTCCGCCCGGGCCATTCGGATCGACGATCGTGGTTGCCCGCGCTGCCGATGCGCTCGCCGCCGCCGCTGCCGCGGTGGCCCGAAGCGGCTGGACCGCGGAGCTCCTCGGCGATGACCTGGAGGGGGAGGCGAAGGAGCTGGGCGCTCACCATGCGGAACTGGCGCTGGCCTATCCGGCCGAAACCGTCCTCCTGTCGGGCGGAGAGACCAGCGTCAGCCTTGGTCCCGTCCGCGGGCGCGGTGGCCGGAACCTCGAATATCTCCTCGCCCTCGGCCTCGCGGTGGAAGGAAAACGGCCGATCCACGCGCTGGCGGCGGACACGGACGGGATCGACGGCACCCAGCCTTGTGCCGGCGCCTGGCTCGAGCCCGACACGCTGGCCCGGGCCAGGCAAGCCGGAGTGGACCCCCTGCTCGCATTGGCCGAGCATCGGAGCCATGATGTCTTCGCCGCGGCCGACGCCCTGCTGGTGACCGGACCGACGCGAACCAACGTCAACGATTTCAGGGGCGTGGCCGTCGCGGACCAGGCCCGAGTGAGGTAGGGACATGAGCAAGCTCCACCGTCGCGAGCTGATCGCCGGAATGGCCGCGCTGGCCGGTTCACCCGCCATCGCCGGGATCACCCCCGCTCGCCGCCGAGCCGACGGCCTGCTCGCCTTTCCCGAGGACGAGCAACCACTGGTCGACTTCCGCCGCTTTCTTCCCGATCCCGTGATCCTGCGCAGCGCCGAAATCTTGGTCGTCGACGGCAAGCACCAGTTCGTCCGTGCGGTGGCCGACGATGGAACCGACGGCGTGGTCAAGGCCAACAGCCGGATGGAGGAGGTGACCAGCCTGTTCCACATGCTCGCCAAACCGGCATTCGTCGGCAAGGACGTGCGCGACCTGCAGTCGCACCTGGCGACCCTCTATCGGCGCGAATACAAGTTCGCCGGCCTGGCCTTCTGGACCGCGGTCGGCCACCTCGAGCTGGCGATCTGGGACCTGCTCGGCAAGCGGGCGAAGCGGCGCTGCGTCGACTTCATGGGGCCCGTGATCCGCGACCGCATTCCGATCTACGTCTCCAGCCTGGACCGGAACACGTCGCCCGAACAGGAGGTCGACAATCTGCAGGCCGCCATGGCCCGGACAGGAGCGCGCGCCGTCAAGCTGAAGGTCGGCGGACGCATGAGCCGCAACCAGGACGCCGCGCCCGGGCGCTCGGAAGCGGTGGTCGCCCTGGCCCGCAAGCGGCTCGGCGATGAAGTCACCATCTATGCCGACGCCAACGGCTCCTACGACGCGCCTCGCGGGATCGAGGTCGCCCGGATGCTCGAGGCCCATGGCGTCGCCGGTTTCGAGGAACCCTGCCCGCACGAGGATCCGGAGATGCAAAAGCAGGTCGCCGACCGCGTCCGCATTCCGATCCTCGGCGGGGAGCAGGACGGCCGCATGGAGCAATGGCGCTGGTACATCGAGAACCGCGGACTCGACGTGCTCCAGCCCGACTTCATGTACAATGGCGGAATGCTGCGCACGCTGGCGGTGCAGCGAATGGCGTCCGCGGCGAACGTTGGAATAGCGCCGCACTACCCGCGCAATGGGGCCGAGACGGTGGAGCTGATCCACTTCGCGGCCCAGGCCAGCAATCTCTGGGGCTATCAGGAGTACCGTGCTAAGCCGCGCGTCCTGGACTTCGCCCACGACCCCGTCATCGACCCCGTCGACGGCGAACTCCACCTCCCGCCCGGCTGCGGATTCGGAATCCGCTACGACCCCGATTTATGGCTGCGGGCTAGGAGATTGTAGCGCCTTCGACGCATTCTGAAAAATGTGGCAGCCACGATTGGTGAGCGCCGAGCGGCCCTTGCAGGAACTTAAGTCTGCTCATGGTGGAAAGCGGAAGGGCAGCTTTCGGTAAGCGCCGGCAAATTGCTGACCTTGGTTCATCTGACTCGCTGATGACCGCTTCCAACCCATTGCGGACACCGGCCTATCACCAGATAAGGACAGTTTGAGGGGGCTTCTGCGTGATCGACGAAACGGATCGGACCGAGCATTTTCAATGGCTGGTGGATGCAAGGCATCGCAACCAGGCGTGCTCGCTCAAGCTCAGGTTGTTACTCAAAGACTACGAGAAACGGTGGAAGACCAAACAGCATGCGCTGAGCGCGCAGGAACTGGTCTCGATATCGTTCTCGCTTTGGCGAGCGGTCTTTCTTGCAGAGAAGACCGGGAAGAGATCTGCGGTCTTCGATCACGGTCTGAAGTTCATCGAACGGGTCATTGAAGACAACGCCATCGCTTATACGCAGGATAAGGCGATGAAAGAGTGGACATTCAACTACTACACGAGGGCAGCCCGCTACTCCTTGGAGTTCTTGCATACCAATTGGCCATCCGTTTGCCCCACTTACGTGAAAGCTACCCGAGGGCCTAAGGAGCGGTGGGAGTATTGCCAACGCCTTTTAGAGGAAGCTGTTGACGCCTTCCGAACCCACTTTGAGGTTCCCCAACCGCAGAAGGTGTCAAAGGCGGGAAAGCGGGAGAAGGCTCGGCCGAAGAAGCAGACCAAAGCAAATCGACGGGTCGTGCGGCGCTTGGCGCAGGACACTGACTAGGGACACGTCGAAAGCCAAGGCAAGCCCATCCGCAAGTTAGCTTTCCACTCATTGCGGACAGTCACTAGCGGCCGGCCCGAGCGACGGCAGGCGGTGGAAAGCAGAACGGAGGCTTTCCGGTCGGCAGAGGCGAATAACACGCGTTCGGCCGTGCGAAGTTTGGTGCGGCTTAGGGCCCACGCGGCCGTCAGCACGCCATCGGACCTCCCCATTAGGAGCCATTTGATTGGATGCTTCCAAGTGCGCCGCGATTGTAGGATCAAGGGTGCGTAGTCCAGCCTGTCGAACGGTTGCCATATTTGCTTCGATGGCTATCCCGTGCGGGAGGGTGGCAAGTTGATGTTGAACATCGTTAGGAAGCCGGAATGGAGGGAGGCGGCTGAGAGCAGCCTACTCGATCTGATTGCGCGCTTCGAATCCCAAGGATCGCCCGTCGAGGTCAACTTCCGGCAGCTCGTCCGGTCTGATGGCGGGACCGCAAAGAGCGCTCATGCGATTCATCCATACCCTGCGAAGCTGCTGGTCAATATTCCGCAGTTTTTCCTTGCGGCACTTCCCGCTGTGGCCGGCAGCGCGCTGCTCGATCCGTTCTGCGGTTCCGGGACGGTACTCTACGAAGCGGCGTTAGCCGGCCTGCGCCCGGTAGGGTCGGACTCAAATCCTTTGGCGCGCCTAATCACTAGGGCAAAGCTTACGCCATTGGCTCGGGAGGTCGCCCGGCGACAACTCGAAGAGGTAATGGCCGCTTATCCCTCAGCATCGCCGACGATCCCTGACGTCGTAAACCGCGAGTACTGGTTCTCGGACAGAATTTCCGATTGCTTGGGGAGGTTGAAGACGGCAATCGAACTCAGCATACCTCCACAGCATCGGCCGGTGTTTGACGTCAGCTTCTCCGCAACAGTGAGGCGCGTCAGCTATGCCGATCCCAGATTGTCGGTTCCGGTAAAGATCAATCCGGAACGAAGTGCGAGATACGGCGCAAAGGGCGAAGAGGTCATCCGCCGTCTGGGCCGGCTTGCCAAAACCGATGTGGGAGCGGTGTTCTGGAGCATCGCCAGTCAGAACATCCAGCGTTGCCCCGAACTAGGGCAAAGTTTCGCGATCGATCAGCCGCAGATCTTCTCCGATGCGCGGTCACTCGGCCTTGCCGACGCTTCCATCGATCTTGCGATCACCTCACCACCCTATGTCGGGGCTCAGAAGTACGTCCGTGCCTCCAGTCTGTCGCTCGGGTGGCTGGGCCTGACCCCTGATTGCAAACTGCGTCCAATCGAGCGACGATCGATCGGGCGTGAGCACCTAGCCGCTGACGAGGCGCTTGAGCCTTCGGGAACGGGCGTGCTCGAGGCCGATTGCCTCCTGAACGTCATAGCAGAGCGCAACCCACTTCGAGCACGCATCGCACAGCGTTACCTGCTGGAGATGCGGGAAGCGTTGTCTGAGCTTTCCCGCACTATGAGGCACGACGGCAGCCTTATCCTTGTCGTCGGACCCAATCTTGTGACGGGCCTCGAGTTTCCCACACCCTTCTTCCTGCAACGGATTGCTGAAGGTCTCGGCTTTTCTACACAGCTTCATTTGGTCGACTCTATCGACTCGCGGGGCTTGATGACTAAGCGCAACCGAACTGCTGGAGTGATCCAGCAAGAGTCCGTGTTCCTCTTGAAGCGGGTGAGCGCCGGTGCGTAGCGGGCCGCGCCATGATCCCATAACTGACGAGCTGCAGTCCAAGATCAAGACTCTGCACAGCTCAATTTGGGAGCGAAGGGCCGACTGGCCCGAGGTGCTCGACTGGCTGGATCAATTCGAGGACCACGATGATCCCGAGGTCGACGAGCAGCTCCAGGCTCTTCGGCTGCTTTCCAGCTTCATGTATTTCGGGGTGAACGAGATTCGAGCCCTACTCCGGTCTCTGTTTCGCGACACCTTCCGTCCACAGGTCGCCAAGGAGGTGCGCTCATCACTGCATCCCTCGACCGCTCTAAGCACCGTGGGCAGCATGGTCGACGCTGAGTTGCGGCGTACCCGCTTCGTTCCGCTTGGCAACCCTTCGGAGAGCAGTGCCCTGCTTCTCTACTACTTCCGCCAAGAGAACGCCCTGCCGAAGGACCTCTTCATACACGGTTCGGAAATCTTCGACCTTTCGGCCATCGGATCCGGTGGTGGCCTGAAGGTCCAGAATCACAACATATCCCGCTACGTCTTTATCGATGACCTCTGCGGCTCAGGACAACAGGGTCGAGAGTACTCCGACCGAATTGTGAAGCCCCTCAAGAGCATCAGCCCGAGCGTGACGACATACTACTATCCGATATTCGGCTTGTCCGACGGGATCGAACATCTACGCACGCACTCCGCGTTCGACGAGGTCTATCCCGTGGTTGAACTCGATCCCACGTTCCGAGCCTTCGCGCCGGACTCACGTCTTTACGTCGAGCCGAAGATTGCCCCACTTCGCCTGCCCACGGAGGCTACCTGCAGGCGGTATGGGGGCCAACTGATACCCGCGCACCCGTTGGGCTATGAGGACGGCCAGCTTTATATTGGCTTTGCTCATAATACACCGGACAACAGTCTTCCTATATTTTGGTGCGACCATACCGCTTCTCGACCCTGGCGCCCCATCTTTCGCCGGTATCCGAAAGTTTCGTGGTGATGGCCAACGTAACACCAAGCAACCCGTTCAGCCTGACGAAGGCAAACGATCTAAGCGACGATCAGATTCAGGAGCTTTGGGTAGACATCGCACCGCCCGACAGCCCGGACTCGCTGTTCAGTGCTGGCAGGTTCGCATCACCGATGCCGACCTTCATCTTAGGCAGTAAGGGTAGCGGCAAAACGCACCTTATGCGCTACGCCTCCTTTGCCTTGCAGAAGAAGCGCTTCGAAAGAGATCAACTAAGTCCACTCGCTGGCGCCCGGGGTGATGGTTACGTTGGTATATACACCCTGTGCAGCGGGCTCGAGACCGGCCGCTTTCAAGGCAAGGGCCAGTCTGAGGAGGCCTGGCTTGAGGTGTTCTCCTACTATCTTGAGCTTTCGCTTGGGATCGCGGCGCTAGCAGTGATAGCCGATCTACTCGACGGCGACGCCCAAGATAATGTCGAGCCGATGTTTTGTGTGGCCGTGGCCCGGCTCTTCGATTCCGATCCGCCCGCTGTCACTAACATTGGCGCCTTGATCGATGAGCTTGAGCGGCGCAGACGCGAGCTCGATTACCAAGTCAACAACGCCGCTTTTACTGGCGAGCTAGTGCCGCACGTGACAGCGAGCCGCGGCAAGCTGATCTTCGGCATTCCGCAAGCTTTCCAGAGTTCCTCCGGTGACCTAGGCGGTTTCCTGTTCGCCTATCAACTGGACGAGCTTGAGAATCTAACTGAGGCTCAGCAAAAGCACGTCAACACGCTCGTGCGTGATCGCCGCGGCCCGTCCACACTCAAGATCGGCGCACGGCAGTTCGGGATTAAGACGCACGCGACGATGAGCGCCGGCGAGGAGAACATCAGGGATTCCGAGTTCGAGGAGTTGCGGCTGGATCTCCGTTTCCGGCGCAACGAAAAGACATACAGGGACCTTGTGGCGTTACTGGTTGACCGGCGCCTTCAGAACTTCTGGCCGCAGTCAACGACAGGGATAGCTGGCAGGCACCGACGTCTCGCAGACTGGTTTGAAGAGCCTAAGCGCGATCCCTTCGATCCGTTCTTTATGAAGCTGGTCAAGGGCGCGCCGTCGCATAACAGGCCGCATATGGTTCATCTGAGGGACCAGTTGACGAACCGACTTTCGCGGGGTGGCTTCGACGGGGTCCGAAACGGAGACGACGTTCAGGCGATCATGAACGCGATTGCCGTCCCCGATTTCCCTCTTCTGGAGAAGCTCAACACTTTCCTCATGTTCAATGCATGGGCGAACGGCCTGAACCTCGCAGAGATGGCGACATCAGTCAGGTCTGACTCTGAGGCGTTCGTCAGCAACAAGAGCTCCGGGCGATATCGGCAGAAGCTTGACCACTACAAGTCGGACTTGATCGCGCAGATGTTCAGGGATGCCGCCTTCAGGAACAACTACGGGGGACTCGACGAGTTCACTCGCATGTCCGAGGGGCAGCCCAGGGCGCTGATCACGTTGCTGAAGCAGACCTTCGACTGGGCCACCTTCCAGGGTGAACGACCATTCGAAGCGGGCAGCATCAGTCTTGATGCGGAAAGCAAGGGTGCGCTTGCCGCGGCGGACTGGTTCTACAACAACATGAGGAAAGCCGGGGGCGAGGGGCAAGCGATCCTCATCGCCATCGACCGGCTGGCGGAACTCTTCCGAATCAACAGATTTGCCGACAACCCGATCGAATGCTCGCTCATCGGCTTTAGTGTGAGCGCACGCGTTGGTTCCGACATCTCTCAGAGAAACCTGCGGCTCGCCCTCGATCATTCATTTCTCGTAGAGATCTTGGGGGGACAGTCGGAGCGCAATTCAGAGCAGGTCACTGGCAAGTTCCAGCTCAATAGGATGCTAGTGCCCAAATGGGGGCTCGCCACCGGGCGAAGAGGCATCAAACCCCTTAACGAGACGGAGATGAACGCGATCTTTGATCCAGAGATGGGCGAGACTTTCGAAAAGGTGAAGGCTGACTGGTGGAGCCGGATGAATGCTCCCTTCGATCGAGCCCGCCGCTCGGCCAAGGATTACGCCAACAGCGGCGACAGTCACAACCAAGACGACCTTTTCAGCGACTAAGCCCATGGCACACGACTATGGGCTTTACTTGCGTGAGGAGATCTTCGGCGCCCGGGGCTGGCAGGCCACGAACAGCTATGATCTGTTCCTCTCGGCGTTCAACCTCGGCGAACGAACAGTTGAGCTATACGCGCACGTCAACGCGACGGAGAAGATCTGGCTCATCCACGAGGAATACGGGCTCTCCGGCGCCGAGCTGCCGAATGCGCAGATGTTTGAATTGGCAGGTGCGGACGAGGCGATATATTGCAAGGCCTTGATCGACGGTCTGCTCGCGAACGGGAAACTCGACGTTTCGCGAACAAGGCTCTGCATAGACATCACCGGAATTCTCCGCCCGCATCTGATGTTCATCACGCTCTACTTAAAGCGCCTCGGTCTTCGTGTCCTCGACATGATTTACGCGGAGCCAAGGCACTACGCGCTAAAGGAAAAGACGCCCTTCTCAACGGGTTCCATCCTAGAGGTGCGTCCCGTACGGGGGTTCGAGGGAGCTTCGAGTATGCGTGGTGGCGAGGACTTCCTAGTCATAGGAATGGGATATGATGATCGCCTGCTCGCGGCAGTAGCTGAGAACAAAGACAAAGCTGAGAAGCACCAAGTGTTCGGTCTCCCGTCGCTGCGGGCCGACATGTATCAGGAGAGCGTGCTGAGATCGCGGCGGGCGGCCGACGAGCTCGGCGATCCCAACTTCTCCGAGACGCACCGTTCGTTTGCACCCGCAAATGACCCGTTTGGAACGGCGTCGGTGCTGAGCGAGATCATCGAGCAGAGACTCGCCCGACATCGCAGCACCAGCTTCATGCTTTGCCCGCTAGGAACGAAGGCGCAGGCTCTCGGCTTCGCGCTTTACCACATGCTCGAGGGCGACCTGCTCGGCGCGCGCATCGTATTCCCTTTCAGTGAGGGTTACTCCGCGAAGACAGGGACCGGTCTCGCACGTGCCTGGCTCTATCGCGTTGAGCTCTGATCAGGCCATCCGCCTTCGACCTTCGCCGCTGTCATATCTGTTCGAACGAGCGAGCGAACTTGCAGGGCATTCCGTCAGATATCAACCGATACACTCTGAAACCCGCCGGTCTGCTACAGCCAGTTTCAGCCTGAGAGGCATGAACGAACGACTGCTTTCGACTACTGACCAAATGGACCTGTACGTCAGCTAATGGGTCTTTGCGGACGTTTGCCGCGTGTGCGCTTCGCGCACGGCCGGCTGGCTTGATGCCGCTAGGAGGTCAGCCCGCCTCCTGTGCTTTTGCGTCTCAGTGGAAGGGCAAACGGCCTCAACACACTCGGCGCGACCATCGCTTACTCTCCTAGCAGGTGCAAGCGATCGAGTTCCGGATGCTTGAACCCTTCAAACCAACCGTCCTTCGGATGATTCGCGTACACGCGACTCCGCGTTGCCTGGCCCCGCTCTAGTCTCGACAGCTGCGCTGCGGACAAACCGCATCGCTCGGCAACCTGCCGAAGGCTACTGCCCTCCTGAAGACGGCCGGACCGAAGTGCACGCCCGAGATCCAGTCGCCTATCAGCATCGTCGGTGCCTCCGACTTCTTGATTAGGCGGCTTTGTCGCTCCTTTCTTGAGTACCATCGACCAGTCGAGGTCAAGTTCGCGCATCAGAGCTTCCAGCGTGTCTGGCATGGGCCATGCTCTACCGTTTTCGATGGCGGAGAGACTTGAACGCTGGATGCCGATCACATCCGCGAGTGTCTGCTGCTTAATCTGATCAGCCTTCCGTCTAGCCCTCAGCACTGAGCCCAAGTCGGACCTGAAGGCTGCGTAGCGACAGGGCGGGTACGGTCGACGTGAGGGCATCGGACTCATTCTCAACAAAAAAATGTCGGGTTGTTGCATATCGCGGAATGGGCCGTCCTTCAAGACGATCCATGAAGCCCTTCAATCCTCCGCTCGGGCGCAGCAGATCAAAAGCTGCAACCGCTAGTCGCCCTGATGCTTGCCAAGCCAAGCAGTTGTCGTTCGAATATTACGGACGAGCTGAAGCCGCACAAGATGCTTCACAGCTGCACGATGAAGTGGTCTCCGTCATCGGCCCGTCTCTTGGAGCGGCGGCGGACGATGAATGCCTGCCCGCGATCGAGCTTGACCAGTACTACACGGCTCCGCACGTCGCGCGGGAGTTCTATATGATCTTCCGCAAGCACTTCGATCCGCGTCGATACCAGATGGTCGAACCAAGCGCTGGAACAGGTGCCTTCTTCAGTCTGCTGCCGCCAGGTAGTCTGGGCTACGATTTAGATCCCAAGTGCCCGGGCGTTCAACTCGCTGACTTCCTCGCCGTTGATCTTCCGCGCGACCGGCCAGTCGCCATCATCGGAAACCCTCCATTCGGTAAGAATGCCAGCTCGGCTGTTGCCTTCTTCAACCATGCGGCCCGTTCGGCGGAGGTGATCGCGCTCATCCTGCCGGCATCGATTCGAAAGGCATCGATCGAGAACCGTCTTGATCGTGCGTTTCATCGCATTTGCGAGATGCCGGTGCCGAAGAACGCTTTCCTCTTCCGGTCCGAGCCTTTCCACGTGCCGGCTGTCTTCCAGATCTGGGAACGGCGTCCTTTCGAGCGGTACCTGCAGAGCGTGGAGACAAGTCACCCAGACTTCGAGTTTACCAAGCCCGAGCTAGCCGACTTCGCTATCCAGCGTGTCGGTGCGAACGCCGGGCGTGTGCATCACGACCTCAACATGAGCCCGTCATCTCATTACTTTATCAAGGGAGATGTCGAGGCGATCATGAGGAAGCTCGACTTCGGCAGCGTTGCCGCCAACGTCGCAGGTAACCCAAGTCTCGCTAAGTCGGAGATCGTCCGCCTCTACCGCGAGTACAAAGAGCGCCTGGCGACCGACTGACAATCATCACGCTTCCGGCTCGCCCCGGCGCAGGACCTCACGCCAAACCAAGCCGGATACCGCTTGCCTGATCGCCTCCCAGTCGATGCACGAGAAGTCGATGCGATGGAGTTCCTTGTACAAGTTCCGGATTCGAGGCTCGGAGCCATACTGCTCGCCGACGTTGACCAGGGCATGCCCGCAAATCTGGTTGAGGGTCTTGGATGTCAGATTGGCTTCGTTGCCCTTGGCCTTGAAGGCATGTCGGAGTGAGTAAAAGACCAGGCGCTTGTCCTTGGACACGTAGCGATCCACGATCCTATTGATGCGTTGGCTGGCCTCCTTGGTCTTCTTTCCGACCTTGTTCTCCTTGAGGTCCGGAAAGAGCTGCCGGTGTCCGGCTGCGGCAAGCGCATCACAATAGTCGAGGAAGCCGATCGCAACCAGGTTGGCATGGATGGGGACGAGGCGCCTCGACTCCGCGTTCTTCACGCTCTTCTCTTCGCCGTCCTCCAGAAGCACATAGTCGCTGATGTCGAGATAGACGATGTCGCCGGCGCGGCGCACGTCGGCGAGCGCCACCTGTCCGACTTCCTCCAATCGGGCCCCGGTCGTCGCAGCAATCAGGAACAGCCAGAAGATGGTGACGTCGCTGATCCGAGACCGTGAGTTCCACGACCGCGGATCGACGAAGAGAGGACAGGCAAACAGCAAGGTGAGCTCGTGATCCTCAAAGCTGCGGCGGTTCTTCTTCGTCTTCCAGTAGCCGATGATGGTGATGCCAGCCCCGTTGTTGCTCGACGTCCAGCGCTGCTCAAAGGCGTAGGTGAGCAGCGCTTGGAGGGCTCCGATCCGCTTCTTCAGAGTGGCGGGCGAGCACTTGGGCTTGACGGCGCCGTGCTTTGCAACGCGCGCTCGAAAGGGGAGAGCACGATCGGCCCGCGGCATGGTGCTGGGCAGCTTCGCTGCTTCATCGCGGTAGTCGTAGAGCATGTCGGCGTCGATGGCTGCGACTGGAACGTCACCAGCGAAGTCGATGAAGTCATTGACCGAGGCCTTATACTCCAACGCCGTTTGCGGGCGGGGCTTGTTGCCGTCCTCCCACTCAGCAAACAGCTGCTTGAGCCGCATGTTGGGGCGAAGTCGTGACCGGTTGGGGCGGTGGCGCCGCTTGGCCAGCCTAGCACGGTTGAAGTCTTCGTCGGCCGGGCGCTGCTCATCCAGAACCGCAAGCAGTGCTCGGGCAATCTCTTCCTCAGAGAAGCGCTCAGCTTCAGGAACGAAGCGCCGGATCCGGTCGGTGGCTTTGAGAAGATGAGGGTGCCAGACCTTCTCGGGCTCGTGCCAGCGAGATCGGATCCAGTTGGTCCCAACCTGCTCGGCCTCGCCTCCGTAGACGTCTGTGACGATGCTGTCGAAACGCGAGGAGTCACCGAGCACCGCGGCCCAATTCGTGTTCACCGCCGGTCCGGTGATCGCCGGCGGGTAGATTTGCTTAGGGCTGGCTGAGAAGCGTCCGCCGACGCCCGCATCCAATTCCATGAGGGTGAGCAGTAGCCGCTGCTGACCGGACAGGCCGCCGATAGCCGAAGGGCTTTCGCACCAGCGTCGGACAACTGCCCCGGGCGTGGGGAGTAACGTACCCTCTGCCAGTTTGCGGCGAGCTTCGGCAAGGTCGCGCTCGAACTCGGCGTTCAGCCGGGCGAACGGCTCCTTGGCCGCCACGGGATCCTTGGTGCCGAGAGTGATCTTCCGCTCGCGCATGCCGCCGAACGCGGGCCGAAGCGGCTCGGGAATGGCGCGGCGAAAGTAGAGCTGCCCGGTGCGACGATCGGGGAAAGGGGTTGCCATGCTGGATTTCTTCACGGTTTCTGTACCCATGTTCTGTACACATGATGGGTAAAGAGGCCGTAAAACCAGCGCCTTCCGAGCCTTAGGCTTGGATGGTGACCCCTACGGGACTCGAACCCGTGTTTCAGCCGTGAAAGGGCCGCGTC
>ERZ1066120.803-NODE-803-length-24655-cov-12.152764_pt1 | contig 24655 bp, 21 predicted proteins | sample MGYA00382767_ERZ1066120 | MGnify/ENA primary metagenome ERZ1066120 (study PRJEB33369, sample SAMEA5778350) | biofilm metagenome | biome: Industrial cooling water; feature: Water cooling tower basin; material: Biofilm | place: United Arab Emirates | collected...
CGTCGGCGGCGCCCGCGCGCGGCCCGCCGGCGCCGGACCGCGCGAAGTCGGCCCGGCGCGCCGGCGCCCGTTAGGCACAGCGCCCGCGCCCGGCGCCCGGCCGTCGTGGTGCGCGGATGGCGCGGGCTCCGGCCCGCCGTGGTGCCCTTGCTCGCGCGCGGAACCGTGGTGTGGTTGCTCGTCCACGCGGCGGCCGCCGCCGCGGTGCGCGTGCAGGCCCGCTACCCCGGTGACCCGGCCGGGGAGTTCGGTGTGGGGGCGGCGGTCGGCGTGGTCGCGCTCTGCGGTGCGTTAGGCGCCGTGGACGTGTGGCGCCGTCGCGAGGGCTCGCTGCTCCGCAACCTCGGGCTCGGTCCGGACGCGCTCGCGGCCGTCCTCGCGGCGCCGGCCGCGCTTGGCGAGGTGGTGGTCGGCGTGCTGAGCCGCCCGGGAGTCTGGCTCACGTGACCTCGGCCGACGCCACCGAAGTGCTCCGGGTGGATTGTGCCGCGCGCGCGTTTGGCGGGCGGCCGGTGCTGCGGTCGGCGTCACTGCGTGCGATGCGGGGACACGTGGTCGCGCTGGTCGGGCGCAACGGGGCGGGGAAGTCCACCCTGCTCCGCATCGCCGCCGGGCTGGTGACGGCGGACAGCGGCACGGTCCACTTCGGCGGGCGCGCGTGGCTGCGGCCCGAGGCCGCTGCGTTCGCGCGGCTCGGGATGTTCGTCTGGCCGGAGGTCGAAGCGCTCGCGCGGACGTGGACCGTCGGGCGGCAGCTCACCATGGTCGCCGACCGGTTCGATGGGGACGCGCGCGCCGCAGCCGAACGGGCGGGCGTCGTCGCGCTGCTCGACCGCCGCCCCGATCAACTTTCCGGAGGCGAGCGGCGTCGGGCGGAGGTCGCGCTGGCGTTCGCGCGTCGCCCGATGTGCCTCCTCGCCGACGAGCCCTTCCGCGGGCTCGCCCCCATCGACGCGGAGTGGCTGGCCGGGGCGCTGCGGGCGCTCGCGGCGCAGGGGTGCGCCGTCGTGGTCACCGCGCACGAGGTCGAGGCGCTCTTCGCGGCGGCCGACACGGTGACCTGGTGTACCGCCGGCACCACTTACGAGCTGGGTTCGCCGGCGCGGGCGCGGTGCGACGAGCGGTTCCGGCGGGAGTACCTGGGCGGCGAGGGGTCCAACAGGCGCTGAGGTAGAGCGGGGCCGGTGAAGGCGGCCGTCGCCGCCCTGTACGCCCCTGACGTTCCCTAACGGCCGAACAACGACGCGTACACCCGCACCGCGATCTGGTCGGACGTCACGTACGGGATCGCCCCACCCGACGCGGCAACCGTCGTGGAGTGGAGGAAGCTGACTTCGAGCGGGAGACCGCGCCCCCGCCGCGCCGCCGCCGCGACGGTCGAGTACGACGCGCCGATGCCGAGCCGCGCCTCGCGCCCGCCCGTGCCCACGCCTAACGCCGCGGCGTCCAGCGTGGCCGCGTCGCCGCCGGTCTGCGCAGGGGTGAGGGCGAAGGTGCCGGTGTAGCGCGCCTCGCCGCGCGTGCGCAGGACGCCCTGCGCGGCGACGGCGAACGACTCGCCCGTCGCGTACCGAGGGGTCACGGCCAGCTCCAGCTCGCGCCCCAGCCGCCGCCCCACGTCCTGCACGGCGAAGCGGGGCGCGAAGAAGGTGTCGTCGCCCAGCGGGATCCGGAGCGTCTGCCGGTCGGCCACGGGCACGGCGACGCGCGCGACCGCGGACGCCGACACCCGCCGCCCCACCGCCACGTCGGCCGCCGCGCGCCCCACCACGGCCGCCGACCGCTCGGCGGGCGGCACGTCGAACAGCAGGACGGGCGTGCGGGTGGCGGTGCCCGTGGCAAAGCGGAAGCCGCCGGTCACGGTCGCGCGGACGCGCACGCCCGCCGCCGGCGCCACGCGCGCGCGCACGGCGGCATCGCGCCCCGCGCCCGCCCGGCCGAAGGTGTCGAGCACGTTGAGACTCGCGGCCAGCTCGAGGTCGCCGAACGACCCGCGCGTCTCCGACCCGAAGGGGCTGTTGATCGGGATGACGGCGACGCCGAACGCCGGGTCGTTGACGAGCGCGCGCAGGCCCGGCAGGCCGATCCGCGCGCGGCTCGGCGCCGGCACCTTCGACGGGTCGAACGCCACGCCGAACTGCGTGAACTGCGCGCCGAGCTGGGCGATGCGCGCCGCGACCGCCGCCTGCGCGTCCGAGGCGACGAGCGGGATGACCAGTTGGCCCGAGCCCGCGGCGCCGGTCCCGTACACGCTCTGGAGTTGGGCGGCCACGCGCGCCGCGGCGTCGGCGACGGCGGTGGCCGCGAGGCACCCGTCCGCGGCCGCCGCCGAGGGGCAGCGCGCCCGCACGGCGGACACGGCCGACGTCAGGTTGCTGAGCGCGTCGCGCGTCTGCGCCTGCGCGGCCGTCGCCGCGGCGTCGCTCCCCCGCGCGGGGTTGAGGCCGAAGTTGCCGGCGCCGCCGTCGGCGTTCGGCCGCACGTCCACCAGCGTGCGCGTCTGGAGGAACGGCACGAGCACCGACACGGCCAGCCGCCGGGTCACGCCGTACTCCGCGAGCACCGGCGCGCTCGACGTGTTCACGCGCGCGCGGACGCCGAGCGTACCGACCGAGAGGGCGAGCGTGGGCACGCCGGTGGCGAGCCGCAGCGAGTCGCGCGCGGCGGTGAGGCCGGGGATGAGCCGCGGGGTGAGCGAATCGGCGCCAAATTCGCTGCCGATCGCCACGCGCCCGCTGCCGCCGCCGGTTCGCCCCCCTGCGCGCTCGCCGGCCGCGCCGAAGGTGAGCTGTGCGCGAACGCGGAGCTGGCCCGGGGCGGGCAACGTGGCGTCGTCGCCCGGGCCGAGGACCGGCTGCGCCCCCGCGACCGAAGCCACCGCGAGCGCGGTCGCGCACCACGTCGCGTGGGCGACGCGCATGCCGCGACCGGACGTGAGAAGGGGCGCCGCGTAACGCGGCGCCCCGGCGGGCTGAGGCAACGGGCAGGGCGGCGAGGGGTGGCCGTCGGCCGGCGGGACCCGGCCTGCCCCGGCTAGATTAGCCGCCCGTCCCGCGACCCGTCAACGCGCAGCGCGCGCCCGCACGTCGCTCTCTCCGGCCCGCTCCCGTCGTCCGTGCGTCCGATCGCGCTCCCGCCCGTGTCCTGGCAGGTCACCGGCAACCACTGGCTCGCCCTGCCGTGCGTCCACCCGGCCGACGGCGCCGTGTACGCGGTGGGCGTGCTGCACCGCGGCTCGCGCGCGGCGGTCGAGTTCGCGGGGAGCCCGGACTACGTGCGCGGCGAGGGCGAGCCGCTCCTCCGCCCGACGCTGCGGGTCAACGGCGAGGTGCGCGAGCTGGCCGCCGAGGGGATCGCGTGGGAGCGCGCGGTGCAGTGGCTGCCCACGTTCACGTGCACGGTCGGCGGGCTGGTGGTCCGCGGCACCGTGTTCGCCCCGCACGGGCGCGACACCGACCTGTCGGGCGCCGTCTACACCATCGCGGTCGAGAACCGGAGCGAAGCCACCGCCGACGTCGAAATCGCCCTCGAGGGCGTGCTCGGCCTGCGCCAGCTCCGCGTGCGCTCGGCCCGGCCGTTCGACGACGCGCACCGGGTGGAGGTGGGCGACGACGGGGTCGTGGTACTGGAGGGCGCCGCGCTGCCCGGCCCGGTGGCGTTCGCGTTAGGCGCGGACGGCTGGCCGGACGAGGCCCAGGTGGAGGTCGCCCCGGGCGAGCGGCCGCGCTTCGCGGTGCGGCGCCGGCTGACGGTGGAGCGCGGGACGACGCGCCAGGCCGCGTTCTACCTCGCCGCCGGCCCCGAGCGCGACGGCGCGCAGGCGACGATGGCCGCTATGCGCCGCCGCGGGTGGCGCGAGCTGCTCACCAGCACCCGCGAGGCGCTCCGCGCGCTGGAACAGAGTACCGGGCACGACGCGATCGACCGGCTGGTGAACCGCAATCTGCTGTTCGCCTACTTCTACGCCATCGGGCGCGCCCTCGACGACGCGCACTTCTACCTGGTGCGCACGCGCGCGCCGTGGCACGCCCGGGGCCTCACCGTGCGCGATTGGGAGGCGTTGATGTGGACCCTCCCCGCCGTGCAGCTCGGCGACCCCGGCCTCGCCCGCGAACTCCTGCTCCGCGTCTGCGAGCTGCACGGTTACGCGCCGGGCCAGGGCACGCGCTACCTCGACGGGACGCTCTTCGAGCCCGGCTTCTCGCTCGACGGCGCCGCGGCGTACGCGCTCGCCACCGACCGATACGTGCGCGACAGCAACGACGAGCAGGTGGTGGACGAGGGCGTGCTGGCCGACACGCTCTACCTCGCCCACGACGACATCGCGGCGCGCCGCGACGAGCGCACCGGGCTGTACAGCACCGAGGTGGCCGCCTCCGGCGCGCCGGCCGAGCTGCCCTATACGCTCCACGGCAACGCCGTGGTGGCGCAGGCGCTGGAGGTGCTGCGTCGCACGCTGGACGAGGAGACGGCCAAGGAGGTGCAGGAGCCGGAGACGGTGCGGGTCGCGCTCCGCCGGCGCTTCGCCGCGGGCGACGGCGCGAAGGCCACGCTCGCCCCCGCCGTCGACCTCAAGAGCGCGCGCGGCGAGCGCGACGACGCGGTGAGCTCGGTGCTCTGGCTGCCGCTGTACGAGGCGGTCGAGCGCGGCGACTCCACCTACCGCCGGACCGCCCGCGCCGTCGTCGGCCAGCACGACGGCGACCTGGCCGGCCAGTGCGCCCGGCTGGTCGGGCCGGACTCGGCGCAGGTGCTCCAGTGGCTCCGCCGCGCCGCCCTCGACAACGGCGTGGCGGCCGAGCGGGTGGACGCGGCCGGCCGCGCGGTGGGGAACGGCGGGGACGCGGCGCTGTCGGGGCTGCTGGCCTACACGGCGTGGTACGCGGTGCACGTGCTCGGCGTGGTGCCCTGAGCAGCGCCCGGCGCGCGCCGGGCGCGGGTTGATCGGCGCGCGGCGCGGCGGTACGTTGGAGGCACACCGCGCGGGAATAGCTCAGTTGGTAGAGCACAACCTTGCCAAGGTTGGGGTCGCGGGTTCGAGTCCCGTTTCCCGCTTCGCAGCAGCAACGCTGGTCGTGAGCGCGCGGACGCCGCCTGAGGCGGCGTCCGCGCGCGGCGTTTCGGCGGCCCGGATGGCGTAATAGGTAGCCGCAAGGGTCTTAAAAACCCTGGCCGCGAGGCGTGCGGGTTCGAGTCCCGCTCCGGGCATCGGCGGGCGAGCAGGGGGGCGGACCGGCCGGCGCGGGAGCGGCCGCGGATTCGATGCGAGCGGCGCGCCGTGGAGCGGCAGTGGCAAGGGCGGCGGGCCCCTTTCCCCACGGAGCCTCTAATGACCAAGCCCCTCACGCCCGCCGCCCACGGCGTGGCCGACTACCTCAGCAGCGCCACGTTCGCGGCCGCGCCGAGCGTGCTCCCCATGCCGCCGGCCGCCGCCGCGCTCGCGCGGTCCATCGGCGCCGGCTACGCCGGGCTCTCGCTCGCCACCGCGTACCCGCTCGGCGCGGCCAAGCTCGTTCCGTTCCCGACGCACCTCACCATGGACGCGCTGATGGCGCCGGCGTTGGCCGCGGCGCCGTGGCTGTTCGGCTTTGCCGGGCACCGCGGGGCCCGCAACTTCTTCCTCGCCATGGCGGGCGTCACCGCCGTGGTCACCTCGCTCACTCAGCGGCGGCCCGCCGCGTAGGCCGGCCGTCGGGTCGGCACGCCGCATGCGCGAGGGGCCGGGGCGAACGCGTCGCCCCGGCCCCTCGCGCTACCTGTCTGCCGATTCAGAACGGCAGGTCGTCGTCGTCCTCGCCCACCACCGCGCCGAGGGGTGAGGCGTCTAGCGCGGCGTCGTTGCGACCCGCGGGGGCGGTCTCCCGCTTGGGTGCGGCGCGCCGGGCTGGCGCGGTGCCCGCGGCCGGGGCAGGCTTCTGCCCGTCGGTCGCGCGCGGCGGCCAAATGACACCGTCACAGCTCCGGTCGCGGCACTTGAAGTCGGGCGCCTTGGGGTTGCGCTTGGTCAGCCGGTTGTCCCACATGCGGCCGCCGCAGTTGGGGCACGAGGGGTCGTCGGCGGCCTGGGGCTCGCCGCCCGCGAACTCCGGCTCGACCACGACCGGCGCCGCCAGCTCGGCAACGGGCGCCGGCTCGGCCGCCGCGCGTGCGGTCCGACGCGGCGAGCGCGAGAGCGTCTCCGCGTGGGCCTGCTCGCGCCGGGCGTACGCCGCCTCGGGCTCCTCGAGCGGCTTGGCCCAGCGACCGTCGCCGTCGACCTCCACCCAGTTGGGCTCCAGCGCGTACAGCTCGTGCGCAATGCCGAACCGCACGGCCGCGCGCTTGAACGCGTCGGTGGCGGCGGCCTTGTAGTCGCGCCCGGTGCCCACGTCCTCGCGGATCACGCCGAGGATCTGCAGGCGCGCCTTGAACGAGCAGGGCGCCGGCTCGTCATCGGCCCGCGTGGGGAGCGGGGGGAGCAGATCGAGCGTGAGGTCCCACTCGCCGGGGACGACGCGGTCGAGGCGCTCGCGCACCGTGTTCGCGTCCACGTAGGCCACGAAGCGGGCGTACCAGCGCCCGTCCCGCGCGACGGGGCGGCCGTCCTGCCGCCAGGCCACGGCCTCGGCGGGGAGGGCGGCGGCGAGGGCCGACCAGACGTCGGTCTTGTCCATGGGGGCTTCGTGTCGTGCGATCATGCTGCTCTCATCCGTCCGGTGGAAGTCGGCGGGGCGTCCCCGCAGGCGCTCGAAAAGGACGACGCGCGTCAGCGCCCGGCGGCGCGCGTCGTGGGGTCGGCGAGGCGGGGTACGCTCCGCCGCTGGGCCCGCAGGTCGCGGTGGACGTCGGCCACCGCCGCGCACCCGCGGCCGTGGACGCAGTACCACCCGTGCCGATCGAAGAACACGAGGTGCACGCCGGCCGGGCGCCCGTCGAGGCGCTCGTCCACGCGAAAGAGCAGCTCCACCGAGGTGTCCGGTCCGCAGCGCGCGACGGCGTCGAGCTCCCGGACGCGGACCTCCCGACCCGGCGCGGCCGCCGGCGCGATTCGCGACTTGCCCTTGAGTGGCGGGGCCGCGGCCGGACGCGCTGCCTTCGCACGCATGGTCGCGGCCGGCCGCCCGCCCGGTGCGGCCGCCGCACGAGACGGCTTCGCTCCGCCAACACGCGACCGCGTGGGCGCCGCCGCCGCTTGCACGCGACGCGTCTTGGGCACAGCAGTCTTGGCAGCCATGGGGGCGGAGCGGAGCGGCGGTCGGCGGGGCAGCGGAGGGACCGAACAATACCCGAAAGGCACGCGGCGGTCAATGCGGCGTCGTCCGACCACACACCCCAGGGCCGCCGCGTAAGTGATTGCTACACAGTGTTTTACAGGATGTTCCACGCGGTATACATCTGTGCGCCCAGCGACACTCGTTGCGCCACCCTGGCGGGCCGGAACGGCCGAGTCCGGCGCGCCTGGGCGCCGAACCGACCCCTGGCGCGCGTCATGCACCGGCGCGCGCCCCGCAACCCCCAACCCGAGGACATCCATGGATCGCGGACCCGACTTTCTGAAGAGCCAGATCAACAACGCGGTGATGCAGCACCAGACGTTCCTCAAGAACCTCGAGGACCACGAGGGACAGGCCGAGGATCCGCGGTTCCGCGATCTGTGCAGCCGCCACATCGGCCGCATGCGCGAGCACCAGCGGATGCTGGAGGGGCTGCAGCAGGCGGTGGGCGCCGAGCTCGGCGCCGGCAAGAAGGCGCTCGGCGCGGCCCTCGGCTTCGCCCGCGACCTCGCCGACTCGGTGCGCGAGAGCGACTTCCTGCGCCTCGTCGGCGACATCGTGACCGGCCGTCAGGCCCAGGACACCGCCGCGACGTTCGCGCAGGCCGGCCGCCAGCTCGGCCACGCGCAGCTCCAGCAGGTCGGCGAGACGCTCGAGGCGCACCACAAGGACTACGTCGAGGAGGCCAACCGCCTCGTCGTCCAGCTCTTCGTGGAGCACGCGCGCGGCACCGACCCGACCATGACGGCCGGCCAGCAGGCCGCGGTGGGGTCGAGCACGCAGCTCTAGTCGGCGCGCCGCGGGACACGCGTTAGTCGGCGGCCGGGGGGGCCGGGCCTTGCGTGGCCCGGCGCCCCCGGCCGCGCTATGTTGCGCCCCCGACCGATCGCCCTGGCTGCCGAACCCTCTCGCATGACCGCGCCCACGCTCACCGCCGCCCCCGTCGTGGACGCGAGCGACGTCGTCGCCGTCGCCGCCGAGCTGCTGGCGGTGCAGTCGCCCACGGGCGCGGAGGGGCCGGCCGTGGACTACGTCGCGCGGTGGCTGGTGCGCCGCGGGTGGAGCGTGACGGTGCAGGAGGTCGCCCCGGGGCGGGGCAACGTGTGGGCGACGCGGGGCCGCGGCGCGGTCACGCTGAGCACGCACCTCGACACCGTCCCGCCGTACTACCCGCCGCGGTTGCAGGGCAGCCGGCTGTACGGCCGCGGGAGCTGCGACGCCAAGGGGATCGCCGCGGCCATGCTGTGCGCCGCCGACCGACTCGCGCGCCAGGGGGAGGAGCGCGTCGACCTCCTGCTGCTCGTGGGCGAGGAGAAGGGGTCGGACGGCGCACGCGCGGCCAACCACCTTCCCGCCACCAGCCGGTGGCTGGTCAACGGCGAGCCGACCGAGAGCAAGCTCGCCAGCGGCGCCAAGGGCTCGCTGCGCGTCACCGTCCGCACCCGCGGCCGAGAGGCGCACTCAGCTTACGCCCACCTCGGCCGGTCGGCCATCGAGCCGCTCGTTGACCTGCTCCCGCGGCTCCGTGCGCTCGAGTTGCCTAACGACCCGGTCCTCGGCGACACCACCTACAACGTCGGGGTGATCCGCGGCGGCACGGAGGCCAACATCGTCCCCGCGCACGCCGAGGCGGAGCTGATGTTCCGGCTCGTGGGCGACGTGGAGGATGTGAAGGCGCGGCTGACCGCCTGGGCGGGCGACGCGGCCGAGTTGGAGTGGGGCTCGACGATCCCGGCGCAGCGCTTCCACACCATCCCGGGCTTCGACGTCGCGCCGGTGTCGTACACGTCCGACATCCCGCTGCTCTCGCGCTGGGGGACGCCGCTGCTCTTCGGGCCGGGGTCCATCACCGTCGCGCACACGCCCGACGAGTACGTGGCAGTCCAGGAGCTGCGCGAGAGCGTGGACGCGTACGCGCGCATCGTGCGCGCGCTACTCGCCTGAGGCTGCCGGGGCGTGGTGCCTAACGGTTCGGCCTTCGGCCCGCCGCCCGTCGCGCCGCCGGGCGGGGCGGCGCGGTGGCCGGTGGCGGTGCTGGGCGCCACCGGCGCGGTGGGGCAGACCTTCGTTCGGCTGCTAGAGGGGCACCCCTGGTTCGAGGTCGCCGAGCTGGCGGCGTCGGAGCGGTCGGCGGGGCGGCGGTACGCGGACGCCGCCCGCTGGCTGGAGGGCGAGATGCCGGCCCGGCTCCGAGACCGCGCGGCGCTCCCCTGCGACCCGTCGGCGGTCACCGCGCCGATCGTGTTCAGCGCCCTCGACTCGGCGGCGGCGCAGGACGCCGAGCCCGCGTTCGCGGCGGCCGGCCGGCTGGTGTTGAGCAACGCCAAGAACTACCGCATGGCGGCCGACGTGCCGCTGCTGATCCCCGAGGTCAACTGGCCGCACTCGGCGCTGCTGCACGCGCAGCGGCGCCTGCGCGGCTGGCCCGGCGCCCTGGTGACCAACGCCAACTGCTCGGTGACGGTCGCGGCGCTGGCGCTCGCCCCGCTGCACGCCGCGTTCGGCGTGGAGCGCGTCGTCGCGGCGACGATGCAGGCCGTCTCGGGCGCCGGCTACCCCGGCGTCCCCTCGCTCGACATCCTCGGCAACGTCGTCCCGTACATCCCCGACGAGGAGCCGAAGATCGAGGCGGAGCTCGCGCGCCTGTTAGGCACCTGCGCCGACGGCGTGGTGACGCCGGCGCCGCTGCGCGCCGGGGCCCACGCGAACCGCGTCCCCGTCGAGCACGGCCACACCGTCTGCCTCTCGGTCGGCTTCCGACAGACGCCGTCGATACCGGACGTGCTCGACGCGTTACGCGCGTGGCGCGGTCCCGCGACGGTCGCGGCGGCACTCGCGCGCTGCCCGACGGCGCACGCGCCGCCGCTCGCGGTCACGGCGGCGCCGGACCGACCGCAGCCGCGCCGCGACGTGCTGACGGGCGCAGGCATGCGCGTGACGGTCGGCCGGGTGCGCGAGGACGCGGTGCTCGACGTGCGGCTGGTGGCCATGGGCCACAACACCATCCGGGGCGCGGCGGGCGGGTCGGTGCTCAACGCCGAGCTGCTGCTCGCGGGGGTCGACCCCGCGCCGCCCTTCGCTGAGTTGGTCGGGGGCGCGTGATCGTCCTCAAGTTCGGCGGGACCTCGGTGGCCGACGCCGAGGCGATCGGGCGCGCGGCCGACATCGTCCGGGCGCGCACGGCGGGCCGCCCGCTCGTCGTGGTGTCGGCGATGGCGGGCGTGACTAACGCGCTCATCGCCCTCGCCGAGCAGGCCAGCAAGGGGCACCTCGTGGGCGCGGTGCGCGCTGTCGAGGGGTTGCGCGAGCGTCACCTCGCGGCGGCCCACGCGCTCGTCCCCGACCCTGCGTCGGCCGGCGACCTCGCGGCCGAGCTGAGCGCCGCCTTCGACGAGCTCGCGCGCCTGGCTGAGGCGCTCAGCGTATTCGGCTACCTCACGCCGCGCACGCTCGACGCCATCACGGGGCAGGGCGAGCTGCTGTCGGCGCCGCTCGTCGTAGCGGCGTTCCGCGCGCGCGGCGTGCCGGCGGAACTCGTCGACCCGCGCCGCCTGCTCGTCACCGACGACCACTTCGGGCGCGCCGAGCCGCGCGCCGACGCGATCGCCGACGCGGCGCGCGAGCACGTGCTGCCGCACCTGCGCGAGGGGCGCGTGCCGGTGACGGGCGGCTTCGTCGGCGCGACCGCCGCGGGCGTCACGACGACGCTCGGCCGCGGCGGCTCGGACTACTCGGCCAGCCTGTTAGGCGCGGCGCTGCAGGCGGACGCGATCGAGATCTGGACCGACGTCGACGGCATGCTCACGGCCGACCCGCGGGTGGTGCCGGCCGCGCGGCTGATCGAGCGCATCCGGTTCGACGAGGCCTCGGAGCTCGCGTCGTTCGGGGCGAAGGTGCTGCACCCGAGCACGATCACGCCGGCGGTCCGGCGCGGGATTCCGGTGTACGTCTACAACTCTCGGCGGCCAGACGGGCGCGGCACCGTCATCACCGCGGACGCGCCCCGCCGCCCGGTGAGCGCCATCGCCGCCAAACCCAGTACCACGGTGGTCAAGTTGCGCACGGCGCGCATGCTGCTCGCGCACGGGTTCCTGCAGACCGTGTTCGGCGTGTTCGAGCGGCACCGCACGTCGGTGGACGTGATCGCGACGAGCGAGGTGTCGCTGTCGGTCACCCTCGACGACCCGGCCAACCTCGACGCGCTGCTCGTGGACCTGCGCGCCCTCGGCGACGTGAGCGTGGAGCGCGGTCGCGGGATCGTGAGCGTGGTCGGCGCGGGGCTCACCGACGAGAGCACCGCGCTCGCCACGGCCTTTGCCGCGCTCGGCCCCGTGCGCGTGCACATGGCGTCGGTGAGCGCGACGGGCATCAACCTCACGCTTGTGCTCGACGCCGACCAGGTGAACCCCGCCATGCGCCGACTGCACGCCGCCTTCTTCGGTGGGGAGCCCGGAGAGCCCGGCGAGGTGGTGGCGTGAGCGGCCGCGACAGACCGATCCGCGTGGCGCTCGTCGGCAATGGCAAGATGGGGCGGGCAATCGCCGCGCTCGCCGCCGAGCGCGGTGCGGAGGTCGCGGCCACGATTGGTCGGGGTACGCGCGTCGACCGGGCAGCGTTAGGCGGGGCGGACGTGGCGATCGAGTTCACGGAGCCCGCCGCGGCGGTCGACAACGCCCGCGCCTGCCTCGCGGCGGGCGTCCCGGTCGTCGTGGGCACGACCGGGTGGCTCGAGGCCCTCCCGGCCCTGTCCCGCGACGTCGAGGCCGCGGGCGGGCGGTTGCTCTGGGCGGCCAACTTCTCGGTCGGCGTCAACGCGATGCTGGCGGTGGCCGCCGCGGCCGCGCGCGCGCTGCGCGGCGCCGGATTCGACGCGCATCTGGTCGAAACCCACCACGCCGCCAAGCGCGACGCGCCGTCGGGCACGGCCCTGGCGCTCGCCCGGGCGGCCGAACCGGAGTGGGGCGCCCCGGTGCCCACGACGAGCGTCCGCGTTGGGCACGTGCCGGGGACGCACGCGTTGGTCTTCGACGCGCCCTTCGAGCAGGTGGTGGTGCGCCACGAGGCGCGCGACCGGCGCGTATTCGCGGAGGGCGCGCTGGTGGCGGCTCGATGGCTCGCGGCCGAGCGGCGGCCGGGCGTCTACACCATGCAGGACGTGCTCGCGCCGCGCGCGGGCGGGGGGGGAGTGATGGCCGAGTCGTTAGGCGCCGGGCTCCGCGGCTGCGGGACCGCGATCGTCACGCCGTTCACGAGCGACGGCGCGGTGGACGAGCCGGCGCTGCGCGCATTCGTCCGCTGGCAGCTCGCGGAGGGCGTCCACTTCCTCGTCCCCTGCGGTTCGACCGGCGAGGCGGCCACGCTTGCCCCCGAAGAGCACCGGCGCGTGGTCGAGATCACGGTCGACGAAGTGGCCGGTCGGGTGCCGGTGGTGGCCGGCGCCGGGTCGAACGACACGCAGCGCGCGATCGCGTTGAGCCGCGAGATGCGCGACGCCGGCGCGACGCACCTGCTGCACGTCTCGCCCGCCTACAGCAAACCGCCGCAGCGCGGGATCGAGGCGCACTTCCGCGCCGTCGCCGACGCCGTCGACTTGCCGATCGTGCTCTACAACGTGCCCGGCCGCACGGCGAGCAACATGGACGCGGCCACGACGCTGCGGCTCGCCGAGGTGTCGAACATCGTGGCGGTGAAGGAGGCGTCGGCCAACATGCTTCAGATCGACGCGATCTTGCGCGACCGGCCGGACGGCTTCGCGGTGCTGTCGGGCGACGACCAGACGGCGTTCGCGACCATGGCGCACGGCGGCGACGGCGTCATCTCGGTGGTGAGTAACGCCACGCCGCGACTCATGGCCGAGCTGTGCGAGCGCGCGTTGGCGGGCGACCTCGCCGGCGCGCGTGAGCGCCACGCGCGGCTCGTGCCGTGGATGGCGGCGGCGTTCGTCGAGAGCAACCCGATCCCGGTCAAGGCTGCGTTGGCGATGATGGGGCACATGCAGAACGTGCTCCGGCTGCCGTTAGTCCCCCTGGCCGAGTCGCACGCGCCGGCGGTGCGCGCGGCGCTGGTCGCGGCGGGGGCGCTGTGATGGACGCCTCGGAACTCCAAGCGCTGATCATCGAGGCCGCGGCGACGCCGGCCGGCGTCGACCTTCCGCCGACGGCGGCGCGGGCAGTGGGCGCGTTGCTCACGGCGCTCGAGGCGGGCACGGTGCGCGCCGCCGAGCGCGACGGCGCGGGCGCGTGGCACGCCGTCCCGTGGGTGAAGCAGGGGATCCTGCTAGCGTTTCGCGCGGGCCAGATCGTCGACATGTCGCCGCCCGAGGGCTCCGCCCCGGCGACGTTCCGCTTCTTCGACAAGCACACCGTCCCGCCCCGCAGTCTCGACGCGCAGCATGGCGTGCGCGTCGTCCCCGGCGGTTCGGCGATCCGGCGCGGCGCGTACCTGGCCCGCGGCGTGGTGTGTATGCCGCCGATGTACGTCAACGTCGGCGCGCACGTCGGCGCCGGCACGATGATCGACTCGCACGCCCTCGTCGGCTCGTGCGCGCAGGTGTGCGAACGCGTGCACCTGAGCGCCGCCGCCCAGATCGGCGGGGTGTTGGAGCCGGTGAACGCCTCGCCCGTCGTCATCGAGGACGACGCGATCGTCGGCGGCAACTGCGGCGTCTACGAGGGGACCGTCGTGCGCCGGCGCGCGGTGCTGGGCGCCGGGGTCGTGCTTACCCGGGGCACGCCCGTCTACGACCTCGTGCGCGAGACCGTGTACCGCGCCTCCCCTGAGCAGCCGCTGGAGATCCCCGAGGGCGCCGTGGTCGTGCCGGGCGCGCGCCGCGTGCGCGGCGCCTGGGCCGAGGGCGAGGGGCTGAGCGTGCAGACGCCGGTGATCGTCAAGTACCGCGACGAGCGCACCGACCTCGCGACCGCGCTGGAGCAGTGGCTGCGTTAGGCGCCCGCGGGCTCCGCGTCGCCGGCACCGTCCGCGTGCCCGGCGACAAGTCCATCAGCCACCGCGCGCTGATGCTGGCGGCCCTCGCGCCGGGCTGGTCGCGCGTGACCGGCCTGCTCGACTCCGCGGACGTGCGCTCCACCGCCGAATGCCTCCGCCGCCTCGGCGCCGACGTGCCCGAGGTCGGACCGGCGATGACGATCGGAGGCGGCACCCTCCGCGCGCCGACGGACGACCTCGACTGCGGTAACAGCGGCACGAGCGCGCGTTTGCTCGCGGGCGTCGCCGCCGCGCAGCCGTTCGCCGCACGCTTCACGGGCGACGCGTCGCTCTCCCGCCGGCCGATGCGCCGCGTCGCCGCCCCGCTCGCCGCGATGGGCGCGGCGGTCAGCTTCGAGCGAGACGACGGCCGGCTGCCGATGCGCGTGGACGGGGGCGCTCTCGGCGACGTCGAGTGGACGGGCGAGACGGCCAGCGCGCAGGTGAAGAGCGCGATCTTGCTTGCGGGCGTGCTCTCAGGCGTGCAGGTGACCGTGCGCGAGCCGCACCGCTCGCGCGACCACACCGAGCGCATGCTCGCCGCGCGCGGCGTCGACGTGTACGTGCACGACACGGCGGTGCACCTCCCCGCGGGCCAGCGCCTCGCCGTCGCCGACACGGCCGTGCCGGGCGATCCGAGTAGCGCGGCGTTCTTCGCGGCGCTCGCGGCGCTCGCGGCCGATGGCGTCCTCGCGCTGCCCGATGTCTGCCTCAACCCCACGCGCACGGGCTTCTTCGTGACACTCACCGACATGGGCGCGCACCTGCCGGTGGACGACGGACGCCGCGAGGGCGGGGAGGACGTCGGGATGCTGCTCGCCCACGCGGGCCGGCCGCTCCGGGGCGTCACCGTGGACGCCGCCGAGGTGCCGGCGATGGTCGACGAGTTGCCGCTCCTCGCGTGTGTGGCCGCCTGCGCGGCCGGCGACACCACGGTTAGCGGCGCCGCGGAGCTGCGCGTCAAGGAGAGCGACCGCATCGCGGCCGTCGTCGCCGGGCTGCGGGCCGTCGGCGCCGACGCGGACGAGCGCCCCGACGGCTTCGTCGTGCACGGCCGTGGGCCCCGCCCCCTGCGCGGGCACGTCGTCACGCACGGCGACCACCGGTTGGCGATGGCGTTCGGGGTGCTCGGTGCGCTGCCCGGCAACGCGATCACCGTCGACGACCCGGATTGCGTGGCCGTCTCGTACCCGCACTTTTGGGCGGACCTGGCGCGGGCGACCGCCGGCGCCTGACCGCTACCGCTCGCCCGCCCGCATGTCCGACGCTCCACCCGCCCGCCGCCGCATGATCGTCGCCATCGACGGGCCCGCGGCTTCCGGCAAGTCGTCGACGGCGAGCTGGGTGGCCGAGCGGCTCGGCTATCGCCACGTCGACTCCGGGGCGCTGTATCGCTGCGTGACGCTCCTCGCCCTGCGGGAGTTGGGCGACCCGGCGGGGTGGGCGGGCGCCGACGTCGCGCGGCTTGGTGCGCGCGTGGTGCTCGCCCCGGCGCGCGTCGGCTTCGAGCCGGCCATCGACGGCGCGCCGGCGGGCGACGCGGTGCGCGGGCCCGAGGTGACGGGGCAGGTCAGCGCCGTCGCCCAGATGCCGGCCGTGCGGGCGTGGGTCAACCAGCGGGTGCGCGAGGCCGCCGCCGAGCACGACGTGGTGGCCGACGGGCGCGACATCGGGACGGTCGTCTTCCCGGACGCGCCGCTCAAGGTGTTCCTCGTGGCCGACCCGTGGGAGCGGGCCCGGCGCCGACTCGTCCAGCGCCTCCACCGCCGGCCGAGCGACGACGAGATTGCGGAGGAGACCGAGCGCCTCGTGGAGCGCGACGCCCGGGACGCCACGCAGACCGCGCAGGCGCTGGACGCCGTGCTCATCGACACCACGGCGCTGACGCAGCCGGAGCAGGTGGACCGGATCGTGGCTCTCGCCCGCGCCCGGGAGCGACTGGACGCGGCCCCGTCCGTTGCCCTGGACGGGCCCTAATCGGCGGCCGGGCCGGGTGGCGTAAGTCACGCCGGGACTTTCACTTCGGGCGTCGCCCTGGGTTGACCGCCGAGCAGGGTTCGGCTACACTGCGCGGTTCGCGCTCGCGCGTCCCAACCCCGGGGCGCCCGGTCGCCCTCCCTCCAAACTCGACGCGGCGAGCCTAAACCCCCCGCGGCTTGGAGACCTGCTCCGGTATGGCCGAGCTCGACACCACCACCCGCGGCACCGCCACGGCGGACGCCGCCCCCACGAACGGCGCCTACCCCGGCGCGCTCACCGCCCGCGAGAAGCGCGACCTGCAGAAGGCGCAGCTCCGCCCGCTCGCCAACCGTCGCCCCGAGCTCTACGAGGAGGACGAGTACTCGTCCGACGAGTACGAGGCGATGATGGACATGTACAACGGCACCCTCGCGTCCATCGAGGAGGGTGAGATTGTCAAGTCCAAGGTCCTCGAGATCCGCGACAACCTCGTCGTCCTCGACATCGGCTTCAAGAGCGAGGGGACGATCCCGCTCGAGGAGTTCAAGGACATGCCGGACCTCAAGGCCGGCGACGAGGTCGAGGTCCTGCTGGAGCACCTGGAGGACCAGGAAGGGTCCGTGGTGCTCAGCAAGAAGAAGGCGGACTTCATGCGCGTGTGGGAGCGCATCCGCGTGGCCTACGAGACCGACCAGCCGGTGACCGGCACGCTGACCAAGAAGATCAAGGGTGGCGTGGTGGTCGACCTGATGGGCGTCGACGCGTTCCTGCCGGGGTCGCAGATCGCGCTCCGGCGGGTGCCGAACATCGACGAGCTGCTCGGCCAGACCTACGACTTCAAGATCATCAAGCTCAACAAGCGCCGCCGCAACATCGTGGTGAGCCGCCGCGTCATCCTGGAGCAGGAGCGGGCCGGCAAGCGCGAGAAGCTGATGAAGGAGCTGTCGAAGGACCAGGTGCGGAAGGGCGTGGTCAAGAACATCACCGACTTCGGCGCCTTCATCGACCTGGGCGGCGTGGACGGCCTGCTGCACATCACCGACATGTCGTGGGGCCGCATCCAGCACCCCACCGAGATGGTGCAGATCGGCATGGAGCTCGAGGTCAAGGTCCTGGACATCGACTGGGACCGCGAGCGCATCTCGCTCGGCATTAAGCAGCTCCAGAGCTACCCGTGGAAGGACGTGGCCGCCAAGTACCCGGTGGGCACGCGCATCAACGGCCGCGTCGTCAGCATCACCAACTACGGCGCGTTCATCGAGCTGGAGCCGGGCATCGAGGGGCTGGTGCACATCAGCGAGATGAGCTGGACCCGCAACGTCCGCCACCCGTCCAAGCTCGTGAGCATCGGCGAGGCGATCGAGGCGGTGGTGCTCAAGGTCGACCCGGACGAGGAGAAGATCTCGCTCGGCATGAAGCAGACGGAGACGGACCCCTGGACGGTGCTGCCGCTCAAGTACCCGGTCGGCACGCGCATCACGGGCAAGGTCCGCAACCTCACGAGCTTCGGCGCCTTCGTCGAGATCGAGCCCGGCATCGACGGCCTCATCCACATCTCCGACATGAGCTGGACCAAGCGCGTCCAGCACCCGTCGGAGGTCGTCAAGAAGGGCGACACGGTGGACGTGGTGATCCTCAACATCGACTCGGAGAACAAGCGGATCTCGCTCGGCCTCAAGCAGGCCGAGGAGGACCCGTGGCTCCGCATCGGCGAGAACCTGCCCGTGGGCACCGAGCGCCGCGGCACGATCACGCGCCTGATGGACAAGGGCGTCGTGGCCGACATCGGCGGCGACCTGGAGGGCTTCGTCCCGCTGTCGCAGCTCAACATCACGGGCCGCATCGTCAGCAACCCGGCCGACGTCGCGTACGAGGGCATGCTCCTCGACACGCGCGTCATGGAGGTCGACCCGATCCAGCGCCGGATCGTGCTCGGGGTGACCAACATCCCCGAGGAGCAGCCCCCGCGCCCCGAGGGCCCGTCCACGGTGCACTCGGCCGAGGAAGAGGGGTACTGAGCGCCCGCCCCCTCATCGGCGCGCGACGCCCCCCGCGAGCATCGGCTCGCGGGGGGCGTCGCGTTTCGGCGGGGCGGCGGAGTACCTTCCCCGCCCTATGACCATGCGCGACAAACTGGACCTGCTCGAGCGCCGCCGCGCGGAGTCCGAGCTCGGCGGCGGCGCGGCGCGCCTCAAGGCGCAGCACGAGAAAGGCAAGCTCTCCGCCCGCGAGCGCCTCGACGTGCTGCTCGACGAGGGGAGCTTCGTGGAGTTGGACCGGTTCGTCACCGCGCGCGCCGGCGACAACGGCACGGCGCCCGTCTACGGCGACGGCGTGGTCACGGGGTACGGGCGCATCGACGGCCGGCTCGTGTACGTGTTCTCGCAGGACTTCACGGTCTACGGCGGCTCGCTCGCCGAGGCGCACGCGCAGAAGATCTGCAAGGTCATGGACCTCGCGGTGCGCAACGGCGCCCCCGTGATCGGGCTGAACGACTCGGGGGGCGCGCGCATCCAGGAGGGCGTGGTCGCGTTGGGCGGCTACGCCGACGTGTTCCTGCGCAACACGCTGGCGAGCGGGGTCGTCCCGCAGATCTCGGTCATCCTCGGCCCGTGCGCCGGCGGCGCCGTCTACTCGCCCGCCATCACCGACTTCATCTACATGGTCCGCGGCACGAGCTACATGTTCGTCACCGGGCCCAACGTGGTGAAGACCGTCACGCACGAGGACGTGACGATGGAGCAGTTAGGCGGGGCCGACACGCACGCGGAAACGAGTGGGGTCGCGCACTTCGTGCACGACTCCGAGTTGGCGTCGTTGGCGGCGGTGCGCGAGCTGTTCCGGTACGTGCCGAGCAACAACCTGAGCGATCCGCCGCGCGGCCGGGCCGCCGACCCGCGCGACCGCCGGGACGAGGCGCTGCTGGACGTCGTCCCCGACCACCCGAACAAGCCCTACGACATCCACGACGTGATCCGCCGCGTGGTGGACGACGGCGAGTTCTACGAGGTGCAGCCGGCGTACGCGGCGAACGTGGTGTGCGGCCTCGCGCACCTCGGCGGCCACTCGGTGGGCGTGGTGGCCAACCAGCCGGCCGTGCTCGCGGGCGTGCTCGACATCGCGGCCTCGCTCAAGGCGGCGCGCTTCATCCGCTTCTGCGACGCCTTCAACATCCCGCTCGTGACGTTCGAGGACGTGCCGGGCTTTTTGCCCGGGGTGGCGCAGGAGCACGGCGGCATCATCAAGCACGGCGCCAAGCTGCTCTACGCCTATTGCGAGGCCACGGTGCCCAAGCTGACGGTCATCACCCGCAAGGCGTACGGCGGCGCGTACGACGTGATGAGCTCCAAGCACATCCGCGGGGACATGAACTTCGCGTGGCCTTCCGCCGAGATTGCGGTCATGGGCCCGAAGGGCGCGGTGGAGATCATCTACAAGCGGGAGATCGCGGGCGCGGAGGACCCGGCCGCGGCGACGGACGCCAAGGTGGCCGAGTACACCGAGCGGTTCGCCAACCCGTACGTGGCGGCGGCGCGCGGCTACGTGGACGACGTGATCGACCCGCGCGACACGCGCCCGCGGCTGATCGACGCGCTCGACACGTTGCAGGGGAAGCGGGACCGCAACCCGCCTAAGAAGCACGGGAACATCCCGCTGTGAGCGGCACAGTAACGATGCGATCGCGCTGTCATCCTGAGCGCAGCGAAGGATCGCTCGACCGGCTGACCATCGCTGGGATGCCGTCGCCATGGCCAGCGGTCCTTCGTCGCTGCGCTCCTCAGGATGACACGGGAGGGCACCAGCGTGTTCGGTAAGGTCCTCATCGCCAACCGCGGCGAGATCGCCCTCCGCGTCGTCCGCGCCTGCCAGGAGCTCGGCGTCCGCACCGTCGCCGTGTACAGCGACGCCGACGCGCGCGCCCCGCACGTGCGCGAGGCCGATGAGGCCGTGCACGTCGGCCCGCCGCCGAGCGCGCAGAGCTATCTGTTAGGCGACCGCATAATCGAGGCCGCGCGTCGGACGGGCGCGGAAGCCGTGCACCCCGGCTACGGCTTCCTCAGCGAGCGCGAGTGGTTCGCCCGCGCCGTGCGCGACGCCGGGCTCGCGTGGGTCGGCCCGCCGGCCGAGGCGATTGAGGCGATGGGGAGCAAGACGGCGGCGCGCCAGCTCGCCATCCGCGCCGGGACGCCGGTCGTGCCGGGCACGACCGAGGCGTTGCGCGACGCGGACGAGGCGCTCGACATCGCTGAGCGGTTCGGCTACCCCGTGCTCCTCAAGGCGGCGGCGGGCGGGGGCGGCAAGGGGATGCGCGTCGTCCGCGCGCCGGGCGAGATGGCGGCCGCGTTAGGCGCCGCGCAGCGCGAGGCCCGCAACAGCTTCGGAGACGACGCGGTCTACGTCGAGAAGTACATCGAGGGCCCGCGCCACGTCGAGATCCAGGTCCTGGGCGACAAGCACGGGACCATGCTCCACCTCGGCGAGCGCGAGTGCTCGGTGCAGCGCCGCCACCAGAAGATGATCGAGGAGGCGCCGAGCGTCGCGGTGACGCCCGAGCTGCGCGCGCGCATGGGCGCGTCGGCCGTCGCCGCGGCGCGTGCGGCGGGCTACGAGAACGCCGGCACGTGCGAGTTCCTCCTCGCGCGCGACGGGCAGTTCTACTTCCTCGAGATGAACACGCGCATCCAGGTCGAACACCCGGTCACGGAGCTGGTGACCGGCGTGGACCTGGTGCAGTGGCAGCTCCGGGTGGCGGCGGGCGAGCGGCTACCGTTCCGCCAGGAAGACCTGGCGCCGCGCGGCTGGGCCATCGAGTGCCGCATCACGAGCGAGGACCCGGCCAACGGGTTCCTGCCGAGCACCGGGCGGGTGCGGTACCTCCACCTGCCGAGCGGGCCGGGCGTGCGGTGGGACGGCGGGATCGAGGCGGGGAGCGAGGTCGGGCTGTTCTACGACCCGATGCTGGCCAAGCTCATCGTCCACGCGCCGGACCGCGCGCAGGCCGTCGCGCGCATGCACCGCGCGCTCCTGGAACTCGCGGTGGAAGGGGTCGAGACGTCGCGCGACTTCCACCTCCGCGTGATGGAGCACCCCGACTTCCGTTCGGGCGACATCTCGATCCAGTGGCTGGAGCAACACCTGGACGAGCTGACCCGCGCCGCGCCGAGCGACGACGAGCGGGTGCTGGCGGCCGTGGCCGCGGCGCTGGCGGCCGAGCGGGACCGGTCCGCGCCGCGGGCCGCGGCCGCGGCTCCCGCGGGGTCGGGACCGTCGGCGTCGTTAGGCGCCGACGGGTGGCGGCTGGCGGCGCGGCGCGAGGCGCTGCGCGCCTGACGTGGCCGGACACCGCGGGCGTGGCCGGGCTCCGGGCGAGCGTCGCCGGCCGGCCCCTCGCGCGGCGCCGTCCCCGGTGTACGGGCCGGCAGTCGCGCTGCGGGTCGACGGCATCGCGGCGGGCGGCGACGGCGTGGGGCGCGTCAACGGGATGGTCGCGTTCGTGCCGCGCACGGCGCCGGGTGACGTGGCCCGCGTGCGCCTCGCGCCCGGCGAGCGGTTCGCCCGCGGCCTTCTCGACGCGGTCGAGCGGCCGGGGCCGGCGCGCGTCGACCCGCCGTGCCCGCACTACACGCGCGAGCGGTGCGGGGGGTGTCAGCTCCAGCACCTCGCGTACGACGCGCAACTCGACGCCAAGCGGGGCATCGTCGGTGACGCGCTCGCCCGGATCGGGCGACTTGCGGTCGAGGTGGCACCGGTGGAGGCGAGTCCGCACCCCTGGCGCTACCGCCGGAAGCTCACGCTCGCGCTTCGGCGGCGCGGGGGCGGCTGGATCGCGGGGCTCCACCCGTACGACGCGCCCGGCGCCGTGTTCGCGCTGGCCGACTGCCCGATCACCGACGAGCGCGTGGTCGCGGTGTGGCAGGAGGTGCTGGCCGCCGCCGCCCAACTGCCTCACGATACGCCCGCGCTCCGCGGTGCGGTCCGGGTCGTGAGTCCGCCCGACGCGCCCGTCCGCGCGACGTTCACGCTGGAGGGGGCGCGCGCATGGCAGACGGCCGACGCGTTCGCGGGCGCGGTGCCGGCGCTGGAGGCGGTGTGGTGGGTGCCCGAGGGCGGCCGGCGCCGCGTCGTGGTCGACCGGCGGGGCGACGCACACCCGGGCGCGTCGTTCGCGCAGGTCAACCCCGCCATGGCGGGCGTGATGGGCCGCGCCGTCGTCGACGCCGTGCTCGGCTTCGCACCGCGCCGCGTGGTGGACGGCTACGCGGGCGCGGGCGACACCGCGCTCGCCCTCGCCGCCGCCGGCGTACATGCGACGGCGATCGAACTCGACCCCGAAGCCGCGCGGTACGCGGCCGACCGCCTGGGCCGTAGCGGCCGCGTGCTGGTCGGGCGCGTGGAGGACGAGCTGCCAGCCGCGCTCCCGGCCGACGTCGTCGTGCTCAACCCGCCGCGCGCTGGCCTGGACCGGCGCGTCCCGGAGGCCCTCGAACACGCGGCCCGGGGCGCCGACGCACCGCGGGGGCTGGTCTACGTGAGCTGTAATCCCGCGACCCTCGCCCGCGACCTGTCGCGCCTGCCATCGTACCGCGTCCGCCGCGTGCAGCCCTACGACATGTTCCCCCAGACCGCCCACGTCGAGACGCTCGTCGTGCTCGACCGCCGCGACCCGGAGTCCAGCGCATGAAGTACATCGTCGACGTCGACGGCGAACGCCTCACGGTCGAGCTCCTCGGCGGGGACGAGGTGCGCGTCGGCGACCGCGTCCTCCGCGCCCGCCTCACCGACGTGGAAGGCACGCCGGTGAGCCTGCTGAACGTGGGCGACGCCGTGCACCGGGTCGTCGCCCGGCGCGGCGACGCGCGGGGCCGGTACGCCGTCTCGCTAGACGGCCACACCTTCGCCGCCGAGGCGCTCGACGAGCGCACGCGCGCCATCCGCGACCTCTCGGCGGCCAGCGCGGCCGCCGCGGGGCCGAGCCCGCTGGTCGCCCCCATGCCGGGGCTGGTGGTGCGCGTCGCGGTGGCCGTGGGCGACCAGGTCGCGGCCGGGCAGGGGCTCGTCGTGATGGAGGCGATGAAGATGGAGAACGAACTCCGTGCGGTGTCCGCCGGCACGGTGAAGGCGGTGCACGCCGTCGCTGGGTCGGCGGTCGAGAAGGGGACGGTCCTGGTGGAGCTGGCGTAGGACCGCCGCCGCGAAACGGGCCGCAGCGCGTTGGGTGACAAGCACTTAGCTTGACAGCCCCGGGCGGACCGGCTACCGTGCGAGACTGTGTCAAAACGCCCCGCGCACGGACCGTGGGGCGGCCGAGACCCGGGTTGCGTGACGCACCGGTGAGGCGCCGCGGCCGCGGCATCCGTCCTTCAGGTCCCACATGCGGTCCACGTTCAGCGCGACCCCGGCGGACATCGACGCCCGCTGGTACGTCGTCGACGCCGAGGGCATGGTCCTCGGCCGGCTGGCCTCCGAGGTCGCCAAGATCCTCCGCGGCAAGCACAAGCCCATCTTCACGCCCCACATGGACACCGGCGATCACGTGATCGTGATCAACGCCGAGAAGGTCCGCGTCACCGGGCGCAAGGCGGAGCAGAAGACGTACTTCAAGCACACTGGCTACATGGGCCACGACCGGCAGATCCCGTTCGCGACCATGCTGGCCAAGCACCCCGAGCGCATCATCGAGAAGGCGGTGTACGGGATGCTGCCCAAGTCGTCGCTCGCCAAGCAGTCGATCCGCCTCAAGCTGCGCGTCTACGCCGGCGACAAGCACCCGCACGCGGCGCAGCAGCCGACCGCGCTCACGTTCGACACCCTGGTGGGGGCGAAGTAATCCATGGCCGACCAGATCCACGCCATCGGCCGCCGCAAGGAGGCCGTCTGCCGCGTCTACCTCACGCCCGGCTCGGGCAAGTGGGAGGTGAACGGGCGCGGCCTCAACGACTACTTCCCGCGCCCGGCGCTCGTGACGAGCATCCAGCTCCCGTTCACGAGCACCGAGAGCCTGGGCCAGTGGGACGTGAAGGCCAACATCGACGGCGGCGGCCAGGCCGGCCAGGCCGGCGCGCTGCGGCTCGCCATCGCGCGGGCGCTCGTGAAGAATGACGAGGGCCAGCGCGGCAAGCTCCGCGAGTTCGGGCTGCTGACGCGTGACGCCCGCGCGGTCGAGCGCAAGAAGCCGGGCCGCCCGAAGGCGCGCAAGAAGTTCCAGTTCTCCAAGCGCTAGTCGCGCCCGGCCGCCCGGCAGGCGGCCGACACCATCTCTCACGCCCCCCGAGTTAGGCGCGGGTGCCCGGCGACCCGGGTCGCGCCTAACGAGGACGGGGGCGGACGAAACCAACCAACCGATACGAATCAGATGGGCACCACCGTCGACACCCAGGCCGCCCCGACCGGCGGCGCGCAGGCTGGCCCCGCGATGCTCGAGCAGCTGCTCGCCGCGGGCGTGCACTTCGGGCACCAGA
>ERZ1066120.806-NODE-806-length-24613-cov-5.984364_pt1 | contig 24613 bp, 18 predicted proteins | sample MGYA00382767_ERZ1066120 | MGnify/ENA primary metagenome ERZ1066120 (study PRJEB33369, sample SAMEA5778350) | biofilm metagenome | biome: Industrial cooling water; feature: Water cooling tower basin; material: Biofilm | place: United Arab Emirates | collected...
CCGAGGACGCATTGCCATGCGTCCCTACTAAACTTTGGCCGTGAGCACTTCCAACGGCACAGGCGCGACGCTGCCCAAATCGGCGTCCGGGCGCATTCCTCAATCGCATATCCGCAATTTTTCGATCATCGCGCATATTGATCACGGCAAATCCACGCTCGCCGACCGCATTCTGCAAATCACGAACACCGTCGCCGACCGCGACATGAAAGAGCAACTGCTCGACTCGATGGATTTGGAGCGCGAACGCGGCATCACCATCAAAGCCGCCGCTGTTCGTCTCGATTACACCGCGAAAAACGGCGAAAAATACGTCCTCAATCTCATTGATACGCCCGGCCACGTCGATTTCACCTACGAAGTTTCGCGCGCGCTCGCGGCTTGCGAAGGCGCTTTGCTCATCGTGGATGCCACGCAGGGCGTCGAGGCGCAAACCGTCGCCAACGCGCATCTCGCGCTGATGGCCGACCTCGAAATTTTGCCGGTTCTGAACAAAATTGATCTTCCCAGCGCCGACCCGCTGCGCGTGATGGAAGAAGTCGAATCCATCGTCGGCCTGCCCGCCGATGACGCAATTTTGGCGAGCGGCAAATCGGGCATTGGCGTGGACGAAATTCTCGAAGCCGTCGTCGCGCGCGTTCCCGCGCCCAAAGGCGAAGAAAACGCGCCGCTGCAAGCGCTGATTTTCGATTCGTTTTACGATGCCTATCGCGGCGTGATTATCTACGTCCGCATCAAAGAAGGCACGCTGCAAACCGGCCAAAAAATTCAGTTGATGGGCACGAACGCGACGTTTGAAACGCAGGAAATCGGCGTTTTTCGCCCGCAAATGACGCCCGTCAAAACGCTGTTTCCCGGCGAAAGCGGCTATATCGTGGCGGGCATCAAAGACGTGGCCGACGTGCGCATCGGCGATACCGTCACCGACCCGCGCCGTCCCGCGCCGCAAGCGCTTTCGGGCTACCGCGAGCCGAAATCAATGGTCTTTTGCGGACTTTATCCGATTAATTCGGACGAATTTCCCGACCTGCGCGACGCGCTCGACAAACTGCGCCTCAACGATGCTTCGTTGGTCTATCAAGCCGAATCGTCGCCCGCTTTGGGCTTTGGTTTTCGCTGCGGATTTCTGGGTTTGCTCCACATGGACATCATCCAGGAACGCCTGGAGCGCGAATATAACCTTTCGCTGATTGCAACCGCGCCGAGCGTGGTTTATCGCGTCACGACGACCAAAGGCCAGCTCGTGGAAATTGATAATCCGGCTTCGATGCCGTCGCCAACGGAAATCGAAACCATCGAAGAGCCGATGGTCAATTGCACGATTCTGGTGCCCAACGATTACGTCGGCGCGGTTTTGAAACTGTGCAACGACAAACGCGGCGTGCAAAAAACGATGGATGTCGTGGCCGGAAATCGCTACTCGATTGTTTACGAACTGCCGCTTTCCGAACTCGTGATGGACTTTTTCGACCAACTGAAAAGTCGCACGCGCGGTTACGCCTCGATGGATTACGAGTTGTCGGGTTATCAGGCCGCGAAACTGGTGAAAGTGGACATTTTGATCAACGGCGAAATGGTGGACGCGCTTTCGTTTGTGTGCCACCGCGACAACGCGCACCCGCGCGGAAAAGCGATTTGCGAAAAGATGAAAGAACTGCTCGACCGCCAGCAGTTTCAAATCAAAATTCAAGCGGCGATTGGCTCGAAAATCGTGGCGAGCGAACAGCTTTCGGCGATGCGAAAAGACGTGACGGCCAAGTGTTACGGCGGCGATATTTCGCGCAAACGCAAACTGCTCGAAAAGCAAAAAGAAGGCAAAAAACGCATGAAACAAGTCGGAAGCGTCGAAATTCCGCAAGAGGCGTTTTTGAGCATTTTGAAAGTGACGGAATGAGCTGTTTTAGAGGCTGTTGATTTGTTAAGCCGTCCGTAGGGACGCATGGCAATGCGTCCTTTTTGTTCGGAATTGCGAGGACGCATTGCCATGCGTCCCTACGATTGCCGCGATGGACGGATGAGAAAATCAGAGATCAACAGTCTCTGAGACGCCCTAAATCGAAGGCCGCAAAATGCGGCGCGCGAGTCCGCTTTCCTGTGCGGCTTTGACGACGGCTCTGGACACGGCGCCCGCGACTCGGCGATTGAAAACGCTGGGGATGATGTAATCTTCGTTGAGTTCGTCCACGCCGACTACGCCCGCAATCGCGTGGGCCGCCGCGAGTTTCATGGTTTCGTTGATGCCCGTCGCGCGCGAATCGAGCAAGCCGCGAAACACGCCCGGAAACGCCAGCATGTTGTTGATTTGATTCGGAAAATCGCTTTTTCCGGTCGCAATCACGCGGGCGATGTTTTCGATGCCGTGCGGCTCGACTTCGGGATAGGGATTGGCCATTGCGAACACAATCGGATGCGTGTTCATCGCGGCAACCGCCGACGGTTCCAAAACGGTGCGGCGCCCAAATCCCAGCAGCACATCGGCGCCGCGCAGGGCTTCGATGATCGTGCCGCTCACGCCGCGCGGATTGGAAAAACCGGCGAGTTCGCGCAGCGTTTCGTCGGATTGATCGGTGCCCAGAATCCCGTTTTCGTCGCACACGATGATTTCGCCCACGCCCCACGCGCGCAGCAAAAACGCGGTCGCCACGCCCGCCGATTCCGCGCCGTTGATGACGACTTTGAGGTTTTGCGGCGTTTTTCCGACGAGTTTGAGCGCGTTAATCAGCCCCGCGAGCGCCACGATTGCGGTGCCGTGTTGATCGTTGTGAAACACCGGAATCGAAAGTTCGCGCGCCAGGCGTTTTTCGAGACGAAAACAGCGTGGCGCCTTGATGTCTTCGAGATGAATCGCGCCAAAAGCCGGCGAAATCGCGCGCACGGCGGCCACGAATTCGTCGTCGTTTTGCACGCTCAGCGGCAGCGGAAACGCGTCCACGCCCGCGAATTCCTTGAGCAAAATCGCTTTGGCTTCCATCACGGGCAGAGCGGCGAACGGGCCAGCCGCGCCCAAACCCAGCACTTCCGAGCCGTCGGTGACAACGGCGACGGTGTTCTTTTTAACGGTGAGATTCCAGGCGTCTTCGGCGTTTTCGACGATTTTCTCGGCGATGCGCGCCACGCCGGGCGTGTAAAGCATCGAAACGTCGTCGCGGGTTTTAATGGGATTTTTGGCCGCGATTTCGAGTTTTCCGCCCAGGTGCAACAAAAACGTGCGATCGGAAACTTGAACGACGTCCACGTCGCCGATTTTTCGCACGGCTTCGATGATTTTTTGGCCGTGCGCCACGTCAACGGTGGAAAACGTGATGTCGCGCGTCATGGCGCCTTTGGCGCTTTGCACGATGTCGATGGCGCCGATATCGCCGCCGTTTTCGCCAATCAGCGACGTGATGCGCCCCAACATTCCGGGTTTGTTGGGGTATTCGATGCGAAGTGTCAGGGAATACGAGGGGGACGGTCGGTTTTGCATGATGAAATTTTGGGTTTTCGCAGTTTGGCAGAATACAAGCTCGCCAAACTCGTTTTGCTTTGTCCTTTTGCGCCCACAAATTTTGCTTTGTGGTGTTTAACGGCATTTCCCGATTTTCTTTAAGGCGCGGTTTGCTAAAAATAAAGCGACAAATTTTTCGATCTCGCATCGAGGTTTCCACAAGGTTCTTCAAAGACACATGAACAAAGAAATTCTCGCTCAAGCTGCAACGGCAGCGCGTGGATTGGCGATGGACGCCGTCCACAAAGCCAACTCCGGCCACCTTGGTCTTCCGCTGGGCTGCGCCGAAATCGGCGCCGTGCTGTTCGGCCACGCCCTGCAAATCTGCCCCAAACACCCGAAATGGCTTTCGCGCGACCGTTTCATTCTTTCGGCGGGACACGGCTCGATGTTCATCTATTCGTGGCTGCACATGGCGGGCTACAACGTTTCGCGCGAAGAAGTCGCCAACTTCCGCCAACTCCATTCGATTACGCCCGGCCACCCCGAATTCGGTGAAACCGAAGGCGTCGAAGCCACCACCGGCCCGCTTGGTCAGGGCATCGGCAACGCCGTTGGCTATGCGCTTTCGGGCAAACGCGCCGCGCAAAAATTCAACACCGCGCAGCACAAAATTTTCGATCATCACATCGTGGCGCTCGCGGGCGACGGCTGTTTGCAAGAAGGCGTCGCGCTCGAATCCGTCACTTTCGCCGGACACGTGGGCCTGGACAACCTGATTTTGTTTTTCGATGCCAACGGCGTCACGCTCGACGCGATGGCCGAAGTCACGCAATCCGACGACGTGGCCAAAAAATTCGAGGCGCTCAACTGGGATGTCGTCACCATCGACGGCCACGATTTCGACCAAATCCTCGAAGCCTTTGAAGCCGCGAAATCCAACGACAATGGCCGCCCGAAACTGATCATCGCCAAAACCGAAATCGGGCGCGGCATCGCCGAAGTCAAAGGCACGCAAAAAGCGCACGGCGAAGGCGGCGCGAAATTCATCGACGCCGCGCGCGAAGTTTTGGGCTTGCCCGCCGATGAGAAATTCTTCGTCGCGCCCGCCGTGCAGGAATATTTCGCCAATCTCACCCAGGCTCGCCTCGACGCGCACGCGCACTGGGAGCAAACCTATGAAGCCTGGAAAGGCGACAACCCCGAACTCGCCGCCGAACTCGAAGGCACGCTGAACGGCGAATTGCCCGCCGATTTGCTGAGCAGCCTTCCCGAATATCCCGCCGAAGGCAAAGCCGCGACGCGCAACTCCGGCGGCGAAATTCTGAACGTTTTGGCCGCGAAAATCCCTTCGATTATCACCGGAAGCGCTGACCTTTACGGCTCGACCAAAAATTACATCAAAGGCGGCGGCGATTTTGGCCGCGAAAACGTGCTGGGCCGCAACATTTGGTTCGGCATCCGCGAACACGCGATGGGCGCGATCTGCAACGGCATCGCCTACGACGGCCTGTTTCGCATTTCGGGCGCCACGTTTTTGGTTTTCGCCGATTACTGCCGCCCCTCGATTCGCCTCGCGGCGCTCGCGCACCTGCCCGTCACCTACATTTTCACGCACGACAGCGTGGGCGTGGGCGAAGACGGCCCGACGCACCAACCCGTTGAAACCGTTTCGGGACTGCGCGTGATTCCCAATCTCGATGTCATCCGTCCCGCCGACGCCGAGGAAACCACAGGTGCCTTCGTCGCCGCGCTGGAGCGCAAGGACGGCCCCACTCTGCTCGCGCTTTCGCGCCAGGATTTGCCGCACCTCGGTTTCGCTTCGGCGCAAACGCGACGCGAAGGCACGCTCGCGGGCGGCTACGTTTTGGTCAAGGAAACCGAGCAGCTCGACACGATTCTCATCGCCACTGGCAGCGAAGTTCAGCTCGCCGTCGAAGCCGCCAAAGAATTGGGCGGCGGCACGCGCGTGGTTTCGATGCCCTGCGTCGAGCGTTTCGAGCGCCAGAGCGCCGATTACAAAGAATCGGTGTTGCCGAAATCGGTCGCCAAACGCGTCGCCGTCGAAGCGGGCGTGACCGGACTGTGGTGGAAATACGTTGGAACCAGCGGCGCCGTTGTGGGCATCGACCGTTTCGGCATTTCCGCGCCGGGCGGCACCGCGCTCAAAGAACTCGGCATGACCGCGCAAAACGTCGTGGCTACCGCGAAAAGCCTGTAAATTCCGCGCGCCAATTCAAAAACGCAAAGTCCGCCCCGAAATTTCGGGGCGGACTTTGCGTTTTTGCGTTTTGGGGAACTTCGTCGCGCGGGCGCGCCTTAAATCGGTGATGTCGAGCGATTTCGAGACACAATTGAAACCCGTTTTGCCCGTCGCTTATCGCGCGCCACTGCATCTGGCGCGCACCGAGGACGACGCGCAGGATTTGTTGCAAGACGCCGCAATTCAGGCGTTTCGGCGCTTTGAAACCTTTGAAGACGGCACCCATTTTCGCGCGTGGTTTCTCAAAATTTTGCTGCGCGTGCACCTCAACAAAGAACGCGAAAAACAGCGGCGCCCCGCCATCGAAAACCGCGATTTCGAGGACGAAATCGAGCAAAACTTTCTGTTTCACCGCGCCAGAGAAGCCTTCGGCGGCGACCCGGCCAAAACGTATTTACAAAAAATCACAGCACAGGAAATTCATCGCGCGCTGGCCGAATTGCCAACGGAATTTCGCGCCTGCGCCGTGCTGTATTTCCTCGAACAGATGAGCTACGATGCGATTGCGGTCGCGCTCGATTGCCCGATCAACACCGTTCGTAGCCGTTTGCATCGCGCGCGAAAACTGTTGCAACGCGAATTGTGGATGCTTTCGGGCAACGGCGCCACGCCGCCGCCCGACGCCGCCAATCACGCCGCGAAAACGCGAAGCAAACGCGCGCGAAACGCCGATTTTGCGCTGAAATGCGAACTGTTTTGGCTGCGCTGGCAGCCGAAAATCGAACAGTTCGCGGCGCCGAAACTGGCAAGGAGCGCAGCCCGATGAAACGCCTAAAATTGGGGCCACTCGATCTTTACGGTTGCCGCGAAGCGCTGGAACGACTCGACGATTTTCTCGACCGCGAACTGCTGCGCGACGAAACAAAAAAAGTGGCGACACACCTTGCCATTTGCCGCGCCTGCGCCCAGAAATTCCGTTTTGAAAAGCTTTTCGTCGAAGAAATCAACCGGAAAATGAACGCCGTTCAACTGCCGCCCGAAATCGAAAACGCCGTTTTGAACGCGATTGAAGCGGAAAGAAAATCGTAGGGACGCGCTGGGAGCGCACCGCTAAAAATTCACTCCAACCACACTGGAAAAGTGGCGGTTTCGCTCCACAGTTGGTTTTCGCCGCGCGCTTTGACGTGCAAAAACCACAAACCCGCGCCGCGCTCGCTGGGTGAAATGCGCACTTCGTCGCCGTTTTGACCGACGTTTTCGAGGCGCGTTCGCGGGTTTTGATCAAAGGCGAACGCCACTTGCGAAGTTTTCGCAAGGCTGCGACTCGCCACTCTCGCGGTGAATTCGCGCGGAGTTTTGGGCGCGAAATGGAAGTTGTCCAGCCAAATGTGGACGCCGCGCGCGTTGCCCATCCAGTTGTCGTCGCTCAGCACGAAATTTTCGATTTTGAAATCGGTCGCGTCGGGCCGCGCCTTTTGCAGCGCGCTCAGCAAATCGAATTTCGCGCTGTTCCATTGCCCATCCCCGCGCGCGCCTTCAATCGCGCCGAGCCGCACGACTTTGGACTCTTTGGGCAAGGCGTCGCGGTCGAGAAATCGAACTGCGTAATCGACGCCCGACCAGCGAAACCGGAAATCGAGGCGCACGCGCTCGTCGCAGCGGTAATCGAACGAAAACGCCGGGAATTGCGCGACATCGAGCGACGACGCGATTTGCGTTTCAAAGCGGCCCGCCGTGCGCGGATTGGTGATTTTGAGCGCGAAACTGCCATTTTCCGGCGCGATTTGGCGCTCGACAATCGCCGAACGCCCCACGAAACCCGCCGCGTTGTCCTCGAAATCGCCGTTCCAATCTTGCGGTTTTTCGCCGATTTGCACGCGTGGCAGCGGCGGTTTTTGCGTTAACTCCGCCATTGGGAGCCGGAAATCGTGCTGGGCGCGCGCGCCGCCCGCCCCTGAAATTTCGAGCGGCAAAGTTTCGCCGTCGCCCAGCGAAATTCCGGCGGCTCCGGCATCGAATCGCAGTTTTTGCCCCCATTTTCCACCTTCAAAAACGGTTTCGACGGAAAGAAACGGGCTTGTCAAATCGAAGGTTTGGCCCTGCGCGCGCAATCGCAAATCTGCCGTTTCAACGCCATCGCCGCCCGCGATTTCCCAGACGATTTGTCCGTTTCGGAGCGAAGGCGCGCCCCATTGAGGCGCGGCGTTGGGCGCGTTTGGCACGGCTTCGAGTCGGCGAATCTGATATTTCGAGCCGACGCTATTGCCGCCGATTCCGGCCAGCAAGTAGCCCTCGTTTTCCCAGTTTCCGAGCAAAATTTCTTCGATGGGCAGCGAACGCGCGCGCGGATTTTGGCCCAGCGCCCAGGCGCGCAGCGGAAATTCGACGCGCCGCCAGCCATCGGCGAGCGGCGTTTGCTGCGCGCGGCCCAAAACGACGGTTCCGGCGCGCACGTCGGGCGTTCCCGAAAGCAAAACCGCGTAGTATTTTCCGGCGATTTTGAAGAAGAAATTGATTTTCGTGTCGGGCGACGGTTTCCACTCGAAGCGCACGCGCGCCACTTTCGCGGCGTCGGATTCGCCAAGTTTCCACCGCGTGCCAAAACTTCCGGGCGCGCGGTTTTCCACCGTCCAGACGCCGTTTTGCACGACGATTTGAGGGCCATCCAACGCGGCGTAAGGCTCAATCGAAAGCGCCGTTTGCGCCGCGACGGGAGCCGTGAAACTCAAACTCAAAAAGAGGGCAAGCGAAATTCGCACGGAAATTGGAGAATTTTGGCGCCCATTCGTTCCGCGAACCGCAAAAATGCGCATTCGCCGCACACGAGCAAAACGTTTCGACTCAGAGTCGGCTGGGAGCGCGGGCAGCTTGCCCGCATTGTTCGAATTGCCTGCGCGATGCGAGTTAAACGCTCAGAAAATCTCCGAAATGCGGGCAAGCTGCCCTCGCTCCCAGCCGACTCTCGAAAGAGCCATTCAACCGATGATTTCCGTTGTGATTCCCACGCTTGGCGAGGCGGAAACTCTGCCGTTTTTGCTCGAAAAACTGCGCCAGTGCCCGCAGATTGGCGAAATTCTCGTCAGCGATGGCGGCTCAAGCGACACCACCGCGACGGTCGCGCGCGAGGGCGGCGCGATGGTCATTCAAAGCGCGCGCGGGCGCGGCCCGCAACTCAACGCGGGCGCTCGCGCGGCTTCGGGCGAAGTGCTTTGGTTTTTGCACGCCGATTGCTGGCCCGAAAAATCGTGCGCGGGCCACATCGAACGCGCGGTAGAAAATGGCGCGCTCGGCGGCAATTTCCGCCTGAAATTTCGCGGACACGGGTTTTACCCGCGCCTTTTCGAGCGCATCGCGCGCGTTCAACGCCGCTTCGGAATTTTCTACGGCGATTCCGGCATTTGGGCCACGCGCGCCACGTTTTTCGCGCTCGGCGAGTTTCCCGATTGGCCGCTGTTTGAAGATTTGGCGTTCGCGCGGCGACTGGAAAAAACGGGGCGAGCGCGCGTTTTACCCGCGCGTGTTTGGGCGAGCGCGCGGCGCTTCGAGACGCAGCCCGCGCGCGTTTTGAAATTGTGGCTCGAATTGCAAATCCGCTTCGAGCTGGGCCAATCGCCGCACGAGCTGGCGCGAATTTATCGTGAGAAGGCGGCATGAATCCGCAGCCAACGAAGCTGTCGGCCTGCGCCGACGATTCACCAAATGAAAATTTCGCGGTTTTCGCTCGAAATGTCGGCGAAGGCCGACAGCTTCGTTGGCTGCGGTTTCATACCGCCTTCACAACTTCGCCCCACGATTCAAACTCTTTGCCACGAAAAGAATGCCCATTTACGAATACAAGCGTCTTGAAGAGTGCCCGTTTTGCCCGGAGCGTTTCGAGGTTTTTCAGGATGTCCACGACGCGCCGCTCGCGCAGTGCCAACACTGCGGCGCGGCGTGCAAACGCGTCGTGAGCGCGCCCAATCTCAAAAAATACGACCGAGGACACGGCGGCGCGCTGAGCGCTTCCAATCTGGAGCGTCAGGGCATGGCGCGCTGGGAAAAACGCGGCGACGGCACCTGCGAACGCACCGCCGGAACCGACGAAAACGGCCCGCGCTATCTTTTTAAAGACGGCTCGACGGCCAGCGAATGACGCGCGACGAGTCGCGCGGTTTTTTTGGCTTAAACTGGGCGCCGATGTCTGACACGCCGCACTCGGATTTCGCTTCGCATCACGCCCCGCCCGCCGAAAACCAAGACGAACTCGACGCCGTTTCCATCCGCGATAACGGCGAGCCACTCGTGGATTTGCTTGCGTTCGGCTCGCCCGAAAAACTGGTTTTCGCGCCGCAGCATCCGGTTTTCGAGTTTCCGCGCGCGCGACTTCTGCGCGAAGGTGTGGCGCGCATGATTGCCCACGCCGCCCGCGAATTGCCCGACGGTTTGCGCTTGCAAATCGTCGAAGGCTACCGACTCTTCGCCGCACAGCGCGCGATGTTCGCCCATTCGCTCGAAGAGGCGCGCAAACGCTTTCCCGATGCCGACGACGCCACCATTTTGCGCGAAGCCGGACGATTCAGCGCGCCGCCCGACGCCAAAACGCCGCCGCCACACCTCACCGGCGGCGCCGTTGACCTCGAAATCATTGACGAATCGGGCGCGCGCCTCGATTTTTCTTCGCCGTTTGAACTTTCCGACCATCGCGGCGCCGCGATGCACGCGCCCGGACTTTCGCAAACCGCGCGGCGCCACCGCGAACTGCTGCGCGCGGTTCTGGAGCCGACGGGACTCACCAATTACGCCGACGAGTGGTGGCACTGGAGCTACGGCGATAACGGCTGGGCGCTGCGCGTCGGCGCGCCGCACGCGCTTTATGGCCGCGTCGAATTGCCCGAAAACGCGCCACTTTTCGGCGACCTCTCGAAACTGCCGCAACAGTAAATTTCCACTTCTCAATGGCCCAAATCAAAATTTACGCACGCCGCGACGCCCTCGAAAACTCGCGCCAGGCGCTTTCGGACGCGATTCACGGCTGCGTCGTGCAACATTTGAAACTCCCGCCCGAAAAGCGATTCCACCGATTTTTCGCGCTCGAAAACGACGATTTCGTTTTTCCCGCCGACAGGTCGCCGCGCTACACGATTCTCGAAATTGCGATGATGCAGGGCCGCAGCGCCGAAACCAAACGCCGTTTGATTCGCGCTTTGTTCGCGGAACTGGAAACGCAGTGCGCGATTTCGCCCGCCGATTTGGAAGTGCAAATCACCGAATCGCCGCGCGAAAACTGGGGTTTTCGCGGCATGACGGGCGACGAGATCGCGCTTTCCTACGACGTTGAAATTTAAAAACTTCCGATGACTTCCCCGATTTCTTCGCCGTCTCTGGCAGAATCGCCGCGCAAATCCAGCGATTCGCTGTGGGGCCGACTCAAAAAACAGTCGCTTTTCTGGATTGGCGCGGCGCTCCTGCTACTGTTGTTGGGCGCGGCGCTGGGCGCTTCAACGCTCGCCAAAGGCGCGCCCGACGCGATTTATCCCGATGGCCTCGACTCGCTGGGCGTTCCGGCGGCTCCGGGCGGCGAGTTCCGTTTCGGCGCCGACACGCTGGGCCGCGACGTGTGGACTCGCGTGCTTTACGGCGCGCGGCTTTCGCTGATCGTGGCGCTTTGCGCGATGCTGACATCGGTTTTCATCGGCACCATCGTCGGGCTGCTGGGCGGTTTTTTCGGAGGCTGGGTCGATTCGGCGCTCACGCGGTTCACCGAAATCGTGGCGAGTTTGCCGACGATTCTTCTCGCCATCACTTTGGCGGTCATATTGCCGCCGCGCATCGAACCGATTCCCTGGCTCTTTGGTTTCGACGGCGATTTAACGCTCGTGCGGCTGCTGTTGGCGATTGGACTCGTGACGTGGACGCGCATCGCGCGCGCGGTGCGTGGCGAAGTTCTGGCGCTCAAGGAACGCGAATTCATTGAGGCGGCGCGCGCGCTGGGGCTTTCCAATTTCACGATTCTGCGGCGCCATCTGCTGCCCAACGTCTTGCCCACCGTGACGGTTTTGGCGACTCTGGCGACGGCTTCCAACATTCTGCTCGAAGCCGGACTTTCGTATTTGGCGCTCGGCCTCAAGCCCGAAGACCCGTCGTGGGGCGGACTCATCGCCGAAGGTCAGCCCTATCTCATCACGGCGCCCTGGATTTCGCTGGCGCCCGGCATCGCCATCGTTCTGGCGGTTTGCGCGTTCAATTTGCTGGGCAACGCGTTGGGGGATGCGCTTGAAACTCGAAAATAATTCGCCCGCGCCCGCGCTGTTTTTGTGCCGCGCCGATTTTCGTTTCGCCGCGTCCGTCTGGTTGCTTTCGCGCCTTTTCATCGCGTTTTTCGCGCATGCCGGACACCTGTCTCACCCGTTTCGAGAAGCGATTCCCGGCGGATTTTCGGGCGTTTCCCACTGGTGGCTCAACGTCTGGACGACCTACGACACCGAACATTTCTTCGCCATCGCGCAAAATGGCTACACCGCGAAAACTTCGGCGTTTTTCCCGCTTTATCCGCTGTTGCTCAAGCCTTTCGCCTTCGATCAAAACGCAATGGCGCTCGCCGGAGTCGTCGTCTCGAACGCCGCTTTTTTCGGCGCGCTCGCGCTGTTTCTTTCGCTTTCGCGGCATCAATTGGGCGAGGAACTGGGACGCAAAAGCGTGTGGATCCTCGCGTTTTTCCCTTCGGCGGTTTATTCGATGGCCGTTTACACCGAAGCGGTTTTTCTGTTGTTTTTGCTTTCGGCGCTGTGGTTCGCGCGCCAAAACCGCTGGATTTTAGCCGCTCTCTTCGGAGTTTTGGCGGCCCTGACTCGCAACGCTGGCCCCATTCTGGCGGCGGCGCTTCTCGTGGAGTGGTTTTTACAACGCCGCGCGCCGCGCGCATCGTCCGAGGGTGTCTCCGCTCCTTGGACGGCGCTTTGTGCTTTGGCCCCGCTCGCCGCGTTTGTGGGGATGCAGCTTTATTTTCGAGATCAATTCGGCAGTGTGGCGCTTCTGGCGGCGCAGCAGGAGTTTGGCCGCGCCTTTTCGTGGCCCTGGCTCCCGATTTGGCGCGATTTGCTCCACTCGTTCGAGGGCAATCTCAATCTCGTAACGCTGCTCAACGTCATCGCTTCGGTCGCGGTGTTCGTTCTGGCGTGGAAACATCGCCGCCGGCTCGCCGCGCCCGATTTGATTTTCATGTGCGGCGTCATGCTGATGCAACTGCTCTTTTCTCGCATATGGCCACCCTACACCATCTCTTCGCTGCGCTACGTCCTGACGACTCCGGCTTTCTCGCAAGCCATCGCGCTCGAATTTGAAGCGCGCTCGACAAAGAGAGTCAAACTTTTTTTGCAAATCTGCGCGCTCCTGCTCTGCGCGGCCATCTCCTTCTTGTTCGGCCTGAAGGCCTTTGTTTCGTGATGCGACTTTTTTTTCGATTTCTCCCCATTTTCGCCCTGCTGATGCTCGTTGGCTGCGCGCAAACTCCTCGTGAAGCGGGCGTTTTGCGCGTCGCGCAGGAAAGCGACGCCTCGACGCTCGATCCGGCCAAAGCCTACGACACCACGTCCATCAAATTCGCGCGCGTGCTTTATCGTGGCCTCGTGGATTTCGACCAAAACGCGCGCGTGATTCCCGAACTCGCCACGCGATGGACGATTTCGCCCGACGGCAAAACCTACACCTTTCAAATCCGCGACGGCGTGCGCTTTCACGGCGGGGAAAAACTGTCGAGCCGCGATTTCCGCTTCGCCATCGAGCGAATGCTCGACCCAAAAACCGCCTCCGACGGCACCTCGTTTTTCACCAACATCGTCGGCGCCAAAGACTGGATCGCCGATAAGGAAAAACCGCTCGCGCAGCAAAAACTTCAAAACATCGCGGGCATCGAATGTCCCGACGATTCCACCCTCGTTTTCCGTCTCGAAAAGCCCGAAGCCACGTTTTTAGCGAATCTGGCGCTGCCTTTTGCCTACGCCGTGCCGCGCGAATACGTTCGCGCGCTCGACAAAGAGGGCAAAACGCTTTCGCAAAATCCCAACGGCACCGGGCCGTTTCGGTTGAAAGAGTGGGTGCATGACGGCTGGCTCACGCTGGTGAAAAATCCCGATTATTATCGCGCGGGCGTGCCAAAACTGGAGCGCGTCGAAACGCAGTTCGGCGTCGGCTCGACGCTGCAAATCATGCTTCTTGAACAGGGAAACCTCGACGTGCAAGACATCACGAGCGCTTTTCCGCCCGACTTTCTGCGCCTGCGCGATAAGGAGCCTTGGAAAAGCCGCATCGAACACGCCCCGATGATGGATTTTCGCTACATAGCCATGAACAACGAAATCGCGCCCTTCAACGACAAGCGCGTGCGGCGCGCGGTGAATTTCGCTATCAACCGCGAGCGCATCGCCGGATTTTTGACCGGTCGCGTGACGCTCGCCAAAGGCGTTTTGCCGCCCGGAATGCCTGGCTTCAACCCGCAGCTTCGGGGATTTTCTTACAACCCTCAACGCGCGAAACAGTTGTTGCGCGAAGCCGGATTTTCACCCAACAAAACGCAGATTCCGATGCTCTACCCGACGACCGAGCCTTGGTATGCCAAAGCCGCGCAATCGGTGCAGGCCGATTTGAAAGCCGTCGGCATCGCGGTGGACATCGTGCCGCTGCGCTTTGGCGATTTGCGCGCCAAAGCCGGAACGCGCGGGCCAAACGGCGCGCGCCTCTCGTTCAACGGCTGGCTTCAGGATTATCCCGACCCCTCCAACTTTTTCGACCCGCTGTTTTCGTCGCGCTCGATCAAGAAAACCGCGAGCCTGAACCGCTCTTTCTACCAAAATCCAACCGTTGACACGCTGCTCGAAACGGCGCTGCGCGAAACGAATCAGGCCAAACGCCACGAACTTTATCGCGCCGCCGAAAAACAGATCGTCGAAGACGCGCCTGTCGTGTTTCTGCACCACTCCGAAAACTACGTCGTGCGCCAACCCTGGGTTGAAGGCCCGGTTTTGCATCCGATGTGGAGCGCGGTTTACGAACAATTGGCGGTGACGGAATAAAATGCAAATCCTCAAAAAATTCGCGCAGGGACTTTTGACGCTCTGGGGCGTCTCGGTCGTGATTTTTCTGCTGCTTTTCTGGGTTCCGCAGTTCGGCAAAGACCAAAAACCCGCCGACGCCATCGCGCTGACCATCGCCGGAGCGCGCGCCGACGAAGAAAACCTCAAAAATATCAAGCGCGACCTCGGCCTCGACCGTCCGCTGCCGGTTCAATACGTCAATTTCGTCGGCGCGGCGCTCACCAACAACCTCAAATCCTACCGCAACGGCGACATCGTGTTTTCGGCGATTTGGCGGCGCTTCCCCGCGACCGCGCTTTTGGCGTTCACGGCGATTGCGGTTTACCTCGTCATCGCCATTCCTGTCGCGCTGCTCACCGCGAAGCACGCCGGCAAACCCATCGACCGTTTTGTGCTGCTGCTGTGCATCGTCGGCATTTCGATTCCGACGTTTTGGCTGGCCCGACTTCTCCAGCATTATCTCGGCTACGAAGCCGGACTTTTCAGCGTCGGCGGCGGGGCCAATTTAGCCAATCTGCCGCTTCCCGCGCTCACGCTGGGCATCGGCGGCGCGGCATTTTATGCGCGCCTTTTGCACTCGAACCTACGCGGCGTGATGCGCCTGGATTACATCCGCGCCGCCCGCGCGCGCGGCTTGTCCGAGGGGCAAGTCCTGGGAAAACACGCGCTCAAAAACGCGCTCATTCCGGCAATTGCCGTGCTGGGAATGGAGTTCGCGTCGCTATTGGCGGGCCTCATTTTCACCGAAAAGATTTTCGGCTGGCCCGGCATCGGCAGTCTGGCCATCGATTCGGTTTTGAATCAGGATGTGCCAATGATCATGGGAACCGTTTTGTTTTCTGCGTTCTTAGTCGTGACGGCCAATATCGCCGTCGATTTGGTCTACCGCCTCGTTGATCCGCGCGTGCGGGTGTGAGCAAAAAAGGACGCGAAAATCGCGTCCTTTTTTGGTGCCTGTGAGCGTTATGTCGGCGGCGTGCCTTCGCGTTCCTGGCGCGGCACGAAGCCGTATTGATGCAAATGCGGGTCATACATGAGCTGCGGCAGCATCGCCCACAAATAGTAACGCACCCGCGCGACGGCTTCTTCGAGCAACTTCTGAAAATCTTCTTTCTGATCGGTCACGTTTTGCCGTCCGCTGGTCGTCGAGGCCACTTCTTTTTCCGCAATCAACGCCAAAACCGCGTCGATGCGCGCCAAAACCGACGGACGCAGCCGCGCTTCGGGCGGCAAAATCACCGGCGAGTTCGCCTTGAAGGTTTGCAGCGTTTCGCGGATGAAACCTTTCGTGAAATTATTCGACAAAACGCGGCCCAAGCCATACATTTGGCGAATCGCGGCAATATCGACCGGAGTTTCGAGCGTGTCGTTGAGGCTGTTCACAAAACGGTTGACGCTGCGAATGATTTCGCCGCCCTCGGCAAACGCCGCCTTGAATTCGTCGGACGCTTCGCGGCGCCGCCCCTCTTCCAATCCCTGAAGATTGCTGGCCACGCGCGCGCCCTGAAGCGCCTGTTCGAGTTCCCTACGCAAATACGGCGTCAACTTGTGGCGCGATTCTTCGGGTGTGGCATTGTCAGCGGCCAGAATTTGGTCGCCTTGTTGAATCAAATCGTTAAATGTCATCAAATGCTTCTCCTTTTCGTAAATTCTGTGGTCATTTTACGCCAGATGAGAATGTGTGGCCACTGTGCCATCATTATCTGGCGCCAGATGAAGGCACAAGAATGGCGGCGAGCCTCTCTCTGATAGCAGATGAGGGTTCAAAAATGGAGTTTCATAACACAATGGTGACAGATGGAGGTTCGCCGCCGTTTCTGAGCCTCTATCTGGCATCAGATGAAGACAAAATTCGTAGGGGCGATGCTTGCATCGCCCTTGATGTGCCCCCAATGCGGGCGATGCAAGCATCGCCCCTACGGGGTTGCAATGAACAATTTAAATTGGCCCATTACCCGTCGCATTTGGACGGTTCGCAAACTTCAATGGGAAATCATCGTGCCGCATCCGGCGTCGGTGAACAGCTCGACCAGAATCGAATGAGGCTCGCGGCCATCGACGATATGCGCGCGGGCCACGCCGTTTTCAACGGCTTCGATGCAACACGCGATTTTGGGAATCATTCCGGTCGAAACGGCGCCGCTTTCGATGAGTTCGCGCGCTTCGACGGGCGTCATTTGCGCAATCAGCGACGATTTATCCGAAAAATCGCGGTAGACGCCCGCGACATCGGTGAGCAAAAGCAGCTTCGAGGCGCCGAGCGCGCGGGCAATCGCGGCGGCGGCGAGGTCGGCGTTGACGTTGAAAGTTTCGCCGCCCGCGCCAAAAGCAATCGGCGAAACGACGGGCACGAAACCGCCGTTTTGCAGCGTTTGAATCACCGAGACATCGACGTTTTCGACTTCGCCGACGAGTCCGTAATCGGTTTCCGAGCGGAATTTCTGGGCGCGCAGCAAGCCCGCGTCTTTGCCGGAAAGTCCGACGGCGGACGCGCCTTTTTCGCCGAGAAATTGCGCGATGCCCTTGCCGATTTGCCCCAAAACCATTTCGGTGACGCGCATCGTTTGCGCGTCGGTGACGCGCATTCCGTCCACGAATTGGGCTTCGATGCTCATTTGCGCGCACATTTTCGAGATTTCCGGGCCGCCGCCATGAACCACAACCGGTCGGATGCCCACGTAATGCAACAGCGCGACATCGCCCATCACAGCGGCTTTTAATTCTTCGTTGGTTTGCGCTGCGCCGCCGTATTTGATGACGATGGTTTGCCCCGAAAGGCGGCGAATCGAGGGCAAAGCCTCGGAGATTATTTGCGCGCGAGCAGCGGCAGAAAGCGTGGTGTTCATGAGGTGGTTTGGAGTTTAAAGGGCGATTTTGGGTGGCGCTCAGAACCCCCTCTGTCGCGTTGCGCCATCTCCCCCTCCGAGAGGGGAAGAGCTATGGCGCGGCTTTGGAGTTCGCAGTGAGAGTGGGACGAGGTTCAAAGTGCCTATTTGCTCTCCCCCTTTCGGAAGGGGAGATGGCGCAACGCGACAGAGGGGGTTCTGAGCGCGCGCGTTTCGAGGAGACGACCTCACTCGAATTCCAAAACCGCGCGCAGTGAAAATCCCGCTTCGCGCGCGGCTTTTTCGAGGAGTTCGCGGCGTTTTGGCGAACTGCTGCACAGCAGAACGACTTCGCCGTTTTCGCAGCGCGCGAGCCAATCGAAGGCGCCGAAGACCCACGAGGCGCCTTCGATTTCGAGCGCCGAGGCCGCGACGCAAAACGGCAGGTTTTCGCGGATTTCGAGCGATTCGCCGTGTTCGCGGCCCCAGGTTTCGAGCCACGCGCGCTGTTTCGCCGGTTCGTGCGGGGCTTCGGTTTTTTCGGCGTGGCCATGTGCTGCGAGCCACTCGTCGAGTCCGATTTCTTCGCGCCAACGCAGTTGGTAAGGCGCGGGTTCGACTGCAATCGTTTGCGTTTGGGGCGCGGCGTCTGAAAGTGGTGGCGTTTCGAGCGCGCTGGGTTGCAGGGTGTGGAGGTTTTGTGCGCACAGGCCCATCCAATCGGCCCAGCAGCCTTTGGCGGGCTGGCCGGTTTTGTTGACGGGCCACACGAAAACGGTGGTGTCGCGGGCGCGCGTGCAGGCCACGTAAAACAAGCGTTTGAACTCGGCGACCGCGCGTTTTTTGCGTTCCTCGCGCAAAATTTGATAGAGAAGCGGCGGCTGTTCTTTGTCCTTGGCCTCGTCTTCGTTTTCGAGGTCGAAGTCGCTCATTCTAAAGGCGTAGAACGCTTCGCCGCCGATTTCGCCGCGCAGGAAATTGGGGCTTTCGGTGCGCGTGGAAGCGTCGGTTTGCGCGACAATGACCATCGGGAAGCCCAAACCTTTGGCGCCGTGCGCTGTCAGAAGCGCGATGGAGCCGTCCGAAGGCAGCGCGGCGTCGGCCTCGCGCGTGGAATCTTTCCAGAGCGGGCGCAGGAAATCGAGCAGGTCGCGCAAACCGCCCAATCCCTGCGATTCGCGCGTGCGAATGAGGTCGAGAAGCTTGCGCCAGTTGGCTTCGCGCTGCGCGAAGTCGCCGAAACCGGCTTCGTAGAACGCCAGCTCCGTTTCGTTTAACACGGATTCGAGCAAATCGGAAAATGGCAGCACGCGCGCCATTTCGCGCCAGGATTCCAGCCGATTTTCGAGCAGTTGCGCGGCACACGCGTCGGCCTCGCGGCTGTGCGAAACGCCCAATTTTTTCTCGAAAACCGCCACGTCCGAAAGTCCGCCCAGCGGCGAGCGCGCCAAGCCGACCCACGACGCGAAATCGCTCGCGTCGAGCAAAACGCCCAGCAAATGCAGCGTCCAGCAGACCGGATCGGACTGGAAGAATCCGATGCCCTTCACGCTCGTGAACGGCACTTCGAGGCTGCGCAGCGCGGCCTCGAATTCGGCTTTGACTTTGTGCGAAGAGAAGAGAAGGCCAATCGCGGGCGCGCCCGCCGCGATGAGTCGCGCGATGTGCGCGAATTCGGGGTGCGCCAGCGCGACGGGCGCGTTTTCGCTGGGCGAATTTTCGGCGCGCGCGAGGCGAGCCGCGTCATCGCACAACTGGCGCAAAAAGCGCGCGGTGGCGAGCGCGGGCTGTTCGGTTTTTCCCAGCGATTCGGTTTCGGCGGGCGAAAGCCAGGTGCCGGCCACGAGTTTCCACAGGCCCTGCGAAACGGGCTGCGCGGGTTCTTCGGCGCGCATCGAAACCAGCGCCTGGAACGGCGCTTCGTAGATTTCGCGCTCGGCGGGCGCGGGCAAAACGCGCTCGAAAACCGCGTTTGTCCATTCGACCAGAGCGCGTGTCGAGCGGTGCGATTCGCGCAGCTCGTGCGCCTCGCGTCCGTCGAGGAGCAGACGGCGAACGCGGTCGAAAACCGTCATGTCGCCGCCGCGAAAACCGTAAATCGCCTGTTTTTCGTCGCCGACGATGAGGACGTTGCCGCGCTTTTTGTCGCGGATGGCGTCGATGAGCGCCCACTGCGCGGCGTTGGTGTCTTGAAATTCGTCGATGAGAATCACGCGCAACGTTTTTTGCAGCGTTTTCGCAACGTCGGGATTTTGCACGAGCGCGAGCGCGGCTTCGGCGATGTCGGAGAAATCGGCGAGCGCGTGGGTTTCGCACCAGCGCTTGCGCTGCGCCTGCCACCACAACGCGTGGCCCGCCAGAAACGCCACCGCGCGGCGCGACGCGTATTCCACCGTTTTGGCGCGCTCGTCGCGCTCGATTTGCGCGGGTTGGCCCTGCGCCAACTCGCGCCACGCGACAACGAACGGCAAAATCTCGCGCGTGAAACGGCTGCTCAATTCAAACGGCAGCAATTTGGAAAACGAGACGCTCCAACCGCCGCTTTGCGTGACGACGCCCTTGGCGCCGCTTTGCAGCAGCGCTTCGGGGTCGCGCAGTTTTTGCGCGACGAGTGGCGGCAAATCGGGCCAGTTTCGCAGCGCGCGTTCTAAATTTCGCCACGCGATGCGCTCGTTTTTCTCGTGCGCCTGTTGCGTTCGCCGCTCGAAATCGGCGACCAAACACTCGATTTCACACGCGTAAGCGTCTTCGATGGGCAGATGGCGCAAGCGGTCGAGCGTTGGCGCGCGCTCGGTTTGCGCGAGCGTTGCAATCGCTTCGAGCGCGGCGCTTCGACTCGGAAACCGCGCCAAAAACTCCCACAAATCCGATTTCTGCGCGGCGTCGAAGGCTTCGCAGCGATCCCAGAACGCGCGCGTGAGGTCGGCGCGCATCCGAAAACGGTCGGCGTCGCCCAAAAGTGTTTGCGTAGGACTGAGCGCCGATTTTTCGGGAAACAGCGAGAGAAGTCGCCGATTGAGCGCGTCAAACGTGAGAATGCGATTGCGCGCGCCGAAGTCGGCGCGCAGTGTTTCGAGGCGCTCGCGCTCGCGTTCATCGGAGCAGTTGCGCAGCGCGCGCACGAGGCCGCCATAAACGCGCGCGCGCATTTCGGCGGCGGCTTTATCGGTGAAAGTGAGCGCCAAAACGCCATCGAGCGGCACCGGCCCGGCTTTGGTGCCATCGCCGCGCACGAGCAGTCGCAAAACGCGCTGCGTGAGCGCCTCGGTTTTTCCGGTTCCAGCGCCCGCCACGACGACTAAATTGGCGCCGTCGAAGTCGCGGATTTTGGCTTGCGCTTCGGTGAGCGCCGCGCCAAACGAAGGCTTCGCGGCGCGCTCTTGAAAATCGAATGAAATTTGGCTCACGCGCTTTTTTTCCTGTTTTTATTGAGAGATTTCGTGCCGCCGACTTCGCTGACGAGCGGCAAATACACGCGCTCGCCGCCGCCGAACTGCGCGGCGCGCTCCGATTGCGTCGGGCCGTGCTGACCGCAAAACCCGGAAAATTCGCAAAAGTTGCACTTGGCTTTTTCGCGGCCTTGCAGCGAGATATTGAAGGTGCCGTTTTCGATGTGCGCCGCGATTTGACCGACACGGGTTTCCACGCCGCGCAACCAGTTTTCCCACTCGGAATCATCGAGTTCGATGGCGCGCGGCTGCGAGAATTTGTGTTCGTCAAGGCGCCCCAACGTTTGGTTTTGCCCGATGGCGTGCAGAAATTCGCCGGATTTGAGCGAGAAAAATCCCATCGCCAATTTGGGCGCGCGCGGCCACGACGCGAAATAACTCGCCGCGCGCATCGCGTAGAGCGCCAACTGAAAAGACAGTCCATCGTCGCCTTTTTCCAGATTCGGCAAACCCTGCGCGCCGCCCGTTTTGTAGTCCAGAATCACCACGAGTGAACCATCACTGGCGGCGTCGATGCGGTCGATGATGCCGGAAATTGGCACGCCGCCCACCCGAATTTCAAAACGTTCCTCCAGGCCCAAACGCATCCAGTTTTCGGTGTCGCCGCCCGCGACTTTGCCGAGTTCCTGAAAAAAGGGCGAGTGGCGAATCGGCGCCGTCGGGCGCGACCAGGGGCCGCCTTCGGAGGCCAGAGCCGCGCGAAATTCGGCGCGCAGCAGTTTCCAAAGCGGGCCGCCCACGCCGTTAAGACCCATCAAACGGTGAAATTCGGCTTCGCGCAAAATCGGGCGCAGCGCCAATTTCTCGCAGTTTTTCCACGCCAGTTCCCGCAAAATCCCAAGCGCTGTCGCTGGTTCGATTTCACCGAGCGGCGCGCGCAGCGTGCGATGAAATTCGTAAAGCACATCGTGAACGAGCGTTCCGACTTCGCGGGCATCCAAATCGTCGCCGATGGGTTCTTCGGGCGCGAGTTCCAAAATGCGACCAAAGAAAAATCGTAGCGGACAACGCGCGTAAAGTTCGAGCTGACTGGCCGAAAACGTTGGCTCTCGCTCGGTTTTTCCATTTTCGTTTTCGGTTTTTGCGGTGTTTGCCGATGCGGTGCGCAGTTGGCCCCAGCGCGCGCGTTCGAGCGCCATGAGCCGCGCGCCCGCCGCGCCTAAAACGCCGTCGTAAACGCCGATTTGCGCCGGGCTGCGCCGTTCTTCGCGCATCGTGTGCAACGTTTCGAGTTGCGTCAGGGAAGCGGGCCAAATGTCGGGGTTTTGCGCACGAATTTTCGCCATCTGACTCAGCCAGGCGCGCCGACACAGCGGTTGAATTGCCTCGCTTTCGGTCAATTTGGGCAGCGACGGCCAGCGCGTATTTTCCCACAAAGCGCGCACGTCTTCCCACAACGGCGACGGCCCGTTTTCGCGGTCGTCGCTGTGCTGCGGATACGACAAAAACAGGCGCTGGCAACTTCCGACGGCTTTGGCCAGCGTGTGCGTGGCGCGCGCGAGCGGCGAGGCTTCGTGGGCGCGCAGTTTGGCCATCGCGTCGCGTCCGCGTTCGGCGAGCGGGCCGCTCAGTTGCGGCGAAGGCCACGCATTTTCGGAAAGACCGGCGAAAAACACGGTTTCGCGCCACTCGAAACTGCCGGTCGCGCCCGAAATCACGACGCCCGCGCCGCGCGCGTTTTCCTCGATTTGCACGGCCTCGCACTCGAAACGCAGCCACTCCAGCCATTCGCTCGGCGCGCGTTTGACCTCATCGGTTTCGCCGCTCCACGCGCCCGCGCGCTCGACGAGCGCCCGCGCCGCTTCGCGCAAACGCGCCAATTGTTCGCGCGCGGTTTGGTGCGCCAACTCGTTCGCGTCGGTCAAATCGTCCGATTCCTCGAAATGAACGGCGAGTTTTTGCAACAGCGTTTCGATGTTTTCCAGCCACGCGCGCGCGCCGATTCGCGTGCCCGCCGACGCCGCGCACAACTCTTTCAGGCGCGAAACGGCGCCCAAATCGTCGTTTTCGAGCGCGCTGGCGATGGCTTCGCGGCGCGTTTCGTCGTCGCGGCGCCCTTCGCGTAGCTGCGCGATTTTGGTTTGAAACACGGTTTGCGTGTGCGCGGGATCGGTCAGGTCGAAAAAGCGCGCGGCAAACGCGGCGCGGCGCAATCGCTGCGCGTCGAGCGACTCGAAACGCAGCGTGCCGTCGCCCAGCAGGTCGTGCAAAACGTGAACGTTCCACAGGTTTTTGCACGATTCCAGCGCCAGCAAAAGGCGACGAATCAGCGGCGATTGCGCCAGGGGCCGCGAAAATGGCAGCGAAATCGGCACGCCGTAGGCCGCGAAAACGCTTTGCAAAACGCCGTCGTAGCGGTCGGTTTGTGGAATCACGAGCGCGAAATTTTCGAGCGGCGCGCCCGCGTTGAGTTCGCGGCGAATCAGCGCGGCGATGCGCGAAATTTCGTCGTGCATCGTGTGGCACGGCGTGAAAAACAGGTTATCGGGCGCGCTCGCGCCGTTGTCCTGCCCCAGAATTTTGGCGGCGCAGCGGTCGCGGTGCAGTTTGGGCGCGCTCACCATCACGGTTTTGGCTTTGTGCGCGCGCCAGAATTTTTGCGCGCCCTGCCAGTGCGGATTCATTTTGGGCAAAACGCCGCCCGGACACGCCAGAGTCGCGGCGGCGAATTCGCAGTTCGCCAGCAGCGCCTCAAACCCGACGCGCAGCGCGGGCGAAATTTCGCTCGTCTCGTCCCAGACGAGCGTTTTGGGCCAGCCAAAAGCGGCGTTTTGCGCGGCGCTTTGCGGAAAAAGCGCGGGCGCACATTCGGCGTCGAAGGCGCCCAACTCTTCGAGTTTGGCTTCGTAAGCGGCGCGCAAAATCTCGAAATCGTGTTTCCACTCGAAATCAGGAATCGGCGCCAGTGCGCGGTAAGAACCACACAAAAACGCCGAAATTCCGTGCAGCCATTCGCGCGAGGCGACGGCTTTTCCCAGAAATTCGAGGTGCGGCGCCACATTTCTGGCCACGCCCGACAAAATCCACAAACGGTCGCGGCCCGAAACGGCGCGCGCGCGGGCATTGGCGCGGTGCGAACGCACGAAAAACTCTTCGGCGCGCAGAAGTCGCGGCGCATTGGCGCCCGCCTCACGAAACAGCGCGCGCCAATGCGGAGCCGCGCTCGCCGAAGCGAAAATCACCGGCGGCTCGAACGGATCGAGCGCACCGTTTTCGCGCAGAAAATCCAACGCGGCCCGGCGCGCCAGATGCGTTTGCGGAGCAATAAAAAGATGGGGACGATGCGGAAACATAATAACAGTAGCTGGAAGATGGGAGCTGGGAGCGGGAAGTTAGAAGATGGAAATGGAAAAATGAGCGAAAAGTCCCTCATTGCTCGCTCCCAACTTCCATCTCCCAGCTTCCAGCTCCCAGCTTCTCAGTTGCCTCTTCCTCCGAGCATTTCTCGGCGCAAAGCGTGGTTCCAGAGATTGTAGCCTGCGCGCGAAAGGTGCAGCCCGTCGGCGGTGTAGAATTTGGGGTCTGGTTCACCGTTTTGTGACAGCATTTCCTCGAAAATTTCGACCCACACCGCGTTTTGGCGCGACAAAACTTCGCGCTGGCACCATTCGTTGGCGGTTTCGACGAGTTCGCGCGATTGG
>ERZ1066120.811-NODE-811-length-24503-cov-14.194249_pt1 | contig 24503 bp, 21 predicted proteins | sample MGYA00382767_ERZ1066120 | MGnify/ENA primary metagenome ERZ1066120 (study PRJEB33369, sample SAMEA5778350) | biofilm metagenome | biome: Industrial cooling water; feature: Water cooling tower basin; material: Biofilm | place: United Arab Emirates | collected...
CATCAAGCTGAAGATGAAGTTTACAAGACAGAAAAAATTGTCAAAAATGTTTTGCATAGGTTTCAAAATTCTGTAGAGCAGCCGCAAAATGTCACATCAATTCATCCACAATCCAATCACCGTGCCAGTTAGGGTTGTGCCGCTAAAATGATAGAATGTGAGAACCAAATTTCTTCTGACAACAATCTAAACGGCAAGTTATCGAGATTCAGAAGATACGATGAGGTAACGGGGCATCGAGATGAATCGTTACCGAGACCTTTTTGTCCAGTACAGCTACTCTAAAAAACACGCCTATACGACCTCTACTAAGCTGCTTGAGATTGCCCAAATTCTGTCAAGAAGCGGAATGCCTTCACAACAGCACTAGCACATTCTCTGGGTGATGAATTGTAAAAAGCACGCCATGCAGAAGCTTTAAATCGATCGTAACGGTCTGCTTTTTCGGGGAAACGTTCTAACCAAGCCAAACGTACGGCATGACCGATTAACACATCCAAAACGATGTATTCTTCTATCTGTAAATTGGGATTGCGATCGCAAATTGCCGCTAATTCCATTAATGTCTCAATATTAACTTGTCGGTATTCCGGTGCTTCAATTTTATTCAGTAAATGCTCTACTCGCAGGGCAAAATTTTTCTCTCCTGGTGTCATTTCTGCTAAAATCAACTCGCTATCCAAACGATTGCGTCGTTCTAATTTATCGCCAATCACGATTCCTTTAGAATGTTTCATCAACCGCCAAACTCGTTGGAAAAAGTCTTGAGGAACGCGATTCATCGCCCCATCCCAATGCCGCTGTTGTTGCCAACCACTTAAGGGAACGAAGCCTTCATCTGCGACTTCAGGCAGTACAACCCATTCAATATCGCTTTCTGGCTGTTTGACGTGTAGAGATTCTCTTTGACGCAATACTTGATTCATCCCCTCGTAACCAATTAAAACTTGACGCAGGCGCATTTTCACTTCAAAGGGAGATAGTTGCATCAAGTGTTCGTAGGCTTCATCTTGAGTTAATCCCAACTCTTGCCCTAATTCGCTGGTAATGAGTAGGATTAAATAGCCGACGCGCAGCGTTAGCAATCCTTTAAATAAATGCGGTTCGGTGCGAATTAATACTCCTAAATAGTTAAGCATTTCTTGAGTCAAAACGCGATCGCGAATATCCTCGCCGCAAAACTGATTGATTTTCTCCGCAATTTCTTGATTGGACATCGGTTGGGTAATCAAAGAAGCCTCGCTGTAAGACTTGCCCACGGCAATTTGTTTTTGCCTAACTAAAATTGATGTCACTTCGTCTGAAAGAGAGACATCGATCATTTGCCGCAAACCTGCCGCACGACGTACAATCGTCCACAGGCAGAGATTCCCCGCTTTGGTATAGACTTCATCCAACAAATCGGCTACCGTCACCCGTTTGCCGTCTTCACCAAAACCAGTATCGAAATCTAAGCTACGCAAGCGATACAACGTCTGCAATAATTCAATTTGCTCGTAAAGATTATCTGAAGTACGCAATTGTATTAACAATAAACCGAGATTGGTTTCGCATTCCAGTTGGAATTCTTGGGTAATACCTAAAGGCAAGTTTTTTTCAGGGTGAAAAGCAAGATAGTAGCACCGAGGTGCAGCATTTTTTACCGCCAATTGAGTAAAATCTAATTCATGCAAGAAATCGATTCGTTCTGTTTTTGCCGTTAGCATTAACTGTTGCAATCGCCCTAGCTTAACGTGAACGCCGTTGCAAACACCGCTTCTCAGTTCTTCCATCAACGGTAATAACGCTTCTTTTTCCGTTTCCAACATGGTATGGGTTAACATTAGCGTTACCGTCGGTCGCCCTAAATCGCTCCAATGGTGTTTAATGTATGCAAGTTCGCTCTTGAGCCGCGCGACTAAAAAGTGGTAATCGAGTGTGAGGTAAAACTGTTGAGGATCGAGGAAAGACGGTAGAAAAACCACGGTTTCATCGCGAATCCGAAAGATTCTCGAAGTCGTTAAACTGCGCAAGCGTCTAATTGGTCTTCCTGTCAAGCCTAATTTATCGTTGCGTCCGATTTGGGTGTAGACAGTTGATAGTTCTCCTGCTTGGCGAACTTGAATTGGTTCTACCTGCGATGGTGTTTGAGTTTCAATTCCGTAAACTGCTAGTTTCGCTTGTAAATCTTCATCTTCTGCAAGTAAGGCAATTTGTACCATTGCTTCTTGACGGCGACCGATGTTTAAATGTCTTCCTAACGGATCGATATCGCCGATTGATACCAGCCCTTCACTCAACATTTGACCGAGAAAATATAGGCTTTGCGCCCACACCAAGGGGACGTTTTCGTTCGGTAAGCGAGTTTGAGTTTGGGGATTTGCCCTTTCCGAGGCGATGTTTGCTTGCGGGACGTAGTACAACTCTGGCAATAGTTTCACGCCGTCTCGTTCTACAACGATTTTTTCCAAGCGTTCCTGGTATGCTTGAACTTGGGTGCGATCGCCTCTAAATATTCCATCGAGTAATAAATAGGTGAAAAATAAAGGCCACTCGCACTCGATATGTTCAAATTGCTTCAGTTCCCACGGTTCGTAGTGCAGGCGGTTGGTGTCTTCCAACACTGTTTGATGTCCGTCGCGTAAAAATCGCTTGCAACCGTACTTGCCTTGGAGTTTAGTAATAATGTCATTGCGGGTGCGTTCTAGCAAGCGTCGATCCTCTACGGCAAAGGCAGGATAACCGATAACGCTTAATACGGCTGCATCAACTTCTTTAGAAGCAGATTCCCTCGGTAACAAGTTTTCTAAAGTAATCCGGGCGCGGGCAATTTCATCGGGTAAAACGTGAATTACCGATGCTTGGCTACCCCCAACGCCAAACAAGTCCAGTCCGTTCATGGCTTCTAAAGCTGCTTTTGCCATACCGACAGAACTAGCATTTAGTTCGGCATTACCGTGATTGATTTTGTTCCCCCGTTCCCAAATCCCAAAATCGGGGGTACGGTAGGTGCGTCCGATGTAATAAACCAAATTTTGGACGAAGTTTACTTCATCAATCGTGTAGACGACGTGCAACCCTGAAGCTGTCATTTGTGCCAACATCAACAGAAATAGGGAAGTAGCATCGAGTTGCAGGTGTCCCCATTCACCATCACCGACGACAATATCACCCGTTTGAGTATTGTACTTGGCGTGCAAGGCATCTAAAGCTACTTGTGTATGTTTGAAGCGTTCTACTTTGGTGGCTTGTCGCATCATGGCAAACAACAAACCCCGCATCAGCTTCACAACGCTATGTTCTAGTTCGTAGGTGCGTCCCTTGTCAGGATCGACTTTGCGATAAGCTAGCGCCAGACCCCAGACTGCTAAAATACTGTAGACGTTATCTCGTACCCAGGCATCGGTGTAATCTCCATGGGCGGTGATGGCAGTACTGGCAGGTAACAAGCCAGAAATCGGATTCTGCCGAGATAGGATAATGGTTTTAATTTGATGGTAATAGTAGTCTAGTCGTGCGGGTAACTGAGCGGCAGTCTTATACATATTACGGTCTAGCGTTTTCTGGAATCAGGCGAGTGCGTTTTGAAGCTATCTACAGAAAGCAAAGTTGGATACATTTCATCCTTTAGGAGTAGATGACCAAAAGTAGAAAAACGATAATCTAATTTAAGATTTTGTTTGTATTCTACTGGAAATCTAACCGTACTACTGAATCGCGATCGCCATTGCTAGCCACGATTTTATTGCAATCTTCATCAAACTCCCATTTTGCAATCGCGTATCTTTCCCAAATCTTTAACCACTCTGAGCTACAACACTATTCAGTAGTTATACGCATTTCTATCTTGATATTGTCTGTTTTTATACCATTGCTTTATTAAAACAACAGGCAGGTAATCGATATGGCACTTCTATACAATCAAAAACAATCTCCTTTGGTAAAAATTGTTTACAGCAAAGTCGTTACTAACGGCAAAGTCGAACTAGTACCGCTGCAACTTTATGCAGATGGTTCCTTGCGTCGCAGTCAATAGAAAATCTCTACAAGTAGAGGCAAAAATGTAATATCTCTACAGGATGTATACTAGTCTTGCCACTTCTAGCCGATGTTATTAGTTACGGAAATTTTTCTCCTAATTCTAATTGAGAAATGCGATCGCATTAATGAAAATTCTTCTCAATGCTTTGCTAATTCTTGGTTTCAATTTAGTTATTGCTGATATTGGAATTATTATTTATCCAGAAGGAGTCAGGAGTCAAGAGTCGCGTGGGAATACTGTGCGACTGCGACTGGCGGAGTCGCGTATCAGACCCCTGACTTATCAAAGTTTAGTAGTTCTTAATTAGTCGCGGGGTTTGAATCACATCGCTTAATTAATCCTTATTCCTCCTGACTCCTGACTCCTGACTCCTGACTCCTGTTCAATTCTGCAATATAGCATTTCTATTTAATTCGTAATATTTAAGCATGGGGTGGGCAATGTCCACCCTATTGTTTATTTTTGAATATTCCATAACCTTTGTTTTTTCTTGTCTCCTTTCATTTCCGGCTTCCGACTTCGCTTACTAGCCTCTTGCCCATAAATAAGGTAGCCTTGCTAAAGAGTTTTTAGCGGGGGATCGGGGTAAGGTTATGAGTGGGGTAGTAAAGCCTTTTTCGGTAATGGGGCTACCAGTACATCTGATCGATGATTATACGGCTTGGTTGCGATCGCGCATCCAGCAGCAACTTGGTACTCATGTCGTCACGCTTAACGCTGAAATGAGTATGCAAGCTGAACACAACCCTGCTTTAACCAACGCTATCCAGCAAGCAGAGTTGGTAATTCCTGACGGCGCAGGGGTGGTACTCTACCTAAAATTATTGTTTCATCAACAGGTGCAGCGATGTCCTGGGATTGAATTGGCAGAGTCTCTGTTGCAGAATACTGAGGCACGGATGTTCTTCTACGGTGGTGCGCCAGGGGTAGCAGCCAAAGCCTCTGAGATGTGGAGACAAAAAGTCCCAGAGTTAAATATTGTTGGCACGCAACACGGTTATATTACCCCAGAAGAGGTGGAACAATTTCAGCAAACCCTCAGTCAACTCCAACCTGAATTGATTTTGGTAGGTTTAGGAGTGCCGCGCCAAGAATTATGGATTGCTCAAAACCGTTATTTATGTCCTAATGCTACTTGGATTGGTGTTGGTGGTAGCTTTGATATTTGGGCAGGGACAAAATCAAGAGCGCCTGCATGGTTGGCAAATAATAATTTGGAATGGCTTTACCGTCTCTATCAGGAACCCTGGCGCTGGCGGCGGATGTTGGCTTTACCTCAATTTGCAGGCAAAGCAATTGTTTATCGCTTAACTCATTAATATCGGAATCTCTATAATTTCTGAAGCAACTCTATGCACGGTATATTTAAAGTGCGAAAATTTCAATTTAGTAGAAAAGCTATTTTTTCTCTATCTTCTCCTCAAAAGCTACCATATACGATTATCAGTTTTGGTATTTTAGTACGACTAGTTCAATATCTCTTTAATCGTTCTTTGTGGAATGACGAAGCAGCACTAGCATTAAATATTGTTAATCGTTCGTATCTAGAATTACTAGAGCCTTTGGATTACAACCAAGGTGCGCCAATCGGCTTTTTGATGGTGGAAAAGTTGGCAACGCAAGTTTTTGGTAATAATGAATATGCTTTGAGATTATTTCCTTTTTTAGCTGCGATCGCAAGTTTATTCGTTTTCTACAAATTAGCTAAAAAATGCTTGCAGTCTCACCAGGCTGCGATTGTTGCGCTAACTCTTTTTTCTACGGTGCATATTTGGCTGCAGTTTGCTACAGAGACAAAGCAATACTCTAGTGATGTAGCGATCGCAGTTATACTATATTTTATTTTAATCGGGATCGAGCGACACCAACTCAAGCAAAGACAAATATTAAAATTTGGAATTATCGGCGCTGTTGCCGTTTGGTTTTCTCACCCTGCGGTCTTTGTGTTAGCTGGTATAGGAACGAGCTATTTATTAATTAGTCTATTTCAACAGAGATTTTTATTTAGTTTAAGGCTTTCATCTATTTATTTTATTTGGGCATTGAGTTTTGGTCTCTCATACTCGCTCTCATTACGCAATATAGCCAACAATCAATCTTTATTTAAGTCTTGGGCAGGACGCGGTACTTTTCCTACATCTGTTTGGGATGTTGGCTGGTTGTTTAATGCCTTTATAGAATTTTTTCATATTCCCTTAGGACTTCCCGATATTTTTCTAGGAATTGCTATTCTTGCGTTTTTCTCAGGTTGTGCCTCACTTTGGTTGCACAAAAAAGCAATTTTACTGATTTTGCTAGCTCCCATCTTAGTCACTTTTTTCGCAGCTTATTTACAAAAATATCCATTTAGCGGCAGGCTAGTCATCTTTTTAATTCCTTTTTTTATCCTTTTAATTGGAGAAGGAACAATTGCAATTCGACAGATAAGCCATCAGAAAGTTTTAAAAAAAGTCAGTACTCTAATTTTGATATTGCTTCTCGTTCCTCCGATAGGCACTGCGGCTTATCTCATTTTCGATCCCTATACTAAACAAGAAATTAAACCCGTTCTCAGCTACATGAGAAATCATCAGCAGCCAGGAGATAGTATCTATATTTACGAACGCGCTGAATATCAATTTAAATATTATGCCACTCGATATGGATATCAAGCAGGAGATTACATATTAGGGATAGACGATCTCGACCGTCAAGATGGGCAAGGAATTTCAGAGGCAGAATGGCGGCGATATACCAGCGATTTCAATAAGTTACGCGGTAAGGCAAGGGTATGGATCTTATTATCTCACCTGCGGCGTTGGGAAGACGAACAAGAAAGAATCTTAGCTTATCTTGATGGTATTGGTAAACGTATAAATGCTTTTGAAAAAGATAGTTCTTTTGTATATTTGTACGATTTTAGTCAGCGCGGTTAGCATGAGATATCTGGCGTTGCTATAAAGAATGTTTTGTTGATGAATGCAGACGAAGGCAAGTTGGTGACAATCTAGTAAGATAATCCTCATGAAGTATTACTTACCATTGAACAGAGGAAAATTATTAATTATCAGCATTCTAGTTATAGGTATATTTTTTCGATTTCTCTATCTCGATCGCAAGGTTTATTGGTACGATGAAGTTTTTACTTCATTTCGTATTTTTGGCTACACTGAAGCAGAGGTGATTCAACAAGTTTCTAGTCGTCCTATTGTGAGTTTAGAAGATTTGCAACGGTATCAGCACGATGCTGGCAGAAACTTATCAGACACGATTAAATCTTTAGCTACGGAAGATTTTCAGCATCCGCCGGTATATTATGCGATCGCTCATTTTTGGGTAAAATGGTTGGGCGATTCAGTTACTGTAATTAGAAGTTTATCGGCTTTAGTTAGCTTGCTTGTCTTTCCTTGCATCTACTGGCTGTGTAGAGAATTATTTCCCTCACCCTCAGTTGCGTGGGTTGCTATGGCGCTAGTAGCAGTCTCGCCATTTCACGTTCTAATCGCTCAAGAAGCACGTCAGTATAGTTTGTGGACAGTGGCAATCTTACTATTGAGTGCGTCTTTGCTACGCGCTATTCGCCTCAATAGTAAACTGAGTTGGAGGCTGTACGCAATTAGTCTCATTGTAGGATTATATACATTTTTATTTACTGGATTAGTAGCGATCGCCCACGGACTATATTTATTTAGGTTGAAGACAAAGTTGCAATTTAGCAAAGCACTCTCTGCTTATTTTATCGCTTCTGTCACCGCGATCGTAGCTTTTATTCCTTGGCTAATTATTGTTATCAGCAACTTTTCTGAGATTAATAGCAATGTCAATAAGGATGAAGCTATACCCTTAGTCAGTTTAGTGAAAGCCTGGATTTTCAACTTAAGTTATATTTTCTTCGATCTACAGTGGCAGTCAAATCTAGATTCCAGACTCGATTTAACGACTCTTCTGGTTGTACCATTCTTATTGCTGATAGGCTACTCTCTCTATTTTCTGTATCGTACAACCACTACGCAAGTCTCATTATTTATCCTGCTATCGATCGCCGTACCAGCTCTAGCACTAATTTTACCAGATTTAATTTTAGGAGGGCAGCGATCGCTAACGATGCGCTATCTGATTCCCGCTTATTTAGGTATTCAAATTGCTGTTGCATATCTGCTTGCTGCTAAATTCTCGCCAGACAGTGTCAAACATCAAAAATTTTGGCAGTTGCTGGTATTAGTGCTATTTACTTCTGGTATTCTATCCTGTGTAGCCAGTGCTAGAGCAGAAACTTGGTGGACTAAAGGCAGTAGTGCTGAAAATCCTCAAGTTGCTCGAATAATTAATCGAGCAGATCGTCCATTGTTAGTTAGCGATACTAAGATTGGCAGAATTATATCTTTAAGTTATCTGCTAGAACCAAAAGTGCAATTTCAGCTCCAGCCTAAATGCCATACTTGCCAAGTTGATTTTACATCAAATAGATTCCTTGAGTCCGATCTTCTTGCTGGATACAGCGACATATTTTTGTATAAACCTTCGGATGAAATGCTAAATGAGTTTCAACAAATGCAGAATTCTAAAGTAGAAATAGTTTACAAACCTGCTCGTCTCTGGAGGTTGAGCCAAAAATCGATTTCCATAAACTAGGTATAGCAATTACTTTTGCGATCGCAAATTTTATTTACGTATCTCTATGCAAACCCCTCTAAAGCAATTTAAAAAACTTCAGCTTCAACCAAAAATAATTAGTTCATTTAGCCTAGATCGACTCTCGTTCTTAATTATCGGCTTTGGAATTCTAGTCAGGCTAGTTCAATATCTATTTAATCGCTCTTTATGGAATGACGAAGCTGCGCTAGCTTTAAATATTGTTAATCGCTCTTATGCAGAACTATTACAACCTTTAGATTACAATCAAGGCGCACCGCTTGGCTTTTTAATGGTAGAAAAGCTAGCAGTTCAGTTATTAGGCAATAACGAGTATGCTTTAAGACTCTTTCCTTTAATTTCTAGTATTGCTTCCTTATTTTTATTTTACTATCTGGCAAAAAGATGTCTGCAAAAACCAGCTATTCCTATTGCTTTAACTCTCTTTGCTGGGTTAGAGTATTTACTTTACTTTGCTTCAGAATTAAAACAGTATTCAACTGATGTAGCAATTGCCATATTTTGCTGTACTATCGGCGTATCTCTAAATCGGAAAAGGATCGACACTTCCCAGGTGATAGTATATGCACTAGGAGGTGCGATCGCAGTTTGGTTTTCGCATCCAGCAATTTTTGTTTTGGCAGGTGTGGGAATATATCATATCCTATCTAGTTGGCAGCAGAAAAACAGAGATAAATTAATTATAGTATTAGCGATCGTTTCAAGTTGGTTTTTAAGTTTTGCTAGCTTGTATTTTTTATCTTTGAGAAATCTAGGTGAAAGTGAATATTTATTGCGATCGTGGACGAACAAGTATGCTTTTCCTACTTCAGTCTTCGATATTAATTGGTCGTACTTAAGATATATTAAATTATTCAAAGATCCTTTAGGTTTTCCCGAACCTTGGATTGTTGTGCCTCGTTTAGTTTGTTTGGCTGGTTTTATTTCCCTCTGGTATCGCAGAAAAGAAATTCTATTCATTTTAATTTCTCCTTTTTTAGTGACGTTGCTTGCAGGATACCTCCAAAAATATCCTTTTCACAGCCGCTTAGTTACATTTCTAACTCCCTTTTTTATTTTAGGAATTGCTGAGGGAAGCTATTTCATTTGGCAAAAAACTTGTAAACATAAATTTACTGCTATTATCGGCATTTTAATTATCTGCTTGCTACTTGTTGTTCCCGTTGCCAATGCTAGCTATCGTCTTGTACAGCCACAAACGAAACAAGAAATTAAGCAAGTTATGAGTTACGTGAAGTCTCATCAACAGCCAGGAGATATTATATACATTTATCAAAGAGCTGAATATCAATTTAGATACTATGCGGCAAAATATGGCTACCGTGAGGGTGATTACATTATGGGAATTGACGATCTCGATGAATATGATGGCAAGGGAATGTCAGAACAAGAATGGGCAAGATATCAAAATGATTTTGATAAACTGAGAGGAAATAGAAGAGTTTGGGTCATCTTATCTCACATTACTCACGTCCCAACAGAGCAGCAAAGAATTCTATCGTATTTAGATAGTATGGGTCAAAAAATTGATTCTTTTACAGTTCCAGGTTCGTTTGCGTACTTATACGATTTTTCTCAGAAGATATCAATCTAGATAAACAGATAATTCTTATTTAAAAACAAAAATGAAGCCAGATGTAATTAATTTGGAAAAAAAGTTATTGTCAATAGGACAATTTTTGCTAATTTCTTTTGTCTTTGGAATTGCCTACACTCAAAGACCTTTATATTATGACAACCAAACGACTAAATTTTTACACGGACTAGCACAAGCTGGCTATGGTTTTTTAGAAAATGACTGGTTGGCAAATACAATCGATCCCTTACCAGCTTTTACTTTTTTAGTGAAGTCAACTCATTTATATTTAAATGAATATGCTTTTTATTTTTATTATATAATTATCTTTGGTGCGTACATTTATAGTCTAACTGGAATTATTTCTTTCGTTTTTCCGCTCGACATAAATTATAAAATCGGTATAAATTCCAAAAATAATGGCGATCGCCTGAAATTTTTAGTTTTTTTTGCTATATTAATCGTCCTTCATTGTATCAATATTCAAATTAAAGCTCTCGAAGTAGATACAGCTTTAAACATTCATTATGGAGTAGCAGAACAATACGTTCTCGGACCTTACTTTCAACCAAGTAATTTTGGTGTTTTCATCATCTTCTCGATTTATCGGTTTCTCCACCGAAATTATTTCTTGGCTGTAGTTTGTTTAGCTGTAGCAGCAACCTTTCATCCTACTTATCTTATGGGTGCAGGGATTATTTGCTTGACTTACTTAATTATTCTCTATAAAAACGAAGGTAGCTTACTGAAAGTCATATTAGTTGGTGGTTTAGCAACTCTCTTATTGCTACCAGTATTTAGTTACATGTATTTTCAGTTCAGACCAACTACAGCTGAACTATGGGCAAAATCTCAATATATCATCGTCCAATTAAGAATTCCTCACCATTCTATCCCTCAGATATTTTTAAGCAAGCCTTCAGCTTATTTACAAATTTTCTTGGTTGTTCTGGCGCTTTATTTAATTAGGAATACTAAAGTTTTTGCTGTTATATTTATTCCTTTCTTAATTATTACTTCTTTAACTATTATTCAAATATTTTATCCTAATAACACCATAGCCTTTATCGCTCCTTGGCGACTTTCTGCGGTTTTAGTACCGATCGCAACGAGTATTATAGTTGCTTGGCTCGTCTCCTACTTATTCGATCGCTACTTTCAAGCCAAGCATAAACGATCGGTGATGGCGGCGAGTCTAGCTACAATAGCTATGGTTTTCGTTCTTGGTTTGTTCAACCAAGGACAAATGTTTGTAGAACAAGATAAAAGTATCCCTATGCTGAATTATGTCAGGGAAACAACGCAAAAAGGAGATCTCTATTTAGTTCCAAATCAAAATAAAGAGTTGCGTAAATTTAGAGTTTATACAGGCGCTCCCATTCTAATTAACTTTAAGTCACATCCATATAAAGATGTAGAAGTCTTAGAGTGGTATCAAAGGAATTTAGCCGCGCAAGCATTTTATGAATCTCCCAGCGATCGCCAGTGCGACATTTTAAAACAACTAGTAGCCGATTATCAAATCAACAAAGTTGTCACTGAGAGCCAAAATTTTAATGCTAATTGCGCCTTTTTAGCTCAACTATACAAAGACGATCGCTATGGAGTGTACCAGTTGTTAGGGAGTCGGGAGTCGGGAGTCGGGAGTAGTGTAGAGACATTGTAGCTAGCGTCTCTACAAGATTCCGCCATACTGAGCTACAGGGCGATCGCTCAGCCATGCCCACATTTGATCGCCGAAGGAAAAATGCCACCATTCCCCAGGATGACGAGTAAATGCAGCTTTGAGCATGATATCCCGCAATAACTGGCGTCGATCGTGATATTCTCGCTCGATAGAATTGATGCTATTCGCAAAATAATCAGGTTGCGATCGCGCTGACATCTCGTCAATTGGAGAACCCATACAGACTGTCATTCCAGCCGCATCTACCAAGGTAATATCGACTGCTGCACCCGTGCTGTGGGGTGGAGGAGTCTTGGGATCGGTACTGGGAATCGCCCAAATTTGATACACTTGCTGCCATAAAGCCTGCTGTCGCTTGGGAGATAGCTGCTCTACAGTCAGTCCTTCAGCTTGCAAAATTTGGCTAAAGGCATAATCTACCATAAACTGCTGCACGGCAATCGGACGATAGGCATCGAATATCTGAATGCGCCACTGAGGGTGAGTCTGTTGAAGATAGATTTGGGCTTGCAGTAGGCGCTCGAGTACGCTCTGCCTTAAATGATAAGGCGATCGCCCCTGATAAGGCGCACCCAGCAGCTGGTAAGGATGGGGCGATTCTACGGCAAACTTTTCTAAAGGAATTTCTACTAAAGGTTCCCCACACTCGACAATGGGAATCTGTTGGTAAGGTTTCATCAAGATTCTTCTCGCCAAATTTTAATCGTTCTATCCTTGCTACCGCTAGCGAAAATCCGTCCTTTGGGGCTGAAGGAGACGGAAGTGACTCCGGCTGAGTGATCTGCTAAGCTACGCAGTAATTCTCCATTGGCTGGATTCCACAATTTAATTGTTTTGTCTCCGCTAGCGCTGGCGAGGGTGTCACCATTCGCACTAAAGGACAGCGATGTTACTTCTTTTTTGTGTGCCTTAATAGTTTCTTGCAACTTACCGCTTTCAACTCGCCATAGAATAATTTGCCCGTTATTACTACCACTGGCAAGGGTTTTGCCATCGGGACTAAAGGCGATCGCGTACACTGGGCGTTTGTGTCCGGTAAAAGTACGAATCAGTTTCCCACTCTCTACATTCCACAGTTGGACGTTATTGAAAAAAGTGCTGCTGGCAAGGGTTTTGCTATCGGGACTAAAAGCGATCGCCGTAACTCCACTACCTTCACTAATGACACGCAGGGCTTTTCCAGTGCTGAGATTCCATAACCTCACGGTATTATCTCCACTACCGCTTGCCAAGAGTTTTCCATTTGGACTAAAAGCTACCGAACTCACCCAATCTTTATGTCCCACAAAGGTACGAATTAATCTTCTATGCCGTAAATTCCACACCTTAACCGTTCTATCTCCACTCCCACTGGCAAGAATCGTTTTTTGTCCGGTTTTGTCAGGCATAAATGCTAGAGAACTCACCCAATCTCTATGGGCTATGTAAGTTTGCAACAATCTTTTCGCTGCCAAATACCAAATTTTGATCGTCCGATCGCCACCGCTGCTGGCAATCATCTGACTATTCGGGCTGAAAACTACTGAATACACTGCCCGTTGATGCCCGCCGCTAATCGTGTCAACTTGGAATTTTCCCTGCCACAGACGAGTCAGGAGGAATGGTAGTTGATTGATGGTTGTAGACTCTGGCGCTACGCTGCGTGAAGGGTGTTGGTAATGGGTAATGGGTAATGGGTAATGGGTAGTTGGTTTGCGATCGCTTGCCACTTGCCAGTCTTTCGTCACTACTGATAACCGAACGCTAGTCACTGGTAACCGATCGCCGATCGCTGTCAGCACGGCGAGCGCAGTAGCAATTGAAACTAAAGACTGAGGTGGCATAGATAAAGCTGAGTGATACTGGCTGTATTATTGCTAACCTGGAATAGTGTTTGCGCTGATGGTCTTGTTTTGAGTAAAAATTCCTGGAGGCTAGACAAAGTGGACGGACTGAACTACCTTTTTACTAGGAATAGAGTTGCTAGGGATAAATTTACCAAAAATAAACGCGCTCGACTGTACCCGCCAAGTTTAAATCCGTGGTAGGCGAATTTTAAATCGCTAGCAATCTTTAATTTAATTCCTGACATCATACAGCCAGTTTGTTATTAACAGTTTCTTTTTAGAATCTTTATTGTTAAAAAGCAAAAGCGCAAGCTGGCAAGCTGGCAACAGGCAGAAAAGCAGAATCCTTACTGACAACATGAAATGGTGGCGCTTTCTCAATTGCATAGTTTCCTCAACTGCGTGGTTATTTTTGCCACACCGCACTAGAAGAATTCCGAGCGCCGAAATTGAGAGCGTTGTAGTAACTCGATCTTGGAGGTTGAATTTTAAATTTTGGCTTTGTTTTCAGGAACTCATGCACTTAAAACGCCATCTTGGTGGAGAAGAACTGAATTTAAATTTTTCGTACTTCTAATTCTCAGCAATATCCGATGACATACACTACCTGAGGCAAACTTGCAGTTTAATTAAAAAAAGTTTAATTAAAGAATACGTAATTATTACCGTAGGAGTAAGTAGGTAGATTGTAAATATTGTAACATGAACTTAATTTTCTGGGAATTCAGGCGATGAGAGGCAAGTTGCTAGGCGGGCGTTACCAAGTTGTAGAAGTTCTAGCCAATGGCGGTTTTGGTCAAACCTACGTAGCCCAAGACATGCATCGACCAGGAAATCCTCGATGTGTTGTCAAGCACCTCCAGCCTGCTAGCGGTAACTCTAAATTTCTTCACAATGCAAGGCGGTTGTTTCAAACAGAAGCAGAAATTTTAGAGCAACTCGGCAATCACGACCAGATTCCTCGGTTACTAGCTTATTTTGAAGAAGATCGAGAATTTTACCTCGTTCAAGAGTTCGTTCAAGGACATACTCTCACCAAAGAATTACCTCCAGGCGAGCGCTGGGAAGAAAGTAAAGTCTACCAACTGCTACAAGAAGTACTGGAAATACTAGTGTTCGTTCACGGTCACGCAGCAATTCATCGCGATATTAAGCCTGACAATCTCATCCGGCGAATCTCAGATGGTAAGTTAGTCTTAGTAGATTTTGGTTCGGTCAAACAGGTTTGGACGCAGGTATTTACTCGAGCGGGGCAAGCGGAACACAGTCCGCCAGCCACGATCGCGATCGGTACTCCTGGTTACATGCCCACAGAACAAGGTCAAGGTAGACCTCAACCCAATAGCGATATCTATGCTCTCGGCACGATCGCCATTCAAGCTCTGACAGGGATGAATCCTTCCCAGTTAGCGGAACAGTCAGACACTGGTGAAATAGAATGGCGACAACATGCCAAAGTCAGCGAGGGACTGGGGGCAGTCATCACCAAAATGGTGCGCTATAACAGTAAAAATCGCTATCAGACGGCAGTGGCTGCTTTGGTTGCCTTACGGCAACTCGCCAATTTTCCCACCTTGCTACAACCAGCCATAGGAATTCCATCCCCACTTTCATCTCACTCAAGCCCGTCGAACCTCGAGAAACATCTCACCCTGGTTGGGACTCCTAAAGGTATAGAGCGTGAAGTGAATGCCGAGCTTCCTGAGACTCATCCCGAGACTCATAATCTGACGATGGCAGGACTCGATACGACCCCAACTGCCGAGGTTGCAACCCAAACACTACCAACTCTAGAGCGGATACCCGATCCACCTGCTGTGGCATTGGTGTATCCCGAGCGGTCGACTAGCGATCGTCTTCCCTCGCGCCAGCACCGTCGCCTCCGCATTGGGGCAGCCCTCACGGCTGTATTGGCAAGCGTAGCTGCTATGTATGCAACTAATTGGCGTCCGGTAGCAGCTCCAGAGCAAACTCTAGAGCAGATGAACGCGCTCAAAACGGCGAGAAAATACCAAGAGTGTATCGCCTTAGCATCGACTCACAGTCATACCAATGCCAAAGTTCAAACCGGACTCCAACAGTGTCGCCTCGCCCGAGCGCAGCAACTAGCTGCAACCGATCTACCTGCGGCGATCGCCCTAGGTAGTCAAATTCCCAGCACCGATCCGCTGTATCCCGTTGCTAAGTCTTCGCTCGGTCAGTGGACGAACCGTTTATTAGAAAAAGCTAAAACCGATTACGAAGCAGGAAACTTACCGCAGGCGATCGCTCTAGTCAAAGCTATTCCCATAAGTAATTCCGCCTATCAAACAGCCCAGACTGCGATTGCCCAGTGGCAACGAGACTGGCAAAATAACCGCACTGCTTGGGAGGCAGCAAAAAGCGCCGCCGCTGTTGGCAAGTGGCATGATGTCCTCAGAGCTACCAGAAAAGTTACTATTCATCCCTACTGGCAACAGCAGATTGCTCCTATCGCCCAACAAGCAGCCATCAAAATTGCCCTAGCATCAAATACCGCTATCCCGTCTCAAAAGCCTCGAACGGCAGCAGCGAAACCGCCCCAATCGAGCGCTCGGACTGTAACTCAATCCAAACCGAAAACTGTTACCAATCGCCCCCGCAGCCGTCCAAATCCCTCCAGAACGGCGATCGCAACTTCTACTGCCCGTTCCCGAGCGATTCTGAAACAACCGACCGTGAGGCGATCGCGTCCTATTTCTAGACGAATCAATCCTGCGATCGCCAGACGCTCAAACCGTCCGATTCGCAGGCGCGCCCGCTTTCCAGTAGGAAACACCAGAAGTTTATACAACTGGCAAACAAAAACTGTACCTTAAGGAGTGGTGCGTGAGTCTTAATTTCTGCTCAGCTCCTCAGCTCCCTGCTCCCTCCCTTCCGGCACGGGATCGTAGCCACCTGGATGCCAGGGATGACAGCGTAAGATGCGTCGCAGTGCCAAAATTCCACCCCGCCAAGCGCCAAAACGCTCGATTGCTTCTAGCGCGTAAGTAGAACAGGTAGGATGAAACCGACATGACGGGAGCAACAGAGGAGAAATTAACATCCGATAGCCCCGAATTAACCAAATTAATCCGCTCTTTAGCATCGATAATTTTCTCCAAGGTTGTTGGTCATTTGTGATTTATCATTTGTCATTTGTCATTCGTAGTGATTCTCCCTTGTCCCCCAAATCTCCCCAGCCTCCCTTGTCCTTCTTCTGCGCTCCCTGACTACTATAAAATCCGAAATTGTGTATCCTAAATCTACTACATTTGATATGTAGTAGCTTTTGTGTCTGTTTTGATTGAGTCTTTGATGGCTGATTTTCCGGTACTAGCTCGAATTCCTGCTCTCTGGCTGCAAATCGCAGTAGTAGGAATTTGGCTCGGGATTGTTCTGGCGATCGCAGGTGGAGTTAGCCGTTTAGCAAATAGCGATCCCGAAATTGTACGGAAAATCGTCCATATCGGCACTGGCAACGTCATTTTATTCGCTTGGTTATTAAATATTCCTGCTTGGGTGGGAATTGGAGCGTCAGTTTTAGCAGGTGTTACCACTTTGTTATCCTATCGCCTGCCAATTCTACCTGGGATTAACAGCATCGGACGCAAAAGTTTGGGGACATTTTTCTACGCTGTGAGCATCGGCGTTCTAGTTGCTTGGTTTTGGGCAGTACAAAAACCTTACTTCGCTGCCTTGGGTATCTTAATTATGACTTGGGGCGATGGACTGGCAGCTTTAATCGGGCAGCGTTACGGCAAGCACGTTTACACGGTTGGGGGAGTGAAGAAAAGTTGGGAAGGCTCTTTAACTATGGCTGTAGTCAGCTACATTGTCAGTAGCTCGATTCTCTTAGCCGTACAAGGTAATACTTGGTTAACTTGGTTCGTAGCTTTTGCAGTTGCTTTAGTTGCTACAGGTCTAGAAGCTTTTTCTTGGTACGGTATTGATAATTTGTCCGTACCCATAGCTAGCGCCGGATTGGGATTTCTCCTGACTCAGTTATTGTGAGTGGCGCGTGGTGCGTGTCTTAATTTTGAATTTTGAATTTTGAATTGCTCCCTCAGCTCTCTTCTAACCCCTGCAAAAATGGGCGGGTAATCCAATTGATGCCTACCTTAATTTGATGCTCCAGAGTTGGTAGTCGATATAAATAGGCAAGGCGACGAGCGATCGCGGCGAGAGAACCCTCTAGCTTAACTCCTAAACCCGTAAGCGTAGCACTGTCAATCCCTAGAGTCATCATTTCCCCTAAATTCTGATAGCGGAAGGGAAGTAAAGGACGATGAGTTAGGGAAGCCCAAATATTCCAAGCGGCGTAGTCTGCTTGTTGCACCGCAGCTTGGGCGGTACCGGGGACTTGTTGCCCTGTGGCATCGCGACATTCGGCTAAGTCACCTAAAGCAAAAATTTCGGGACGATCTATGACTTGCAGAGTTGATGCTGCTGTGAGTTGTCCGCGTTGGTTTTGTTTGAGAGGAAGCGATCGCACCACTGGCGCAACTCGCGTGCCTACCGTCCAAACGACGAGATCGACAGGGATAATATCGACTTGATTTTTATATTCCAGGGCGATTGCATTCGGTTCGATTGACTCGACTTTGGTTTCGAGATCGAGCCAAATTCCTCTTTTTTCCAAAGCTTTTGTAGCAGCTTCGCGATTGAATTCTGGGGAGGTTCTGAGAATTCGATCGCTCAGTTCTACTAGTCGGAAGCGCCCTCTTTCACCAAGGCGATCTGCCAACTTACACGCCAATTCTACCCCGCTGTAGCCAGCCCCCACAATTGCCACGCGAATTTTATCTGCTGTAGATGCTTCCAGTAGCCGCAGCCGTTCTTCCATGCGGTAGGCATCGGCAAGGGTGCGGAAGGGAAAAGCGTAGGAAGCTGCCCCCGCAACCATATCTAGGGGCGTCTCACCCCCTAAAGCTAGTACTAAGCGATCGTAAGGAATTTCTATTCCATCTTGCAACCGGACTCGCTGTTCGTAAATATCGATCTCTGCTGCTTCACCTTGGCAGAAGCGAACCCCAGTTGAGGCGAGAAGTTCGACAAACGGCGGGGCAATCTCCCAAGTTTGCAATTCGCCCGTGAGCAATTCGTACAGCAGGGGCGAAAATAAGAAGCGATCGCTACGATCGACGAGGACGATTTCTGGTTTTTCCGATTCCCAAGGTAATTGGCTCAGGCGTAGTGCCGTATATAAACCGCCAAAGCCGCCACCGAGAATACAAATACGTGCGGGTTGTTGGGACATAATTCTGAGGGGCAATCGGATTGCGAGTAGAGCTACTCTCTTCACTCTAACAAAGCAATTCCTCATTCACTGTAGAGGGTTTTTCTGCAATTGTACCAATGCCCAATGCCAGGAGCGCGATCGCACTCCTGGCATCTATTAACTGTTGACACTCCCGTCGGCGGAGCCGAGGGATTCTTGAGCTAACAACTACCCTTTCAAGTTACCTCTACTTAGGTCTTACACTGTTATGCCCCATCCGAGCCTAGAATATCACTTGCGCTTCTAGATGCCTTTTTAAGGTTACTGCACTATGTTTAGAACTATGTTTAGACAGGAAATCGTTACCCTGTTAAGTCTTCTATTTTTCAAGCATTCAAGTGGCAACCGTAACATTTTTGCGCTTTCGAGCCAAATTTGTCGAGCTTGTCTTGGTGGTGTTTCAATCTGTAACTTATTTGTATTATAGCATGGCTGCACTCCAAAAAGATAAAACTGTCGAGGTTCGGTCGGTCGCACGTCATCAAGTATGCAAGCGACAACCGAGTTCTTGCACGCGCCGAGTCCTACACCTCTCATTTGTATTCCTTATCCAGTCAGAAACCAAAACTCAACCAAAGGTGCATAGTGAGTGTGTAATCGCTATTTTGAAATGCAATGATTACATCGAGTATTTCTTCTGTTGTGAAAGCATTGACAGATGGATTTTGAAATGAATTTCGTTTTGGCATTCCTGCTGACATTCCAGCGAACGGATTGCTTTCTAAGTATCCATACATTTGCCTGATACAGGATTGATACAAGTTATACGACCTATCAAGAGCGTAAAAACTATAGAGCGTAAAAACTATAAAGCCTTCTAGGAAGTAATCGCTAGAAGGCTTGTATTTATTAGCTTGTTGCGGACTCCCCAGGTAAGATTCGAACTTACGACCAATCGGTTAACAGCCGACCGCTCTACCACTGAGCTACTGAGGATTGCGAATATTTATATTAACGCTTATGAATAGGTTTTGCAAGTGCTTGACTAAATTTTTTTACTGATTGCTGCCAACCGCAACAGCGCTACAAGCCAAAGCGCATTTTGGCTAGCTTTTGTCGTGCTGTCGGATCGATCGCCGAAGCTAGAAATCTACCTGATGATTGTTTGCTCTGTTTGTGCTTGCGGCGCGATCGCATTGTCGCTGCCTCGACTTCTTGCCTCAGTTGCAATGCTGAAAGCCATTCCGCACCGTAACCCATCACGGTTAGTTGTTGAGCGCGATCGGACGTAGCAACAATCAAGCGGGAACAGAGCGAGCGATTTAAATACTGTCTGTAGTATGCCGCACAGATTCTTTCTATATAAGTGTCTGCCGTTTCACCGAAATTAGTGTAGTATACAGATAGATTTTCTGTTCTGACTTCTTGAGTCCCAATAGTCTGCTGATACTGAGCGTCAAAAACAATTTGAGTACTTAATCCCTTAAAAGCACTGTAACTAATTAAAGCTTCCGACAGCTGCCACCTTGCTGCCTCTAACCCGTCGCGATCGCGGGCTATTTTCAGGTGTTGCCAAGCACCAATGATATTGTATCCGTCCACTAGCAAAACAGGTTGAGTCGAAGGAGGTGACATGGTTCGCAGCGAATGTTACTAAATATAAAATTTATTATTCACAATTTTAATCTTTGTGAGCGTATCACGCATGACACTAATGGATAATTAGTAAGAGCTTGGCACTGCTAAGCCCTTACCAAGTCTTCACACTGCGACTTCCATCAGTTTTTGCTGCAACCGTTTTGGTTCTCCCCGATCGATCAAACAACCGCGTTCGAGTAAAAAAGCGCCGTCGCAATAGTTCAATTCATCGAGGCGATGCGTCACCCAAAGGGCAGTCATTCCCCGGCTTTTGACTAAATTTTGTACCTGTGCCACTAGATCGAGCTGACTATCGGGGTCAAGCAGGGCTGTAGGTTCGTCGAGTAACAAAACTTCGCAACGACGGGCGATCGCCCCAGCGATGGCAACGCGCTGCTTCTGTCCCCCACTCAGGGCATAGATCGGACGGCGCTGTAACTCCAACAAATTTACGGCAGCCAGTGCCTCGGTGACTCGCTGCCGGACTTGGGAGATGGAGAGTTTTTCTTCCACTAACCCAAAAGCCACATCAGCCCCCACAGTCGGCATCACTAGTTGATGATCGGGGTTTTGGAAGACAAAGCCAACGGGATGCACGATGTCGATTTGACCGGACTGAGGTGTTAACAAGTCTGCCAACAACCGCAGTAAAGTGGACTTACCGCTACCATTGACCCCCAGTAACATCCAAAACTCTCCCTTTGGTACTTCCAAAGAGAGAGATTGGAAAACTCGTTCTCCGTTAGACCAACTGAAGCATAAATCCCGAACTTGAATGGCAGATTCAGCCATTGACACCCCAGCTAGTTATTTAGATTCAGTAAAAGCGAAAAAGCCAGGGGTTTTGCCAGCAGCTGTGCTATCTTTTTGCGAGATCTGCACCCCAGAAATTTCGCTGGTACGGACAGCGACTTTCTTTTCTGGCTGGCGATCGCACGTCAATTCGACGATCTCTGGATTTCCACTGCGCATCGCTTCCAGAATTTGTTTGTATGTTGCTTCTGCATCCGCAGTTTCCTTCCGTTGTACTGACACCGGAAAGGCTGTATTTTTGATTGTCAAGTCGATCGTGAACATTTTGCCTTCAACATCGTGACTAAGCTGCTTTCATCTTAACCTTTGCAACTGACACTACCTGATGGAATCGCCAGAAAGAGGTGAGCTTTGCACCTTTTAAGCGAAAATCGATCGCAGGCTGATGCTAGGTTTGAAAGTGTATGAATGGTTCCAAAAATCAATTGTGGCAATGGTTGGCGATCGCCCTACCATTCCCTTTAATTGTCTTCAACGGGTGGCTGGCACTCTCAGTTTTTCAGTATTTTCAACCTCTAGTCACCATCTTCGGCTTAGCAGCAGTATTAGCCTTTATTCTGAATTACCCCGTGCGGTGGCTGCAACAGCGCCAAGTACAGCGTCACTATGCAATTTTCTTAGTTTTTCTAGTCGCCTTAGTAGCGCTGGTAGGTTTAGGCATTACTTTATTTCCGTTGCTGATAGAAGAGCTGAGTGAAGGTGCGAGACAATTACCGCAATGGATTGATGCTGGTACGGAAAAACTACAAACGCTAGATCGCTGGGTGGAAGCACAGAAATTGCCTTTCGATTTCAGTCATTTAACCACACAAGTAAGCGATCGCCTCCCAGATGAGTTGCAATCCCTGACTGAAGAGCTACTAGCACTGATTGTCGGCACGATTGATAGCGTTTCCGAAGCAATCTTAACCGTCGTGCTGACATTCTATCTTCTATTAGACGGAGAACGGCTTTGGAGCGGTATTTTTGGACGCTTACCCTCACGCTGGAGCATTCCATTGCAGCAGTCTATTCAACAAAATTTTCAAAATTATTTGATCGGTCAGGTTGCCTTAGCCGCACTAGTCGGTACAGCCATGTCTTTAGCATTTTTGGCTTTGAGAGTACCATTCGGACTACTATTTGGCTTGGGAATTGGCGTAATGACTTTAATTCCCTTTGGGGATGTTTTGAGTTTTAGCCTTGTTGGACTGTTAGTAGCCGTACATGACTTCTGGCTGGGAGCAAAAACTTTAACGGTAGCTGTAGTAGTTGACCAAATTATCGATCAGGCGATCGCGCCTCGGCTACTAGGTAGTTTTACGGGTTTAAGCCCGATTGGAGTGTTAGTCGCTTTGGCAGTAGGGACTAAAATTGGAGGGTTACTGGGTTTGCTCACAGCCGTACCGATCGCCAGTTGTTTGAAAAACCTTGTCGATCTCTTCTTCCCCGTGTCGGAAGATGCTTTAAATCCCGCAGAGACTTTACACGTAACCCCTCCCCTACAAACCGACAATTCCCAATCTTAAATCGTACTCAGCCAACCTAAAATAACGATGAACCGTGCTCTTTTACCAATTCAACAATTTCTGATCGCTTGGCTGCTGATTCTGGTTTCAGTATCGGTCACACTTAGAGCGTTGGGTTATGTGGGCGAGTTGCTAAGTATTGTCATTAGCGCCGCACTAATTGCCTTTTTACTCAACTATGCCGTAGCTGGGTTGCAAACTTTTTTACCTCGCACCGTAGCAGCCGGACTCGTGTATTTAGGGGCAGGATTTGTTTTTGCGATCGTGGCGCTGACTGTAGTACCGCTGGTATTTAACCAGGCGCGGCAGTTGGTAAATAACCTACCAGCTATTCTCGATTCCGCCCAGGAGCAATTAAATACTTTTCAAGCCTGGAGCGCTCAGTATAACTTACCCTTTGACGTCCAGTTTCTCGTCTCGCTGCTACTGGATCGGCTGCAAACTCAGGCAGAGGCGATCGCAGTTAAAAGTCTAGGCTTGGCGATCGGCACGTTCAATTGGTTCCTAGACGCAATTTTAATTTTAGTTCTCTCCTTCTACATGCTGATCGACGGGGAACGAGTGTGGAATAGTTTGACGAGTATTCTTTCACCTCAGATTCGCACTGGATTAACCGCCGCCTTGCAACGCAATCTTCAGCGTTTTGTCTCAGGACAGCTGTTGTTAGGATTGTTTATGGCTGTCACCCTCACCATTGCCTTTTCGACGCTGCGAGTACCATTTTTTCTGTTGTTTGCAGTTTTTATTGGCTTAACAGAAGTTATTCCTTTCATTGGTGCGACTCTAGGTATTGGTACAGTCGCGATCGTGGTTGCTTTTATCGACTGGTGGCTTGCCCTTCAGGTTTTGGCGATCGCGGTTGCTCTGCAACAAGTTAAAGATAATCTCGTTGCACCTCGGATTATGGGCAATCTCACGGGTTTATCCCCCGTGGCTATTTTTGTCTCTTTATTATTAGGCGCGCAATTGGGCGGATTTTTAGGTGTTATTCTCGCCATTCCCCTCACTGGAGTCGCAAAAAGTTTGGCAGAAATTGTTCTCGATCCGACTTTACCACCCCAAACGGGGTCTTTCTTCCATAATCCTCTTGCTGATGATGCTGTGGATGCAGAGACTGAAGATGGAGAGACTGAGATTGATGGCATGACTTCAACCAGATGTTTCTCAGAAATGGAAGATTTCAGCGTGCCACCGGAGACAACTGAGGCAAGAAAAAACTTATAGATTTAATACTATTAATAACTTTTTTAAATAGTATTTTTTGATAGATACATCTTTAGAGAGCTTCAACCAGGCACTCCATCTTGCTCAAGACAGAAAAAAGAACGCAGCTTCGCGATCGAATTCATTCAATTGGGTTGTTGCAATTTATGGTTTAGTTGTACAAATAATAATTAGAGTGAGTTAAGATTCGTAAACTGAGTTTACAACTCGGTCTACTTTCTGCCTAACGTGAAAGTAAACGCTTTTAAAGTTGGGCGCAAAGCTCGCAAAAAAGTAATCATAAGAAGATTCGGAGATTTGTCCTCATGACAATAGCAGTAGGACGCGCACCAAGTCAGAGAGGATGGTTTGACGTCCTCG
>ERZ1066120.814-NODE-814-length-24474-cov-45.619067_pt1 | contig 24474 bp, 17 predicted proteins | sample MGYA00382767_ERZ1066120 | MGnify/ENA primary metagenome ERZ1066120 (study PRJEB33369, sample SAMEA5778350) | biofilm metagenome | biome: Industrial cooling water; feature: Water cooling tower basin; material: Biofilm | place: United Arab Emirates | collected...
TAATTTGAAAGAAATTTCACCACAAGCTGGTTCATACTGGGTGGCATTAGAAACAGTGCGCTCTCCAGGAAATTTAGGAACTTTAATTCGCACATCCGAAGCATTTGGTGGCGCCGGATTTATTTTTATTGGTAATAAAATAGACCCTTTTGACCCTGATGTTGTCCGAGCATCTATGAGTTCACTATTTAATCAAAAGTTTGTACGTACTAGTTATCGTGGTATTGGTCACTGGTTGCAACATCAAAATTGTATGGCAATAGGCGCCTCACCAGATGGAAGTGTTGATTTACACAATTTTAATTACAACCAACCAACGCTGCTTTTCCTTGGTGAAGAGCGTCAAGGACTTACACAGCAACAACGCGAATTATGTCAGCACCTCGTTCGCATTCCTATGACTGGCACCGTTAACTCGCTCAATCTTGCTGTTGCTGGTAGTTTAATTATGTATGAAGTGTATCGGTCGCAAAAACTTTGTGTTGAACTATAGATAAATATAGGTAAATACAAGGGTTTGTTATAGATATATCTTATTTGTAGAGGTACGATGGCGCCTCTACAATTAGTTTTATGCCTATTTTTATATAATATGTATAAGTATTAATACTTAAAAATAGAGTTTTACTGTGTCCCCAGGTAGATTTTAAACATTTTTTTACTGCTAGCACATTTGCAATCTACATGTCCAAATACGTTGCGTCTGGGTATACTCGCAAAGTACCTTTACTTTTAGTCCTTGTGGTACCTTTCGTGTTACAAATTTTTGCGGCAGTAGGACTGACAGGATGGCAAAAGATACGATTGCACGCTTTGGTGGAGATGAGTTTCTTATTTTAGTAGAAAATATTACAGATATTCGTGATGCGACTCAAATTGCAGAGCGGATTTTAAAAGTATGTAAAAAACCATTTTATTTGAATGAAAAGAAAGTTTTTATTACAACGAGTATTGGTATTGTTTTAAGTACCGATGAAACTAAGAATCCTTCAGATTTTTTGCGTGATGCGGATATTGCTTTATACTGTTCTAAATCTGATGGTAAATCTAGATATCGTGTTTTCGATGCCCAAATGCACGCTGAAGCTGTGGACAGATTACATATAGAAATGGGTTTAAGACGCGCACACAAGCTAGAAATGGATGTAGTCGCAGAAGGTGTTGAGACTATTGAGCAATTAAAACTTTTGCAAGCTATTGGTTGTCAACAAATTCAAGGTAACTTGTTTTCGGCGCCTTTAACCAGCGCTCAAGTGACAACAGTATTAAAATCTTTGTAATTTCTTTACATGTTCGCACAAGTATGTGTATAATTGCTCATATATGAAGGGGAGTAGCTGCTGACAACTTTAAAACTAAACTTAAAAGTTAGTCAGTACATTTGAATCAACATGCTGGTGATAAACCTGGTTCAGATGGCATACACCAAATAAGATTTTGCAAGCGAGACCTTCACTAAGTTCACACAGCCTAAATGTGTGTGGAGCTTGGTGAGGTCTTTGTTACATTCATCAAGCTCCATACCGCAACATAATTAAAAGGAGCTTGATTAAGTGCTAACAGCTTTTACTGCGGGATTGTCTATAATTACAGTTTCGGAACTAGGTGATAAAACCTTCTTTATTGCAATGTTCTTAGCGATGCAACATTCGCGACGGCTAGTGTTTACCGCAGTTTCGGCAGCGTTAGCAGCAATGACGATACTTTCTGTTGCATTAGGACAGGTTGCTTCGCTTTTACCAGCTAGTTTTGTCTATCATGCGAAAATAGGATTATTTTTGGGCTTTGGGTTGAAGCTAATATACGATGCCTCTAAAATGCCAGTGGTGGCAAACTGCGACCAGGTATTGTCTGAAGCAAAAGAAGCAGTTGTCAAAGCAGAAGCACAACTAGGTGAGAAAAATGCTTTAGGAATTTGGTTTGAAGGATTTTTATTAACTTTTGTTGCGGAGTGGGGAGATAGAACTCAACTTGCGACTATTTCACTCGCAATTGATAATAACCCTTTTGGTTTAACATCTGGCGCCGTTTTAGGGCACGCGATTTGTGCAGCAATAGCTGTTACCTGTGGCAAAATGCTATGTGGACGCATCAGCGAGCGGCAGCTTACTTTTATCGGTGGGTTGTTATTTATAGTGTTTGGAGTTATAGCAGTATTTGAAAAAAGTTAAATAAAGAAACCAGGTTTGTTAAAAAACCTGGTTTCTAACTGCTTTTTAAGGTGAAGTTGTTGGTGTTGGTTCCGCAGTCGGTTTAGGCGCCTCGGTAGCAGTTTTATTGATTTCGTCTTTATACTGAGCAGGTGCCAAAGCAGCAGCGTTAGCAAACAAAGGTTTGGCTTCGTCAATTTTGCCTTGCTCTTTAAGAACGAGAGCTTTCGCCCAAACCGGACGAAAATCTTTGGGGTCGCTCTTAATTGCTTGCTCGTAAATTTCAAAAGCTTTTCCATATCGCTTTTCAGAAGCGTGGATATTGCCTATTAAGACTTGGATGGCCATTGTATCAACGCTACCAGGTTGAATTTTGTTGGCTTGGGGTGCTTTAGCCAAAGCTTCTTGTAACAAACCAATAGCAGCTTCGGGGCGTTTTTGACTCATTTGCAACGCGACCATCGACTGCAAAGCATCCATATCACCAGGTTTTGTCTCTAAAACTGCGCGCAGAGTTTGTGCGGCGCCTTCCGGATCACCCATTTGCTGTTTGGCTTGAGCAAGCAAAACAGCATATCTGGTTTGGTCGGGGTTTAACTTAGCAAGCTTTTCAAGGGGTGGAATTACATCTTTTATTTCTCCCTGCTTCAAAGCTAAGAGTTGTAAACGTGCTTGTAGCAAAGCTTTTAACGCAGTTTGATTTTCTGGTTCTCTTTGTAAAACTAGCTCATAACCCCGTACCTCGTCTTGGAGCTTAGTTTTTTGGTCAACAGGCGCCGTACCTTTGTTATTACTAGGATTATTAGCCTGAGAACTACGCGATGCATTAAATCCGTCAATAATGGGGAGTATGGAAACACCTATAAAAGCCAAGACGGCTAATCCGAGTATAACCCTAACTACTAAGCGATTTTCCGATTTAGCCACAAAACCTCCGTTAAATTAAACGTGATAGGAAAATTTAAAAATTTGCAAAACTTTGCGGAATACCGCGTTTATGTTGTGAACTTTATAACAAATAGCAAAAAATAAAGCAGTCTAGGAGTGCTAACTTTAGGAGGAATCGTCAGAATTGTAACTGTGATATGCTTCCGAAACTAGTATAAAGACGCGCTTTTTACACCTAACTTGTGAGATGAATCTCGTGCGCGAGTCAGTATCTTTCATGTAGGTGTTCCTTGTTGAAATAACTGGCATCGCGTCTTCAGTATCACATAAGGTATGCTCTTCAGGGTGCTTATGGAAGAAATATACTTTCCATTCATCCACACAAACGCTCTTTCTGTGTTTACGATTAATCTAATCCCACAGCGGGAATATATCTCCGTCGCAAGGAGTTTCTATGAATTCCGACCTGATGCCGTCATCCGAACCGATCTTACCAGTTACGTCAAATCTTGATTCAGCCAAGCTATCCGTATCTGCTACTCCGACTCAAAATCATGCTTATGCAAAAGAAACTTTGTCAGACAATAGCGAAGCTACTTTAGGTGAAAGCGCGAACCGTGTTTCTCCAATTCCACCACCTAGCGAACCGATGCAGTACCGAGCAATCGGTCTTATTCGAGGTCGCTACGTGAGCAGTGCCGAACAATTTACTCAAGGTTCGCTTGTTACCGCAGATGGCGCCTCTATCAACACCGTTCTCCTTGGACGGATGATGAGTTTGGTTAAAAATCATCTCGACCTACAACAAGAACATTTATGGGTTGTTTACCCGCGTACTCGCCAAGAGAATGACCAACTACACCTTCAAATAGTTGGTGTTTGGGAGCCAGAAAAACTTGCTAAATCAAATAATATTGAAGAGACAGAAAGATTGCCATCCGTACAAGCTGATGAATCATCCGAAGTTACTACATCTTCATCAACTGTTTTAGATGGTAAGTTCTCTGTACGTGGTGAGGTTGTTTACCAAGCGCAAGACGGTAGCAATTTGGTCATCAAAATCAAGCAAGCTCCCCGCAAGCAGGATGATAAGCCTAAATATTTCAAACTCAAGCTTAAAGGAACTCTTGATGCCAGAGCGGTAGGTAAGTTTTGGGATATAGAAGTGATACGTCAAGGTGACGATCTTGCCATCGAAAGCGGAAAAGCAATTGCTGACCTGCCGAAAAAACGGCGCCCACCATTTAAAGGAGGCCCAGGAGGAAAAAGACCCTTTAATAGCTTTAATAAAGGTGGTTCTAAAAAGCCATTCAAGAGACCAAGCAACGGCGAAACTCCACTGCCAATTAAAAAAAGTAGTGATGTTAACGTAGCACCTAGACCTGTAACAACGTCGGGGCGCCCAACCCCCAAACCTGTTAAACGTCCAAAACCAGAAGAAGCATGAAATAGTGCTGAGTAGAAAGTGCTGAGTGCTGAGTGCTGAGGAACGGAGTTAGGAGTTAGGAGTTAGGAGTTAGGAGTTAGGAGTTAGGAGTTATTAAATTGTCATTCTGAGCGCAGCGAAGAATCTTTAAAATCTTAATAAGTTATAGAGATGCTTCACTACGTTCAGCATGACAAAGAAAGTGACTCATAACTCAGCACTCAGCACTCAGCACTCAGCACTCTTAACTTAAAATTCTGTCCATCGGTCTTGTGGTAAAAACGAACGCTCCATTGAAATTGAAGCCACAGGTTCGGTTAGCGTAAATTTACCCTCTTCAATCCATTGTTTTAATTCAATTGCAACTTGTAATGAAAGATACATACTTGCAAGGGGGGCGGTTCTAACGTTTTTACCCTCGATGGTAATGCGTCCTGATTTTAGTTGGGCATAACTTACTAACCCAAATGTCGGACGAACACGTCGAGGAATTGAAAAATCTACTATTGGCGCCACTAGTTCTTTGTCTTGAACTGCACAGCGAGCTACTACTTCTTCATTAAGTACAGGGTAAGGAACCCCTACACCCAGCATTAAAGATGGACCATAATTTTTAAAGTAACAGCCTCGCACCCAACGAGCGTCCATTGATTTCGCATCGCCAATCAATGCTAAGGTCGCAGCTGGACCAATAGGAGTGTCGTTAGGTAATCGCTTTTGTAAGGGAAAATGTTGAGTACCCTCCCATGTCACGTAACCAACTCCTCCACCTAAAAAAATCCTTGTACCGATACCAACGAGTTGTAATTTTGGGTCGTTGAGAAGCGGTGATATTGCACCCGGATTTGAAAATACAGCATTTCCCAACCGGGGTTGTAACGGTCCTAAATATGTAAATAGTGGTCTGTCTCCTCCATTTACACCCACTATAAAATTTTGATAAAGGTTTCTGGGATTAAATAAATAAAACTGATTTATAGTTTCGCGCGAAATTGTCGTTTCAAATGAAGCACGGGGGTAACAGTCGGTTACTTGCCCTTCTGCCCGCAATTGTATTGGTTTTCCGGCTATTAAATCTTCTATGACGTGCCCACCACCACGTTTCAACTTGGGTGTCGTTTTCCGAACACGCGCTTCTTCACCGTCTTTCGTTTCTACTGTACAACTGGCGCCTATATATAAATCAACAGCACCAAAACCAGAATATGCTGGCACTCCATCTAGCCAACAACGCCGAATTTTTATTGGTGGGTCAGTATGTCCTAAGTTTATAATAGCGCCGCTTGATTCCATTGGCTCAAATGTACCAGTTGTAATTACATCAACTTCTTTAGCGACTTGAGTAACACCAACTTCTGCAACTCTTGCTTTGATTTCAGAAGCGGTTAAAACTACAGCTTTTTGTTGACCGATTTTTTCATTGATTTCCGCAAGTGTTCGCATCATCGTGTCCTGTTATTGGCAGTCTCATCTTGGGAAACATAGATATAGGATTCGAGTATACGGATTCTTCTATGCTCATGGCATATAGGTTATCAGGTTAGCACTCTACTTTTATTTATAAATCGATGAATATTTCTAACTCTGAACGAGAATTTTTATCTTTGGTTTCTAGGCTAGAACAAATGGAACGCCAGCAAGTACTACTCAAACAGTATTTGCAAGGGATGAAACGCGAGTTAGATAATTTAATAGATAAATTTGAGAATCGACCCGATATCCAAATTGTAGAAAGTTTACAGTGGGAAGTAGCAGATTTACAAAATCTTTTTTATCAACAAGCTAATATCAATCCAGATATAGAATTTTCTAAATTTGATCAATCTGAATCTTTGCTACATACTACTGCTATTTTTTTAGAAGCAATTGATACTGTTTCTGTTCAAAAAAGTAATAAAACTGGCAATACGACAAGACCTTCTAAAAAACTCAGCGATGAAGAATTTAAGATAGAGCGTATGCTATTGCTACTTAATCAAATGTATATAGCCCAAGAGCGCACATCAATCAATCTTGATGAATTGCTAAATCGTTATCAAAACGGAGAACGTAATTTTTGTGAAGTTGAACTAGAAGGTGCTGTATTTACTGGATATTCGCTAAATAATATCAAGCTAAATCGAGCTAATTTAAGCGGCGCCGATTTTAGCGGTATTGATTTACGCTATGCTGACCTGAGCAATGCTAATCTTCAGAATGCCAACCTGCATAACACTAACTTATATGGCGCCAATTTGACAAATGCTAATCTCAAAAATGCTAATTTGAGTGGAGCAAAGCTAACTCGTACTAAGTTAGATGGCGCAAATCTGAGTTGTGCTGATTTAAGCAGTGTTGATTTTAGCGAAATTAAGCTAAATCGCATTAATTTAAGTGGTGCAAATTTAAGCTGGTCTACGTTACGTAAAGCTGACTTGAAAAATATAGACATGAGAGGCGCCCGTTTAAGTCGAGCTGATTTACTAGATGCCAATATATCGGGTGTCAATTTAGACGATGCAAATCTCCAACATGCGGTTTATAACGAAGCTACTATTTTCCCTGATAATTTTGACCCTGCCACAAAAGGCGCCTATTTAATAGCTCCTGGTGCCTGTTTAGAAAACGCGCTTTTAACTAGTATACAGCTTGGTAATACTAATTTAAGCGGCGCCAATCTTAAGGGTGCTAATTTAACTGGTGCTGATTTAAGTGGAACCGATTTACGCGAAGCTAATTTAAGCGGTGCTAATTTAACTAAAGCAAGATTAGAAGGTGCTAATTTATTATTTGCTAATTTGAGTGATGCTGATTTAACTGAAGCACAACTAAGTGACCCCGAAGGCGAATTTCCAGCAAATATGATTGGTGTTAATTTAAGTGGGGCTAATTTGAGTCGCGTTAAACTAACACATATTAATTTAACTACAGCTAATCTTAGCAAAGCTAATCTTAAGTACGTACAAGATTTTACACATAATTTGAGCGCTGCTAATTTAACAGGCGTTAATTTAATGGGTATGTACTTAAGTAATGTAAATTTGAGTGGCGCCAATTTAACAGCAGCAAACTTATCTGGTTCGTGCTTACGTGGCGCCAATCTTAGTAACGCTAATTTCAAAAATGCCGATTTGCGTGGCGCCGATTTACGCGATGCTAATTTGAAGGATGCTGATTTAACTAACGCAAATCTAAACGGAGCAATAATGAAATAGTATTAAGTAAACGGAGTAAGCTGAGTTTATAATTTACTATTCACAAATTCAAAGTCAACAAGAAGTCTATTTATTCCATCCATTATTATTGGAAATTTTTCTTCAGGTACATTTAACTCCTGAAAACATTTATCTCTATATCTTTCTTGTTGAGTAAAATTAGTAATGGCTTTAAGTAATGGCTTCTTGACTTCGTAGCTTTCTTCAGCTTTAGCGATTGCCCGTGCAGGCATTTCGTTATTTACACGCAATATTGCTAAGTCAATCAAATCTCTAGATTGTGTACTTGAATCGTTCCATCGGTCAGCATTAGCCATTAGTTTAGATGTAAATCTATCGCTTATACTCAGACAAGGAATTTTTGTCCATTGAGGATAAACAGGAGGGTCTAAAGTAAAAGTACCATTGGCTACAATTTCTACTTTAATAGTTGTTTCATTGACTACAACAGGGAAACGAATGCCATATTGATTTATTGTAGTGTCACCTAATTCGATATCTCTTGTACTTTTAAATAATGCTACAATTCCTTCGTCGTAAATCAAATTTCTTAAATACCTGTAATTTTCAGTTCCATAAGGGAAGAGAAAATCAACATCTTTACTAAGCCTGTATTCATCATACTCTAACGCCAAGAGTGTACCACCGCCAAAGTATGCAAAAGCTTTTTTGAAAACTTCTGGATTAAAAGCATCAAGGATTTTAAGTATATTATGGTGATGTTCAATACTAAACATTTCAAAATCCGGTAATATCCAAGAGTTATATTTTTTTGCTAAATAATGAACAAAATCCTTTTCTTCTTGTTTTAAATTGTTGAAGGTAGTTTGATGATGCCAATTGCGTTGATACAATTGAACCATTTCTTTTTCACTCATTTGATATACATTTTTTAGCTGCCAACCAATAGACTCTAGAAATGGTAGTTTTTGTTGATTGAGCATAAAATTGATTATTTTCTTATTTCCTCCATGTCGGGATTTGTAGAGACATTGGTATTTGTAGAGACGTGATTAATCACGTCTCTACGGAGGCGCCGTTTTTTAGCAAACCCATATTTAAATAAGTTTATAATCCAGGTTTGGAAGTCGTCTATATAACTAAATAAGACTGGTACGACAAGCAGTGTTAGCAATGTTGATGTTGTAAAACCTCCTAAAATTGCCACTCCCATTGGTTGACGAACTTCGGCGCCTGCTCCAATTCCTAATGCTAATGGAATTGTGCCCGCAATACTCGCTAATGATGTCATTATGATAGGACGCAACCGCGATACACCAGCTTCGATTAACGCTGCGCGCTGCGGTTTTCCTTCTTCCATGTTAATAATGGTGTAGTCTACGAGCAAAATAGAGTTCTTAGTTACGATACCTAACAACAATACAATTCCAATCAGCGCGTATATACCCAATGCTTTTTGTGATACTAATAAGCCAATTAAGGCGCCTCCCAAACAAAATGGTAATGCTGCCATGATGGTAATAGGGTGCAAAAAGTTGTTGTAAAGTAGCACTAATATCGCGTATATACAGGTAATTGCCAAAAGTACAGCTAAACCAAAGCGACTAAAAATATCCTGCATAATTTTTGCGTCACCTGAGCTACGCTGAATAACTTCAGCAGGCAAAGAAAGCAGTGCTGGCAACTGAGAAACTTTGGTTAAAGCATCACCTAATGATAATCCGGTTAAGTTAGCTTCTACTGAGACTTGACGCAGACGGTCAAAACGGTTGATTGTTGAAGGTCCACTACCAAATTTAATATCCGCAACGGAAAGTAGCGGTACTGTGCCACCATTTGAAGAAGGTACACGAAGATTTTTGAATGTATTAATATCTGCCCTAGCTTTGGGGTCAATTTGTACACGTATAGGAATTTGACGGTCGGGTAAATTAAATTTCGCCAGGTTGGCTTCGTTATCACCAATTGTTGCTAACGATGCTGTTCGTGCTATTGATTGTACGGTGACTCCTAAATCTGCCGCACGCTGTGGGTTTGGAATGACAAGTATTTCTGGTTTAACTAAACTGGCACTTGAAGATACTTCAACGATACCAGGTATTGTCCGCATTTGTGATTCCAACGTTACAGCAGACCTATTTAACGCTTCGGGGTTTTCGCTTTGTAATAATATAGTTAAGTCTTTACGACCACCAACGGCGCCTGCCGAGGCAAAACTAACACGGGCACCAGGTACTTGTTGAAGTAATGGACGTGTTTGATTTTCGTATTCGATTTGAGAAATATTACGTTGTTCTCTAGGTTTTAGTTTAACTGTTAGTGAAGCGGTATTTATTTGTTCTGTTGCGAGAACACTTTCTACTAAAGGATTTTGGCGAATAATATTAGTTGCTATTGTGCTTGCTCTGTCAACATCTTTTAACGTTGAACCTGGTGGTAATTCAATATTTACCGTAGAAATACCGATATCTCCGCCATCCACTAACCCTTTAGGAATAAGCGGTACAAGCATTAAAGAAGCTATAAAGAATCCAACCGCGATGCCAATTGTAATGATGCGATGGCGTAACGACCATTTTAACAGTGAGGCATAAGGTTTAAAACGGCGCCCCTTACCACGATTTAAATTAGACACACGAACTGCATCTCTACCTTCTGCATTTTGACCTTCGTGCTTATCTTTGAGTAAATAGGCGCCCATCATAGGAGTAACCATGCGCGCTACTAAGGTAGAAAAAAGAGTAGAAACGGCAACAGTAACACCAAATGGTTGGAAAAATTGACCTGGAACCCCTCCCATAAAGGCAACAGGTAAAAATACGGCAATGATTGTAGCACCCGATGCAATTGCAGCTAACCCGACTTCAGCAGAGGAGTCGAAAGCAGCTTTCATTGGCGTTTTGCCCATCGCCATGTGCCGTTCCATATTTTCAATTTCTACTACCGCGTCATCGACTAAGTTACCCACTGCCAAAGCTAACCCTAACAATGTCATATTGTTAAGCGTGTAACCTAACGCTTGCTGTACAGCAAAAGTCGGTATCATCGATAAAGGCAATGCCACAGCAGTAATTAATGTCGCGCGCCAATCACGTAAAAACAATAAAATTACTATTACCGCCAGTACTGACGCTTGAATTAATTCATCAATGGTGCTTTCGTAAGACTGCCTAACAAACGTAGCACGTGTAAAAATTAGCTCAAGTTTGACATCTTTAGGCAGAGTTTTTTGTAGTTGTGCGACTGCTTGCTTTACTCCTTCTTCAACAGTCACCATAACGCTACCCGTACTTCGCAACACTTGAAAAGCAACAACGGGTTTATTATTTAATTTTGCTGCTTGACGAACATCGCCAAAACTATCATCTATATTTCCCAAAGAAGCTAAAGGTACACTTCCTCCCCCAGGCAAGACAATTTCATAGTTTTTTAGAGCAGAAACACTTTCGGCACTACCAAGGGTGCGAATACTTTGCTCGCTACCACCAACTTCAGCACGTCCTCCAGGTAAATTAATGTTGAACGCTCGAATTTGGTCGTTTACTTGAGTAGCAGTAATACCCAAAGACTGTAATCTTTCTGGGTCTAAGTTTACACGTACTTCCCTATCTACTCCTCCAACACGGTTAATTTGAGCAACTCCACGAACACCCAAAAGCGCACGGCTAATTGTTTGGTCAACTAAATTACTCAAGTCTTCGACCGAACGAGATTCTGATGTTACCGCGTAGGTCATAATTGGACCACCAGAAAATTCCAACCGTCTTACGATTGGGTCATTAACATCTTGGGGTAAATTTTGTCGTATTTGGGCAATTGCGTTACGAACATCATTTGTTGCACGGTCAGTGTTTGTACCTAAAACAAAATTAATTGTTGTAACGCTAGAACCATCAGTGACTGTCGAGCGTAACTCGTCGATATTACCCAAAGAAGCAACGGCATCTTCTACTTTTTTAGTAACTTGTGATTCCAGTTCGGCAGGCCCAGCACCAGGTTGTGTTACTGTCACCGAAACAGTCGGAACGTCAATATTCGGGTTAATATCTATTCCCAAAGTGGTGAATGAATACCAACCAATTAAGGTCAAAATTATAAATAAAATTATGGTCGGGACTGGTTTTTTAATCGACCAAGCTGAAATATTAAATGACATTAAATTAAGTTAGGAGTTAGGAATTAGGAATGTAGAGACGTGATTTATCACGTCTTTATGAGTTAGTTGCCACTCTAACTGTGTCACCATCTTTGATGTAACCGGCGCCATCGATGACCACTTTGTCACCTACTTTCAAACCGTCTTTAATTTCAATACGGTTATTATTGAGTATTTCTCCCACTTGTACTTTCTGAGCTTTTACTTTGTCTTCACCCATTAGAATGAATACAATCGCACTGCCATCAGATTGTGGTTGAACAGCTCTTTGTGGGACTGCAACACCAATAGCAGTTGATGTGTTAATTGCACCAGTTGCGAACATTCCTGGTTTGAGCTTCTTTGTGGGTGGCAAGTCTATTCTTACGGTTGCTTCGCGTCGCTGTTGGTTTACCACTGGCTCAATTTCTCTAACTGTGCCAATTAAACGAACTCGGTTATCGCGGTCTGAAGTTACTTGTACCGAAGCGCCAATTCTAACTTGAGGTAACTGAACCTCTGGCACTTGCGCTTGTAATTCTAATTTGCCGTCTTGAATAATAGAAAATAGCTTTTGTGAGCCACCAACTACAGTACCAATTTGACTTTGTGGTGGAACTCCCGTTACATCACCCACACGGACTAGTTTCTCTGCTATATATCCTGAAACGGGCGCCCGAACAACAGTTTGACTTAGCTGCGTTTTGATTTGCTCTAATCTAGCATTATTACTCCTAACACTAGCAATTGCACTCGACGTTCCAGCTTCAGCAATGCGAACCGCTGCAGTTGCGCTACCGACGTTTGCTTGTGCAGTGGCAACGTTTGCTTGAGCATTACGTATATTTGCCTCAGCTTGACGTACTGCTTCACGCGCTGTAGCCAAAGTAGTTTCTAAGGTGTCTAACGTTTGACGACTAATGGCGCCTTGAGCGAAAAGTTGTTGATTACGGGTAACATTTCGCTGTGCATCATTTAATCTTGCTCGCGTTTGTCCTAAATCAGCTTGTCTTTGCTGTACAACTGCTTGTGCAGATGCGACTGCCGCTTGTGCTGCTTCAACTGCTGCTTGCCTTGATATTACATCAGCTTGCTTCGATGAAACATCTGCCTGTCTTGATTCAATATCTGCTCTTGCTTGGCGAATTTGGTCTTGTATGACTGAGTTATCAAGTACTGCCATGACTTGACCTACTTTTACAAAATCACCAATATCTACCAACACTTGCTTAACTTGTAAACCATTACTTTGTGGCAATACTGGCGTCAAGTCTCGTGCGGCAATGTTTCCCGTTACTGGTAAGGTACGAGCAATTCGAGTTGTTTCAGCTTGTGCAAGAGTCACAGTCATACTTGGCGCCACACTAGTTGACGCTGCTACCTGTTTGGCTTGTGGCATAGCACCCGGACGCTGGCTAAATGCTCGTATTCCTCCTAGGGCAATAATTATTCCCATTCCCAAACCAAGCATCAATGGAGTCAACCATCCCCGTTTTGGTCTTGGTGGTTCCGAATGCCAATCTTCCTCATCAACCGATATTGGTTTCCGTACTTCCAACTCAGAAAAACTTTCTTCCCCCACAATTAATGCCTCCAGTATGACCAAGTTGAATTTACGCAGTTTTGTTTAAGAAAGTTTTCAAACAATTACTATATCTTAACTATGCCGCACAAATTTGACTTCTGCCTGTAGAATGCGTCACCCGATAGCATGATTTTTAATCATGCGAAGCACATCACATTCTTGACAATGCCTTAATCACCATCAAATCATTGTCAAATCACCGCACCATAACGAGTTGATGTGAAAAAATAATAATTATGATAGGTTACTTAAATTTGTCCAGCAAAGAAACCGGGTTTCTAGCCCAAATTCTCGTTCTCATTACAGATTAAGACAAAGAAACCCGGTTTCTCAAAGCTCATGCTTTACCAACTAAGTTCAATAGTTATTATGTATTATACAGAGTCAGCGTAGTAAGCGTTGCTCTTTGAAGGTGCCTAAATATATAGCCCATTAATCTTATAATCTTTGCATCTACCTAAAGGCATAGCATATCCTGTGATAAGGGCAGAAAAACTTTTCTTGTCTATGCAAGCGATTCGGGCAATTTAATGAATAGTGATGGTAGCTACGAACAAATTCTGGGAAAAATCTGTATAACCCTTAATTAATCAAACTATGTCTCAATAGATTGATTAAGAAAACCCATTAATACATAGTATCTAGATTCATACCAATATGTTTAATACAACAGAAATTTTAATTGATGCGTTTGTAAAGCAGATTCGTGAAGGATATAGACGTACTTACGGCTGTCTAAAAACAGATTATCAAGATATTATCGCTTGGGCTGGCAATATGGCGTTAGAGAACATTGCCAACAGTGATGCTCTTTATCACAATGTCGAACATTCTATTTTAGTAACCCTAGTTGGGCAAGAGATTCTTCGTGGTAAGCATATCCGTGAGGGAGGAGTATCGAGCGAAGACTGGCTACACTGTATTATTTCGTTACTATGTCATGATATTGGCTACGTCAAGGGGGTATGCCGTCAAGACAAAGAAATTGATGGCTTATATTCTACAGGCAAAGAAGGAAAAATGATTCCTTTACCACCTGGCGCCTCTGACGCAAGTCTGACACCTTATCATGTAGACCGAGCAAAACTGTTTATTGATGAGCGATTCGGTGGTCATAAACTTATTGACTCAGAAGTTATCAAAAGCAACATTGAATTAACTCGCTTTCCAGTACCTGCAAAAGAAGACAGTCAAGGAACCCAGTGTTTTGCGGGGTTGGTACGTGCAGCTGATTTAATTGGACAATTAAGTGACCCTCGTTACCTAAATAAAATCACTTCATTGTTCTACGAATTTGAAGAAACAGGAATGAATAAGGTATTAGGGTATAAAACACCTGCGGATTTACGTAAAAACTACGCCAAGTTCTACTGGAACGGTGTGTTTCCTTATATCCAAGACGGTTTACGCTACTTGTCTTTAACCCAACAGGGTAAACAAATCATAGCTAATCTATACTCCAACGTCTTTGTCGTCGAACACGAGCGCCAAATTGAAGAAAAGTTATACCTTGTTAGTTAAAAGTGCTGAGTGCTGAGTGCTGAGTGCTGAGTAGAGTTAGGAGTTAGGAGTTAGGAGTTAGGAGTTAGGAGTTAGGAGTAAAAAACTCAGCACTCAGCACTTTCTACTCAGCACTTCTAGTCAGCACTTTGTAAAGATTGACATTTTGCCCCACAACGTTGACGATAAACAATTAACTTATAACTATTAGGTCTTGACAATTTACGTAAACTGACTATGAATTGGTGGCAACGTTTAAAGAAAAACCCTTTGGCAAGGTTTGGGGCAATACTATTGATAATTTTCTATGTATCGGTAATTGGAGCAGACTTTTTTGCTCCATATAGACCGAATGAAGCACAAGCAAACGGTTCATTGCTTCCACCCACTAAGATTTATTATCAAACGCGCGATGGAGGAAGATTTATTGGTCCTCACGTTTACCCAACGACGCAGGGAAAGACCGATTTGAATACGGGCAAACGCGAAATTATCGTAGATTATACAAAACCCTCGCCGATTCGACTATTTACTGCTGGGCCTGAATATAAGCTATTTCAGGTAAGTTTACCATTACCACCTTCATGGCAAGAAGTTGATATTCTGCCAGGTATCACTCTCAACTTGCACTTATTTGGTGCGGATGGTGACGGAAGAGTAAATATTTTGGGAACTGATGACCAAGGTCGCGACCAATTTAGTCGTCTTTTGCACGGTGGTCGTATCAGCTTATTTATAGGAATTGTTGGGGTTGCAATTTCTTTTCCTATCGGTATGTTAGTTGGTGGTATTTCTGGCTACTTTGCTGGTTGGACAGACAGCACTATTATGCGATTTGTTGAAGTGCTAATGACAATTCCCACAACTTATTTATTAATTGCTCTTGCGGCAGTACTACCCCCCGGACTAAGTAGCACTGAGCGGTTCTTACTTATCATCGTTATTACCTCGTTTGTTCGTTGGGCTGGTTTAGCGCGGGTAATTCGCGGTCAAGTATTATCAATTAAAGAGCGCGAATTTGTTCAAGCTGCACGGGCAATGGGAGGTAAACCTATATACATTATTTTGCGCCATATTCTACCCCAAACAGCGACTTATATAATTATTGCAGCGACTCTTTCAATTCCTAGTTTTATTGAGGCAGAATCGGTATTAAGTTTGATTGGTTTAGGCATTCAACAACCAGATGCCTCTTGGGGTAACATGTTATCGTTAGCCTCAAACGCTTCGATTATAGTGCTACAGCCCTGGTTGATAATACCACCTGCACTGTTGATTATTTTGACTGTACTTGCATTTAACTTACTGGGAGATGGTTTACGTGATGCCCTAGACCCACGCAGTTTACAGCGATAATATCACCTCTTGTAGGATAGGCATCCTGCCTGTCCTTCTTTTTTTTACTTAATATTCATCAGTAAAAAACTCCGGGTCATCATCAGAGACCGAATTCCCTCGAACAGAACCGCTAAGACCCCATACTGGTATTAAAAGAGCCATACTAATAATTCCAATACCAGCACTAAACGCCAATAGTAAGCCGAAAGGTATTTGAATCGACTGGTAAGACAGAAATCTTAAAGATACAGGTTCAGCGTTTTGGACGGCAACAATAGCAATCGCAATTACCCAGAACGCTATTAGTAAAGATGTTAGTAGGTTGGCAATAGTTTTCATTTTGTTTACTTTTTTAGCGTTTTATTAAGGTTAAAGCTAGGTCAGTCGAACGTATAACGCTATATATCACAGGATTATGGCGAATTGCGGTTAAAGGACATCTGATAAAAAACTCATCAATTGGTATACAACATAGCTTTTATATTTGCCACAATAGTAAACAAAGTACTGTTGTGGCTGTTGCTGTTGCATTGTTTCCGCTCGCTACCGCTGGTTGATTAAGCTAAATTGCACTTAAGTAGTATACCAAATAACCAAAATTAATTTGGCTTAAGTATAGGCTTTATCAATATAGCTGTTGAAAGCACCGTTTTTAATAAAGAAAAGCAATTTTTTGTCGCTGAGGCGCCAAATTTCATTTGAATGAAGTTGGTGTCAAATTTTACATCAAGGTATTATTCGACTCGAACAATGTTAACCCATCGACCATTCATAAGCTATCATCTTTGGTCATTAGTTGTCCCGGCAGCAGGACAACAACGTTTGCATTGCCAAATGCGAAGGGGGTTTATTAAAGCACGTCAGCACGAACCACAAGTAAAAGCTTTATTAAAAAGCGCAACTCCATCACAGCGTATAGGTCTGTTAGCGCAAAAAGGAGTATATGAATTTCATCACAACCCACATCTTCTAAAGCGAGATGACGGCGTTGAAAAAGTCGCACAACTACTGAAATTAAATTATACAACTACAGAAGTTCAACAACGGGTGTTGCAAATCTTAAAAAACTATCATAGTTCACCATTACTATATAATAAGCAAATAATCCAGTTAACGCGGGGTGATGAAGGTTTTCCCAAACCAATTGCCGTAGAAAAACAAGATTACCGTTTTAGGTTATACGCAGCAATGGACTGTGTTTTTATAGAAGGTGACATAAATATCCAACATCAACCTGCATCACTACGGACTCTACATATTTTAGACTTTAAGACAGGCAAATCTCCATTTGACCGCCGACAAGCGTTAGTTTATTTAGTCGCAGCACGATATTTATACCCTGAATATCAAGCTATAGCTTCGTTTTATAATTTAGAAGTTGGCAAAAAATCTGAGCTAATCGTAATTTCTGACAGCGAATTAGATAAAATTGAGCAAGAACTGGCAAATATAGCTATTAAACACCAGCAAGACATCGAAAAATATCAGCAAAAATCACAGTTCTTTAACACAATATTCCCACCAAACCCAGGCTACCACTGTCGTTTTTGCCCGTTTAACTCAATTTGCCAATTCTCCAGTGTACCTAAAAAAATAGTATAAATATATTGTAGTACTAGTATTTAGTTTTTATTTGATTAAAGTATGAAATGTCTACATTTCCGAAATGAATACTGTAGGCAATATTCAACTGTTCGAGCATTTCTACAAGCCAAACTATACCGTTTGTCGTCGCTGACTCATAATGATTAAACAAAATTGCAAATCGTTTTGTTAAATAAGGTTTGACTTTACTACAAATCAACACAATTTTGAGTAACAATCCTGTTGTAATAAGGGTACCTTGGTTAGCAATTAAATCAATAAAAGTAAAATGCTGGGGTGATGTTGCACTTTCTACAACTAAAAAGTTTAGTAATTGACTGCAGGTACGAACTAATAAGAATTCGTTCATTTTTTGGTCGTTGGTATCTATTAAAGTGTTTTGTAATAGTTTATACAAACGGTGATTAAATTGTAGCTTGCCATATTCTTTATCAATGCCAGAAGTAAGATATTCATATAAGTCATCTTTAAAGGCGCCATAACAAGAAGCTTGAGTATAATTTAAAAATCGTCGTGCTAATTCTTGATAAGTGTAATCACCCTCAACTCTACCCATAAATTGTGTGAGAGCAGCGTTTAAATTTGCTTCACTTAATAAAGTCGGATTATCAACGGGCAAAAATAGTTTACTTGTATTATCATTTTTATCGATTTGTGAAGCTTGATGGCAACGAACTTTCCAAGTAACATAACGCGATAAATCAAGCTCAAAGTCTTTTTGAACTTCAGCTTTGATTTTTTTAACAGTCCACTTATGTTCAATTGTTGAGTCTTCTGTTAGTAAACAATGCTCATATAAATATGGGTAGCGTCGCATTAACGTTGCTAGGGGTTGATGAACATTGCGCTGTGTTTGATTATGTGAAATTACTTGTGTTAATCGGCGCAAAGCAATATATTGCTCACTTTGGAGAAAATTTTTTACTAACATGTGTAGGCGCCGAATTGCCTTTTCGCGAATACTAATAATTTTATGACGAGAAGGTGAAGATTGAAATAAGGTAATTAAATCGGGGATAAAACTATGTATTTGTGGCTGCATGTGCCAGCGATTAATCAAAATATGGCAGCAACGATTAAGAAAAAAATTAAACTCATGTTCAGCGGTTTCAGACATAGTAATTTTATCTAAAGCCAATAATATCTCTGATTCTGGATAATCAAAACCATTTATAAAAAGTGCTTTAAAACGTACAAGCATCTGACTTGGTGACTCAACTTGCACAAAATGTAGCAAATGTTGATATATGTTTTGCTTTTCAGGAAGGCTTGTATAGTAGGGATTTATTAAATTGCTCACTTGCTTTCACCGCTAATATATAGTGCTGAATGTAAAGACGTGACATGTCGCCTCTTGTGCCGAGTGTCATTTAATAGTAGATATAAAATAAAATTTAATATTTATATTTTTATCTTAATTTTTATCTTTTATGCAATGTCAATTACCGCTAGTTAAACAAATAATATTTATGCATTTTCAATAGATTTACTGATACATTTTACTTAATAGCATTTACTGTTAATCGATAATATTACCTAATTATAATTAAATAATTTTACTTAAGCATCTTACTGTTTTTATATGAGTGACTAAATTTAGTGCGTGATAATTTACAAGGTAATCTATGAATATACCGAGATTAATCAAGCTTGAATAAAGCTTTGCTATAAAACGATGAATTATTTGTAAAACTAATTGTAGAGACGCAATTTACCTTGCATCTCTACTCAGAACTCAGCACTTTTCACTTATTACTTTTGAGGTGGCAACTCATCAAGAATAGTAAAGCGAATGTGATTAATAGCTAGCTCACCGATTGAAATATCTTCTTTTGTTAGGCGTACACCTTTACTAAACAAGCTTTCAAATGAAATACCCTTACCGATTTCGATATGGTACCAGCATAGACCCATGAAAAATCGGGTTGGATGAGCGCTATAATATCCTAAGTCATCAGGGTTAGACTCCATTGGCAACCAACCGAAGCCAGGGATATAAAATTCTAGCCAGACGTGATTAAAGTCAGGTTGTAAAGGAACATTTTGATGTTCGGCAAATGCAGGACATTTATAGCGTCCAACTGTACGGCAAGCTATGCCATTCAAACGACATAGTGCGAGTAAAACTCCTACGTACTCACCACACGAACCTACACCACGTTCAAGTACAACATCAGGAGAGTCGATATAAGGTTTTATACCGTATGAAAGCTGGTCATACACATAATTACGGATGTTATACATTTTCCGTAAAATGTTAGTTTCTGTGCCAACAGCGTCTTGTGCAGCGCGAATAACTATACCCGTATCCATTGCCAAGTCATCGTTGTCTACGAGATAGCGCGTTTTGAATTCTTCGGGCAGTTCAGGAATATTTTCGACATCGCGCGGAGTAATGCGGTATTTAATGCCACGCACTTCCACAATTGCCTTCCAACCTAGAACATGGCGTTCACCTGGGGTAAGGGCGTCAAATTTAAAAACCGCAACTCGCTGTCCTTCAACGGTTTGTTCGCTAAAAGGCAGCCCAATTGGTTCAACACTAACGACTTTTTGACGGTCGGTATCGCTGGGTAAAGCAATATGCCATTCTAAAGTGGGCAAATAAATTTCTTCGAGAGGCGCCACTTCCTCAACATAAGACATTTCTATGCGATATCCGTTCGATAAAGCAACACGCTTTTCTGGGTCGTAATGATATTGTAACTTATGAACAAACGTCCGGTCACGATATGCAACCTCATAGTTTGGGTCGGCGTTAGGATTATCGCGCACGTAAGGCTCATCTGATGCATAAGCAACATAAATATTACTTGAGCCGTTTTCGTCTGTGTGGATAGCTATGCCTGTAGGAGAATCAAACGGTGTAAGAACATTAAACTGAATTTCTCCTGTTGCGCGGTCGAGAGCATAAACGGTTTGTTCGGTACGGTCGCAAACCCAAAGCGTATCTTCACATACTGCTAAATTTTCTACTCCGACTCCGGGCGCGTAAAAGTGTGTAATTTGTTTGCGTGTGTTACGGTCAAAAATGAGAATTCCACCCAGTTTTTGACAGCTTACGTAAATGGTTGACCCCCATACAGCTATGCCATCAGCAGGATAAGGTAACGTGATGAAATGCTCTAAACCCAAGGAGTGGAGCTTGCATAAATAAACACTATTATCTCGCACTACCCATAGCGTATCTGAGCAGAGAGCAATGCCTGTTACCCCGGTAAATTCACGCACCTGATGTGGATTCAGTACCTTAGTGTTATCTGTATAAGGGTTGATTTCTAGTAAAAATCCCTTTCTTTGGTCAATCGCAATAAGTGTATCCTTGATGAAGGCGATGCCATAAATCGAGGCTGCACAAAGTGGCCTAATTGTTCGTTGCCCAAACATCTTACCCGTAGTTAGATTATTCAAATTATCAAGTGCGTAACTCATACTAAACTTATTTGTCCAACGCTTTGATTTGCCTGAAGCTTATTTGCCTTATCTCATTCATGCACAATTTCAGACAGTATTTACTCTTATGATGGTAAATTATGTGTTACAAATTACTCTATCAAAGTCAATATTACTTAGGGATGAGGAAAAACGTGCCTATGAGATGTTAATAACACTTATATAGTATTACTTGTGTAGTACTTATATAGATGTATATCTATAACAACAAAGCGTGTAAGCTTAGTCAATGGTTTCCTAACCATATCTAAATTATGATTGAAATTTGTAACTAAATCCTTAGTACTTAATACGATGTCTGCTCATTCTCTGCCTGATAATGCCGTGTGGCATAGTTTAGAACCGAAATTAGCAATACAACAACTGTCAACTAGCGCAGACAAGGGCTTAACGCCAGAAGAAGTTCAACAGCGTTTACAGAAATATGGACCGAACGAGTTAGAAGAGTCTGGTGGTCGCAGTTCCTGGGAAATTTTGATAGACCAGTTCAAAAACATCATGCTGTTGATGTTGATTGGGGTGGCTTTCATTTCTGGGATTCTAGATTTTCTGTCTTGGCGTGCGGGAGAACTCAAACCGGGCGAATTACCCTTTAAAGATACAATTGCCATTTTAGCAATCGTTATTTTGAACGGGATTCTCGGTTATGTACAAGAAAGCCGCGCGGAACAAGCACTTGCAGCCTTAAAAAAATTATCTTCTCCAAATGTTCGAGTTATCCGCAACGGCAAACAAGTAGAGATTGCAGGAAAGGATTTAGTGCCTGGTGATGTAATGCTAGTCGAAGCAGGCGTGCAGTTAGCTGCAGACGGGCGAATAATTGAACAATCAAACCTGCAAATTCGAGAATCAGCGCTGACCGGAGAAGCTGAAGCTGTTAACAAGCGGTCAGATTTAACGTTGCCAGAAGAAACTGCTTTGGGCGATAGGATTAATTTAGTCTTCCAAGGAACCGAAGTAGTAAATGGACGGGGCAAAATTGTCGTTACCAACACGGGTATGAAAACCGAGTTGGGAAAAATTGCCCAGATGTTGCAGTCCGTTGAAAGCGAACCGACACCACTACAACAGCGCATGGCTCAATTGGGTAATGTACTTGTTACTGGCTCTTTGGTTCTAGTTGCTCTAGTAATTGCGGCTGGGATGTTTCAAGCTATAAGTTCTGGTGTGACTGGAAACAAACTGCTAAACACCTTTAGAGAGCTTGTAGAAGTTTCGTTATCAATGGCTGTAGCTGTTGTACCAGAAGGTCTACCCGCTGTTATTACTGTTACCTTAGCGTTGGGAACTCAGCGCATGGTCAGGCAAAAAGCTTTGATTCGTAAGTTGCCAGCGGTAGAAACTCTTGGTTCGGTGACAACGATTTGCTCAGATAAAACTGGTACCCTCACCCAAAATAAAATGGTGGTGCAGCAAATCTTCACTAACAATCAGTTATTTGGGGTGACAGGAAATGGTTATGCACCACAAGGTGAGTTTAGTTTAAATGGAAAAACCGTAACGAGCGAACAAAATCCAGAAATTTCTGCTTTGTTAGTCGCTTGTGCTGTTTGTAATGACTCAGATTTACAAAACGATAAAGGTGACTGGAAAATTTTAGGTGACCCTACCGAAGGCGCCTTAGTAACGTTAGCGGGAAAAGGCGGCATAGAAAAAGACCAGTGGGAAAGCAAACTGCCTCGTGTCGGCGAATTTCCGTTTTCATCCGAACGCAAGCGGATGAGTGTTATTACCAAAGTGGAACCAGTTGATACAGGCTTATTAGCGAACAGTATTGACCCAGTGTTAAAAGACCGGGTACGTCAAGAACAATATTTGATGTTTACCAAAGGTTCACCCGAACTGATATTAGCTCGCTGTAATGAAATAGACAATGGTAAACACTCTATCCTTTTAACTGATGATATACGTAAAGTAATTCTCGCTCAAAACGACAACATGGCGAGCAATGGTTTACGTGTACTAGGTTTTGCTTACAAGCCATTAACTGAAATACCACCCGAAAATTCTGATGAAACTTCTGAACAGGAATTAGTATGGCTTGGTTTAGTGGGAATGCTGGATGCACCACGTCCAGAAGTTCGCGCTGCCGTACACGAATCTCGCGAAGCTGGCATTCGTCCTGTAATGATTACAGGTGACCACCAATTAACAGCACGCGCAATAGCTAAAGATTTAGGTATTGCTGATGGTAGTAACGACAGAGTTTTAATTGGGCAGGAACTCCAAAAAATGAGCGACCAGGAACTTGAGCAGCAAGTAGACCTGGTAAGCATTTACGCACGAGTGGCGCCTGAGCATAAATTACGAATAGTACAAGCGTTACAACGGCGTGGTCGTTTTGTAGCAATGACAGGAGACGGGGTTAACGATGCTCCTGCACTCAAACAAGCTGACATCGGTATTGCAATGGGTATTACTGGTACCGACGTTAGTAAAGAAGCCAGCGACATGGTTTTGCTTGATGACAACTTTGCTACCATCGTTGCTGCCACAAAAGAAGGTCGTGTAGTTTACACGAACATCCGTAGATTTATCAAATATATTCTGGGTAGTAATATCGGAGAAGTCATTACTGTCGCAGCGGCGCCGCTACTTGGTTTAGGAGGCGTACCATTAGACCCACTACAAATTTTATGGATGAATTTGGTTACAGACGGTTTGCCCGCTTTAGCACTAGCTGTTGAACCCCCTGAACCAGATGTAATGAAGCGTCCACCATTTAGCCCACGTGAAAGCATATTCGCACGCGGTTTGGGAGCTTACATGATTCGCATTGGAATAGTATTCGCAATTATTACTATTACAATGATGGTATGGGCATATCAATATACTCACGCTCCGGGGTACCAAGGCAACCCAGATACTTGGAAAACAATGGTATTTACAACATTGTGTCTAGCTCAAATGGGTCATGCTATTGCAATTCGTTCCAACAACCGCTTAACTATTGAAGTCAACCCACTATCAAACCCTTACGTATTAGCAGCAGTAGTAGTAACCTCTATCTTGCAGCTAATGTTAGTTTACGTTCCACCACTACGCGATTTCTTTGGTACCCATGTCCTAAACAGGACTGAGTTGTTAGTATGTGTAGGATTTAGTGCGCTGATGTTCGTTTGGATTGAAGCTGAGAAAATTTTCTTCCGTCTCATTGGCAAGAAAAACGTCTAAATCAGTTAAGAGTTATGAGTGCTGAGTGCTGAGTGCTGAGTGCTGAGTGCTGAGTGCTGAGTGCT
>ERZ1066120.816-NODE-816-length-24444-cov-16.355570_pt1 | contig 24444 bp, 23 predicted proteins | sample MGYA00382767_ERZ1066120 | MGnify/ENA primary metagenome ERZ1066120 (study PRJEB33369, sample SAMEA5778350) | biofilm metagenome | biome: Industrial cooling water; feature: Water cooling tower basin; material: Biofilm | place: United Arab Emirates | collected...
ATGGCACAGATAGCAGTAGAAAAGCTAACTTTAGAAGAGTTTCTGAAGCTGCCAGAAACAAAACCAGCTAGCGAGTATATTGACGGACGAATTATTCAAAAACCGATGCCCCAAGGAAAATATAGTAGGTTACAAGGAAGACTAGTTACAGCAATCAATGCAGTAGTTGAATCGCAACGAATAGCACTAGCTTTTCCCGAACTACGTTGTACCTTTGGCGATCGCTCAATCGTACCTGATATAGCCGTGTTTGCCTGGGAGAGAATTCCTGTGGATGAAAATGGAGATGTTGCCAATGTATTTACATCTGCTCCAGACTGGACGATAGAAATTCTCTCCCCTGACCAAAGCCAAACTAAGGTAACTGGAAATATTCTTCATTGTCTGGGTCATGGTAGCCAAATGGGATGGCTAGTCGATCCTGACGAGCGATCGCTTTTAGTTTATCCACTAGGACAGCAACCGCAACTGTTGCAAGAACCGAATCAAGTGCTACCCGTTCCTAGCTTAGTAGCCGATCTGCGAATAATAGTAGACGAACTATTCGGATGGCTCAAACTGTAAGCTAGTACGATCGTTACCACATCCTTAAATCTCAAAACGCGATCGCCTCTCACATAAATTCAGTTTTTGTTACAAAAGTTATGATTTATCTCAGTACTTATATTGTAGGTAACGCTACATTTAACGATGGTGAGATTGAGAAAACTACACACTTCTTAATATAGCGGTGTAAATAGCCCAAAACGTTCTAATCTAAAAGCTGACCAGGTTGATTTCAGGCGATCGTCACCTCATATAAGTGAAGAAAAATTCCCTTTCTGGGGAGGGAAAAACCTAAAATAAATAAAAGTGAATTTATTCACACCCTGGTCAGACTTAACACAGTAACGATTATTGATGGGAGCTTAAGAAATCTAATGAGTGTTAAGGCAAGTGGTGGAAGCTCAGTTGCACGTCCGCAACTATATCAAACGCTAGCAGTTGCAACCATTTCCCAAGCCGAACAGCAAGACCGCTTTTTAGGACGGGGCGAACTGGATGAATTAGCCAATTATTTCGCCTCTGGCAATAAGCGGCTAGAAATTGCTGAAACTTTAACAAAAAATTCTGAGATTATTGTATCCCGCGCCGCTAACCGCATCTTTGTCGGTGGTTCGCCAATGGCTTACCTGGAGAAACCCAGAGAAGCAGAAATGGCAATGGCGGTAGCCGTGCCTGATGTCAAAGAAGGCATGAAACTAGGAACCGTCACTTACGTTGAGAGTCGGGGCGGCGGTTTCTTAGAGGGATTGCGATCGCTATTTAGTGCTAGTCCTAGTGGTGGCGGCGGTGGTCCTACACCTCCTGGTTTTCGCCCTATCAACGTCGCCCGCTACGGTCCTGGGAACATGCAAAAATCCCTACGGGACTTGTCGTGGTTTTTACGTTATGCAACGTACGCGATCGTGGCTGGCGATCCAAATATTATCTCTGTCAACGTGCGGGGTCTGCGAGAGATAATTGAAAACGCCTGTTCTGGAGAAGCAACCATTGTCGCATTGCAAGAAATGCGGGCATCGGCGCTGTCTTATTTTCGCCAGAATCCTGAAGCAGCAAATATTGTTGCTCAGTACATGGACGTATTGATTACAGAATTTAAAGCCCCTACACCTTCTAATAAACTGCGTCAGCGTCCTTCGTCCGACCAGCAAGGGTTACAACTGCCACAGATCTACTTTAATGCGGCAGAAAGACGACCCAAGTATGCGATGAAGCCAGGGCTATCGGCAGCAGAAAAGAACGATATTGTTAAAGCTGCTTATCGCCAAGTTTTCGAGCGCGATATTACCCGCGCTTACAGCCAGTCGATTTCTTACTTGGAATCTCAAGTTAAGAACGGCGATATCTCCATGAAAGAGTTTATTCGCCGCTTAGCAAAATCGCCCCTGTATCGCAAGCAATTCTACGAGCCATTCATCAACAGCCGCGCCCTGGAATTAGCTTTTCGTCACATTTTGGGTCGGGGTCCGAGTTCTCGCGAAGAAGTCCAGAAATATTTCTCGATTGTTTCTAACGGTGGCCTATCAGCACTGATAGACGCGCTGGTAGATTCCCAGGAATACTCCGACTACTTCGGGGAAGAAACCGTACCTTATATTCGCGGTCTGGGTCAAGAAGCGCAAGAGTGTCGTAACTGGGGTCCGCAGCAAGACCTACTAAATTACAGCGCCCCCTTCCGTAAAATCCCGCAATTCATCACTACGTTTGCGGCGTACAATAGACCGCTACCCGACCAACATCCATATGGTTCCGGTAACGATCCGCTAGAAATTCAGTTTGGGGCAATCTTCCCGAAAGAAACTCGCAACCCTAGCAGCAGCCCCGCACCTTTTGGTAAGGACACCAAGCGGATCTTGATCCACCAAGGACCAGGTATCAATAACCAAAACAGCAATCCGAGAGCGCGGGGTGAATTCCCTGGCACTTTGGGCGCGAAAGTCTTCCGCTTGGATCAAATTCCAGCAACGGGTGGGAGAAAATCTCCTACAACTTCTAGCGTTAGATTCTCGGAAAGCTCGACTCAAGCCGTGATCCGCGCCGCTTACCTACAAGTCTTCGGACGGGATGTGTACGAAGGACAGCGGTTGAAGGTAGCTGAAATTAAACTGGAAAACGGTGAAATTTCGCTACGGGAATTTATCCGCGCCTTAGCTAAATCGGATCTATTCCGCAAGCTGTATTGGACACCATTCTATGTCTGTAAGGCGATCGAATACATTCACCGCCGCCTGTTGGGTCGTCCAACTTATGGCAGACAAGAAAACAACAAATACTTCGATATTTGCGCTAAGAAGGGCTTCTACGCTCTAGTAGACGCAATTATTGACAGCCCTGAATACGGCGAAGCTTTTGGGGAGGATACCGTACCATACGAGCGCTATCTGACACCCCAAGGTCAAGCACTGCGATCGCTCCGCACTGGCAGCATTCGAGAAGATGTCGGCGCAAGAGTGGATAAGGAAGAAACCCCCCGCTTTGTCGAACTGGGTGCCGTTACCGAAATGCGGACGCAGCCAGACATCCAAACTCGCGTGGCTCAAGGTGTCACCAAACAGCGGGAGCAAACGAAGATCTTCAAGCTAGAAGAAAACAGCGATAAAACAGCCGTACAAACTATTATCCGTGCTGCTTACCGTCAAATCTTCGAGCGCGACATCGAACCCTACATCGCCCAAAACGAATTCACCGCCCTAGAAAGCAAACTAGGCAATGGTGAAATTACTGTTAAGGAATTTATCGAAGGGTTAGGAAACTCAAACTTATATCTCAAAGAGTTTTACGCTCCTTATCCCAACACCAAAGTCATCGAGCAGGGAACCAAGCATTTCTTAGGACGCGCCCCCATCGACCAAGCCGAAATCCGTAAATACAACCAAATCCTGGCAACTCAAGGTTTACGTGCCTTTATTGGGGCAATGGTTAACAGTGCGGAATACGCTCAGGTGTTTGGGGAATACTACGTGCCTTACCGTCGCTTCCCCACCTTGCCGGCAGCTAACTTCCCGAATACCGAGAAGTTGTACAACCAGCTGACCAAGCAGAACGACGATATCGTCGTTCCCAGCTTCGAGCCAGTACAACCGCGCATGGCAAACGAAAATATGCCATTAATGGCAAAAGCGATCGCGGATATGGCAGCAAAAGCCAGAGCAGTTGATAAGAGCAAACCGCTATTTATCGAACTCGGTCGCTCCTACAACGACGGACGCGGACAATCTGTAGAAGTTGGTGTGGGTACGACTCGCCGCAAACCAGCGCGGATCTACCGCATGACGCAGGGAGCCAATCAAGCAGAAACTGCTCAGGTTATCAATGCAATCTACTGTCAGGTGATGGACGTGTTTAGCGGTCAAGTACCCGCTTATTTCCGCCGTTCTGACTTGGAGAGCAAACTGCGTAACGGGGAAATCTCAGTGCGCGAGTTTATCCGCTCCTTGGCTAGCTCCGAAATCTATTGTCGTCGTTTCTACACTCCCTATCCCAACACCAAGGTAATTGAATTCCTCTTCAGACACCTGTTGGGACGCGCGCCTGCAACTCAGGGTGAAATTAGACAGTACAACAAATTACTGTCTGAGGGCGGCTTAAAAGCGGCTGTAGAGGCAATGGTAGATAGTCCAGAGTACGCCCAGTATTTCGGTGAAGACGTAGTGCCATACCGTCGCTATCCATCTCTCCCTGCTGGTAACTACCTGGGTAGCGTTAAGGCTGCTGCCGACTTAGTGAAGCAGTCTTGGTCTGACCTATCTCCTTCATTATTGGCGCAGTCGTTTGGACAGCGGTAATTGACGCGGACACATCCCCCTAGCCCCCTTAAAAAGGGGGAATAAGAACTATAAACTTCCCTTCCTGTTTCGCACCAGCGGAACGAGATCCACAAATTTCCCTTTTGAGGGGGAACCGGATTCACAACTCTCCTAATTCAAAGGAGGAACAAGATCCACAATTCCCCCTTTTTAGGGGGGATTTAGGGGGAGTTTATCCTGCCTGCGCAATATTGCATAGTTTGATTGCAATCCCTAGCCTCTAATTGCTTTTTTCAGCTCCAAATTCTGAAAGAGAATGTTACAAACTGTTAAGAGCTGAATCAGAAGATGAACTCAATGCCGCAAAATATTTGCGGTAGGTAACTGAGATTAACGACTTGTGTAGATGCGATCGCGCAAGTATTCTGAAGAACTGGATGGCTCTAACGGTCAACAAACTGTTAGGTTCCAGCAAAATCTAGAGCTAACGCTCAGTCGCCCCCTTACGATTACACCAGTTATATACAAACCTGGTTTCATTTTTTTGGAGGAATCAGTTAAATGAGTATCGTCACGAAGTCCATCGTGAATGCCGACGCAGAAGCTCGCTACCTCAGCCCTGGCGAACTCGATCGGATCAAGAGCTTTGTTACCAGCGGCGAACGCCGTCTGCGCATCGCTCAAGCTTTAACCGACAACCGCGAGCGGATCGTGAAGCAAGCTGGCGACCAGTTGTTCCAAAAGCGCCCTGATGTCGTTTCTCCTGGTGGAAATGCTTACGGTCAAGAAATGACCGCTACCTGCTTGCGCGACCTCGACTACTACCTCCGCCTAATCACCTACGGAGTTGTAGCTGGCGATGTCACCCCAATTGAAGAAATCGGGATTGTCGGCGTGCGCGAAATGTACAAGTCTCTCGGTACACCTATCGAAGCAGTAGCAGAAGGCGTTCGCGCGATGAAGAACGTAGCTACCTCGATGATGTCTGGTGAAGACGCTGGCGAAGCTGGTTCTTACTTCGATTACCTCGTCGGTGCTATGCAGTAGAGCGTTTGCTCTCTACTGGTTGAAATTTCAACGTGTGACATAAGGAAGCAAAGAAATGCAAGACGCAATTACCTCTGTAATCAACTCTTCGGACGTTCAAGGTAAGTACTTGGACACAGGTGCGATGGAAAAGCTCAAAGGCTATTTCCAAAGTGGCGAACTGCGGGTTCGTGCTGCTACCACCATCGCTGCTAACGCTGCTGCGATTGTTAAAGAAGCTGTAGCTAAGTCCCTGCTGTACTCCGATATCACCCGCCCAGGTGGTAACATGTACACTACTCGCCGCTATGCTGCTTGCATTCGCGACTTAGACTACTACCTCCGCTATTCCACCTACGCAATGTTGGCTGGCGATCCTTCCATCCTCGACGAGCGCGTTCTTAACGGTTTGAAAGAAACCTACAACTCCCTCGGCGTACCCGTAGGCGCTACCGTACAAGCTATCCAAGCGATGAAAGAAGTCACCGCTAGCTTGACTGGTCCCGACGCTGGTAAGGAAATGGGTGTATACTTCGACTACATCTGCTCTGGCTTAAGCTAGGAGTTGGAATCTTTAAGGTAGTAGCTGCGATCGCAGGCTACTAAAGCAATCGTCTAAATCAAGTCTGGGAGTCGGTCGTGAGTGCTAGAACGTTCTATCGCCTGTCTGACGCAGTAGTGAGAACATAAGCGATCGCGTTTTAGTATTGACGATTTACTCCCAGTCTTCGATTAATTCAGTTGTCAGCGATCGGCGATCGATAACTGCTGTTGGCTGACGCAAGTTACACATCAAGTAATTAAAAAGTTTTTGAAAAAATCTACCTGACTCTCTCGAATAGCAGTGAAACTTATGGGAGAATTAAAGGTAGTAAATAAATAGAGTGCTGATTTGGTAGGAACGTTGCAGCACTGATAAGCACTCGAAAAGGTTGACATCAAAAATTTTCTACATTCTTTACAGGAGACTTTGAACGATGCGGATGTTTAAGGTGACAGCGTGTGTACCCAGTCAGACTCGGATTCGGACGCAGCGCGAACTACAGAACACCTATTTCACCAAACTGGTTCCTTACGATAACTGGTTTCGGGAACAGCAGCGGATCATGAAAATGGGTGGCAAGATTGTGAAGGTACAATTGGCTACTGGTAAGCCTGGAATGAATACGGGTTTGCTGTAATTGCGACTTTTCAAATAAGTCTCAACCTGTAGGGGCGCACGGCTGTGTGCCCCTACAAGTTTTATACATATGTATCGGATAAAAGGCGCGATCGCCTTTTTGCCAAAAACTTCCGCTATACTCCTACTGTCCTCATACAACCATAGCTGCCGTGAAGCTGCTACGCCGGATCGTCACCTTTTTCATCCCTCCTGTCTCCCAATGGGGAATCTTGCCACGATTATTGCATTGGATGACCTTTGTCTGGTTATTCATCGGATTAGCGGTTCTCTTTTCTGCCTCCTACGTCGAAGGCGAAACTATGGGAGATGGTTTTTACTATGTCAAACGCCAACTGGTGTGGATATTAGTTGGATTATTAGGATTTAATTACGTCATCCAATTCCCACTGAAAAGAATCTTAAACGTTTCCCATTGGTGTTTTCTGATCCTATTAGGATTACTCTTCCTCATCTTTGTCCCTGGCATGGGAATCAAAGTTAACGGTGCTATGCGCTGGCTGAATCTGGGGTTCATGGCAATTCAACCATCAGAGTTAATTAAACCATTTTTAGTCCTCCAGAGCGCGAAGATTTTCGGTAGGTGGCACAAAATTAGCCCAGGAAACCGCATCTTCTGGGTATCGACCTTTATTTTGATGCTAATAGGTATTTTGCTTCAGCCAAATCTGAGTATGACAGCTCTGTGCGGTATGAGCATATGGTTAGTAGCGCTAGCAGCAGCTATACCCTATCTTTACTTAGTACCTGTCGCGTTAATGGGAGTTGCAGTTGCAGCGATTAGTGCGATGCAGCGACCGTATCAGATGAAGCGACTGTTGTTGTTCCGCAATCCTTGGAAAGACGCATCAGGAGATGGGTATCAATTAGTACAAAGTTTAATTGCCATTGGTTCCGGTGGTATTTGGGGTAAGGGATTTGGCTTATCACAACAAAAGTTATTTTATTTGCCAATTCAATACACGGATTTCATTTTTGCCATTTTTGCAGAAGAGTTCGGCTTTATTGGTTGTGTTTTACTGTTACTGATGCTGATGTTATACGCAACTCTGGCTTTACTCGTAGCGTTCAATGCTCGCAATTCAGTTTTTAGATTAATTGCGATCGGCGCAATGGTATTAATGGTAGGGCAGTCTTTACTTAACATTGGTGTAGCGACAGGAGCGCTACCAACTACAGGTTTACCCTTTCCATTGATCAGTTATGGTGGAAATTCAATGATGACAAGTTTATTTATCGCCGGATTGCTAATTCGCGTTGCCAGAGAGAGTAGCGAAGCAGAAATTGTCCCCTTTCAGGAGCGCAAACAAGAGCGATTTGTTTAAACTATAGCAATTCTAATAAACTATAGCAATTCTAAATTATGTACGCACAACAGACGCTTTTCTGAATCGGGTGGGTAATGCCTACCCAACGCTTGAGTTGCACTTACAGTTATTACGAGCAATAATCAAATGCGAGAGCGCAAATGACCGATGACAAACGACTAATAACAAACAATCGGTTTCTATTCATCGCCATGTAAAAAACCCATGCCAGCAACAATGAAACTAACACCAATGACATTGATGTAAGACAGACTTTCTTGAAACAAGACAACCCCAAATAAAACTGCCAGGATTGATTCTAGACCTAGTACGACAATATAAGTTACTCCCAGCGTAGCCTTACGCATGGCAACAGTTTGCATACTAGCTCCAGCAATAAAGAAAATATACACCAATAAGCTAGGTATAGGTTGAGATAAACCTTCGGATAGCTTCATGAATACACCGCCAATGGTGAAGAGAATTGCTGAAATCAGAACCATCAATAAATACATAGCTAGCTCGTATTGAAAATTGAAATTGAGTTTTTAGCTACTCATAGCGTTACTTGACTAAATCGTTCTTAGATCGTCAACATCAATTGCGTTAAATCATTGAAAGTCAGCAAAGCCCTTCAATAAAATTATTTTTTGCTTACTTATTCAACTATTTACTGTCTCTGTCAGATACTTACGTAAAAATTTTGCGACTATAGGTTTGGTAGTAGTTACTTCAGATTTCATAAATCTTTTATTAAGAAACTGTGTATCGTCAAGGCTAACCAATAGGTTATTCCTCCGTACATCTGCTGTACATCCGCAACTTTACGGAAGATTTACTCGAGAGGCATTGAGATTTAATTAAGATTTGTAAAATAAAATTAGAATGGGTGAATTCTTCTGCAAAACAGCAATGTATTTTGACTGTTGTAACCATACGCATCAAAGCTGGAAACAATCCAAAAAAATCGGAAAAATTGCAGTGTGGTGACTTTTCAGGAAGTAGCGCGATCGCCTATAGCGCTAGGAAACGGCATGAATTAAGCTAAAATGCAAGCATAGTCAGCATTCCATCACGTAGCTGCCCATGCTGGAAACCATCCAAACTCAGCTTTACAAACTCGAACAATTTGCCGATCTCTTAGTCGCCGAGCAATTATCTCATTTGGGCTGGGTCAGTATAGGTATTATCTTCGCAGCAGGATTACTGACTAGTCTCACACCCTGTATGCTTTCCATGCTGCCCATCACCATCGGTTATATTGGCGGCTATGAAACTAAGAATCGCTGGCAAGCCGCAGCTCAATCAACTTGGTTTGCGTTGGGATTAGCCACAACTTTAGCCGCCTTGGGAATAGTTGCGGCACTAGTAGGCAAGGTTTACGGTCAAGTTGGGATTGGTCTGCCTATTGTTGTCAGCATCATAGCAATTTTGATGGGACTTAACTTACTAGAAGCCTTACCCCTACAACTACCATCGTTTGGAGGTATGGATTGGATTTCTAAAGATTTTCCCCCAGCCGTACGCTCGTATTCCATCGGTCTGACCTTTGGTTTAGTTGCCTCTCCTTGCAGCACACCAGTTTTAGCAACTCTCCTTGCTTGGGTCACAACTACGCAAAATACCCTTCTAGGGGGAGCGTTGTTACTAGCATATACGGCAGGCTACGTAGCACCCCTGATCTTAGCTGGTACGTTCACCGCTAGCATTAAGAAGTTGTTAGAGTTGCGGCAGTGGTCGGGGTGGATTACCCCTGTTAGTGGGGTGCTACTGGTAGGATTTGGAGTGTTTTCGCTGCTATCTCGAATTCCACTTAGTTAATAGTCGATTGTTAATTGTCGCTGGCAGTTAACTGTTAACCATTAACCATAAATAACTCATACATAAAATGACTTTAGATAACTCTGTTACTAATTCAACACCGCGATCGCACTTAAGCAAATTTCTGCGCGCAGAACTCTTACCCATCCTTACAGATTTACGGTTGGCGATCGTCTTGTTATTAGCGATCGCCTTCTTTAGTGCTAGCGGTACGGTAATAGAACAAGGACAATCAATCGAGTTTTACAAAGCTAACTATCCTACAGACCCAGCTTTATTCGGTTTCCTGAGTTGGAAAGTTATCTTAACTGTAGGCTTAGACCACGTATATCGTACGTGGTGGTTTTTATCTTTGTTAATTTTATTTGCTACCAGCCTCACAGCCTGTAGCTTTACCCGCCAGTTACCCGCGCTCAAAGCTGCTCGTAATTGGAAATTGTACGACCAACCCCGCCAGTTTCAGAAATTAGCATTGAGTGCAGAACTTGACAACGGTTCTCTCTCGTTTCTGACCCAACTATTGCAACAAAAGCGCTACCGCGTCTTTCAGGGCGAGAAAAATAACATATATGCCCGTAAAGGTATTGCAGGGCGAATCGGTCCGATTATCGTCCATATTGGTATTGTCATCATTTTAGCTGGGGCAATTTGGGGAGCCATGACGGGTTTTGTCGCCCAAGAAATGGTTCCTAGTGGTGAAAGCTTTCAAATACGTAACATCATCGATGCTGGACCATTAGCAGCACCCCAAATCCCTAAAGATTTATCTCTAAAAGTCAATCGCTTTTGGATCGATTACACCCCTACTGGTAGTATCGACCAGTTTTATTCGGATATATCTGCACTCGATCGCCAGGGACAGGAAGTAAAACGCAAGACTATATTTGTCAACGAACCCTTTCGCTACCGAGGCGTGACTTTTTATCAAACTGATTGGGGTATTGCTGCAATTCGGATTCGGTTTAACAATAGCCCGATCTTGCAATTACCGATGGCAGCTTTAAACACCAATGGTAACGGTCGTTTGTGGGGAACTTGGATTCCTACGAAAACAGACTTGAGTGAGGGTGTTTCTCTGCTAGCAAAAGATTTACAGGGAACGCTACTAGTTTATGATGCCAAAGGTCAGTTAGTCGATACCCTGCGGGCGGGAATGGCTACTAATATCAACGGCGTAACGTTGAGCATTGTCGAGGTGGTTGGCAGTACGGGCTTGCAAATTAAAGCCGATCCCGGAATTCCCATTGTCTATGCAGGTTTTAGTTTGTTGATGTTAGGAGTGGTGATGAGTTACGTTTCACACTCTCAAATCTGGGCTTTAGAAAAGGACGGAAATTTTTATGTTGGCGGCAGAACTAATCGAGCGCAGGTGGCTTTTGAACGGGAAATGTTGGAAATTTTAGATCGGCTCAACACTCAAAAAGAGGAGAGTAAATTGTAGAGAAGTTTCGTGGAACATCTCTACAACTTCATTACGAACACCCTAGAGACTCGCGGGTGTCAACTCCGGTGACAGGATTAACCCCACTAGCGTATTTACACAACTGCACGACCTGTTCCCGATCTAGTACGGCTTCGCTAAAATCTGCACCCGTCACTTTTGCCCCCTTAAAATTCGATCGCAACATCATGGCTGATGTCAAAATCGCATCGCTGAGATCTGCTGCTGACAAATCGCTGAGATAGGCAATCCCATAGCTGAAGTCAGCACCATGCAGGTTAGCTTTGGTGAGTATGGCGCTGTTGAAAACCGCCCCCCGCAAGTCAGCACTGCTAAAGTTAGCCTCTGCAAGCTTAGTATTATTAAATTCTGCTCGTACTAAATTTTGACCGGAATAGTCCTTAGTCTGTACTTGCACGTCATCGTAGGCTCGGATGGCTGCCGAACTAGCAGCTCGAGCAGGTAAAGGCAAAGTGATAAAGATCAGTAAAGCGATCGCTATTCCCAGAAAATACCGAAATCTACGCATGGCAAGCTGAATGAGATAGTTACATATCTGCATCAAAAGTAACATTATTTAATGTTATTTTCTCAGTTCTGCGGGAAGATTTTTCTTTCAGGAGCCAGGAGTCAGAAGTCAGGAGCCAGAATGCAACTCTATTCTAAATTTTGGTAATTAAGAAGACTTTTGGTGGTGTACTTCAATAACTGTGTGTACGTTACCCCGGGGAGCAAAATCACCTTTGATATGCACTTCTAAAGGATCGCAAGCCGCCACCAAGTCATCGAGAATTTGATTGACGCTTTCTTCGTGAGAAATGTAGCGATCGCGATAGCTATTAATATAAAGTTTAATGGCTTTCAGCTCCACTACCCGTTCGTCAGGAACGTATGTGATGTAAATCGTAGCAAAATCAGGATAGCCAGAAAAAGGGCATTTACAGGTAAATTCCGGCAAAGTAATGTGAATTTCGTACCGTCGTCCGATCCGTGGGTTAGGAAATGTAATTAGCTCTCCTTGGGCAATCTGGCGTTCGCCGTACTTCATTTCCTCTACTGGCATTTCCTCTACTGGTATTTCCTTAACTGGCTGTGATGCTATGTCTGAACTGGAACTCATGATTAACTAAAAATTTTGTTTGGTGTGGATGACATTTCAAAACTCAAACTCTTCTGCTTCCCAGTCCGGGCAATTGCTATCGTCCCAACCGTAAGGATGCATAGCACAGACCATGAGATTACCACCATAAACTTGTCCGTGGTAGTGCTGGCAACCCATACAAGCAGGATGTTTTTGTGGAGTTGGTTCGACCGAATAGGGAAAAGATACTTCCGAATCGTCCATTAAGTCATCTAAATGCCAATATGAATCGAGATCCATGTCGTCATTTAAATCGGCTAGATATTGCTCGACCTCGGTGACGATCGTATTGTGTAGATGCTCGGAAAACTCTCCAGATAGCTCAAACAGAGTTTCTACTGTTGTCGTCACTCCCAGAAACAACCGTTCTACTTCATCCACTGCTGTTTCGATTAATTCCAAGAAATCTTTTTGCCACTTTTCCATAGTCTTATGGGGGCGATCCACTCTAGTTGCAGTTGCAGGCTCGATCTTGATGTTTGAATAAAATTGGATGGCAATCGCTTTCCATTCTATTTCCCAACCTATTTACTTATAGATCTGAAAATTCTATTTTGAACGGTTATTCAAGGCGATCGCGGTCGAATCGAAACAAATATTAATCAACTAATAATCAATAAACTCACGGGTACTATAATCTAATTTAGCTATTCCCGTTGCAGTCGCCTGAGTTCTTCTTGCAGTTTTTGTACCTGCTCCCGTAACTGGTCTACATTTCCTTCGCTAACAGTTTGGGTCGTTGAAGTTGTGGAGTTTTCTTCATCATCGGAAAGAATTTCAATCCGACGCGGTTCGCTAGAAGCTGTTTCTCTATTTACTTCTGTTGCTGGCTGTTGAGCTTGCCTCATCAACTCGTCTACATACCGCTTCGCTTCATCGGCGGTCATCTCACCCTTTGCTACTAGCTCGTCTGCCAGTTTTTGAGCTTGCGATCGCAGTTCTGCTAGCTTACCAGTCGCCCTCTCGCTGGCATAAGAAGCTAATCCAACGCCGAGATAAAACGCTTTTTGCACTATATCCCCTAAACCAGGCATGACTGCAACTGCTCCTATAAACTAGGCGACTCGGAGACCACGCCTATCACAAGCATCCCGTATTGCTGCTACCTTCCGGTTCTGACAAGGTTTGGGCGTTGAGATCGCGTAGATCCGAGTCTTTTTCATCATAGCAGTTTTTAGGGCGTGGTGAGTGGTGAGTAGTGAACGAGGAGTCAGGAGCCAGGAGCCAGGAGTCAGGAGTCAGGAGTCAGCAACCAGTAATCAGTTATTTCTTTCTCCCTTGTCTTTCTTGTCTCCCTTGTCCCTCAACTCCCCCAGCTTCCCCAGCAACGCCTGCTCTCCCAGTTCCCTCAGCTCTCTTCTCTCTCCCCTCTCTACTCAACTACAATCCGCCATTCGTAGAGTTTGTATTCGACGCAACCAGATTTTATTAGCGGATCTTGTGCCACAATTGCTTCAGCCTCAGCCATGGAATTTGCCTGAAACAGCATCATTCCGCCACCAAAACACCCCCAGTAGCCAGTTTTAGCTTGGTGTCCTCGCTCGATTAAATCGCGAACGTATGCTTTATGGGCGGGTACGTTTTGGTCAAAAGTACTTTTATCAACTATGCCTTTTTCAATCTTGACAAACCAAGGCATTCACACTCATCCTCTAAACTTAAAATACGAATATGCAACATTTAGTATTTTTAGCTGCGACCGCCAGAATTTCAACTTTACATAACTTTAAACTGCATTTCATATCACCTTGAATACCGAAACTAGTTTATTCTTTGTTGCCTTGTTGCCACCACTAGATATTCAAGACTATGCCACTCAAATTAAACAATACTTTGCCACGCATTATCACAGCCGTGCTGCACTGAAATCTCCACCCCACATCACTTTACAACCGCCGTTTGGGTGGTTAAATGCCGAGCTACCTGCTTTGGAAGAGTGTTTGCGGGATTTTACTAGCGATCGCACCTCAGTTTCGCTCTCGCTCAATGGCTTTGCGGCGTTTCCTCCTCGCGTGATTTATATAGATGTGGAGCGATCGACTGAATTACTGACTTTACAAGCCGATTTGATGGCAGAATTAGCAACGAAATTGGAAATTGTCGATCGCGTATCGAAAACTCGTCCCTTTGCACCCCACATGACGGTAGGATTTAAAGACTTAACCAAACAAAACTTTCGCCTAGCATGGCAAGAATTTCAAACGCGACAACTCTACGTTGAATTTACGGCTAGCTGTTTGACGCTGCTACGGCACGATGGTAAAAAGTGGCAAATTCAATCGGAATTTGGTTTTGGTGGTAGTTAATCATTTGTCATCTGTCATTTGTCATGCCCCACTCACCACTCACTGCTCACTACTCACTTGAAAAATGAGACAATAACAAGGGCAGCGCTCAACGTCAAACATGGCAACCAAACCAAAAATCATTGTCCTCGATGACGATCCCACGGGCTCTCAAACCGTCCACAGTTGCTTGTTGCTGACGCGGTGGGATGTGGATACTTTGCGGCTGGGGTTGCAAGATGACGCACCAATTTTCTTCGTACTGACAAATACGCGATCGCTACCTCCCGATAAAGCCGCAACTGTAACTAGGGAAGTCTGCCACAACTTGAAACTAGCTTTGGCGGCGGAAAAAATTGCAGATTTCCTCATCGTCAGTCGTTCTGATTCTACATTGCGGGGACACTACCCAATTGAAACCGATGCGATCGCTGAAGAACTAGGACCTTTTGACGCGCATTTTCTAGTTCCAGCTTTCTTTGAAGGCGGACGAGTCACCCGCGATAGCGTGCATTACCTAATAGTAGACGGCGTTCCCACTCCAGTTCACGAAACCGAATTTGCTCGCGACTCTGTCTTTGGTTATACCTACAGCTATTTACCCGATTATGTAGAAGAAAAGACCAAAGGACGCATCCCCGCACTTTCAGTAGAAAGATTTTTACTCTCAGATATTCGCAGCGGTACGGATATTACAAATAATTTCTCCACTTTAGAAAGGTTAATGCAGCTTCAAGGCAATCGCTGCGTTGTTGTAGATGCAGAGACTCAAGACGATCTCAACCGCTTTGCTACCAACGTCCTCAACGCCGCTAGTCAGGGAAAGCGCTTTTTGTTTCGCAGTGCAGCTAGCTTGTTGACGGCTTTAGCAGCTCTACCAACCCAACCAGTTCCGGCTGAAGCGATGTCTCGATATGTACGGGGTGGAAAACCAGGTGCAGTTATTGTCGGTTCTCACGTCAAGAAAACAACTCAGCAGTTAGAACGGTTGCTGCAAGAACCGGATATTGTCGGCATTGAAGTTGATGTGGCTCATTTGTTGGAAGATTCAACAACCCAAAAGCACCAATTACGCGATCGCACTTTAGAAAAGATTTACTCCGTTCGCAACTCTGGAAAAACTCCAGTCGTTTATACTAGCCGTAAAGAATTAGTCTTTCCAGATATGCAAACTCGCTTGCAATTTGGTGCAGATGTTTCGGCTTTATTGATGGATATTGTCAGGGGTTTACCGTCAGATATTGGGTTTTTAATTAGCAAAGGTGGAATTACTTCTAACGATGTTTTGAGTCACGGACTTGCCTTGACTTCTGCCCGATTGTTGGGACAAATTTTAGCTGGTTGCTCGATGGTACGCACTCCAGTCGACCATCCGCAATTTCCTAATTTACCTGTAGTGTTATTTCCTGGTAATGTTGGCGATACCGATGCTTTAGCCACAATTTATCGCCGCCTAGTAACGATTACTTAAAAGATAAGAGCGTTAGCATCTCAGAACAAGACTTACCAACGGTGAAGCGAATCATTTTTCCTCTGGCAGCATTAACTTTTATCTCAGCTGCGTTAGCTCTACTAAATGGCTGGACTCTACCGAGGAAACCTGGTGAGGTATCGCGATGTCCGCGCGAAGCCCTGGCAGCATTAAATACAACGAGCGATCGCATACATCCCCAAAAAGTAGTAGTCAGACCGTGGAAGGGTCGGCATCAAGTTTATGCTGTTTTTGTACTCCCCAATGACTACGAGGCAGATAATCCTGCTGTCGTGAGTATTGAGGGAGAGATGACTTACTGTGCTGGAAAACCTGTCAGAGTCAAAGGAGATGAATTTCAAAAAGTATATGCCAAACCAGGAGAAGATATCTTTGTGGCACGTTTCAGAACTCGAACCGCTAGTTGGCTGATTGCCCAAGGTAAAGTAGAGCCACTAAAACAACCGCGCAACTGGAGCTTGAGCAGATAGAAATTGCCTGTTTCTCTGCTTCCTACTTTCTATTTCCCGCTCGCTGCTATACAAATAAAAAGCACCCCTCAAATCGATGAAAGGCGCTTTTCATTTTATATGTAGGAGAGAGACGATCTATCGCATCTCTGCTAGATATTAGCCATTGAATTAACCATTGATTGCAGGAGCGGTTAAAGCAACAGGAGTGGCTTCACCACTAGCCAAATCGAGCGGGAAGTTATGAGCGTTACGCTCGTGCATCACTTCCATACCCAGGTTGGCGCGGTTGAGTACGTCAGCCCAGGTGTTGACTACGCGACCTTGGGAATCAAGAACCGACTGGTTGAAGTTGAAACCGTTGAGGTTGAACGCCATGGTGCTGATTCCTAATGCGGTGAACCAGATACCGACGACGGGCCAAGCACCTAAGAAGAAGTGCAAGGAACGGCTGTTATTGAAGGAAGCGTATTGGAAGATCAGACGACCGAAGTAGCCGTGCGCTGCAACAATGTTGTAGGTTTCTTCCTCTTGACCGAACTTATAGCCGTAGTTCTGAGACTCGTTTTCGGTAGTTTCACGTACCAGAGAAGAGGTAACGAGAGAACCGTGCATAGCTGAGAACAGAGAACCGCCGAATACAGCCGCTACACCTAACTGGTGGAAGGGATGCATCAGGATATTGTGTTCGGCTTGGAACACGAACATAAAGTTGAAGGTTCCAGAGATCCCTAAAGGCATACCATCAGAGAAGGAGCCTTGTCCGATTGGGTAAATCAGGAAGACGGAGGTAGCAGCAGCCAAAGGAGCGCTGTAAGCTACGCAGATCCAAGGACGCATACCCAAGCGGTAGGACAACTCCCACTGACGACCCATGTAAGCAAAAATGCCGATGAGGAAGTGGAAGACTACCAATTGGTAAGGACCACCGTTGTAGAGCCACTCATCTAAAGAAGCAGCTTCCCAAATCGGGTAGAAGTGCAAACCGATCGCGTTAGAAGATGGAACAACAGCACCGGAGATGATGTTGTTGCCATAGATCAATGAACCTGCAACGGGTTCGCGGATACCATCAATGTCTACCGGAGGAGCAGCCACAAAAGCGATGATGAAACAGATGGTAGCGGATAGCAACGTAGGAATCATCAATACACCGAACCAACCTACGTAAAGGCGGTTTTCAGTGCTAGTGACCCAGTTGCAAAACCGATCCCACACGCTGGAGCCGCGCTCGCGCTGTAATGTGGTTGTCATAGTTCTATAATTGCTGGTTTGAACTGTTAATGAACTGATAATTAAATTCTAGGCAGTATGTTTACCACCTGTATTGAAGATTAACGTTAGGAATTGATTTTTGTAAAGGGTTTTTTAGTTTAATTTTTGTTTTTTCGGTCGCGATAGAGCGAAGGCAGTAAATTACAGTAATAACTGCAATCTTTGTTAATTTTTATTTAATCGATCGGAGAATTTATTACTTTTCTTCACACTTTATTTCTGGGGTTTAATTGTAACTAAAGATAAAGATATATACAAATAACTTAGTAAACAAATATTAACGACCATCGAGCGTTTGTATTTCCACCACTCCTGTACGGGTGGGTTTAACCGCAGAATTCTTTGTTCTATTACAGGTATCCTAAAAAAACCCGCCCCTACGACTCACCACTTACTCGTGTCTACTGTCACCTACAGCCCTGCATATACCTTAGTTCCAACGTACGAATGTTTTAATCGCTGTAGTTACTGCAACTTTCGTACAGAGCCAGATCGAAGTCCTTGGATGACATTAGAAACAGCAGCAACACTATTGCAGGGACTGCAAAAGCAAAGTGTATGCGAGATCTTGATTTTAAGCGGTGAAGTACATCCGCGATCGCCCCATCGAAATGCTTGGTTTGAAAGAATTTACCAGTTGTGCCAACTTGCTTTAGAACTGGGTTTTTTATCCCATACCAATGTCGGACCTCTCAGTTTTGCGGAGATGGAACGCCTCAAAACCGTGAATGTTTCAATGGGGTTGATGTTGGAACAATTGACACCAGAGTTATTACAAACAGTACATCGACACGCACCTAGTAAAATTCCACAATTGAGATTGCAGCAATTAGAATGGGCGGGAAAATTACAGATTCCGTTTACGACTGGGTTATTACTGGGAATTGGCGAAACTCAAACAGATTGGTGGGAGACATTAGAGGCGATCGCATCATTACACCAATGTTGGGGGCACATCCAAGAAGTCATTTTGCAACCTCATAGTCCTGGGAGACAGCAAAGCTTCGATGCACCAGCTTTTAACCCGCATCAACTGCCAGAAGTTATTAGCAAAGCTAGGGAAATTTTACCCTCAGATATTACAATTCAAATTCCCCCTAACTTAGTTCTAGATCCGCAATGGTTACTAGCCTGTATAGAAGCTGGTGCTAGAGATTTAGGCGGAATTAGCCCTAAAGATGAAGTCAACCCCGACTATCCTCATCTTTCTGCACAAAAGTTAACAGAAATGCTAGAAGCTGCCGGATGGCAACTCATCCCGCGACTACCTGTATACGCTCAATACGACCGTTGGCTGACAGCGCAGTTGCAAACGGCTGTGAAACAATGGCGAACCAGTGTTGAGTAGCTTTGGCAGCTCTGCTACTCATCTCCCTTGCTTGCAGCTTTTTGTAGAATAGGAATGAAGCATTCAGAGGATAAAAAAGCCTATCGAGACTATCTACGGAAACTTACAGGGTTTGAAGTCTAGCCAGTTAAAGCAATTAGCTAAGTTATACCATCAACGCTTACCAGGCGATCGCCTCACTACGCCTGAATTTGCCCAAAGGTTAGCGGCAATTAGTAGCGACATTAACCAGCCAGTCTGTGTTTATCTTAACCGTCGCGGACAAGCGATTCGAGTGGGAGTAGGAACACCCAGGCAAACTCAAATCCCACCTTTAGAATTGCCCCGCTACGGTGCAGAACGACTCAGCGGGATTCGCTGCATTGCTACCCAGCTCAAACCAGAACCACCCAACGAAGCGGCGCTGACATCAATGGCGCTGCAAAGGCTAGATGCATTGGTAACGCTCAACATTACTAGCGCAGGTTTTGAAAAGCGGGGTGGTGGAGTCACGGGATACGTGAAAGAAGCATATTTGTCACATCTAGTACCCAGCAACCATCTAGAGCCTTCACTTCCGACTCCCGACTCTGTACGGGCGCACAGCGGTGCGCCCCTACCGACTCCCCAAATCGCTTGGAGCATATCCCCACCTCTAAGCTTAGATATCTTGACCAAACAAGATTTTCTCGATTTGGTGGAAGGATTAGAAGCGGAGTTCGGGCGAGAATTTATCGGTCAACAAGTTGATACAGACCGCGATCGCGTGTTACTAGTTGGAGTCGTGACGGATAATGCGGCGACGCGAGAGTTTCAAGACCGTTTGGCGGAATTGGGCCGCTTAGTAGAAACTGCTGGCGGTGAAGTGTTGCAGACGGTACAACAAAAACGTCCTCGCATTCATCCTCAAACAGTCGTGGGTGCGGGAAAAGTACAAGAAATTGCCCTGACTGCTCAAACTTTGGGAGTCAACTTGATTGTATTCGATCGCGACCTCTCCCCCGCCCAGGTGCGTAACTTAGAAACGCAAATTGGCATTAGAGTTGTCGATCGCACGGAAGTGATCTTAGATATCTTTGCTCAACGCGCGCAGTCGCGGGCGGGTAAATTGCAAGTCGAACTCGCCCAGTTAGAGTACATGTTGCCTCGCTTAACTGGTAGAGGTCAAGCCATGTCTCGATTGGGGGGTGGAATTGGCACTCGCGGTCCTGGGGAAACAAAATTAGAAACCGAACGACGGGCGATCGGTCGGCGCATCTCTAGGCTACAACAAGAAGTTAACCAACTCCAAGCACATCGATCGCGACTGCGCCAACAGCGCCAGCATCAAGAAGTCCCTTCGATCGCGGTAGTCGGGTATACCAATGCTGGTAAATCGACGCTGTTAAATGCTTTGACTAATGCTGAAGTCTATACTGCGGATCAATTGTTTGCTACTCTCGATCCGACGACACGCCGTTTAGTCATTACAAACGCGGAGACAGGTAAACCTCAAGAAATCGTCCTGACAGATACGGTAGGGTTCATTCACGAACTTCCAGCATCGCTAATGGATGCTTTTCGGGCAACATTAGAAGAAGTGACAGAAGCCGATGCTTTACTGCATGTAGTGGATCTATCTCATCCAGCTTGGCAAAGTCAAATTCGTGCGGTGATGGGTATTTTGTCAGAAATGCCCGTTACTCCTGGACCAATTCTATTGGCACTGAATAAAATCGATCGAGCTGATAGCGACACTCTCGCACTGGCACAGTCTGAATTTCCTCAAGCTATATTTATTTCTGCCGAGAAACGCCTGGGTTTAGAAACTCTGCGACAGCGGTTGCTTCAGTTAGCTAGGTACGCAGACGCGACAATATAAGAGATGAAGGGTGAGTTTACCTCTCACCTTTCTTTGGTTAGGAGTTAATAGTTTTATGCCATATCTCTGGTTTAAATCATTTCATGTCATTGGTTTTGTCGCTTGGTTTGCGGGTTTATTTTATCTTCCTCGCCTTTTCATCTACCACATTGAAGCGGAGGAACGTTCGGAACAGGCAAAAACTCTTTTGCAAGACGAGTATAACCGGATAGAAAAGCTACTCTACAGGTTAATTATGATGCCAGCCATGCTATTTACAATTGCTATGGCAATCGGACTCGTTGCCACAGAACCAGAAGTTTTACAGCAAACCTGGCTACAGGTAAAGCTTTGTATTGTGCTTTTACTTGTTGGGTTTCATTTTTATTGCGGTCGGTTAATTCGTCAGTTAGAAGCAGGAACGTGTTCTATCGGCAGTTTGCAAATGCGGCGAATTAATGAAATACCTACAATTTTGCTTGGTTTAGTTGTAATGTTGGCAATCTTCAAAAATAGTTTACCAACTAGTGCCGTAGTTTGGGGAACAGTTATGGCGATCGCAGCCTTTGCTGTAATTATTCAACTATATGCCCGCAAACGTCGTTTGCAAGAGGAAAGAGAACTGAGTATCTCTAGCTAGATATAGAAATATGCTATGTCATGTTTCTACAATTTATCCCTGCCTCGATACCAGCAAGCGATCTTTTCAGGCAAAATACCCAATAAATAAAAAAGAATTGCGATTTGATGTTTGAGTGTAGTTTGGCAAACGCCTTGTTTGAGCCAGCGACGAGGGGAGGTAAGAACGGGTGTAGGCAGAATAACGATACGTCCCTTGCGCCTCAACTGGCACATCAGTTCAAAGCCTTCCATCATTGGTAGTTCGGGAAATTTGCCCAAATGATGAAATACAGACGATTTTAAGAAAATGGTTTGGTCGCCGTAAGGCATTTGCAGAAGTCGCGATCGCCAATTGACTCCCCATTCAATTAAGCGTAGGCTGCTCAAAGGCGAATCAATTTGTAGACTAAAAGCCCCCGCGATCGCTCTAGGTTGTAATAATGCAGCGCGTACCATCGTATCGAACTTAAGTGGCAGGCGGGTATCGGCATGGAGAAACAAGAGAATTTCCCCTGTTGCTGCGGCTGCACCCAGATTCATTTGCTTGGCGCGTCCCTTGGGAACAAATAACACTTTTGCCCCCCAAGCAGATGCGATTGTCACTGTATCATCTTGGCTACCACCATCCGCCACGATAACTTCTACATTTGTTCCTGAGCGGGTACTAGCTAAAGTTTGCTGAATCGTCCGAACTTCATTGAGTGTAGGAATAATAACCGAAATTTTCTCTTCCTTGGAACGGGAGTCGGGAGTCGGGAAGCGGGTGGAGGGCGAGGTTTCCTCGCTGTTCGCACCGCGTAGTCGGGAGTCGGAGTTTGACTTTTGACTTTTAACTTTTGACTTTTTATCCCCCTCAGCTTGCTTCACGACGATCTCTGCTCCCAAATGTAAAGATCCTCCGGGCGATCGACATCTGGCAGTTGGGGTAAGTAAGCAACAGATAAATTCAACCGTTGGGCAATAGCAGTAGTTTGGGATAGGACTTCAGGCGATCCCCAGTTAACCCCGACAAATAATTCTGGAATAAAGCGGCGCAGACCGAGTAGATAGTAACCGCCATCGACAGCCGGTCCTAGAACGAGGTCGTAAGCCCAATGCAACTGATCGAAGGCTTCTGCTAGTAACTCCGTATTCAATCCCGGACAGTCAGTACCGATAATGACAGCATAGTCAGCGCGATCGTGCAATGTAGTGGCAAGCGATCGCGCCATACGAGTACCGAGATCGCCCTCTCCTTGGGTTGTATATGCTAAGCCATCTCCCAACCATTGCGCCATTAAATTTGAGTTTCCCCCCGCAAAACTAACTTCTACCTTGATAGAGCGTTGTGCTTGCAGTCGCTCAACCTGCGTCAGGGTATGCTCGGTCATCTGGCGTTGCAATAAGGCTGCTTTTTCCGCTCCTAAAGCCGGGATCAGCCTTGTTTTTGTCTTTCCTGGCTCTGGATAGCGGGTGAAAATAATTAAACTTTCTCGGATAATTCTGGTAGCATTCACGAAATAAAACTTTACGGTTATCAGTTACTAGTGGTGCGTGGTGCGTGGAGATAAGGAAGCAGAGGCGCAGAGGAGATTTATTGGCTCCTGGCTCCTGGCTCCTGACTCCTGTCTCCTGACTCCTGACTTCTTTCCCCAGCCCCTTGTAAAATGTAACAGCTTCGGTACATTTTAACTGAGAGTATAAATTGCACTGCTATAACACTGCTATAACGATGCCCAGGAAAATTGAAGTTCTACCAGATCTAGCGGCGCTAATCCAGCGATCGCTCGAACTGACTCTTGCCCAAATGCACAACGCCATTCAAGCACGGGGACTGTGTACCATTGCCTTATCGGGTGGTAGCACGCCTAAACCTCTCTACGAAGCGATCGCCGCCCAAGCACTACCTTGGGAGAAAGTTCACGTTTTTTGGGGTGACGAACGATACGTTCCTCCCGATAGCCCGGATAGCAATCAGCGGATGGCACGACAAGCATGGTTAGATCGAGTCGAGATTCCGGCTGAGAACATCCACCCCATGCCTACAGATCCAACCGATCCTGCTGATGCTGCCCATCAGTACGAAACCCATCTCAAAGAGTTTTTTCAGTTGAAATCGGGTGAATTTCCCGCTTTGGATGTAAATTTATTGGGTATGGGAGATGACGGACATACAGCGTCCCTATTTCCTCATACTGCGGCTTTACAAGTGTGCGATCGCATAGTTACAGTTGGGAACAAAGATGGACAGCCTCGGATCACATTTACTATCCCTACGATCAATCAAGCTCGTTGCACCATATTTTTAGTATCTGGTGCGAACAAGCAAGCAGCATTAGCACAGGTATTTGCATCCGTAGCGGACGATTACACTTATCCCGCACGGTTCGTTCAACCTCAAGGAGAACTTTGGTGGTTGTTGGATCGATCGGCCGGACAAGGCTTACAATTACCCGACGAGTAGCGCTTAAAATCAAAAACTGTTCACAGGGATTGACTTCATGATCGTTTGCCCTAATTGCAATCACCTCAACCCAGAAGGGGCGCAAGCCTGCGAAGCTTGCTACACGCCTCTACCAGCTACTACTAGTTGTCCTAACTGTGGCGCACCCGTACAAACTGATGCAAGGTTTTGCGGACAATGTGGCTACGACCTCAGTGCTGACCTAGCTACTGTCGCCGAAGGAACACCGCTAGATCTCGGTGACCTACCACCTACTCAACCAAACTTGGCGGTTCCCGAACCCATAGTAGAGCCAGCAATAGAGCCAGAACCGATCGCACCTGTGGTGGAAATCATTCACCGCGACCTAGCACCTACTCCAGAACCAAAACCAATCGTACCACCAGCGCCTACTCCAGAGCCAGAAGAGCCAGAACCAATTGTAGAAGCTTCGCATAAGAGTAGCGGTGTTAACCCTCCTACCCCATCAGCACCGTTTACACCACCAACACCACCAACACCACCAAC
>ERZ1066120.817-NODE-817-length-24398-cov-22.660765_pt1 | contig 24398 bp, 25 predicted proteins | sample MGYA00382767_ERZ1066120 | MGnify/ENA primary metagenome ERZ1066120 (study PRJEB33369, sample SAMEA5778350) | biofilm metagenome | biome: Industrial cooling water; feature: Water cooling tower basin; material: Biofilm | place: United Arab Emirates | collected...
GGGTTAGGGGGGATCAAACCAACCATATTTGTAACTAGCAACTTGCGTTATCTATCAATCAAAAGGACAATTTCAGGAGGTAAATTATGCCTTTCGTAACCGTCCAAATTGCCAAAGGTCATTCGATCGAAAAGAAAAGAGAACTAGCTAAAGCCATCACCGACACGCTGGTTTCTACATTGGGAACAAAGCCAGAGTGGGTGACGATTCACATCGATGAATTCGAGCGAGAAAATTGGGCAGTGGGAGGTGAATTGCACTCAGATAAACATAGCGGTAGACATGGTGAAAAAGTTGCCAGCTAGTTGGGTAAATTGTTGAGACAAGCCCCAAAGCCCCCCCGGAAATTGATTTTACGGGTTGTAGAGACGTTACATGTAACGTCTCTACAAATCCATTAAAATCGACTAAAATTTTTAATAGTCCTCTTGAGAGGACTTGAGCTAAAAGCCCTTGGATTTAAATCCCTGGTGGGCGTTGATAGTAATGCGAGAGCAACAATTATGAACCAACAACCAATTTTAGGTAATATCAGCCCGCTGATTCCTGCTGGTAGCGATGTTGAGGTAGCGATCGCATTCTACGAAAAACTTGGCTTTAGCACCATCCATAAAGAAGGAAACCCGATCCGGATGGCAATTGTCAAGCGCGACACGGCAGAAATCTTTCTAGTCAAAAACGATTACAAACAACTCGCAGAATCAACCAGCCTTCGCATCCACGTCACCAACATCGAACAACTTTATCAAGAGTTTGAAAGCAAGGGAGAAAAGATAATTCATCCGAATGGCAAGTTAGAAGCAAAACCTTGGGGGGTCAAAGAATTTGTAGTTTTAGATCCGGCGGGTGTCTGCATTACCTTTTACGAACCAATAAGCTGAATGAAAATCGAAGAGATTTACAACTTTCTTAAATTATCAGATTCAATGGCAACATCAGGACAACCCACTGAATCGCAATTTGCTGCGATTAAAGAATCGGGTTACCAAGTCGTCGTAAATCTGGCACTTCCGGAATCTTCAAATGCCTTGCCTAATGAGCAAGAAATTGTGGAATCATTGGGGATGGAGTACGTTCATATTCCCGTAGTTTGGGAAAATCCTACCCTTGACGATCTTGCCCGCTTTTTTAATATTGTCGAAGCAAACGCCGATAAATCTATATTTGTCCACTGTGCGGCAAATATGAGAGTTTCGGCTTTTATGTATCTATATCGCCTGCTGCGCGAACAGATAAGTAACGAACAAGCGACGCAAGATTTGCATCAAATTTGGATACCCAATGAAAATTGGCAAAAATTTATCCAGCAGGCGATCGCATCTTACCAAAAACAAAGAGTTGCGCCATGTTAATAGAACCCGAAAAAATACCAGATAGAAAAACTTCAAATTACCCCGACCAATTTAAACCATTAGTTGCAGGCAGAATTAAAAAGCGATTGGGAGATGCAGCAGGTTTAAAAAACTTCGGCGTCAATCTCGTCAAACTCGAACCGGGAAGTCGTTCATCACTGCGTCATTGGCATAATAACCAAGATGAATTTATCTACATTTTATCAGGAGAAGTTACCTTAGTTACCAACGCCGGAGAGCAAATTTTAAAGCCAGGAATGGCAGCAGGTTTTCCAGCAGGAGAGGCAAATGGACATCATTTAATCAATCGATCGAATGGAATTGTAGAGTACTTAGAAATAGGCGATCGCACGCCCAACGACAACGTCACCTATCCCGATGACGACTTAATCGCCAAAGATAATTCAGGCGTTTGGATATTCGCCCACAAAGACGGCAGTCCCTATTAATTAATATGAACATTTCTTCTAGCAACCCAGCACAAAATCCTCTATTTCAAAAAGTCGAAACCGCCAAAAATCGACGCGGCAAAGTGCGCGATACCCATATCAACCTTGCCCACGGAAGCGGCGGTAAAGCGATGCGCGATTTAATCGACGATGTATTTGTAAATAGTTTAGATAATCCCATCCTTTCCCAACTCGAAGATTGGGCAAGTTTTGACCTAACATCCTTAATCGCGCAAGGAGACAGACTCGCATTCACCACCGACTCTTACGTCGTCGATCCGCTATTTTTTCCAGGCAGCGACATCGGCGAATTAGCAATTAACGGCACAGTCAACGATTTAGCAGTTAGCGGTGCCAAACCACTCTACCTTTCCTGTAGCTTCATATTAGAAGAAGGACTGCCAATCGAAACCCTCCGGCGCGTAGTAGAAAGCATGAAAAAAGCTGCGATCGCTGCCCAAGTTCAAATCGTTACAGGCGACACAAAAGTCGTAAATCGAGGTTCTGCCGACAAACTATTTATCAACACCGCAGGCATAGGAATAATTCGAGCCGGAGTAACACCTTCCGCCCATAACATTCAACCAGGAGACGTAATAATTCTCAACGGCGAACTAGGAAATCACGGCGCGGCAATATTAATTGCCCGTGGAGAATTAGCCCTCGAAACCGAAATAGAAAGCGACTGCCAACCCTTAAACGGATTAGTAGAAACCATCCTCAAAGTTTGTCCCGAAATTCGCGCCATGCGAGATGCAACCCGAGGCGGATTAGCCACAGTTTTAAACGAATTTGCCCAAACCTCTAACATAGGAATCCGCCTCAACGAACAAGCAATTCCCATCCGCGAAGAAGTCAAAGGAATTTGCGAAATCTTAGGATTAGATCCCCTATATCTAGCCAACGAAGGCAAATTAGTCTTAGTAGTAAAACCAGAACATGCCCAAACAGTATTATCAGCAATGAAAACCCATCCCGCCGGAAAAGATGCCAGCATAATCGGCGAAGCAATACCCTCACCTTCAGGCGTTGTCCTATTAAAAACCACCTTCGGCGCAGAACGAATAATAGACATGCTAGTAGGCGATCAACTCCCAAGAATTTGCTAAACTAACGCAAGTTGCTAGTTATGCAATACCTGATATTAGATCCCTTACTCAGGCGGAGAATTTCTGTTAATCTCTCTTAAGCCCCCCTTGGCAAGGGGGGTTGGGGGGATCGTTTGATAACTAGCAACTTGGGTTAAACTATTCTCTTCCCCTGCATCCTCTGTGCCTCTGTTGTTCGTTTAATTATCTTAAAATGGTAACCGAAATTAAAGTAACAAACAATACTTTATTTACCCCTAAATTTTGGGACAATGCTCGTAGAAGCAAGGAACTAACATGATGCAACAAATAAGCGAAACAACCAACCAGTGGCTGATAGAAAAAGGCTACAATCCAGCCAACATAAACCAGCGCGGAGAAAACGGCGATACCGGATTGATGAAAGCTACAATAGAGGGAGCGATCGCAATAGTCCAAGATCTAATTAAAGCAGGTGCAGATCTCAACATCAAAAACAACGACGGTAACAACGCCTTATGGTTCGCCTGCTACAAAAACCACAGCGACTTGATCAAACTTTTAATCGCATCAAACATCAACATCGACAATCAAAACGATAACGGCGCCACAGTTTTAATGTATGCCGCCTCAGCCGGAAAAACCGAAGTCGTCCAACTGCTTTTGCAATACCAACCCAACCTAAAACTGAAAAACTTAGACGACTTTAGCGCCCTCGATTTCGCCAGTACTAAAGAAGTATTCAAGGTGCTAAAAAATGCTGCAAGCTAAGATAGCCGGGAAAACCTACCACGACGATACCAAGCACTCGTATTTATCAGTGCTGATAGATCCGAATTACGTCGATGCTTCCACCCAGCCTTCCCCATTTAAAACCTATCCAAAATTTTATCGGAGATTTACCCTTGATGTAAACAATCCCATCCATTCATTTATCTGGTTAACCAGCGCCATTACCTTTGAAAAAATCTATAAAGATGGCCCCTATCAACTGCGCGTAAATCCCTCCGCAGGTGCTTTATATCCCACAGAAATTTACGTACAAATTAGGGGAATCAAAGGCATTGTCGATGGTATCTATCATCTAGAAGTCGCCAGTCAATCTCTAACGCTAATCTACGAATTAATCGATGATGGAGTAGAGAGTTACATCTTTCCCAATCAAATTGTCAAAGGCTTCATCTTTTTAGTCAGTTGCGTTTATTATCGTTCCAGTTGGAAATATCAAAACCGCAGCATTCGCTATTGCTTTCTAGATAGCGGACATCATCTCGGTGCGATTGAAGCTGCCGCCTATCTTCACGACAGAAACCTACAACTTATCTTTGATTTTGATAAAATTTCCCTCAATGCCGATTTGGGCTTTGAGAACAAGGAATTGATCGCAGCTTGCGCTATCTCTGGCGAGGTTGTAGAAAAGAAGATAAGGCGTTTAAGGCTCAAAGTTCCCTTTGTTTCCGGCACTGATTATTTTGAGCCAAATCAATTTATTGAAAATGGCTATAAAGAAACCGCAGAGGCAAAAAGTTCTCAACAGCCACTTGCATATCCTGAGTTTAACTTTGATAAAGATAAATTTTTCCAGACAATTTGGAATCGGCGTTCAATTCGGCGATTTAAAAAAGAGTCGATTTCCCAAGCAAGTTATTGGACTATCCTCAAACAAGTCGAACAACCAATTCCCACAGAAAGTTTTGAGGAGATAGAAATTTACTCGGTTATCAATCGAGTCGAAGGAATGGAAACGGGTTTGTATAAAGGCAAAGATTTGATTAAATCGGGGGATTTCAGTCAAAAAGCCGGTTACTTATGCGTCAATCAAGCCATCGGTAGAGATAGCGCCGCAACGTTGTTTTTTGTTTCGGATTATAGAAACTATCAAAATGCCGTGCAATTGGCAGGTTTCTTAGGGCAGAGACTTTATCTCTTTAGCAACTATCTGGGAATTGAATGCAGCGGTATCGGCGCTTATTACGACGATGAAACTCAACAATTTTTAGGAACAGATAAAGACATTCTTTATGTAATGGCAATTGGAATTTAACTCAAATGGGATAGATGGTGCGTTAGCGTAAGCGTAACGCACCCTACATATATAAAATTTGCCTCAGTCTTGCCAAAACCCCCGCAAAGAAACCGGGTTTCTCTGAAAAATCGTCGCTAGGAAATTAAAGATCGCAGCAAGAAACCCGGTTTCTCAGATCGTCAAACCTATACCCCCATTAGCAATTAGCAATTACCAATTAGCAATTACCAATTATGCACGAATTAGGAATCACTCAAAATATCGTCGCCATTGTTGCTGAGAATGCCAAAGGTACAAAAGTGCAGCGAGTTACATTAGAAATCGGCAAACTGACAGCGATTATGCCCGATGCTATCCGTTTTTGCTTCGATGTCTGCTGCCAAGGTACAATTGTAGAAGGAGCCGAATTAGAAATTATCGAAATTCCAGGCTTAGCAATATGTCGCCGCTGCGGTGGTAAAGTTCCCCTAGAACAACCTTTTGGCATTTGTGGCTGTGGGAATACAGACTTAGAAATAATAGCGGGTGAAGAACTGAAAATAAAAGAAATGGAGATAGAAGAATTATGTGTGTAACTTGCGGTTGTTCTGATGATGCTGAAACCAAAATTACCAATCCCGAAACGGGGGAAGTAGTTGCTATGAACTCAAACGGACATCATACTCATACTCATACCTTGGCGGATGGAACTGTGATTACCCATTCTCACAATCACGAACATCACGCTGATAGCAACGCCCACATTCACGCCAAAATGCACGGGAATACGATTACCCTGGAAGAGAAGATTCTGGCAAAAAATGACTTAATTGCAGCGCAAAATCGGGGATGGTTCAAAGGTAGAGATATTCTAGCGTTAAATTTAGTCAGTTCTCCAGGTTCGGGGAAAACTACCTTATTAACTCGCACGATTAATGACTTAAAAGATAAATGCCCGATTTACGTGATTGAGGGAGATCAAGAAACTTCTAACGATGCTCAAAAAATTCAAGAAACCGGGTGTAAAGTTGTCCAAATCAATACGGGAACTGGGTGTCATTTAGAAGCGGCAATGGTAGAACGGGGTTTGCAACAACTCAATCCCCCGTTGAATTCAATTGTGATGATTGAAAATGTGGGAAATTTGGTTTGTCCGGCTTTATTCGATTTGGGAGAAAAGGCAAAGGTTGCGATTCTTTCTGTTACCGAAGGGGAAGATAAACCGATTAAGTATCCTCACATGTTTCGCGCTAGCGAGGTGATGATTATTACTAAAATAGACCTGCTACCTTACGTGCAATTTGATGTCAATCGCTGCATTGAATATGCTAAGCAGGTTAATCCGAAGATGCAGATCTTTCAAGTTTCTGCTACAACTGGCGTTGGGTTAGAAAGTTGGTATGAATGGATTGCTGCTAATGTGCCGAGTTTAGCTGTGCAAATATAATCGACCTAGAAACTGGGATTCTTTTTCATACTGGTTTGATGGTGCGTTACGCTTACGCTAACGCACCCTACATATAGAAATTGGAATCTAGAGGATGTCCCAAACTATGCGGTAGTAACCGCTATTTTCACCTTTGGGATTGTCGATGTTGAATACTACCAAGTCAGGACGATTGTTGCCATTGATATCGGCGATCGCAATGTCTCCTTCCTGATTCTCCCATCCGAACCATCCGGGGATCGGCTTAACTTCATTCCACTGACCTGTGACGTTACCGTTGCTGTCTAGAGGCTGACTGATGCGATAGTAACCAGTATTTTCACCTTTGGGATTGTCGATGTGGAAAACAACTAATCTGGGACGATTGTTAACATTGGCGATCGCAATCCCAGCGCCTTGATTTTCCCAGCCAAACCATTGCGGTATTTGTTTGACATCAGTCCAACCACCCGCGGCATTACCGTTAGCATCTAAGTTCCAACCAATGCGATAGTAGCCGCGATTTTCTCCGCTCGGATTGTCGATATGGAAGACAATTAAATCTGGACGACCGTTACCGTTAATGTCTCCTATTGCTACCCCACCGCCTTGATTTTCCTTACCAAACCAACCGGGAATTGGCTTAACTTCGCTCCAGTTAGTGGCATTGCCGTTACTATCTAAATTGAAACCAATGCGGTAGTAACCGCGATTTTCTCCGCTCGGATTGTCGATATGGAAGACAATTAAATCTGGACGACCGTTACCGTTAAGGTCTGCGATCGCAATCCCAGCGCCTTGATTTTCTGCACCAAAAGAGCCGGGAATTTGTTTCATCTCGCTCCAGCCACCTGTCACATTGCCTTTGGTATCTAAATTCCAACCAATGCGATAGTAGCCGCGATTTTGACCGCTCGGATTGTCGATATGTAAGACAATTAAATCTGGACGACCGTTACGATTTAGGTCGGCGATCGCAATCCCAGCCCCTTGATTTTCGGCCCCAAACCATCCGGGAATTCGCTTAGCCTCCGTTGCCGGAATTTTCACCCCACGCGCCGTCCAAAATGGGAATTCCGTATCAATTCCGGCTTCCCCATAGCCAATCTTAAAAAAGCCATTATCTCCCCATTGAGTTCCCCAAGAATTTTTGCAGATCCAGCATTTTTCTGCATCTGAATAACCGATTACTTCAATGCAGTGAAGACCTTGATCTTCGCCGGTAACGTGTTTGTAAATGCCGCTGCCATAGGAATAGAAATCTTCATACACGTGAATTACAGCACTTACTGGCCCCACATTAGTTAGCCAATTCTTGCGTTCAACCATTGTATTGATCGTGGTCGATTCTGTAATTCTCACAGCGCGAGCGTCTCGATTTTTACCAATAATGCACGAGGGATATCCTGAAGTAAAAGCACTACTATAAGGGAAACAATCTTCATCTGGCGCGCCGCGAGTTATCAGCGCATTGTAAGCTTCATGAGGCCACCAACCTTGACAATTTGCCCCATGATCCGAACAGAAATGCAGATCCGCTTCTGACAGATCCAACTTTTGTCCTAGTTCGATCGATGCCATTGATTCCACGGTCGATACTGTACAAAAAGATACGCAGGAACCACAGCTTCCTTGGTCTTTTACTGGACTGATGTGGTTACCGTTGTTTGCGCGCCAATCGATTGCCGGTGCAAAGTTAGGCACTACAGATCTGGGACGGCGAGCCATCGCCGCCGCCAAATCCGCTCGATCGACCACAACTCCTAAAAGTCTCCGCTTTTGAGCGGTAGAAAGCAAAGTCAGAGGAGTTTCTTTTGCTACCCAATTGGCATCAGAACCCTCAATTCTAGAATTGATTTCATCAAATGAAGTCATGTATTACCTCTTAACAGTTGACAGTGGACAGTGGACAGTGGACAGTGGACAGTGGACAGTGGACAGTGGACAGTTGATAGTTGATAGTTGATAGTTGATAGTGGACAGTTGACAGGTAAAAAATATAGCATTCACCACTAGGGTGATTAACTAGACGGCGGCACTTGCTTAAGCTTTTTTAATCTCAACTTGAAGCGTATGTTCCGCTACTGGGGGTTGATTTGTTTCCCAAGGTCGCCGCTGCATAAAGTGAATTGTCACCTGTCCAGGCGCGAGTCCCCGCAGGATAAATGCTCGATCCATGCTGGAACCAACAGCGGGAAATTCGCTACTTCTTGCTGTTGTCTGCGACACATCAATTAAGTTGCGATCGCCGCCGATATCATAAGTCCACTGATACCCCGCGGTTCCTAACCCTGGTAATTTGAGCGTGTAGGTTTCACCAACTTTGAGATCGATTTTTGCTGGTAATTCCATTGCCACCTCCTGAATCGCGATTATCCTGCTCCCTGAGCGATCGCACGCAGCCATCTCGGTTCGCTTATTTCTGATGATGGAATATGCACTCTGGTGATGGCAGTACCCTCTTGGGTACTTTCACCCAAAGGTAGCGGCTCAATAGGCACCCACTCATTTGCAGGTTAGCACAGTTATCGGGTTTCTTTTTTGCGATCGCTTCACTTCTATTTTCAGTAATTTTACTTACTTGTTTATATTTAGATAATATTAATCTTCATGATGCTTTAATGAATTTAGTATGTTTATTTGATGAAGTTGCGCTCTTTATAATTCAGCGTGGTACATAAATAACTAAGGGTAATTACTATCCGTACTTTCCCAGAGAGCAATCAGATTATCGTTCCTCGCACCCAGGTTTCGGGTTGCAAGCAGACACAAGAGTAACAAGATCGCTGAGTGAAATTTCCCCATCAATAAAGCAAAAACTTGACTCGATCGAGAGGTGCTATACAATGGCTAAAATCTGGCAAAAATTAACAGCATTAACCACTGGTGCATTTCTGAGCTTGCTCGCCTTAAAAGCTAATCCCGCACAAGCTGCCGTATTCAATTTTTCTTTTATCGGTTCCGGTGTTGCCGGATCTAATCGAAGCTTTGGCTCAGGATTTCTGTCTTTTAATGACGCGACTTCGGGCTTAACAGGAATTGGTCGCGAGGAAGCTAGCTTATCCCAATTGCAGGGAAATTTTTTGTTTCAGTTTGAAACTTTTACGGGCTTCAGACCACCGCGTTTCGATCCTTGGGATGTAGACGATTTACTCAGTCCTCCCATTTTCAGTTTTGAGTCAGGCAACTTGATAGGAATAAATTTAAATTTAGCACCCAAGTTCTCTGGTTTGGCTTTGTCACCTTTCAATTTCACTAGCACTAAACAGGAACTGATTGTCACGGGTGCTAACTTCACACAAACTGCATCATCAGTATCCACGTCTTGTAGAACTATCTTTATTCCTTTTCCTCCCTTTTTTCGTGTTGATTGTGTTGATACCATGATGGGAACTTTTGTCATGAATTCAGGTCAAACTAATTTCACCACTCTAGTACCATTTCAACGACCAACGAGCGTTCCAGAACCAGGTAGCGTAATTGGTTTATCCCTATTAGGTTTGGCCTTTCTTTTGAAGAAAAAAACAGCCTCATCTCAAGGCTAAAAAATTAGGACTGTAGCGATTTGCCAGAATATCAGAGTTGGAAATGGCAGGTAAAAGCAAATTTATCCATAAATCACGAGGTGGAATACCATGACAAAAATGTTTCAAAAATTAGCCGCTGCAACTTTTGGCGCAGCCGTATGCTTGGTCGCTTTAAAAGCTAACCCTGCACAAGCGGCCTTATTCAATTTTTCTTTTAATAGATCTGGTCAAAGCCTTGGATCAGGGTTCCTATATTTTAATGATGCGACTTCGGGTTTGAGAGGAATTGGTAGGGAGGAAGCTAGCTTATCCCAATTAAATGGGAGTTTTTTCTTTGAGTACGTAAACCAGCGGAGTTTGGTCGTACCTCAATTGGTTAATTTCAACTCTAGCGATTTAGTTGCTCCCCCGGTTTTCACTTTTGATGCGGGTTCCTTGACAGGAATGAACTTAAATTTAGCACCCAAGACCAATATTTGGATACATCCTAGAGGCTACGGTTTTACCCGCGTAGATCAACTTTTTGTAACTGGTGCTAACTTTAGGGAAACCCAAGCCGAGAGTACCCTTTTTCTTCTCTGTTCGCCATTTAATCCTTTTGGTTACTATAACCCGGCTTGTACACCTTTGCCGATGACTATAACCTTAGAATCTTCAGGTCAAATCAATTTCGTGACCCAAGTACCGTTTCAACGACCAACTAGCGTTCCAGAACCAGGTAGTGCAATCGGTTTATCCTTATTAGGTGTAGCCTTTCTTTTGAACAAAAAAACAGCCTCATCCCAAGAATAAAAAAGTATGACTGTCGCCATTTACTAATAAACTGCGACAATCCTACTTTAATAAATAAGCTGCTACGCATCTAATTTGGCGACCAATTTTTATCAGCTTCTTGTGGGATGGGCCTGCAAGCCCCGTCAATTTATTCGATTTAAATGCGTAGCAGCTTATCTCACCGCTACAATTTCGCCCCGCATTCCGAACAGAATTTGTGATTGGGTGCATTCTTCGCACCGCAGCTGCTACAAGTCACCTCTGTAACTTCTTCTAGCTTTTTGGGTTGCGGTAAGCCAATCATTTGACCGTTGCTCTTACCGGGGGCGACCATTGGGTAACAGTTTTCATCTTTCCTGACGCGCACTTCTAGCATGAAGGCTCCCTTGTGGGCTAGCATTTGGGCGATCGCATCCGCCAAGTCTTCGCGGCGCGTCACCACCATCCCCTTCAAACCATAAGCGTCTGTCAGCTTCACAATGTCCGGCATTCCCTGTTCCATATTGGACGCTTCGTAACGTTCCTCGTAGAACGTTTGCTGCCACTGGCGCACCATCCCCTGCCAGCCATTATTCAGAATCACCGTCTTGACAGCAATGCCGTAGTGTGCTAATGTTCCCAACTCCTGAATGTTCATCTGGATGCTGGCATCCCCGGCAACGCAGATCACCTGTTCGTTCGGCAGCGCCATTTTTGCGCCCATTGCCGCTGGCATCCCAAAACCCATCGTGCCTAAACCAGCACTGGAAATCCACCGCCGGGGGCCGTTTTTGAGGAATTGCGCCGCCCACATTTGGTGTTGACCTACATCGGTCGTGTAATAGGCATCGGGTGCCTGACGCCCCAACTCTACAATCACCTCTTGGGGAGACAGCATTTGATCGTACTGCGGCACCACCAAGGGATAATCTTGCTTCCAGCCATTAATCCGTTCTAGCCAAGGTTGGGTTTGATTCGGTTCGTCTGGTCGGATATCCGCTTCCTCGCATCGCCGCAGCATATCTGCCAACACCACGCGCACATCCCCCACAATCGGCACTTCTGGGGCGCGGTTTTTCCCGACTTCGGCGGGGTCGATATCGATGTGAATCACTTGGGCGCGGGAGGCAAATTCATCCAACTTACCCGTGACGCGGTCATCAAACCGCGCGCCTACAGCAATTAGCAAGTCGCATTCGGTGACGGCAAAATTCGCATATGCCGTGCCGTGCATTCCCAACATCCCTACAGACAGCGGGTGATTTTCGTCAAACGCACCTTTCCCCATCAGCGTTGTAGTTACCGGCAGTTGGAATCGTTCTGCCAGTTCTTTGATTTCTTGGTGGGCACCGGCGGCGATCGCTCCCCCACCCACGTACAATAAAGGCTGTTTGGCTTTGCGAATCAAATTCAAAGCTTGCTGCAATTGGCGAGGATTCCCCTTCACCGTCGGACGATAGCCAGAAATTCTTACCGATCCCGGTTCTACCGGCACGTAGTCGAATTCTTCCAAACCTACATCTTTAGGCACATCGATTAACACTGGTCCCGGACGCCCGGTACTGGCGATGTGGAACGCTTCTGCCACAATCCGCGCCATATCCTGGGGATCGCGCACCACATACGAGTGCTTCACGATTGGCAGCGTGATCCCGTAGATATCGATTTCCTGAAATGCATCCGTACCAATCGCCGCCCGGGATACCTGTCCGGTAACCACCACCAATGGAATCGAGTCCATTTGCGCGGTAGCAATTCCTGTCACCAGGTTGGTAGCTCCTGGCCCCGATGTACCAAAACATACACCCACTTCGCCAGTTGCACGGGCATAACCATCGGCAGCATGGGTTGCTCCCTGCTCGTGTCTGACGAGGATGTGTTGAATGTCACCCCTTGATTCAAAGCGGTACAGTTCGTCGTAAATCGGTAGAATTGCACCGCCGGGGTAACCAAAAATATGCTTCACCCCATGACGCTTGAGACTGTCAATTAGGGCATAAGCACCAGTCGCACGCATCGCACTCCCAGCCGGGGTAATTACACCAGGGGTCGGCGTCACGATCTGATTAGTGATACTACTGGATTTTTGAGAAACGCTGTGGGAAGTCACGGGCATACCTCAGCTAATAAGGACTAATTTGGCTGATTTAAATGTGTCGCTTATGATACATGATGTTTGCATCTCTTTATCTTTCTTTACGCGATTTTTAATTAACATCGATCGGGCATTGGGTAAGCGCGATTGATGCAGTAGGGATTCGGCGTCAGAAATAGGAGAAAGAGAAGCAAGCGATCGCGAAACACACCTGGGCAAACTGATGAGAGTTTGTTGCTTCAGGCTAAGCGATCCGAAGTTGCAAGCTTGCGATATATATTCATTGTGATCTGAATCTTGGTAATACCCCCTAGAGCGAGGAAATCTCTTAAGAATTTTAGATTGCATCTTGCAGCACATTGCGTGTATTATACCAAGCCCAAAAGCCGACTAAACTTACCAAAAGGCTCATACCTACAAGTACGACTTGCAAGCCAAACTGAACCGTGAGGGGGCCTGCGATCGCCAACGGCAAGGTCAAAGCAATATTTACCACATTGTTCTGAAACCCAAATACCTTACCCCGCATCGATTCTGGCGTTTGTCGCTGAATCAAAGTTTGCATCGGCACGCCGACAAATGCCGCGCCTATACCCAAGAATACACTCAGAGCTAAACCCAACCAGAGGCGATTGGCATAAGTGAACACACCTAAAACAAACGCCATACTCAAAAAACCGATTAACGGCAAAGGTTTGTGGTGGAAGCTAGCGCCCCAAGTTCCCCCCAACAACGCCGCCCCCAACACCATCCCCACCCCGGCGGCGGCGAGTAGAAAGCCAAACTGAGTTCCTTTGAGGCCAATTTCTTCTGCCATATTAATCGCCAGCACGGTTAACGCCGCAAACACCGAATACAAAATCGTTAACTGCACCATCGCATTGCTGACCAAACGGTCTTTTTTCAGATATCGCAATCCCGCTTTAAAATCGCTCCAAGGGTTGAGATCTACTTCTGACCCATCGATGATTTTTTCTTTCACAGGAATCAGATAAATTGCCACTGCTGACGACAGATATAACGCACCGACGGCAATTTCCGCCCCAAATGGCCCGCCAAAGGTTTTCGCGAAGGTTAACAACGGTTCCCCAATCGCAAAACCCACAATCAAAGAACCCATCATCGTCGTAGTAAACAGGGCATTGGCGGACATTAACCCCTGGCGGGAAACGAGTAAAGGAATCGCCGCCTGTTCCGCCGGGGCGAAAAATTGCGTCAAGATCGATTCTAAAAATGCCACCACCAACAAAACGGTAAACTGTTTAGGCAGCAGCGGGATCGCAATTACTAACAACTCACGGATCACGTTAGTAATCCACATAATTTGCCGCTTGTCAAAGCGATCGACAAAAATCCCCGCCGCCGAACCTAATACAACCGCCGGTAGGGTATTGGCGACCATAATAATCGAGTTCAGCAGCGCATTGGGCGACTCGGCATTTTGCATCGCTTGAGAGTTGACCAGCCAAGCGGGGAGTCCTTCTTGATAAGCTGGCTGTGCAACCAAGCTAATCAGCAACACCAAAAACACCTTATCCGCTATTTGGGACAAGATCTGTCCGCTCCACAGCTTCATGAAGGGTCGATTGTCAAACAAGGCGCGAAACCCACTACCAGAAGCAGCGGAAGGGTCAGTCGGAAACATAGATGACTAAGGGTAAGGCTCGAAAGCGAAGGCTTAACTTCCTTTATATCTAAGCTTCGCCTCTAACAGCATAGGCAAAAATTGCGAAGGTGTGGATGCACTCATCGCCGCTTCCCTTGCTGTCACATCCAAAACTTACCCACGACGACCTAGAAACCTGCTTTCTGTGCAGATCTCTGGTTCCAAAGCGACGTTTTTCATCGAACCCAGGCTACCTAGAAACCGGGTTTCTGTGTGGATCTCTGGTTCCAGTTGAAGATTTTTCATAGAAACCCGGTTTCTTAGCGCCAGTGCCGAGATTGCGATCGCCGCCCGACGACCTAGAAACCGGGTTTTCTCGTTCTCTCGTTCCCAGGTTCGTTCTCTCGTTCTCTCGTTCCCAGGTTCAACCTGGGAACGAGGGTTGGGAGACTCTGCCTCCAGCTGATTGCAATTGCTGCAAGATCTCAGTACAAGCGAACATTTTGCGATCGCCGCCTCCCTGCAACATTCCCGACGAGTTAATTTGACTACTCAATAAATATTGGCAGTAATCTAACTTGGTAAATCTCATAAGTATCTTTACTTAACAAGCTACATTTACCGTTTATTATGATATCTCAAATGTTGGCGAGCGCAGAAGTTTTCGCTATGCTGAGACTTTGATTTGGACACAGCACGGGCTTCAAGCCCGTGCTGTGTCACCCATAAGACAAGATTATCATTATGCTTCCGATGAAACCCGGTAGCGCCAGCACTCATGCTGGAAGCGCTCCAACCTTTCCCTGTCTTGCTTTTACCCCCAAAAGCCCTTTCTTATACTCAAGCGATCGCTGTGACAGTTGCGTAAGTCCTGACTTGATTAGCTTTTTGTTGGCATGATTCTTGGATGGTTTGAGACAGGATTAACGGTTGCTAATCTCTGCTTTCCAGAAGCAATTTTTGTTTTGATCGTAAATTGCTAGATTGCCATCATCATGCAGAATCACCTTGCTGTTCTTGCGCTCCGATCCATATGTCTCCGATGACCAAACAGCATTCCCTGGTGCCGTGTAAACCACAAAGTTACCATCATCTTGCATTGCACATTCGTAAGCTGGCGTATCATATGTACCTGACGACCACAATGCCTTGTCATCAGCATTCCGATACAGGACTAAATTACCATCCTTTTGGTAAATTAAGCTGTATTTTCCATTTGCAGACCGTAAATATTCACCTGGTTTTAAGCTAGCAGGAGCCACTAAAGTATCACCTTTCGGCATATCTTCTTTGGGCAGTTTCATTAAAAACGGGTCTTTTTTCAAGCAGTAAACTTCTGCATAGTCCGGTCGGTTATTTGATCTAGCATCAACACCGAAGAAAGTTTGCGACTCAAAATTGTTACTGTCATTGACAGATTTAATCTTCCATAAAGTACAATCTTTGCTCGCTCCAGAACCCTTATCGTCCCAGATAGAATAATTGCTAATATGACCCTTGGCAACTAAGTCTTCACGGACGCAAACTAACCCTTTAATCTCCTCACCAGATGGAGGATTATAGTCATCTTTACCCAATCGCATCAAGTAACCCAATGCCTTGTAACCTTGGGGTGGAATCGGTCGCCAGCAGGAGAAGTATTTACTTGCCCGAGAGCCTCTGTTAGCCCACACTTGCTCATAGCTTAACGGAGGTTTGACAGCATCAGAATTAGCTTTTAAAGGCTTGATAATAATGGTTTTCCCCGAAGGCGATGAGCTATAATTGCCCTCAGCGTAATGACCAACCCAACACCATCCAGAATCAACGGCAGGTTTGTAAACTGTCAAACTGCGATTAGCACGACTACCAGAATCGTTACCTTGGTTGATGAAATCGCTGGTATATTTAACCTCAATTTCAGGTTCTGGGAAAGTCTCAAGTAAGTTCTCGCATTTTTGCTGAAGTTCTTCATCAAGAAACTTAGTAATCGGTACGAGGTCATCATACCCAACAATTTGCCAGCGGTCATAAGTAAGGGATGCTAGCCAAGCCGTACCATCTGAATGTTTAGCTTCATCCCCTCCTTTCAACTGTTTTTTATAAGAGAAAGAACTCTGAGCGTTAGTTTCTGAGTTTTGACTCTGATCTGTCTGGTTATAACCGCCGCTAGCACTAGCTTTAAATCCAGCTTTGTCAATTTCAGCACTAAATCCGGCTCCAAATTTTCTGGATTTCTCACTTTTTTCCTTAAGGCTGGAAAATGTTGTTGTTTCTTCAGCAAAAATTTTCCCGCCAATTATATATACAGTAGGAACTAAATATCCGTATTCCTGGAACAGTTTTCGGAGCTTAGAAACATTGTCACTTGTAGCGTTAACCGCTTTTTTTACCTTATCTTTAAAATCATCAGTTACCTGTATATCCTCCTTCTTGATAATCAATTTGCATTTTTGTACAATGCGTTCTGCTACTAGATATAAGCTAGTTTCTTTTTGCTCTACTTGAGATTCAAAGCTAGTTTGGTAGCTGCCAGAGATACCTAGCATGGCGCTTAATTTGGGAATGGGAATGCCTAAAGAACCACTAACAGTTTTGCAACCCGATTTGTAAGCTGTTTGTTCCCATTGGCTCTCATAAGCTGCATAGTCATCGTTGAACTTAGCTTCGTTCTTGACGTTGTTCTTCGAGAGAGGCGACTTGAGTTGTATTACGGAGTAGTTAACAGGTGTTAATCCTTCTTTATCTACCCGTAATACTTCCGGAACCTGGAGCTTTTCGACCAGTGAAGATAATTTTTCCCACCCTAAATTGAAAACAGTTCCATCGTTATCTGTTTCAGCCGTACTCCCGTCTTTAATCGGATTTTTGATTGATAAATCACTCTGCTGAAAATCTGTCGGTTTCGTGGGTTCGAGCTTCTGTGGTGGTAGATTAGGATCTTTGATTGTATTTTCAGCAGCATTTATCACCGCTTGAAGCTCTGGTTTTGTTGGTGAATCCTTTTGTTTTGTAGGTTTAACACTGATGGCAAAACCTTTGTTATCTTGACTTGGAAACTCTTTAACTTGATAGTCAGATTCTTCATCGGGATGAATTTCGTAACCCTCCTTGAGAAAGCAAAAATCACCTCCCACCCAGCTGGCTATTTTTCCCCGAAGCGCCTTTAAATTGTCTGTCTCACTGTTCAGTTTGACAAGACGCTTCGCTCCCTGCTCAATTTCTACTTTTATTTCAACAGCCATAACATTCTCCTTTTACTTTTGCAACAAATCTCTTAACAGGTTGGCACCTTTGGAATAAAAATTGTCCTGATAAAAGATAAGGACTTTTCTTGTTCCACCAATAAGACGTTTCCCGAAGCCCAATTGTGAACTCTTCAACCGCACAAATTTTTAAAACTCCCAACACCCAACAAAACCATCTCCAAGATGCGCCTCTTCTAGCAGAATTTTGTAGGGTGGGCACTGCTTACCGTTTAAATCCTTATTTTATATTGTGGGGCAGTGCCCACCCTACGGTTCTTATGGGACTGCAAGTCCCAGTCTAATAGCACCAAGTCCATTCAAATGGACTCAAACCCAAATGAGCGTCAGATTTATCTGACTTTTGCTATAACAGAGGGGTTTGCAACAGGGGGCGGTTGTTGATTTTGGTGCAATATGTGAAATACCCGACTACAGAAGCAATAGCATGGTATTATTACCACCACTATTCAGGCTAACTGTATGGTTACAAGCCCTCTGACATTAAACCTAGACACCGTTCACCTCACAGACGAACAGTTTTATCAGTTATGTCAAATTAACGGCGAGTTGAAATTTGAGCGAACGCCCAAGAGAGAATTAATTATTATGCCCCCCGTTGGAGGAGATAGCGGAAATCGGGAAGCCGAATTAATTGCCGATTTGGTCATTTGGAATCGGCAAACGCGACTTGGTTACACTTTTAGTTCTTCCACTATATTTAAGTTACCCAATGGTGCTGACCGTTCGCCAGATGCTGCATGGATTGAACGGGAACGTTACTCAGCGCTCACACCGGAACAAAGACGTAAATTTCGCCCCATTGCACCCGATTTTGTCATCGAATTAAGGTCAGCAACAGATGATTTGGAAATGTTGCGTTCCAAAATGCGGGAATATATGGATGCCAGGGTGCAATTGACATGGCTAATTAACCCCTAACAGCAACAAGTAGAAATTTATCGCCCAGCACAAGACGTAGAAGTGCGAAATCTTCCCACAGAATTATCGGGTGAAAATGTATTGCCTGAATTTAGCTTGAATTTATCCGGTTATTAACAATCCTCGCCTCCTTTGTTAGCAATCTCAGAAACCGGGTTTCTTGGGTAGGAAAGGCCGAGATTTCGTTGCTACAGCTAAAGAAACCCGGTTTCTCGCCCTTCATCCTTTCCTCTAGTTCCAGCTTTTCTCTCTGCGGTACAGACAGCGCCGCCGATTGGGGTTCATCAGCAACAATCTCTATTTCCTCTAACTTCTGATCAGATTGAGCTTCTACCAAAACAGGCTCAACCGCTTCTGGTAATTTCCCACCAGCAACAATTTGTACTTCTTCTAACTCCCCAGATAATGCCATCTCCCCCGCAACGGGTACTTTTTGAGCAGTCTTCTTCGACTTTCTTGGTTTTGCAGACTGGGGAGAAACCCTCGACTTAGACTTCGATAAATCAGAGTCAGCCCTATCTTCAGAGAGTTCTTCATTGAACCGCCGACGCAAAATTGCCCGCGCCTGGGAAATGCGCTTGCGGACGTTATCGTAGGAAATATTAAGCTGTGAGGCAATATCTTGATAAGATAGCTCTGATTCAAAATAGAGAATAAAAGTCTCGCGCAATCTATCTGGTAACTCATTTATTGCGTCGCGAACAAATAATTCCATTTCTCGCCGCTACGCGGCGAGAAATGGTGTTTCTTCTTGGCTAATTAATTCCGTATCGTTTCCTATACCAATGGTGTCTAAACTGTCAACTCCTACTGCACCCCTTTTGCGCTCTCGATGCATATCCGCGCACAGGTTATAAGTCAATCGGGTTAACCAAGCCTTAAAGTTTTTGATAGCATCGGTACAATTTCTTGCTTTCTCCAAAGCTTTGAGCATCGCCCGACTATAGGCATCTTCAGCATCGGTTTGGTTGCCCATCCACTTGCAACAGCAACGGTAAATATAGTCTTGATACTGCTGCCATAATTTCCAAAAAGCTGCATCTATATCTTGACTGCATGAGGATGGCAATGAGGCGGAATTATAACTTAACATCTCTTGAGGGTGAAACTCTAATCGGAAAAACAATTTGCGATTGATTTAGGCAGCAATTAACCTAACCTTTGATGCACCCATTGCTAACTTTACACACTACCTTTGCTCAATTCATTCGTATTAATACTGAATTAATACTGATGAGTACGCTAAGCAATTTGTCTTTGTTCATCTTTATCCATCACCCACGATCCTGTCAGTCGGAAAAGTCGGATCTTTAAAGTCGGAAAGTCGGATCTTCGCCGCTATGAATGCATAACTATGGCGTGACTTTGACAATGCAATATCACACGTAAAACACCACTGTATTAATACTGAATTTTTCCCGCTCGTTCAGCTAACAAGCCGATCTTTTTTCTATACAATTCAGTAGTAAAAACTAATTCAGCTTTGCCTTTATAAAGTTTTTATAAATTAAGACAAGACTTTACATAAACTTACTCCCTTCCCACCCGAAGAATTTGTATTTATAGCAACCGCGAAGGCGCGAAGGACGCGAAGGAAGAAGAAGGTAGAAGAAGGAAGAAGTACATAATCTTCTACCGGGAAGGGAGTAACTGTTGCCCGCATCATATGATGGCAGGCTTATTACCCTTAATCGGCAGCCGGGACACGGCAAGATCAAAGTTATCTGTTTGTCCGAGATATCTCTGATGCCGTGTCCCTACGCAACGACGGAGTGATGTTTTTTATTATGGGCAATTCAACGGAGATGATATCACGCGCTAAAACACCGCCGCATTCATACTGATAATTAGGCACTGGGGCGGGTCTTTTTTCCGTAATTTCCCTCAGTCAACGTATAAAGCGGTTTGCAGCCTTAAAGCGCTGCAACAACATGGTCAAAAACTCCGCAGCAGAGGAAGGCTCGCGCATTCCCTCTCGATTCACCCACCACCCTCGCACCGTTTGCGGCGATCGCCACAATTCCAAATGCTCCACCCCCGGATCGGCATAAAAACTCTCTTCCCCACTCCCCAGCAACGCCGAACTCCAGTGGGTAAATTCATCGTGGCTGACTCGATAAATCGGAAAATCCCCAAATAACGGCACTCCCCAGCCATCTAAGGCGATAAATGCTTTTACCTTACCTCCCATCCGCTGCCATGCTTTTGCGGCTGCGATCGCTCCCACTACCCCCGCGCTAAAGCTGATGAATACCAATCGAATTGGTAATTGGTAATTGGTAATTGGTAATTGGTCATCAGTTTTACCATCGCCACGCAAGCGATCGCTAACAAACTGCAAGATATGCCACCCTGAGTAAGCTGGGTAATCTTTAGTTGGAAAAATAAGTATATCTTCGGATTGACAAATTTTGCTCAACTCTAATTCTGCCACAAAGCTTTCAGTCAACTCTGGCGGGTGAATCCCAGGACAAATAATTAGTTTCACAATTTTGCTTAAATTACCAATTAATTGCGAGCGATCGCATCCTATAAGCCTGAGCAATACGTAACTATCAACTGTCAACTGTCCACTATCAACTGTCCACTGTCCACTGTCCACTGTCCACTGTTGCAACAATTATTAACCTATCCCCCCGGTGGGGATGCTAACCTAGTTAGCAGAGGGTTGCTTTGGACAATCCCCCAAGCCTCCACTCGGATATTTTCACTTTAGGCGAGGAATGCCACGTGGTTGCTACCCCAGAAAAACTGCAACATACCCATCACCATCATCAGGCGGACTCCCAAGAGCGGGTTGCCGTATTGCTCATGGGTTACGGTGAAGTCGAAAGTTACGAAGACTTCGCCAACTATAACGAACAGGCTCTGCACCTACTCACCGCTAAGTTTGCACCAGTGCCAACCTGGATTTATCCCCCTTTAGCCAGAATTTTGGCAATGTTTGACTTGCACGAGTGGGGACATCAGCACGGCAATTTCATTTCACCCCACAATGCAATTTTTGAACAGCAACGGGCTGGTATAGAAAAGAATCTGCAAGAAAAATGGGGCGAGCGGGTTCAAGTTTTCAAAGCGTTTAACTTTTGCGCCCCCTTCCTGCCCAAACAAGTTTTAGCTGAAATTAAATCCCAAGGATTTGACAAACTGCTGATTTATCCCTTATTAGTTGTCGATTCTATTTTTACCAGCGGTATCGCCGTCGAACAAGTCAACAAAGCTTTGGCAAATCTCACTGATGGCGAGCAACATTGGGTGAAAGGACAGCGTTACATTCCTTCTTTCTATAACGAACCAGATTACATCGATTTAATGGCACGTCTGGTAGAAGAAAAAATCGCAGCCGAACTCGCTCAAGCTTTCCTACCCTCTCAAACTGGCATCGTGTTGATGAATCACGGTTGTCCCCACAAAGCCAAGGGTTTTACTTCTGGAATTGACGAAAGTCAGGCAATGTATGAGTTGGTACGAGAAAAGCTGATTAACCGCTATCCGCTCATCTCCATCGGCTGGTTAAATCACGACACGCCGATGATTGAATGGACGCAACCAGATGTCAATCAAGCTGCTAGCAATCTAATTGAATTGGGTGCAAAAGCAATTCTGTTTATGCCGATTGGTTTTGCTACCGAAAATCACGAAACTTTGTTGGATGTCCACCACATTATTCATGCTTTAGAGCGGAAACATTCAGATATAAGCTACGTGCAAATGGCTTGCGTCAACGACCATCCAGATTTCTTAAAGATGGCGGCAGATTGGGCAAATCCCCAAATTGAAGCGCTGTTAGGAGAAGAAGCTCTAGCCGTTAATCCTCATCTGGCGACGCACGCGCATCATCATCACCACCATTAATTGCAGATTTCAGATTTTAGATTGCAGATTTGTGGTGATTCAATCAGGAATTACGCAAAAAAACCCGGTTTCTCCGAAAAATCATCGCTTTCAAGTCGCGAGATTGACGCAGAAACCGGGTTTTTGGCTTCGCGTGTGTAATATTATCGGGACTTACGCAAACTTTCTATATGTAGGGTGCGTTACGCTATCGCTAACGCACCATTACGCCATACTTAGTGTGGTTGCGTAAGTCCTGATTATGTTTAGTGGCATCGGTACTTGAGCCGGGGCGGGTTTATTTAGTCCTTGGGTAGCCTTCAAATATCTCTCGTAAAACCCGCCCCTACGATACGCAACCTTTGCGAAGGGACATGATATAATTCCTGTCAATTTGAAATCTGCAATCTGAACTTAATCAATTATTTTTAGCTGTTAAAACAGGTTAACTAACCAAACCCACCGAGGCGAATTCCCGCACCTAAAATCGCAAATAATACTGCCAGGGTGGTGACGCCCACAATGTGGTATGCTAGAGAGTTTAAGGTTTCTTTGGTCAGATTCGGAATGATGAAAAAGCGGGCATGAACTGCCAGCGCCAGAGTGCCTAACAACAAGCCTAACTTGATGGCGATATATACAGATAAAAACGAATCGAAAGCCCAAAAATTTTGGAAGCCAGGAAAGTAGATCCAGGTTAGGCACAACCCCGTAATTACCTGGAGCAACAAAGCAGCCAGCCCAAATCCCTCGAAGTGTTCTTCAAACTGATCGATGCGATTGGGATCGCGATGCTTGAGGGCAGGCGGCAAAACGGTGACGGCAAGCACCAGATGTCCACCCGTCCAGACGGTGGCTCCCAGAGTATGTAGAATAACCAGAATTTTGAACAGCATGAGTTTAGATTTTGTCAGGATTTGTTAATTTATCGGGTGGAATTGAGCGATCGCACTGGAATTTTGTAAAAATGAATACAGAAATTATTTGAGTCGCTTCCTTCTAGTTCGGTTAAGGGGAAGTGTTTTCGCCAATTTTAATGGATTGGAGAGGGAGAAAGATGATGACCACAGCCGCGCTAGAGAGTGCGATCGCCTCAACCTGGAACCCAGTGTGCCACATCACCTACACCCGCGATACCTGGGTGAAGTTGTTGCAATTGCCTGGTGAATACGCATTTGACGAAGCCAAGTTGCTTTGTCAAGAGTCCTCAGATACCTGGGTTGCTTGGGTGCCGGATTTTGGTGAAGTTGTTCTCGATCGAAGCCAGTTCTATTGTTGATTGACAGAATTGGTTCCCCATGTTCGCACCAGCCAAATCAACTATGTAACGTTTATTCCTTGGCTGGTATCGGAAGGCAATAGTTTCAGACATTGGGATGGTTGAGTACGATGAACGCCGAGTTACCTATTGATTGGGATGAAATGTTTGAGTATCTACCGGGGACGATTGTAGAACTCAAAGACAAACCAGGGGTTTTGCATCGGATTGATTGCTATGAAGCCATGATGGTGCCTCCGATCTGGTTAGCGAACGATTCGCGTCCGCGCTATCCCGATGAATTGCGGATTGTGTCGCATCAGGGAGTACAAGTCTGTCAGTTAGAACCCCAACCCGTTTTGGTTTGAGCTTTCTTGGCTAATGGCTAATTGGCTTCAGAGTAGCCATTAGCTATTAGCCATTAGCAGTTGACATGATATTACAGCGATTTACCTTGATAATGCTACACATCAACATATACCGATTGTAGGGGCGGGTTTTACCAGTTACTTTTGATAAAAACAAACAGTTAAACTAAACCCGCCCCGCCCCGTGTGTAGCACATTGATGGGAAAACGGTATTAGAGGGATTTTCAATTCTTTTGACCACCGTAGGGGCACGGCGTAAGTAAGATTTCGGTTTGAGTGCAAGACTTTCGATCTTTCGATGCTGTGCCCCTACTAACTCAAGTTGCTAGTTATGAGGTCAAGCATTTTAGATCCCCCTAAATCCCCCTTAAAAAGGGGGACTAAGAATCCGGTTCCCCCCTTTTTAAGGGGGGTTAGGGGGGATCGATTTGAATCCGGTTCCTCCCTTTTTAAGGGGGGTTAGGGGGGATCGATTTGAATCGGGTTCCCCC
>ERZ1066120.821-NODE-821-length-24309-cov-13.385668_pt1 | contig 24309 bp, 17 predicted proteins | sample MGYA00382767_ERZ1066120 | MGnify/ENA primary metagenome ERZ1066120 (study PRJEB33369, sample SAMEA5778350) | biofilm metagenome | biome: Industrial cooling water; feature: Water cooling tower basin; material: Biofilm | place: United Arab Emirates | collected...
GAAGGCGGACGCACCGTGGGCGCCGGCGTGGTCGCCAAAATCGTCGAGTAAGGCAACACACGCACGCAGCACGGACGGCACGAGCATCCGGGACACGCAGCACGATCAGAGCAGCAAGCAGGGCAAGACCGCAGGGGCATAGCTCAATTGGCAGAGCGTCGGTCTCCAAAACCGAAGGTTGGGGGTTCGATTCCCTCTGCCCCTGCCACTCTTTGATTCGCGACCATGCCGGGCGTGCGCGCCGAATGCGCCGGCCCGTCATCGCGTGAAAGCCCGGGCTGATCGCGTTGCCGACCCGACTCCCGACAAATCCGCGCAGCGACGCGGAAGCCTCCCGCAAGACCCGCGGCACCGGCCGCGCAACAGAACCCCCGCAGCAGAATCCGCTCCCGACCTGATTCCTCGATGGCAAATCCGAACGTCGACATCGTCACCACCGGCGCCGACCGTGCGAAGGTCGCGCTAGCGGTCGCGCTCGTGATCGCCGGCGTGGCGGCTTTCTACGCGCTGTCCGAGCAGCCCACCGCCTTGCGCGTGGCCATGGTGCTGGCTGGCGTGCTCGCCGGCGTGGCGGTCGCGTGGTTCAGCGGCCCCGGGCAACGCTTCTTCGGCTTCGCGCAGAAATCCTGGGCCGAGGCGCGCCGGGTGGTGTGGCCGACCCGCAAGGAAACCACTCAGATGACGCTGGCGGTGTTCGGCTTCGTCGTGCTGAGCGCCATCTTCCTGTGGCTGGTCGACAAGTCGCTCGAGTGGCTGCTGTACGACCTTATCCTGGGCTGGAGGCGTTGATGTCCAAGCGTTGGTACGTGGTCCACGCCTACTCGGGCATGGAAAAGAGCGTCGCCCGAGCCCTGCAGGAGCGCATCGACCGCACCGGCATGCAGGAGCAGTTCGGGCGCATCCTGGTGCCGACCGAGGAAGTGGTCGAAATGCGCAACGGGCAGAAGGCCTTGTCCGAGCGGCGCTTCTATCCCGGCTACGTGTTCGTCGAGATGGAGATGACCGACGACACCTGGCACCTGGTGAAGAACACGGGCAAGGTCACCGGCTTCGTCGGCGGCACCGGCAACCGGCCGCACCCGATCCCCGACAAGGACATCGAGAAGATCCTGCAGCAGGTGCAGGAAGGCATCGAGAAGCCCCGGCCCAAGGTGCTGTTCGAAGTCGGCGAGATGGTGCGAGTCAAGGAAGGCCCCTTCACCGACTTCAACGGCAACGTCGAGGAAGTCAATTACGAGAAGAGCCGCGTGCGCGTGTCCGTGACCATCTTCGGTCGCGCCACGCCCGTGGAGCTCGAATTCGGCCAGGTCGAGAAAGTCTGACCCGGCTTTTCACGCCCGACGCGCCGCCGCGACCTGCGGAGCGCACCGGGCACTGACGTCGGCCGATCCGCACGGGAGCGGCGACGCGAGGAGCGGCAGTAGGCCTGTCACCGGGCCGACCCCGCGTCTGCACTCAACGGAGCATCAAGGCAATGGCGAAGAAAATCGTCGGTTTCATCAAGCTGCAGGTGCCGGCCGGCAAGGCCAACCCTGCGCCGCCGATCGGGCCCGCGCTCGGTCAGCGCGGCCTGAACATCATGGAGTTCTGCAAGGCGTTCAACGCGCAGACCCAGGGCCTCGAGCCCGGTTTGCCGATCCCGGTGGTCATCACCGCGTTCGCCGACAAGAGCTTCACCTTCGTGATGAAGACGCCTCCGGCGACCATCCTCATCAAGAAGGCGGCCGGCATCACCAAGGGCTCCAAGACGCCGCACACCGACAAGGTGGGCAAGATCACCCGCGCCCAGGCCGAAGAGATCGCCAAGACCAAGACGCCCGACCTCACGGCGGGTGACCTCGAAGCCGCCGTGCGCACCATCGCCGGCAGCGCCCGCAGCATGGGCATCACGGTGGAGGGCCTGTAAATGGCACGCGAGACCAAACGCACCAAGGCCATCCGCGCCAAGGTCGACACCCGCAAGCTGTATCCGATGACCGACGCGATCGCGCTGGTCAAGGAATGCGCCGTCGCCAAGTTCGACGAGTCCATCGACGTCGCCGTCCAGCTGGGCATCGACGCCAAGAAATCCGACCAGCTCGTGCGCGGCTCGGTGGTCATGCCCTCGGGCACCGGCAAGTCGGTGCGCGTGGCCGTGTTCACGCAAGGCGCCAAGGCCGACGAGGCGCGTGCCGCCGGTGCCGACATCGTCGGCATGGAAGACCTGGCCGAGCGCATCAAGGGTGGCGTGATCGACTTCGACGTCGTGGTCGCCTCGCCGGACGCGATGCGCGTGGTGGGCACGCTGGGCCAGATCCTGGGCCCGCGCGGCCTGATGCCGAACCCCAAGGTCGGCACCGTGACCCCCAACGTGGCCGAGGCCGTGCGCAACGCCAAGGCGGGCCAGGTCCAGTACCGCACCGACAAGGCCGGCATCATCCACGCCACCATCGGTCGCGCGTCGTTCCAGCCCGACGCGCTGGCCACCAACCTGCGCGCGCTCATCGAGGCGCTGCAGCGGGCAAAGCCAGCCACCAGCAAGGGCATTTACCTGCGCAAGGTGGCGGTCTCCAGCACCATGGGCATCGGCGTTCGCGTCGACACCGGCTCGGTGACCGGCCAACCCGGCGCGCAGGGCTGAGGCAAGCAGGCAGGCAGCACAAGGACAGCAGGAACTTTGGGCGTCTGGCACGGCTCTGAGGAGTGCGTGCCGGGCTGTCAAAGACCGCAGCGGGAAGTGGGCGGCGCAACGGGCGCCCAGGGCGTTCCGGCCCCTTCCTTAATCGGGCACCTCGCGCAAGGGGTGCTTGCGCTGCGCAGATGGCGGTCCCGAAGAGGGCATTCGAAGTCGCGATGGTCCGGAAGATTCGTCCGGGCGGTTGGGACCGCGGAGCACCCGAATCGGTCGCCGGTGTAGTGGGCTGATGCCCCGTTCGCGGGGCGTCGATTCTGGAGCTTAAGACCGTGGGTCTCAACCGAGAAGAAAAGGTGGCAGTGGTCGAAGAGGTCGGTGCGCAAGTCGCACAGGCCGGCGCGATCGTCGTCGCCGAGTACCGTGGTCTGGAAGTGGGTGCGATCACCAACCTGCGCAGGCAGGCGCGCCAGCAAGGCGTCTACCTGCGCGTGTTGAAGAACACCCTCGCGCGTCGCGCGATCGCCGGCACGCCGTACGAGAAGTTGACCGACTCGCTGGTCGGTCCGCTGATCTACGGCATGTCCAACGATCCCGTGACCGCCGCGAAAGTGCTCAACGATTTCGCCAAGGGCAACGACAAGCTCGTGGTGAAGGCGGGCGCGCTGCCCGGCAGCGTGCTGGATGCTGCCGGTGTCAAGGCCTTGGCTTCGCTGCCGAGCCGCGACGAGCTGCTGGCGACGCTGATGGGCACGATGCAGGCGCCGGTCGCCACTTTCGTTCGCACGCTCAACGAGGTGCCGGCGCGTTTCGCCCGCACGCTCGCCGCGGTGCGCGATGCGAAGGCCGGCGAGACGGCTGGCGAGACGGCTGGCGAAGCCGCCTGACCGCCAAGCCCGGCGCACTTGTTTTCCAGACGAACGATCCGACCATCCGATACTGAAATAGGCAATCAATCATGGCACTGAACAAAGAAGAGATTCTCGACGCGATCGCCGGCATGACCGTGCTGGAGCTGTCGGAACTCATCAAGCAGATGGAAGAGAAATTCGGCGTGTCGGCCGCCGCCGCCGCCGTGGCCGCCGCCCCCGCCGCTGGCGGTGGCGCCGCAGCGCCTGCCGCCGAAGAGAAGACCGAGTTCACCGTCATGCTGATGGCGGCCGGCGAGAAGAAGGTCGAGGTCATCAAGGTGGTGCGTGCCGCCACCGGCCTGGGCCTGAAGGAAGCCAAGGACCTGGTCGACGGCGCGCCGAAGGCCGTCAAGGAAGCCATCGCCAAGGCCGACGCCGACGCGCTGGCCAAGCAGTTGAGCGACGCGGGCGCGAAAGTCGAGATCAAGTAATACTCGCCTTTTCCGCTTCATCGATGCCCGGAGTCCGGATTCGGCCTCCGGGCATCGCCATTGGAGCGGGGCTCGAGGAACGGCAGCGCGGCTAGGCGGGCACTTCCCGCCTGATCCCGCGCCGGCCGTCCCTCGATTCCTGCCGAAACCGAACACGGAGTGTTCATGGCTTATTCGTTCACCGAGAAAAAGCGGATCCGGAAGAGCTTCGCGAAGCGACGCACCCCCCTGGAGGTGCCGTACCTGCTCGCGACCCAGCTCGAGTCGTACCGGCAGTTCCTCCAAGCAGAGCGCACGGCCGACGTGCGGGCCAACGAAGGCTTGCAGGCGGCGTTCAGCTCGATCTTCCCGATCGCCTCGCACAACGAGATGGCGCGGCTGGAGTTCGTGGGCTACGCGCTGGGCAACCCCGCCTTCGACATGGTGGAGTGCCAGCAGCGCGGCCTGACCTATTGCGCGCCGCTGCGCGCCAAGCTGCGCCTGGTCATCATGGACCGCGAGGCCGCCAAGCCCACGGTCAAGGAAGTGAAGGAGCAGGAGGTGTACATGGGCGAACTGCCGCTCATGACCAACACCGGCAGCTTCATCATCAACGGCACCGAGCGCGTCATCGTGAGCCAGCTGCACCGCTCCCCGGGCGTGTTCTTCGAGCACGACCGCGGCAAGACGCACTCGTCGGGCAAGCTGCTGTTCTCGGCGCGGATCATTCCTTACCGCGGCTCGTGGCTGGACTTCGAGTTCGACGCCAAGGACATCCTGTTCTTCCGCGTCGACCGCCGCCGCAAGATGCCGGTCACCATCCTGTTGAAGGCCATCGGCCTGACGCCGGAGAAGATCCTCGCGCACTTCTTCGTCAACGACACCTTCCAGCTGATGCAGGAAGGCGCCCAGATGGACCTGGTCGCCGAGCGCATGCGCGGCGAGACCGCCCGCTTCGACATCGTCGACAAGTCGGGCAAGGTCATCGTGCAGAAGGACAAGCGGATCACCGCCAAGCACATCCGCGACATGGATGCGGCGGGCCTCAAGCGCATCTCCGTACCCGAGGACTACGTGCTCGGCCGCACGCTCGCGCTCGACGTGGTCGATCCCGAGACGGGCGAGATCGTGGGCAACGCCAACGACGAGCTCACGCCCGAGTCGCTCAACAAGCTGCGCGCGTCCAACGTCCGCGAGATCCGCACGATCTACACGAACGACCTGGACCAGGGCCCGTACATCTCGCAGACGCTGCGCATCGACGAGACCGCCGACCAGAACGCGGCGCGCATCGCGATCTACCGCATGATGCGTCCGGGCGAGCCGCCCACCGAGGACGCGGTCGAGGCGCTGTTCAACCGCCTGTTCTACAGCGAGGACACCTACGACCTGTCCAAGGTCGGCCGCATGAAGTTCAACCGGCGCGTCAGCCGGGACGAGCTCACGGGCCCCATGACCTTGACCAACGAGGACATCCTCGCGGTCATCAAGATCCTCGTGGACCTGCGCAACGGCCGCGGCGAGATCGACGACATCGACCACCTGGGCAACCGCCGGGTGCGCTGCGTCGGCGAACTCGCCGAGAACCAGTTCCGCGCGGGCCTGGTGCGCGTGGAGCGCGCGGTCAAGGAACGTCTCGGCCAGGCCGAGACCGAGAACCTGATGCCGCACGACCTGATCAACAGCAAGCCGATCAGCGCGGCCATCCGCGAGTTCTTCGGGTCCAGCCAGCTGTCGCAGTTCATGGACCAGACCAACCCGCTGTCCGAGATCACGCACAAGCGTCGTGTCTCGGCGCTGGGCCCGGGCGGCCTGACGCGCGAGCGCGCCGGCTTCGAGGTGCGCGACGTGCACCCGACGCACTACGGCCGCGTGTGCCCGATCGAGACGCCGGAAGGCCCGAACATCGGCCTGATCAACTCGCTGGCGCTGTACGCGCGCCTGAACGAGTACGGCTTCCTCGAGACGCCGTACCGCAAGGTGATCGACAACCGCGTCACCGACGAGATCTCCTACCTGTCGGCGATCGAGGAAGGCCGCTACGTCATCGCGCAGGCCAACTCGACCACCGACGCGCAGGGCATGCTCGTCGACGAGCTGGTCAGCGTGCGCATCAACGGCGAGACGCAGCTGACCGCGCGCGACAAGGTCCAGTACATGGACGTGGCGCCGTCGCAGATCGTGTCGGTGGCGGCTTCGCTGATCCCGTTCCTCGAGCATGACGACGCCAACCGCGCGCTGATGGGCTCGAACATGCAGCGCCAGGCCGTGCCTTGCCTGCGGCCGGAAAAGCCTTTCGTCGGCACCGGCATCGAGCGTACTTGCGCGGTCGACTCGGGCACCGTGGTCACCGCGTTGCGCGGCGGCCTGGTCGATTACGTCGACGCCAACCGGGTGGTGGTGCGGGTCAACGACGACGAGACCGCCGCGGGCGAAGTCGGCGTCGACATCTACAACCTGATCAAGTACACCCGCAGCAACCAGAACACGAACATCAACCAGCGGCCGATCGTCAAGAAGGGCGACAAGATCGAGCGCGGCGACGTGGTGGCCGACGGCGCCTCCACCGACCTGGGCGAGCTGGCGCTGGGCCAGAACATGCTGGTCGCGTTCATGCCCTGGAACGGCTACAACTTCGAGGACTCGATCCTGATCTCCGAGAAGGTCGTGGCCGACGACCGTTACACCTCGATCCACATCGAGGAGTTGAGCGTGCTGGCCCGCGACACCAAGCTCGGGCCGGAAGACATCACGCGCGACATCAGCAACCTGTCCGAGTCGCAGCTGTCGCGCCTGGACGAGTCGGGCATCGTCTACATCGGCGCGGAAGTGCAGGCCGGCGACACGCTGGTCGGCAAGGTCACGCCCAAGGGCGAGACGCAGCTGACGCCGGAAGAGAAGCTCTTGCGCGCCATTTTCGGCGAGAAAGCCAGCGACGTGAAAGACACGTCGCTGCGCGTCCCGTCGGGCATGAGCGGCACCGTGATCGACGTGCAGGTGTTCACGCGCGAAGGGATCCAGCGCGACAAGCGGGCGCAGTCGATCATCGACGACGAGTTGAAGCGCTTCCGCCAGGACCTGAACGACCAGCTGCGCATCGTGCAGAACGACACGTTCTCGCGCGTGCAGCGCTTCCTGCTGGGCAAGGTCGCCAACGGTGGACCGAAGAAGTTCGTCAAGGGCGAGGCGCTGTCGGCCGAGTACCTGTCGGATCTGGACCCGTACCAGTGGTTCGAGATCCGCCTGGCCGACGAGTCCTCGGCCACGCAGCTCGAGCAGTTGAAGGAGTCGATCGAGCAGAAGCGTCACAGCTTCGACCTCGCCTTCGAGGAGAAGCGCAAGAAGCTGACCCAGGGCGACGAGTTGCCTCCGGGCGTGCTGAAGATGGTCAAGGTGTACCTGGCCGTCAAGCGCCGCCTGCAGCCCGGCGACAAGATGGCGGGCCGCCACGGCAACAAGGGCGTGGTCTCGCGCATCGTGCCGATCGAGGACATGCCCTACATGGCCGACGGCCGCCCGGTCGACATCGTGCTGAATCCGCTGGGCGTGCCTTCGCGGATGAACGTGGGCCAGATCCTGGAGACGCACCTGGGTTGGGCCGCCGAAGGCATCGGCCGGCGCATCGGCGAACTGCTCCAGCGGGAAGCCGCTGCCGAGGAGGTCCGCCGCTACGTCGAGAAGGTCTACGCCACCGGCGGCACGCGCGCCAACATCGCGTCGATGAACGACGACGAGGTGAGGGAGCTCGCGCAGAACCTGTCGCACGGCGTGCCCTTCGCGTCGCCCGTGTTCGACGGCGCCAGCGAGGACGAGATCCACGCCATGCTGGACCTGGCGTACCCGGACGACGACCCCCGCACCAAGTTGAACGGCTTCACGCCCAGCAAGACGCAGGTCAAGCTGCACGACGGCCGCACCGGCGACGCCTTCGACCGGCCGGTCACGGTGGGCTACATGCACATGCTCAAGCTGCACCACCTGGTCGACGACAAGATGCACGCGCGCTCCACCGGCCCGTACTCGCTCGTCACCCAGCAGCCGTTGGGCGGCAAGGCGCAGTTCGGCGGCCAGCGCTTCGGCGAGATGGAGGTGTGGGCGCTGGAGGCGTACGGCGCCGCCTACATGCTGCAGGAGATGCTGACGGTGAAGTCCGACGACGTGAACGGGCGCACCAAGGTCTACGAGAACATCGTCAAGGGCGATCACACGATCGACGCCGGCATGCCGGAGTCCTTCAACGTGCTCGTGAAAGAGATCCGGTCGCTGGGCATCGACATCGATCTGGAACGGAACTGAGAACGGGAGGCTGACTCATGAAAGCTCTGCTCGATCTATTCAAGCAAGTCCAGCAGGACGAGCATTTCGATGCGATCCGCATCGGCATCGCCTCGCCCGAGAAGATTCGCTCGTGGTCCTTCGGCGAGGTCAAGAAGCCGGAGACGATCAACTACCGCACCTTCAAGCCGGAGCGGGACGGCCTGTTCTGCGCCAAGATCTTCGGGCCGATCAAGGACTACGAGTGCCTGTGCGGCAAGTACAAGCGCCTGAAGCACCGCGGCGTGATCTGCGAGAAGTGCGGCGTCGAAGTGACGCTGGCCAAGGTGCGCCGCGAGCGCATGGGCCACATCGAGCTCGCCAGCCCCGTCGCGCACATCTGGTTCCTGAAGTCGCTTCCGTCGCGTCTGGGCATGGTGCTCGACATGACGCTGCGCGACATCGAGCGCGTGCTGTACTTCGAAGCCTTCGTCGTGGTCGAGCCGGGCATGACCCCGCTCAAGCGCGGCGAGCTGATGACCGAGGACACCTACCTCGCCAAGACCGAGGAATTCGGTGACGAGTTCCGCGCGCTGATGGGCGCGGAAGCCGTGCGGGAACTCCTGCGCGGCATCGACATCGACCGCGACATCGAGACGCTGCGCAAGGACCTGTCCGAGACCGGTTCCGAAGCCAAGATCAAGAAGATCGCCAAGCGCCTGAAGGTCCTGGAGGGCTTCCAGCGCTCGGGCATCAAGCCCGACTGGATGATCCTGGAAGTGCTGCCGGTGCTGCCGCCGGAGCTGCGCCCGCTGGTGCCGCTGGACGGCGGCCGCTTCGCGACCTCCGACCTGAACGACCTGTACCGCCGCGTCATCAACCGCAACAACCGCCTGAAGCGCCTGCTGGAACTGAAGGCGCCGGACATCATCGTCCGCAACGAGAAGCGGATGCTGCAGGAGGCGGTGGACTCGCTGCTGGACAACGGCCGTCGCGGCAAGGCGATGACGGGCGCCAACAAGCGTCCGCTGAAATCGCTGGCCGACATGATCAAGGGCAAGGGCGGGCGCTTCCGGCAGAACCTGCTGGGCAAGCGCGTCGACTACTCCGGCCGCTCGGTGATCGTGGTGGGCCCGCAGTTGAAGCTGCATCAGTGCGGCCTGCCCAAGCTGATGGCGCTCGAGCTCTTCAAGCCCTTCATCTTCAACAAGTTGGAGACGATGGGGGTCGCGACCACCATCAAGCAGGCCAAGAAGTACGTCGAGAGCCAGGAGCCCATCGTCTGGGACATCCTGGAGGAGGTGATCCGCGAGCACCCGGTGCTGCTGAACCGGGCGCCGACGCTGCACCGCCTGGGCATCCAGGCGTTCGAGCCGGTGCTGATCGAGGGCAAGGCGATCCAGCTGCACCCGCTGGTCTGCGCGGCCTTCAACGCCGACTTCGACGGCGACCAGATGGCCGTGCACGTCCCGCTGTCGCTGGAAGCGCAGCTGGAGGCGCGCGCGCTGATGCTGGCCTCGAACAACGTGCTCTTCCCGTCCAACGGCGAGCCGTCGATCGTGCCGTCGCAGGACATCGTGCTGGGCCTGTACTACGCCACGCGCGAGCGCGTCAACGGCCGCGGCGAAGGCATGAACTTCATCGACGTGGGCGAGGTGCTGCGCGCCTACGAGACCGGGCAGGTCGAGCTCAACGCCAAGATCTCCGTGCGGATCCAGGAAGTCGACGTCGATCGCGAGACCGACACGCGCACCCGCAAGGTCACGCGCTACGACACCACGGTCGGCCGCGCGATCCTGTCCGAAATCTTGCCCCCGGGGCTGGGCTTCGAGCACATGAACAAGGCGCTGAAGAAGAAGGAGATCTCGCGCCTGATCAACGCGTCGTTCCGCCGTTGCGGCCTGCGCGACACCGTGATCTTCGCCGACAAGCTGATGCAGTCCGGCTTCCGGCTGGCCACGCGCGCCGGCTTGTCCATCGCCATCGACGACATGCTGATCCCGGCGCAGAAGCAGGCGCTGATCACGGCCGCCGAGGCCGAGGTCAAGGAGATCGAGCAGCAGTACACCTCGGGCCTGGTGACGCAGGGCGAGCGCTACAACAAGGTGGTCGACATCTGGGGCCGCGCCGGCGACCAGGTCGGCAAGTCCATGATGGAGTCGCTGGCCACGGAACCCGTGGTGGACCGCCACGGCCAGAACGTGCGCCAGGAGTCGTTCAACTCCATCTACATGATGGCCGACTCGGGCGCCCGCGGCTCGGCCGCGCAGATCCGCCAGCTGGCGGGCATGCGCGGGCTGATGGCCAAGCCGGACGGCTCGATCATCGAGACGCCGATCACGGCCAACTTCCGTGAAGGCCTGAACGTGCTGCAGTACTTCATCTCGACCCACGGCGCGCGGAAGGGCCTGGCCGACACGGCGCTCAAGACCGCCAACTCGGGCTACCTGACGCGCCGCCTGGTCGACGTGACCCAGGACCTGGTCGTCATCGAGGAAGACTGCGGCACCACCAACGGCGTCACCATGAAGGCGCTGGTCGAGGGTGGCGAGGTGATCGAGGCGCTGCGCGACCGGATCCTCGGCCGCGTGACGGTGGCCGAGACGGTCAACCCCGAGACCCAGGAGACGCTGTTCGAGTCGGGCACGCTGCTGGACGAGGACTCGGTCGACCAGATCGACGCGCTGGGCATCGACGAGGTGCGCGTGCGCACCCCGCTGACCTGCGACACGCGCTACGGCCTGTGTGGCAAGTGCTACGGCCGTGACCTGGGCCGCGGCTCGCTGGTGAACCGGGGCGAGGCGGTGGGCGTGATCGCCGCCCAGTCGATCGGCGAGCCCGGCACGCAGCTGACGATGCGGACCTTCCACATCGGCGGCGCCGCGTCGCGCGCCGCGGTGCAGTCGACCGTCGAGGCCAAGAGCAACGGCACGCTGCGCTTCACGCCGACCATGCGCCACGTCACCAACGCCAAGGGCGAGCTGATCGTGATCAGCCGCTCGGGCGAGGTGATCATCACCGACGACAACGGCCGCGAGCGCGAGCGCCACAAGGTGCCGTACGGCGCCGCCATGACGCTGGCCGACGGCAAGCCGGTCAAGGCCGGCGCGCAGATCGCCACCTGGGATCCGCTGACCCGCCCGATCATCACCGAGCACACCGGCACGGTGAAGTTCGAGAACGTGGAAGAGGGCGTGACCGTCGCCAAGCAGATCGACGAGGTCACGGGCCTGTCCACGCTGGTGGTCATCGACGCCAAGCGCCGCAGCGCGACCAGCAAGGGCCTGCGCCCGCAGGTGAAGCTGCTCGGCGAGGACGGCCAGGAGGTCAAGCTGCCCGGCACCGATCACGTCGTGACGATCAGCTTCCCGATCGGCGCGCTGATCACCGTGCGCGACGGCCAGCAAGTGGGCATCGGCGAGGTGCTCGCCCGCATCCCGACCGAGTCGCAGAAGACCCGCGACATCACCGGGGGCCTGCCGCGCGTGGCCGAGCTCTTCGAGGCCCGTTCGCCGAAGGACGCCGGCATGCTGGCCGAAGTCACCGGCACGGTCTCCTTCGGCAAGGACACCAAGGGCAAGCAGCGCCTGGTCATCACCGACCTGGACGGCAACCAGCACGAGTTCCTGATCCCCAAGGACAAGCACGTGCTGGTGCACGACGGCCAGGTGGTGAACAAGGGCGAGATGATCGTCGACGGCCCGGCCGATCCGCACGACATCCTGCGCCTCTTGGGCATCGAGGCGCTGGCGCGCTACATCGTCGACGAGGTGCAGGACGTCTACCGCCTGCAGGGCGTGAAGATCAACGACAAGCACATCGAGGTGATCGTCCGCCAGATGCTGCGACGCGTGCAGATCGTCGACCCGGGCGAGACGTCCTTCATCCTGGGCGAGCAGGTGGAGCGCTCGGAGCTGCTGGACGAGAACGACCGCATGATCGCGGGCGACAAGCGTCCGGCGCAGCACGAGAACCTGCTGCTCGGCATCACGAAGGCGTCGCTGTCGACCGACTCGTTCATCTCCGCGGCCTCCTTCCAGGAGACCACTCGCGTGTTGACCGAGGCGGCCATCATGGGCAAGCGCGACGATCTGCGCGGGCTGAAGGAGAACGTCATCGTCGGCCGCCTGATCCCGGCCGGCACGGGCTTGGCGTTCCACCGCGCCCGCAAGGAGAAGGAAGCCATGGAAGCGCTGGAGCAGCAGCAGGCCGCGGCTGCCGAAGCCGAGGCGCTCTTCGCCACGCCGGAAGAGATGGCCGCGCAGCAGGCCGCCGCGGCGGAGCAGGCCAGCGACGTCTGAGCGTCCCGGCAAGGCGCGGGCGCCAGCGAGCGCCTGGCGCCGCCCATCTCCTCGGGCGAGCCGTCATCGCGGCCCGCCAGAAACACGAAAGCCGTCGGGGCGAACCGGCGGCTTTTTCTTTGTCCGAGCGTCGGCAGCGAAGTGTGCGTTAGTTCATGTCGCCGGTCCTTACTCGACGACGGCTCGCCACCCGCGGCTCGATCGAACACGGCTTATGCAACAACGACTTGCGTTGCTTGGCACGCCGGCTGCATAGGGGGCGCCGCAACCTATGGAGCCACAACGATGAAACACCGCCTGTCCATCGCAGTCGCACTCGCAGCCGCCCTCGGCGCCGGCTCGGCGTCGGCCGCTTACGTCATCGCGCCGAACGCGTCTTGGGAGAACCAAGCCGCTTACACCGACCTCGCCACCGGCCTGCAGTTCCAGGCGTTCAACACCGCCACCAGCCCGGAAACGGCTGGCCGCTTCAACTTCTACCAGACCTCGGGTTTTTCCGGCGTCGGCATCTTCGGTGGCAGGACCGACACCGAAGTCGACACCACCGAGCGGATCGCCGCCGCCTTCGACCCTGCCCGCAGCCCCGTCCAAGTCACCGGCCTCGGCATCGGCCTGCTCTTCGACGGCCCGGAGCACAACGACGAAGGCGAGCGCATCAACGTGTCGGCCAACCTGGCCAGCGGCGGCACGCTGAACTACACGCTCCAGGTCGGTTCCGCCAACACGCTTACGCTCGTCGGCGGCGCGACGCCCACCGGTTTCTCGTTCAGCAACCTCCAGGCGGCAGAGAGCGGGTCCGGCGGCCACTGGCGGCTGAACAACCCCTTCGGCGACTCGCTGGTGAGCTCCTTCTCCCTGACCGCTGCCACCGCGTTCGGTTGCCTGGACGGCGCGTGCACCAACAACAGCGACTTCCTGTTGACCCAAGTGGCCCTGGTGCCGGAGCCCAGCGAGTACGCCATGATGGGGGCCGGTTTGCTGGCCGTGGGCGCGATCGTGCGTCGACGTCGCCGCCAGCAGGCCTGAGCCTTCCCAGCCGCCGGGCTCCGATCGCGGCCCGGCATCGGCCGCGATCGATTCAGGTCCAGTACGACACGCGTGCCTTCGGAAACCTGGCGGCCAGCGCCGCCATGAACCAGCGCCGGAGCTCGCCCATCGTCTCGCTGCCGTAGACATACTTCGGCGCGCCGAACTTGCCGCGCTTGGTCGACCGCGCCGCCTCGTCCATCTCGAGCGCACTGGCGGGGTACCAAGTCCGCAGCGTCTCCTTCGAGCCGGGCGTGAAGCGGTGCGTGATCAACTCGAGCGTGAGGTCGCATGCCGCCGGCAGCACCGCACGCGCCTCGTCGAGAAGCCGCCCGTACTCCACCTGCCATCCCGCCACCGGCATGATCGGCGCGACGACCAGCCCGATCGGGTAGCCGGCCTGCGCCATGCTTCTAGCCGCGCCCAACCGGGCCGCGACGCTCGCCGTCCCGCCCTCGAATCGCCGGGCGATCGGCTCGGCGTTGACACTGAAGCGGGCGCGCGTGCGGCCCCGGTGATCCAGCCCCAACAGCGGCTCGACGCTGTCGAACTTGCTGACCCAGCACAGTTGCGCCCCCTCCATCGCTGGTTCGCCGAAATGGCGGATCGTCTCGGCAAGCGAGCCGGTCAGGTGCTCCAACGCCAGGGGGTCGGTGTAGCAGCTGGCCTCGAAGGTCGTCAGGGCCCCTGGCCGCACATATCGCGGCAGGTTCGCGAGGATCTGCGGCAAGTTGGCGTGCACCCGGATGGTCGGCGGCCCGGCCAGCGAGCCCGCCAAGTAGCAGTACTGGCAGTGCGCCGGGCAGCCTTGCGCCAAGTGGAACTGCCAGTCCGCCGAGGGCGGAATCGGTTGCAGCGCCACTTGGCCAGCCGGGGCCGTGACGACCGAGAGCGTGCGCTTGGCGATGCGATAGGTCTCGCGCTCGCCCTTGCCGCGCAGCCCGACGATCCGGTTGCCGCGCAGCACTTCGCTCGGCAGGCCCAGTGCCGCGACACGCGCACGGATCTGCTGCCCGAACGGCAGCGCGATCGCGTCCGGCGTGAAGACGACGCGGTCCGGGACCCATCGACCCTGCCGCTCAGTGATCGGGGCCGGTGGTGGTGCCGCTGCCGGCGCATCGGGACCGAGGAGATCGAACTGGCTGGCGGCTTCCATTGCTTCTCATGTGGGGCCGTTGGCGGAGAATGCACGTGGTCGCCCCGCGATCCTTTTCGATACAGCCCGTTCACGTCGCCTTCACCGCCATGCCCGCCCCGCCTGCCATGCCCATCTCTTCGACCTCCACGACCGCTCACGGCAAGCCTGCACGAAGGACGCTGGGCACCCGCCTGACGAGCGCTCTGGGCCTGCGTTGCCCGATCGTTTCCGCACCGATGGCATTCGCCGCAGGCGGCGCCCTCGCGGCCGCGGTCAGCGAAGCGGGGGGACTGGGGCTGATCGGCGGGGGCTACGGAGACTCGGCGTGGCTGGACCAGCAGTTCGCCGCGGCAAGCGGCCAGCGGGTCGGGGTGGGCTTCATCGGCTGGTCGTTGGGCAAGTCGCCGGCCCTTCTGACGCAGGCGCTGCGGCACCGACCGGCAGCAGTGATGCTGTCCTTCGGCGACCCGCGGCCCTTCGTTGACGAGATCCGCGGCGCGGGTGCGGCCCTGATCTGCCAATGCCAGGACATGGCGCATGTCATGGACGCCATCGACGCCGGTGCCGACGTGATCGTGGCGCAGGGCGCGGAGGCGGGCGGTCATGGCGCCTCGCGTGGCACCTTCAGCTTCGTGCCGGAGGTCGCCAGCCACCTCGCCCGGCAGGCCCCGGAAATGCTGTTGCTGGCCGCCGGCGGCGTCGGAGACGGTCGCGGCCTGGCTGCCGCGTTGATGCTCGGTGCGGACGGAGTACTGGTCGGCACCCGGCTCTGGGCGTCGGTCGAGGCGCTGGTCAGGGAAGGGCACCACCACGCGATCCTGGAAACCGATGGCGACGGCACCCTGCGCACCCGCATCGCAGACATCGCTCGCCAACTGCCCTGGCCGCCCGGCTTCACCGCGCGCATCCGCCGCAACGCCTTCACCGACCGTTGGCACGGCCGTGAGGAAGCCTTGGAAGCGGCCTTGGGCATCGAGGGTCCGCGCTACCGCCAGGCCTTCGAGGCCGGCGATCCCGACCACACCGCCGTCTGGTTCGGCGAGGCGGCCGGCTTGGTCGATGCGATCGAGCCCGCGGCCGCCCTCATCGACCGCATGGTCGCCGAGGCCGCGCGCCAACTCGAAAGCCGGGGCGGTGCCGTGCTGGCCTGAGCGGCGCGGCGACGCTTTCCGGCAAGACCGGGCCGCGTCGCCGAGCGCGGCTCCGCCTAGTCCTCACACCCGGGTCGCCAGCAACTCGCGCAAGTGCTTGTCGATCTGCGGCCCGACGTCCGGGTCCGCACCGAAGAGCGCCAGATGTCCGTCGATGCTTCGGATCACGCGCAGTTCGCTGTCGCGCACCAGCTTCTGCTCGGCTTCGCAGTCGGCCGGCGGGAAGAACATGTCGTGGCTGATGGGCATCACGCAGGTCTTGGCCTTGATCCGGCCGAGCGCTGCGGCCAGGTCGCCGTCGGTCAGTCGGCTGACGTCGCCGCGCTGCCACTTCCAGGCCATGCACAGCAGGTCGTTCGGGTCCATCGGGCCGAAGTAGCCGAACATGAAGTTCGTGACGAAGTCGTCCAGCGACGAGAAGCCCAGCGCCGCCATCCTGCCCTGCTGGAAGAATTCGGTGCTCCAGCCCATGACCGCCCACATCTTGGCGTGCCGCATCAGGCCGCGGTGCACCTCGGCCGCGTCGCGGTAGTGGCCGTCCTGGAAGGCGGGGTCGGAGGTGATCGCGTCGACCAGCGTCTCGGTGAAGAGGAAGTCGTGCGGCGTGTTGCGCGCCGTGCCGGCGATGGGTGCGGCCCGCTTGACCATGTCCGGGTAGCGCACCGCCCATTCGTAGGTCTGCTGCGCGCCCATCGATCCGCCCACCACCAGCGCCAGGCTGGAGATGCCTAGCTTCTCGGTCAGCAGGCGGTGCTGCGCGCGCACGTCGTCGCCGATGCGCACCTTCGGGAAGTTGGCGCCGCCCGACGGGAAGGGCGTGTTGTGCGGCGACGTGGACAGACCGTTGCCGATCTGGTTGACCACGACGATGAAGTACTGGTCGGGATCCAGCGCGCGGCCCGGCCCGATGTAGACCTGTTCCATGATCTTGCTGGTGCCGGAATACCAGGTCGGGATCAGGATCGCGTTGTCCTTGGCCGCGTTCAACGTGCCGAAGGTGGCCACCGCGAGCTGGCAGTTGCGGATCGTCCCGCCTTCCTCCAGGTCCAGGTTGCCGATGTCGTGCGGCGCGTAGGGGCCGTGCAACTCTTGCGTGTAGTACGCGTTGGCGCTCATGTCGTCTCCTCGTGTCGGTCGATCGTGTCGGTTGCCAGGGGCCTGCCTCGGCCGCTCAAGGCGACAGCGCGAAGCCCTCGTAGCCGTTGGCGGCCACTGCTTCGCACTTGCGCCGGTAGCCGCCGACGCCCTCCGGCCCCAGGTACGGCAGGAAGCGGCGCGGCTTGCCGGGGATGTTGGCGCCCATGTACCAGGAGTTCGCGCCCGGCATCAGCGTGGCGCCCACCACTTCGGCCACGTGCGCCACCCACTGCTCCTGCGCCTGCGGCGTCGCCTCGATGGTCGACAGGTGCTGCGCCTGCATGTGCGCGATGCAATCCGTCACCCAGTCGACGTGCTGCTCGATCGACACCGGCATGTTCGACAGCACCGACGGGCTCTGCGGGCCCGTGATCATGAACAGGTTCGGAAAGCCGGCCGCCATGATCCCCAGGTACGTCTGGGGGCCGTCGCCCCAGTCCTGGTCCAGCGTCCTGCCGTCGCGGCCACGGATGCCCATCTTCGTGAGCGGGCCGGTCATCGCGTCGAAGCCGGTCGCCACCACGATGATGTCGAAGGCGTGCTCCTTGCCGGCGGCGCGGATGCCCTTGGCCGTGATCTCCTCGATCGGCCCGTCGGTGGCGGCATCCACCAGCAGCACGTTGTCCTTGTTGAAGGTCTCGTAGTAGTTGCTATCCAGCGGTTGGCGCTTGGTGCCGTACGCGTAGCCCTTGGGAATCAGCTTCTCGGCGACCGCCGGGTCCTTGACCGTCTTCCGGATCTTGCGGCGGATGAAGTCGGCGCAGAGCTCGTTCGCCTCCGGCGTGAAGAACATGTCCTGGTAGTTGGCCAGCCAGAAGGCGAAGCCGCCCGCGTCCCACATCCGTTCGAACTCGCGCTCGCGCTCCTCCGGGCTGGCTTCCAGCGCCGACTTCGGGATGAAGTAGTGCTCCTGGCCGAAGAAGGACTCGCGGATGCGCGTCACGATGTTGTCGTAGTCGGCCTTGCGGGCGCGCGCCACCTCGGGATCCACCTTGCCGTTGCGGGCCGGCACGCAGTAGTTGGCCGTGCGCTGGAACACCGTCAGCTGCTTGGCCTGCTGGGCGATCTCGGGGATGGCCTGCACCGCGGTGGCGCCGGTGCCGATGACGGCGACACGCTTGGCCGTGAAGTCCACGCCCGCGTGCGGCCAGCGGCCGGTGTGGTACCACTTGCCCTGGAAGCTCTCCAGCCCCTTGAACGGCGGGACGTTCGGCGTCGAAAGACAGCCCACCGCCGCGACAACGTACTTCGCGTCCACCACGTCGTTCTGGTCGGTGCGCACCGTCCAGCGCTGCGCACGCTCGTCCCAGGCCGTCTCCACGACGCGCTTGCCGAACTCGATGCTGCGCTTCAGGTCGTGGCGGTCGGCCACGTGCTCCAGGTAGCGCAGGATCTCGGGCTGCTCCGGGTAGCGCTCCGACCACGTCCACTGCTGCAGCAGTTCCTTGTCGAAGGTGTAGCAGTAGATGTAGCTGTCGGAGTCGCAGCGCGCGCCCGGGTACCGGTTCCAGTACCAGGTGCCGCCGACCCCGTCGCCGGCCTCGATGCAGCGCACGGACAGCCCGAGCTGGTCGCGCAGCCGGTGCAGCATGTACATCCCGGAGAAGCCGGCGCCGACGATGACTGCGTCGCACCGCTCGGCCGGTGGAACCTCCGCTCCGACGGCCGGATCGGGCGCAAGGCCTTGTGGCAGCTCGCTCATGACGTGTGTCTCCTCGCTATGCGTGTATAGGAGCGACGCACATGCACCGTGCCATTACGAACTGCGCAGGCGGCGTGGCCATGCGAGACAAGCCAAACCACCGAACGCGGTCCCGGCCCGGGCGCCGCTTGGCGCCGCCCGAACAAGGATAACGGGCGCTTCGCCGGACGCAAGATGCCCCGCTCGTCGGCAGGGGCGCCTCCAGAGGGCGGCAGCGGCGCCTCCTGGGGTCGTCGGCGCCACTTCCCGCTCGCTCGCAGCGGCACCCCCCGAGCGCGGCGGCGTCGCTGCTGGCCGGCCCGGCCGAAAAGGCGCTGACGGAGGCGCTGACGGTTCAGGCCCTGCGAAGAATGGTTCAGGCCCCGGGGAGCGCGGAGGCCGGCGCGGCACGCGCAGCGATCGCATCGAGCAGATCCGGCACGAGGCGCTCGGCGAAGCCCGCGACGAAGCTCCACAGCAGCAGCTTCGGCACGTCGTCGCCGGGCACCAGGGTGTTCAGGTACCAGCCCATCAGCGTGGTGCCGGTGCTGCCGTGGACGGTCAGGATCCGGGGGAACAGCACGCCGGACAGCCACGAAGTGGCGAAAAGGAGGTTGATGATCACGGCGAAGAGGGCGCCGCTCACCAGGGCCAGCACCGCCGGCGTGATGACGTGGCCCAATCCCAGGAGCGCCATGAAGGACGGCGTGTCATCGGCCCCCTGCGCCGTGCTCGTCGCGGTGCCGACGGCTTGCACGCGCCGCTGGAAGCTGACGAAGCCGCCGACGGCGCCGGCCACCAGGATCCCCAGGATCATCGGGACGCGATCGCCTGCCGCAGCGTGGGCGGCACGCTCTCCGGACACGACGGCGGCGTCCGGCCCGACGGATCGCCCCGCCGTTCCGACTGCCGATGCGCCCGCACGCGTCGCCCCCGGGTCGGCGTCGCCGTGCCGATCCACGGGCCCGCGCTCCTGCGAGGCCCCAGGCGAAGGCGACATCAGGGCCATCCTGGCCGGTCGGAAGGCGTCGTCCCGCACTGCGGTCCCGTAGTAGGTCCAGAGCGACAGCGCGAGCATCAGCAGCATGAGCGCCCCGATCAGGACGGCCGCCCCCAGCGTCAGCAAGCTGCGGCGCTCGTCGTGCTCGTGCAGATCGCCGAAGATGTCGTACAGCCGCGCGGCTGCCGCTTCGGCTTCCGCCCGCACTTCGTCGTCGGTCGGCGTCGGCATGACCGTGTCGGCGTGGAGCGCGGCCGGCCTCAGACGGTCGAGCATCACGCCGTGGGAGGCCGCTTCGTAGGCCGCCCGCCCCAGGAACCCCTGCAGCCTGACGTGCAGGTCGAGCGCCCGCCTGCGCAGGCGGGCACCGGTGAGCAGGTGGAGGATGGCGAACTCCGCGGCGAGCAGGTCGCTCCACACCACGTGCGTGCCATGCAGGCGCCGGGCGATCGTGTCGATGTCCAGCGATGGCGTGGGGCACGGGCCGGCGCGTTCGCGCGCGGTCGCCAGATCCTGAGCCAGGCGGTCGCGGCGGATGCGGCCGATCCGCGGCAACGCGTAGGGGCGGCTGCCCACCAGGCCCTGCCACAGCGCAGCCGCGCGATTCGCGGGCTTGGGCCGGTCGTCCAGTGCTCGAATGGCGGACATGGCACCTCCATGCGGGTGGTCCAGAGCCACGGGTACCGGTATAACGCCGAACGCTCGCGGCGCACATCCCGTGCGGAGGGACGACGCGGCCGCCATCGTCCGGGCGCCGCTTGGTCCGGGCGCCGCTTGGCTTGACCGCCGGGCCGGATTTGAGCCATAATCCCGGGTCTATTCGGGGCGGCCCCGTCCCAGTGCTCTTTGGTTGGTCAGTTTTCGGCCGTACCCTGCGCTGGCATTCCCACCTCGAACACATCACCCGGCTTGGCGATCCTGCCTGCCGCCCGCTGCGCCGCCTTGTTGTCTGCGGCGCCACGGGTGGCGCGCGTCGTCGCCTCGTCCGGAAGACCGCTTCTCGCGGAAACCGCAGGACCTTCGATCCACACGAGCCGATGCCGACGATTAACCAGCTGGTGCGCCAGGGCCGCGAAACGGCCACCACCAACAGCAAGAGCCCGGCGCTGCAGAACTCGCCGCAGCGCCGCGGCGTGTGCACCCGCGTGTACACGACCACTCCGAAGAAGCCGAACTCGGCGCTGCGAAAGGTCGCCAAGGTGCGCCTGACCAACGGCTTCGAGGTCATCAGCTACATCGGGGGCGAAGGCCACAACCTGCAAGAGCACTCGGTCGTGCTGATCCGCGGCGGCCGCGTCAAGGACCTGCCCGGCGTGCGCTACCACATCGTCCGCGGCTCGCTGGACCTGCAGGGTGTCAAGGACCGCAAGCAGTCGCGCTCCAAGTACGGCGCCAAGCGGCCCAAGAACGTCAAGGCCGCGAAGAAGTAAGGTTCTCATCACCCGGCTGGTGTCGCGCGCCCAGGCTGCGCGCCGCCGGCCTCCCGGACGGCGCCTGGCGTGTGGCTTCGCGCAGCGCCGTCAGTAAGCGGTCCCCGGCGGGTCGCGTCGCGATGCGGCGCTCTCCGGTCCGGGGCCAGGGCGTGACGGGCGGCATCGTGCCGCCGGCGCCAGCTGAAGACATTGGAGTCTTGAAATGCCCCGTCGTCGCGAAGTTCCCAAGCGCGAGATCCTGCCGGACCCGAAGTACGGCAACGTGGACCTGGCCAAGTTCATCAACGTGATGATGCTGGCCGGCAAGAAAGCCGTGGCCGAGCAGATCGTGTACCGCGCCTTGGACGGCATCAAGACCCGTTCGGGCAAGGATCCGGTCGAGGTCTTCACCAACGCGCTGGCCAACGCCCGCCCGATGGTCGAGGTCAAGAGCCGTCGCGTCGGTGGCGCCAACTACCAGGTGCCGGTGGAAGTGCGCCCGGTGCGCCGCATGGCGCTGGCCATGCGCTGGCTGCGCGAAGCCGCCAAGAAGCGCGGCGAGAAGTCGATGGACCTGCGCCTGGCCAGCGAGTTGCTGGAAGCCGCCGAGAATCGGGGCGGCGCGGTCAAGCGCAAGGACGAAGTGCACCGGATGGCCGAGGCCAACAAGGCCTTCGCGCACTTCCGGTTCTGATCCGGCGCGGCCCCTCGGCCGCACCGAAGCGCACGAGGGGTCGACCCCCTTCGCGTGCTAGGCAGTTGGGTGGGGCTTGCCGTTGATCCGGCGCCCGCCCGCCCCCATGTTGGTTCCTTTTCGGGTTGACGACCATGGCACGCAAGACCCCGATCGAGCGCTACCGCAACATCGGCATCTCGGCGCACATCGACGCCGGCAAGACGACGACGACCGAGCGCATCCTGTTCTACACCGGCGTCAACCACAAGATCGGCGAGGTGCACGACGGCGCCGCGACGATGGACTGGATGGAGCAGGAACAGGAGCGCGGCATCACGATCACGTCGGCCGCCACCACCTGCTTCTGGAAGGGCATGGACATGTCCTATCCGGAGCATCGCATCAACATCATCGACACCCCCGGGCACGTCGACTTCACCATCGAGGTCGAGCGTTCGATGCGCGTGCTCGACGGCGCGTGCATGGTGTATTGCGCCGTGGGCGGCGTGCAGCCGCAGTCCGAGACCGTCTGGCGCCAGGCCAACAAGTACGGCGTGCCGCGCTTGGCCTTCGTCAACAAGATGGACCGCACCGGCGCCAACTTCTTCAAGGTCTACGACCAGATGAAGTTGCGCCTGAAGGCCAACCCGGTGCCCATCCAGGTGCCGATCGGCGCCGAGGAAGGCTTCAAGGGCGTCATCGACCTGGTCCGCATGAAGGCCATCCTGTGGGACGAGGCCTCGCAGGGCATGAAGTTCGAGCTCGTCGAGATCCCGGCCGAGTTGCTCGAGACCGCCCAGGAATGGCGCGAGAAAATGCTCGAGTCGGCCGCCGAGGCCAACGAGGAGCTGATGAACAAGTACCTCGACGAGGGTGACCTCTCGGTCGAGGACCTGAAGGTCGCCATCCGCCAGCGCACCATCGCCGGCGAGATCGTGCCGATGCTGTGCGGCACCGCCTTCAAGAACAAGGGCGTGCAGGCCATGCTCGACGCCGTGCTCGACTACCTGCCCAGCCCGGTGGACATCCCGCCGGTCAAGGGCATGGACGACCACGAGGTCGAGGTGCTGCGCAGCGCCGACGACAAAGAGAAGTTCGCCGCGCTGGCGTTCAAGCTGATGACCGACCCGTACGTCGGCCAGCTGACCTTCATCCGCGTCTATTCGGGCGTGCTGAACTCGGGCGACACCGTCTTCAACCCGATCAAGGGCAAGAAGGACCGCGTCGGGCGCCTGCTGCAGATGCACGCCAACGAGCGCCAGGAGATCTCCGAGGTGCGCGCGGGCGACATCGCGGCGTGCGTGGGCCTGAAGGAAGTGATCACGGGCGAGACGCTGTGCGATCCGGACCACCCCGTGATCCTGGAGCGCATGGTCTTCCCCGAGCCGGTCATCCAGCAGGCCGTCGAGCCCAAGACCAAGGCCGACCAGGAGAAGATGGGCGTGGCGCTGCAGCGCCTGGCCAAGGAAGACCCGTCGTTCCGCGTGCGGACCGACGAGGAATCCGGCCAGACCATCATCGCCGGCATGGGCGAGCTGCACCTGGAGATCATCGTCGACCGGATGAAGCGCGAATTCGGCGTCGAGGCTTCCGTGGGCAAGCCGCAGGTGGCCTACCGCGAGACCATCCGCAAGACGGTCGACTCGGTCGAAGGCAAGTTCGTCAAGCAGTCGGGCGGGCGCGGCCAGTACGGTCACGTCGTGCTCAAGGTCGAGCCGCTGCCCCCGGGCGGCGCGGGCTTCGAGTTCGTCGACGCGATCAAGGGCGGCGTCGTGCCGCGCGAGTACATCCCGGCCGTGCAGAAGGGCATCGAGGACACGCTGCCCGCGGGCGTGCTCGCCGGCTACCCGATCGTGGACGTCAAGGTCACGCTGCATTTCGGCTCGTACCACGACGTCGACTCCAACGAGAACGCCTTTAAGCAGGCGGCCTCGATGGGCTTCAAGGAAGGCCTGCGCCAGGCCAGCCCCGTGCTGCTCGAGCCGATGATGTCCGTCGAGGTCGAGACGCCCGAGGACTACGCCGGCACGGTGATGGGCGACCTGTCGTCCCGCCGCGGCATGGTGCAGGGCATGGACGACATGGTGGGCGGTGGCAAGGTGATCCGCGCCGAGGTGCCGCTGTCGGAGATGTTCGGCTACTCGACGACGCTGCGCTCGCTGACGCAAGGCCGCGCGACCTACACGATGGAGTTCAAGCAGTACGCCGAGGCGCCCAAGAACGTCGCCGAAGCCGTGATCTCCGCTCGCAGCAAATAATTCGCATCGACATCGGACAGGAAGACTGAAATGGCAAAAGGCAAATTCGAGCGCACCAAGCCGCACGTGAACGTGGGGACGATTGGGCACGTGGACCATGGCAAGACGACGCTGACGGCGGCGATCACGACGGTGTTGTCCAAGCAGTTCGGTGGCGAAGCGAAGGCGTACGACCAGATCGACGCGGCGCCCGAAGAGAAGGCGCGCGGCATCACGATCAACACCGCGCACGTGGAGTACGAGACGGCGGCGCGTCACTACGCGCACGTGGACTGCCCCGGGCACGCTGACTACGTGAAGAACATGATCACGGGTGCGGCGCAGATGGACGGCGCGATCCTGG
>ERZ1066120.822-NODE-822-length-24273-cov-14.023660_pt1 | contig 24273 bp, 24 predicted proteins | sample MGYA00382767_ERZ1066120 | MGnify/ENA primary metagenome ERZ1066120 (study PRJEB33369, sample SAMEA5778350) | biofilm metagenome | biome: Industrial cooling water; feature: Water cooling tower basin; material: Biofilm | place: United Arab Emirates | collected...
GACATCGACCCGCGCGACGAACGCTGATCGGTGCCGAGGCCGCGCTGGGGCCGCGTCGGGGAACCGGCGCGGCCCTTGCGCGACCGAGGATCGACCTGGAGCGCAAGCCTCGCTCGCAAGGCGGGCCGAAGCCGAGCAACGCATGGCGAAGACCCATTCCCTGCTCGCGCACGGCGCGTGTCGCGATCTTCTGCGGCTGCTGCGGGACGAGGCCGTCGCGGGCATCGTCGGCCGGCCGCACCGGCTCTGCCGGAACGGGCGCGCCGGCTGGTGCGACCCGCACCCCGTCGGCACGACCATGCGCAACCGCTGCATCGGCCAGGACACGCCCGAGCTTGCGGCCGCCCTCGCGCGGCACGGGGCGCTCGCGTCGCAGGCGTCCGACCGCGCAGGCGCGGAGGTGCCTCGTCCGCGCGCGTCGCGCCGAGGGGTTCCTGCCCGTCGACCGGACCGTGGGATCGCTGCAGTCCGCGACGGAACGCGCCGGCGTCTTCCGGCTGGGCGGCGCCGTCGTCGCACGCACGCCGTCCGCCGCCACGAGGGCGAGCCGGGCGTCCGCACCGACGGCGGCGCATCGAGCCGGACCGGCGGCGTCGACATCGCGCCGTTCGAGCGGCTGTCCCTCGCGCTCGCCGCCCGCGTGGAGCGGACCTCGGCCGGACGTCCCTGGCGCTCGAGTTCGCGCCCGGCCCCGGCCTCGACGCGGGCGCGGTCTCGCGCCGGCGGCAGACCCGGTCGGACGTGCCGGTGGAGGTCCTGACCCCCAGCCTCCGCGAGGAGGACGACATCCGTCCCCGGCCCGCGCCGGGGGTCTCGGCACGGTCGCTGCACGTCCTCGACCACCGGATCGCCGACCCCGTCCCGGCGGCGGCGCCCTACCGGTCGGGCGTGCCGGTGCGGATCCCGCGCGCCCCGAGCGCCTCGCGATCCACCCGCTGATCAGGGCCGTGCGCCGGCGCGGCGGCCCCGACGCAGCCAGGTCGGCGAAGGACCGCGCGCAGGCCGCCTTCCTGATCGGGGTCCCGGCCGGGGACCGGCCCGACGAACTGCGCGAGGCGCACAGGGACGCCCTGTCGCACGGCCCCCGCCGGGGCCGGCGGATCGAGGCGGGCATGAAGCGGATGCCGGGCACGGCGGCGATCCTCGCGGACGTGCGAGGACGGGGCCGGCCGCGGCCCCCGTCCGCTGTCCGGGACGGGGTTCCGGCGGACGGAGTCTGGAGGGGCAGCGCGCCACGGATCATCCTGCCGACGACCCCGCCACCGGGCGACGAGGCCCGTCCTACATCTCGTCCAGCGCCGCGACGGCGGTCTGGAGCTCCTGCTTCGTGACGTCGCGGTCGGTCACCTGCGCGCCCGCCACGATCAGGTCCACCACCTTGTCCTCGAACAGCGGCGCGCGAAGCTGCTGCTGCATCTGCGGGTTCTTCTGGACGAACTCGAAGAACTGCCGCTCCTGGCCCGGATACTGGCGGGCCTGTGCCAGCACGGCCTGCGTCATCTCGGCGTCGGTCACCTGAACGTCCGCCTTGCGGCCGACCTCGGCCAGCAGCAGGCCCAGCTTCACCCGGCGCTCGGCGAGCTTGCGGTGCTCCTCCGTCGGCTCGACCGCGCCGTGGTTGTGGTCGTGGACGTCGGGATTGTCCTCGTGCCACAGCTGGTGCGCGATCTGCGCGGCCTCGGCATCCACCAGCGCGGCCGGCAGGTCGAAGGACACCATCGCGTCCAGCCTGTCGAGCAGCGCCCGCTTCATGACCGCGCGTGAGGCCCCCTTGTACTCGGCCTCCAGCCGCTCGGCGATCTGGGCGCGGAGCGCCGCGAGGTCGTCGGCGCCGTACCGCTTCGCGAGGTCGTCGGTGATCGCGGCGGGCTTCGGGGCGCGCACGGCCTTCACCGTGACGCGGAAGAGCGCGTCCTTCCCGGCGAGGTGCTTGGCCCCGTAGGTTTCCGGAAACGTGACCCTCACCTCGCGCGCATCGCCCGCCTTGGCACCCGCAAGCTGCGCCTCGAACCCGGGGATGAAGGCGCTGGACCCCAGGGTCAGCGGATAGTCCTCGGCCGAGCCGCCCTCGAAGGGCTCGCCGTCCACCATGCCGGCGAAGTCGATCACGACCTGGTCGCCGTCGGCGGCGGGCTCGCCCGCGGCCCTGTCCCCGTAGTCCCTGGACTGGGCGGCGAGGTTCGACAGCGCCTCATCGACCGAGGCGTCGTCGGCCTTGACCGACAGCCGGTCGATCGCGATCGCCGAGGGGTCGAGGTCGGGGATCGGGGGCAGCATGTCGTAGGTCATCTCCACCACGACGTCCTGGCCCTCCTTCCAGGTGTCGCCGCCGGTCATCCGCACCGCGGGCTGCATGGCCGGGCGGTCGCCGGTCGCGGCGAAGTGATCCTTCATCGCGGCGTCGATCGCCTCCTGCATCGCCTCGCCGAGGACGCGGGGGCCGAACTGCTTCTTCAGCATCGGCATCGGGACGCGGCCCTTGCGGAAACCCTTCATCTCGATCCCGGGCTGGGCCTCGAGCAGCTTCGAATGGACCTTCGCGTCCAGTTCGGCCGCCGTCACGGTGATCGTGTAGCCGCGCCTCAGACCGTCGTTCAGGGTCGGGGTGACCTGCATTCTTTCCTTGTCCTCACATCTCTCTGGTGCGGGTGAAGGGACTTGAACCCCCACGCCTCGCGGCGCCAGAACCTAAATCTGGTGCGTCTGCCAATTCCGCCACACCCGCAAGCGCAGGGGGCGGCGCGGGATCCGCGCCGCCGCCCCGGAAACCGGCGCCCTTCTAGCAAAGCCCCCGGGCCGAGGCGAGAGGAAATCGCCCGCCGGGAAAACACCCGAAGTGGGGCGCATTCCCGCCGCAGTTGCGGGCGATGGATCCGGCACGGCGGTTGGAGGTGCGCGATGGCTTCGATCATGGAACGGACGGCGTCCACGCTGGGCGGGCTGCCGCTCGGCACCCTCGTGATGACGCTCGACGGCGCGCTGCCCATCGAAAACCTGATGACCGGCGACCGCATCGTCACGCGCGACGGCGCCCGCCCGCTGAGGGGCATCGCCGCGCGGGTCGTCCCGCTCGCGCGGATGATCCGCGTCACCGACAGCGCGCTGGGCGTGGACCGCCCGCGCGCGGACACGCTCCTCTCCGAGGACCAGCGCGTGCTGGTGCGCGACTGGCGCGCGATGGCCTTCGCCGGCCGGCGCGAGGCGATGATCCCCGCGCACCGCCTGATCGACGGCGCCTTCGTGCGGCGCGAGCGTTGCGTGGGCCTGCGCCTCTTCACGCTGGCCTTCGACGCCCCGGTCGTGGTCATGGCCGCGGGCCTCGACCTCTGCGCCCTGCCCGAGGCGGAGCGGGTCTAGACCCCCAGCGCGCGGAACACCTTCGGCAACTCCCCGGGCAGGTCCTCGGCGATGAGGCCGGGGCCGAACGACAGCGCGCATTCGACATGGAGCCAGGCGGCCGTGCAGGCGGCGTCGTGCGGGCCGAACCCGCGCGCGAGGAGGCCCGCGATGAAGCCCGCCAGAACGTCGCCCGAGCCTGCGGTGGCGAGCCAGGGGGCCGACCGTTCGTAATGCGCCGAATTGACCGAGCATCGGCCCGAGGGGTCGGCGATCACCGTGTCCGGCCCCTTGAACAGCACGGTGCAGCCCGCGCGGGCGGCGGCGTCGCGCGTGGCATCGACCTTGGAATAGGCGGGGCCGGTGGTGGGGCTGGCGTCCAGGCGCGCGGCGATGTCGGGGAACAGGCGCGCGAACTCGCCCGCGTGCGGGGTGAGGACGCAGTTCTGGTGGAGCTGGGCGAAGAGGAACGGGTCGCGGGCGAGGAGCGTGAGGGCGTCTGCGTCGAGGACGACGTGGCGGGGAGTCCTTGTAAAGCCCCCCACCCCCATCCCCTCCCCACGGGGGGGAGGGGGGGCGCTGGTCGTGGGTGACGCGCTGACTTTCGAGTCGTCGGACTGCAGCCCGCCGGGCAGGGTTTGTTCCACAGCCGCGACCGGGTGCCCCCCCTCCCCCCCGTGGGGAGGGGATGGGGGTGGGAGGCTCGCCGGCGACGGGGGGGCCGACCCCTGCAACGCAACTGCGACCAGCGCCGCCGCATCCGCGCCCAGCCCCAGCCCCGGCCCGAGGCAGAGTGCGTTGATCCGGCGGTCCTTCAGCAGCGCCGTCAGCGCCGGGGCGTCGGGCACCGGGCGGAGCATGATCGCATCCAGCCGCGCCGCGTGCTCGGGGGCGGCATCGGGCGGGCAGGCGACGGTCACGAGGCCCGCGCCGATGCGCAGCGCACCCCGGGCGGCGAGGCGGGCGGCCCCGGTGCGGGTGGCGGAGCCGGAGAGGATGAGGGCGTGGCCGTGGGTGTGTTTGTGGATCTGGCGACCGAATGGGTCGGCTTTGCCGATCCAGCCTTTCGGAGCCTGTGCAAGTTTGGCGGCACGGAAGTGAAACGAATACGGATGGTGCACGATCAGTCCTACGCCCGTGCCGGCGCTCGTTGCAACTCGCAGCGGGTCGAATGGTGACCGTTCCAAGCCAATGTCTGCAACGGTGACTTTGCCGGAGTGGAAGGGACCGATGCCAATGAAATGACCGATCTTGGCGCGATGAAATGTAACCGTGAGGTCGGCCCACAGCTCATCGTTATCATCCAGCATCCGTCCGCTGTTAAGGCATAGCCCAGACGGTGCATCGACCGCGACAACGCGCGGCCGCTCAGGCTCGAACCGCAAATCCCATTCGGGCAGGAACTGCCCCAGACCAATCTCGAAACTGATCGGTCTCGTCAGGCCCGTGCCAAACACCGCATCGACGATGAGGTCACATGCCCAAGGGTCGCGTTCGGTCGGTTGGAGAAACTCGGTCGAACCCACTTCCGCCCACCGCTCGTAATTCACCCGCGCGTCCGGCGGCAGCTTCGCGGCATCCCCGTACAGGAACACCTCCACCGCCCACCCCGCCTCCTTCAGCAGCCGCGCCACCACGAACCCGTCGCCGCCGTTGTTCCCCGGCCCGCAGAGGACGACGGCGCGGTGCGTCCCCTCGCGGAACGCGGGCCACTCGTCGAGGATCGCCGCGACGACCCCCTGCCCCGCGCGCTCCATCAGCTCCAGCCCCGTGACCTCGCCGCTGGCGATCGCGGCCTGCTCGATGGCGCGCATCTGGGCGGCGGTGAGGAGTTCGGTCATCCTGGCCTCATCGTTCGCGGATCGCCCGGAATTCCGGCATCGCGCCTGTTTCGCAGGCACGCCGCCCGCTTTCCCCGGCGCGCTTGCGGCGGCCCCGTCCCGCCCCGTTGAACGGCCGGGGGCAAGCTGGTCAACCCTCCACCCACGCGGGGGGAGTCGGCGCATGAAGAAGGTCGAGGCGATCATCAAGCCGTTCAAGCTCGACGAGGTCAAGGAAGCGCTGCAGGAGGCGGGGATCCAGGGGCTGTCGGTGACCGAGGTGAAGGGCTTCGGCCGCCAGAAGGGGCACACCGAGCTTTACCGCGGCGCCGAGTACGTCGTCGACTTCCTGCCCAAGGTGAAGATCGAGGTGGTGCTGCCCGACGACATGGTCGACGCCGCCGTCTCGGCCATCATCGCCGCCGCCCGCACCGACAAGATCGGCGACGGGAAGATCTTCGTCTCGCCCGTGGAGCAGGCGATCCGCATCCGCACGGGCGAATCCGGCGACGACGCGATTTAACAGCAAGCAAAGGAACCGCCGATGGCAACGGTGAACGACGCCCTGAAGCTGATGAAGGCCGAGGAGGTCGAGTACGTCGACATCCGCTTCACCGACCCGCGGGGCAAGCTCCAGCACGTCACGCTGGTGGCCGATCTCGTGGACGAGGACTTCTTCGAGGACGGCTTCATGTTCGATGGAAGCTCGATCGCCGGATGGAAGTCGATCGACCAGTCCGACATGAAGCTGATCCCGGATGCGGGCAGCGTCTACATCGACCCGTTCTACGCCGAGAAGACGATGTGCGTGCACTGCAACGTGGTGGAGCCCGACACGGGCGAGCCCTACAGCCGCGACCCGCGCAGCACGGCGCTGAAGGCCGAGGCCTTCCTGAAGTCGACGGGGATCGGCGACGCGGCCTACTTCGGGCCGGAGGCGGAGTTCTTTCTGTTCGACGACGTGCGCTACCAGGTGTCGATGAACAAGGTAAGCTTCCAGGTCGATGCGACCGATGCGTCATGGAACACCGACACGGTCTACGAGGGCGGCAACTCGGGCCACCGGCCGGGCGTCAAGGGCGGCTACTTCCCGGTGAACCCGATCGACGAGGCGCAGGACCTGCGCGGCGAGATGCTGTCCACCATGAAGCGCATGGGGATGCGGGTCGACAAGCACCACCACGAGGTCGCCTCCACCCAGCACGAGCTGGGCATGATCTTCGGCACGCTGGTCGAGCAGGCCGACAACATGCAGAAATACAAGTACGTGATCCACAACGTGGCCCATGCCTACGGCAAGACCGCGACCTTCATGCCCAAGCCCATCAAGGGCGACAACGGGTCGGGGATGCACGTCAACATGTCGATCTGGAAGGGCGGCCAGCCCCTCTTCGCGGGCGACAAGTACGCGGACCTGAGCCAGGAGGCGCTGTATTTCATCGGCGGCATCCTGAAGCACGCCAAGGCGCTGAACGCGATCACCAACCCCTCGACCAACGCCTACAAGCGCCTGATCCCGGGGTTCGAGGCGCCGGTGCTGCGCGCCTATTCCGCGCGCAACCGGTCGGGCTGCGTCCGCATCCCGTGGACCGAGTCGCCGAAGTCGAAGCGGGTGGAGGCGCGCTTCCCCGACCCGTCGGCGAACCCCTACCTCGCCTTCTCGGCGCTGCTGATGGCGGGGATCGACGGCATCCGCAACCGGATCGACCCGGGCCCGGCCTCGGACAAGGACCTCTACGACCTGCCGCCGGAGGAGCTGGCCTCGATCCCCACCGTCTGCGGGTCCTTGCGCGAGGCGCTGCAGGAACTGGAGAAGGACCACGACTTCCTTCTGGCGGGCGACGTCTTCACCCGCGACCAGCTGGAAGGCTACATGGCGCTGAAGTGGGAGGAGGTCTACGCCTTCGAGCACACGCCGCATCCGGTCGAATACCAGATGTACTACTCCTGCTGACGGGACCGCGATTCGCGGCGGGGGGCCGGTGCCGGCCCCCCCCCTGCCTCCGGCGCCCGGGCCGCCGCGAATTTGTTTCCAGATCTGCGCGGATTGTTGCCCAGATCGCAAATGCCGCCCTTTTGACACAAGTTTCGCCCAATCGCGGCACATTCCGGGCCGACCCTGACCCTGCAGCCAACAGGGGAGGCATCCCATGCCGGGCCTTGAATCCAGCACCGTCGCGCAGATCCTGCTCGAGCCGGGCGAGACCTGCGATCTCCGCGCGCTCGTCGCCGATCTCGACCGCGCCCTGAAGCTCCGGCTCGGCTCGGGGCACGGGCTCGCGTGGGACACGGACGACACCGCCTTCCTCGATGCGGGCCCGCTGCGGGTCGTCGTCAACCGGACGGGCCTGCCCCTCGACGGGCCGGTGGAGCGTCTGTGCCTTTCGATCTCGGCGGGCACCGTCCCCGGAACCCACGCCGACATGCCGCAGGGTGCGCGGCACGCCGAGATCGCGCGCCTGCTGGTGGACCGGCTCGCCCGCCATCTCACGCCGGACGCCGTCCGGTGGCAGGAGGTGGGCCGGGGCATGACCGCCGAACTGATGGACGACCTGCTGGAGGCGATCCCGGCGGCGGCGGTCGCGCGCCCCGCGCCGCGTCCGCTGCCGCCCTCGGCCCGGTCGGTCGCGTCCACCGCCGAGCAGGCCGTGCTGCGCGACATCCGCGACGCGATCCACGTCCGGCCCGATCCGATGGCCGACGACGCCGCGTCGATCCGCATGCGCGTGGCGGCAACGGCCATGGCCTCGACCGTGACGCTGGTGGCCCTGCCGGTGGGGGCGGCGCTGTTGACCTACAGCCTGTTCCGCGGCGCGGACGTGCGGCTCAGCGGGCATGTGCTCGCGGTGACGGGGCTGTTCATGGCGCTGGCGCAGACGCCCGCCGCGCAGGGGCTGCTCGCCCCGTTCATCTGACCGGCAGCGACGCCCGGTCCGCCGGGCTCAGGGCCTCCAGCGGCACCACGTAGGTGTGGATGGAAAAGACGACGGCCCCCGTCACGGGCAGGCGCAGGAGGCACTGGCGCTCGGACCGGAGGTAGCGCCCCCGCCCCGAGGGGACGCGCGCCCGCGCCTCGGTCCGGGGGTGGAACAGGTCGGGCGCGTCGTAGACGTTGACGTTCATCCGCCACAGCGGCGCGCCCGGCCGTATGGCGTCGAACAGGCGCTGGACGCGGCGCGCGATTCCCTCGTCGTATTCGGGGACCGGGGCGTGGATCGCGACCAGCGGCCGGCCCAGCTTCTCGGCCAGCGTCCAGCTTGCGGGAAAGCAGAGGATCGCCCCGGTCAGCGCATGCTCCGCCCCCCGCGCCTCCATGAGGCAGAGGTCCTCCTGCACCAGCCGGCCGAGGGTGAGCAGCGGCGCGGCGGGATCGAGGGGGACCGTCACGCCGTCGGGCCGCGTCGCCGCCTTCGAGGCGACGGCATAGCCCGGCGTCCCCGCCAGGCGGTCGAGAACCAGCGCGTAGAGCTCAGCCGCCGCGGGCCGCGCGGCGTCGGGCAGCGCATGGACGAGGTCCGCATGGTCGCGGATCAGCCGGTCGCGCTCGGCCATCTGGCCCGCGAAGGCCTCGTCCACCCGCAGCCAGTCCCCGGGGTCGAGCGGCTGGATACCCGGCAGCCGCGCCGTGCGCGGGTCCGTCCAGGCGGCATGGGGAAGGGTGTGGTGAAGGATCGCCATGCGGCGGTCATAGCCGCAGGCCCCGCGGCGCGGAAGCCCCGCGCCTTGTGCGCGGGGAACGGCGCGTCTATGCGGGACCGGACGACCCCGACGAACCGGACAGGCCCCGCCGATGATCCCCCGCTATTCCCGCCCCGCGATGGTCGCGCTCTGGTCGCCCGAGACGCGGTTCCGCATCTGGTTCGAGATCGAGGCGCACGCGAGCGATGCCCAGGCGGCGCTGGGGGTGATCCCGAAGGCGAACGCCGAAGCCGTCTGGCGCGCGCGGGACGCGACCTTCGACGTGGCCCGGATCGACGCGATCGAGGCGGTGACGAAGCACGACGTGATCGCCTTCCTCACGCATCTGGGCGAGATCGTGGGGCCGGAGGAGGCGCGCTTCGTCCACCAGGGGATGACGAGCTCGGACGTGCTCGACACGGCCTTCAACGTGCAGCTCGTGCGGGCCGCGGACCTGCTGCTGGCGGGGCTGGACCGGGTTCTGGCGGCGCTCAAGGCCCGCGCCTTCGAGCACAGGGATACGGTGCGGATCGGGCGCAGCCACGGCATCCACGCGGAGCCGACGACGATGGGCCTGACCTTCGCGCGCTTCCATGCCGAGATGGCGCGGAACCGCGCGCGGCTTCTGGCGGCGCGGGCCGAGGTGGCGACGGGCGCGATCTCGGGCGCGGTCGGCACCTTCGCCAACATCGACCCCGCGGTGGAGGCGCATGTCTGCCGGATGATGGGCCTGACGCCGGAGCCGATCAGCACGCAGGTCATCCCGCGCGACCGCCACGCGATGTTCTTCGCCACGCTGGGCGTGATCGCAAGCGGGATCGAGAACGTCGCGACCGAGATCCGCCACATGCAGCGGACCGAGGTCGCCGAGGCGGAGGAGTTCTTCAGCCCCGGGCAGAAGGGCAGCAGCGCCATGCCCCACAAGCGCAACCCCGTGCTGACCGAGAACCTCTGCGGTCTCGCCCGGCTGGTGCGCATGGCGGTGGTGCCGGCGCTGGAGAACGTGGCGCTCTGGCACGAGCGGGACATCAGCCATTCGAGCGTGGAGCGCGGGATCGGCCCGGACGCCACGGTCACGCTCGACTTCGCGCTGCACCGGCTGGCAGGGGTGATCGAGAAGCTGGTGATCTACCCCGACCGGATGCGCGCGAACCTCGACCGGTCGCGGGGGCTGGTGCACAGCCAGCGCGTGCTGCTGGCGCTGACCCAGGCCGGGGTCAGCCGCGAGGACGCCTACGCCATGGTCCAGCGCAGCGCGATGCGGTCGTGGGAGACGGGAAGCGACTTCGCGGCGGAACTGCAGGGCGACGCCGAGGTCGTGGCGGCCCTGGGCGCGGCGGGGATCGGCGCGCTGTTCGACATCGCGCACCACACGCGGCACGTCGACACGATCTTCGCCCGCGTCTTCGGCACCGCCGGGTAGATCCGGCGGAAGTGCGCGGGCGGGCGGTCGGCCCGCGCGCCAAGGCCCCGGACGAGGCGAGCCTGCCCTGCGCCGCCGGGATGGTCTGCGACTCCGCCTCGCGCAGCCGCGTGGCCGCCCCGAGCTGAGCCGGTAGGCGCGCGTTAACCCCGTGCTGCGACCCTGCCCCCGGATCGGGCGAACGGGGGCAGCATGACGAACGCGATCGCGCAACTGGACGACACGCCGCGCGAGCCGACGCTGCGCGAACGGCGCCAGCGCCCGCGCGACCCCTCCCCGCGCGAGAAGGCGGCGATCATTGTCCGCCTGATGCTGGCCGAGGGCGCGCCGATCCAGCTTTCCACCCTGCCCGAGCATATCCAGGCGGCGCTGGCCGAGCAGATCGGCCACATGCGGCTGGTGGACCGCACGACGCTCGACCGGGTGGTGGCCGACTTCGTGACCGAACTGGAGCAGGTGGGCCTGTCCTTTCCCGGCGGGATCGAGGGGGCGCTGTCGATCATGGACGGCCACATCACCCCGTCGGCCGCAAGCCGCCTGCGCCGGCTGGCCGGCGCCTCGGCCAAGGCCGATCCGTGGGATCGCCTCGTGGCGCTGCCGCTGGACCGGCTGATGCCCGCGCTGGAGCAGGAAAGCGTCGAGGTCGCGGCGGTGATGCTGTCGAAGCTGCCGGTCGCCAAGGCGGCGGAGCTTCTGGGCAAGCTGCCGGGCGAGAAGGCGCGCCGCGTCGCCTACGCCGTGTCGATGACCGGCAACGTCGACCCCGAGACCGTGCGCCGCATCGGCCTGTCGCTGGCCGCGCAGCTGGAGAACCAGCCCGCCCGCGCCTTCGACACGGGCCCGGTGGAGCGGGTGGGGGCGATCCTGAACATCTCGCCCGCCGCAACGCGCGAGCAGGTGCTGCGCGGGCTGGACGAGGACGACGCCGCCTTCGCCGATCTCGTGCGCCGGGCGATCTTCACCTTCGTGCACCTGCCGGCCCGGGTCCAGCCGCGCGACGTGCCCAAGATCACCCGGGTGGTGCCGCAGGTCCAGCTGGTGGCCGCGCTCGCCGCCGCCGCGGGCAAGCCGGCCGAAGAGGCCGCAGCCGCCTTCATCCTCGGCAACCTGTCGCAGCGCATGGCCCAGACCCTGCGCGACGAGATCGCCGCCCGCGGCCGCGTCAAGGACCGCGAGGCCGAGGACGCGATGGCCGCGATCATCCAGGCCATCCGCAGTCTCGAGGCGGCGGGCGAACTGGTCCTGATCAGCGACGAGGACGCGGCCTAGGCGTCGGGCGGCGCGGCACCCGTTCACGGGGGGCTTGCGGACCGCGCCGATCCGCCGGCATGGTCGGCGCGGCCCCGGGGCGCGCGCTCCGGGGCGGCAGGTTCCGATCGCGGGTCCATCCCTTGACGCAGATCCCTGACGCGCAAACGGGCACGGCGCGCGGCAACCCGTTCCTGCCGGCCGCCCGCCGCCCCTTCGCGCGGATGGACGCGGCGGCGAGGCGCCCCCCGGCGCGCGACCCCGCGCCGCTCGCCGTCCGGGCCCGCCTCGCCGGCTGGGCGATCCCCGTGCCCCCGATCCTGCGCAGTCACCGGCCCGCGCTCGCGCGGATGCGGCATCCCGTCGTCCGCCCGTTCCGGACGGCCGTCCCGTCCGGGGCGAGGGCGCTGCCCTTCGCGCGCCACGCGCCTCCCGGCCGTGCCGAGGCGACCGCGGGCGCCGGCGTCCGCGCGGCGCCGGCGCGGGCGATGCTCCCCGCCCCGGCCCTCGGCGCGGCGGTCGCGGGGGCCGGCGCGGGCATCCCGGTCTGGCATCCGGAGCGCCGCCGTTGAGCGCGCGCCTGTCGCACAGGCTGCAGGACGCGGCCGCCCGCGCCCTCATCGGCGCGCTGCGGCGGGTGCCCTATGCGCGGCGCGTGGCGCTGGGGGGCTGGATCTTCGCGCGTCTCGTGGCCCCTCTCGCGGGCTGGCGGCGGCGGATCCGCGCGAACCTCGCCCATGCCTGGCCCGACCTGCCGCCGGCCGAGGTGCATCGCCTGTGCCGCGCCGTGCCCGACAACATGGGCCGTACGCTGATCGAGATGTATTCGGGCGCGGCGTTCGTCGCGCGCGCGACGGCCCGTCCGCCCGAGGGCCCGGGCCTCGCCGCCGCCGCCGCCGCGCGCGCCGAGGGGCGCGCCATCGTCTTCGTCAGCGGCCACTTCGGCAACTACGACGCCGGCCGCGCGGCCTTCATCGCGCTGGGCTACCCGATCGGCGCGCTCTACCGGCCGATGAAGAACGAGGGGTTCAACGCGCATTACGTGGCCGCGATGAAGTCGGTGGGCGACATGGTCTTCCCGCGCGGCCGCGACGGGCTGGGGCGGATGCTGCGCCACCTGCGCGAGGGCGGCGCGCTCGCGATCCTGATCGACCAGCACATGGCCGCCGGCGCGCCGCTGACCTTCTTCGGCCGCACCGCGCGCACCGCCCTGTCGGCGGCGGAGATGGCGCTTCGCCACGACGCGCCGGTGATCCCCGTCTATGCGGTGCGCGAGGCCGACGGGCTGTCCTTCCGGATCGTGGCCGAGGCCCCCGTCCCCCCCGGCACGCCCGAGGCGATGACGCAGGCGCTCAACGACAGTCTCGAGGCGATGGTGCGGCGCCACCCCGAGCAGTGGTTCTGGGTCCACCGCCGCTGGAAGTGAGGCTAGCGCAGGCGGGCCGCGGCGACGATCAGGCCCGGCCCCTTCTCCTGCAGGATGACGACCAGCGGCCCGTCGCCCACGTCGGCCGCCTTCATCCGCAGCGGCTCGGACCCCGCCCACTCGCCGAGGACCGTCCAGTCGGTCACGATGTTGTGGTAGGCCACCGTCAGGCCCGCGTTCTCGCCGCGCTCGATCGACACGGTCTCCTCGGGATCGTAGCGGACCATCTGCACCATCAGCGGCGACGGCAGGGCCGCGCGGGCCGTGGCGTCGATCAGCACCGCGTCGCCCTCGCGCTTCAGCTCCAGCTCGACCGGCCGGTCGAGGCCCAGATGCGCGTCGATGAAGGCATCCACCTCGGCCGGCCGGGTGCCCGCGACCCGGTCGATCCCGCCCACGATCATCTGCGGCGTGAACATCGACCGCGTGCCGGCCGCCCGGGCGTAGTCCTTCTGCCGCTTGGTGAATTCGGCCTTGGCGAAGCTGTCGGCCCAGCCGATGTAGTCCCAGTAGTCGACGTGCAGCGCCAGCGCCGCGACCCGCTCGTCCCGGGCGAGCGTGGCGAGGAGATCGTCCGAAGGCGGGCAGGACGAGCAGCCCTGCGCGGTGTAGAGCTCCACCACCACGACCGGCTCCGACTGCGCGGCGGCAGGGCCGGCCGATCCCGTCGCGACCGCCAGCGCCACGGCCGCCATCGCCGCGGCCCAGCGCGGCAGCCCGCCAAGGGAATCGCGTCCGTCCATCCTGTTCCCATGCCCGCCGACCACCCGACGTTCCTAGGGCCGCCGCCGGGGAACCGCCAATCAAGGTATTGCGATCCACTGTTGCAGGTCCGGACGGCAAAGGCGCTGGACGCCCGCATGGCAGTGGCATACCATTGTATACAGTTGATCCGGGACCGTCCTGCCCGCAAGGTCGGACGATCGCCGGACCCTCCGCGGAGCCATCCCTGATCAGGAGCAGCCAATGACCGTGACCGTCGGACACGACAGCGCGAAGACCCGCCGGATGCTGACCGCGGCGGGCGCCGCCGTCGCCTACTACTCGATCCCCGCCGCCGAGGAGGCCGGGCTGGGGCGTTTCGCGGCGCTTCCCGCCTGCCTCAAGGTCGTGCTGGAGAACATGCTTCGGTTCGAGGACGGGCGCACGGTGACGCTTGACGACATCCGCGCCTTCTCGGACTGGGCGTCGAACGGGGGCCGGAACCCGCGCGAGATCGCCTACCGCCCGGCCCGCGTCCTGATGCAGGACTTCACCGGGGTTCCGGCGGTGGTGGACCTGGCGGCGATGCGCGACGGGATCCTCGGGCTCGGCGGCGACGCGCAGAAGATCAATCCGCTGAACCCGGTCGACCTCGTGATCGACCACAGCGTCATGGTCGACGAGTTCGGCAACCCCCGCGCCTTCCAGCTCAACGTCGACCGCGAGTACGAGCGCAACATCGAGCGCTACCAGTTCCTGAAATGGGGCCAGGGCGCCTTCAACAACTTCCGGGTCGTGCCGCCCGGGACGGGCATCTGCCACCAGGTGAACCTCGAGTACCTCGCGCAGACGGTCTGGACCGACGCCGACCAGACCGGCGAGACCGTGGCCTACCCCGACACGCTCGTGGGCACCGACAGCCACACGACCATGGTGAACGGCCTCGCCGTCCTGGGCTGGGGCGTCGGCGGGATCGAGGCGGAGGCGGCGATGCTGGGCCAGCCCGTGTCGATGCTGATCCCCGAGGTCGTGGGCTTCCGGCTGACCGGCGCGATGCGGGAGGGGACGACCGCCACGGACCTCGTCCTGAAGGTCACGCAGATGCTGCGGAAGAAGGGCGTGGTGAACAAGTTCGTGGAGTTCTGGGGCGACGGGCTCGACGGCCTGCCGCTCGCCGACCGCGCGACGATCGCCAACATGGCCCCCGAATACGGCGCCACCTGCGGGTTCTTCCCGATCGACGCCGAGACGCTGCGCTACCTGCGCCAGACCGGCCGCGACGAGGCGCGCGTCGCGCTGGTCGAGGCCTATGCCAGGGCGCAAGGCATGTGGCGGGGGCCCGACTACGCGCCGGTCTACACCGACACGCTGGAGCTTGACATGGGCACCATCGTGCCCGCGATCTCGGGCCCCAAGCGCCCACAGGACTTCCTGCCGCTGACCGAGGCCGTCGCGGGGTTCAGGGCCGAGATGGCGGGCAGCTTCAACCGGCCCATGGACAAGCAGGTGCCGGTGGCGGGGCAGGACTACACGCTGTCGTCGGGCAAGGTGGTGATCGCGGCGATCACCTCCTGCACCAACACCTCGAACCCCTACGTGATGGTGGGCGCGGGGCTGGTCGCGCGCAAGGCGCGGGCGCTGGGGCTGACGGCCAGGCCCTGGGTCAAGACCTCGCTCGCCCCCGGCAGCCAGGTCGTGACCGAGTATCTCGACGCGGCCGGCCTGACGCCCGACCTCGACGCGCTGGGCTTCAACCTCGTGGGCTACGGCTGCACGACCTGCATCGGCAACTCCGGCCCCCTGCCCGCCGAGATCTCGGCGGCGATCGCCGAGGGCGACCTCGTGGCGGTCGCCGTCCTCTCCGGCAACCGCAACTTCGAGGGGCGGATCAGCCCCGACGTGCGCGCGAACTATCTGGCCAGCCCGCCGCTGGTCGTGGCCTACGCGATCGCGGGCGACATGACGGTGGACCTGACGAAGGACCCGCTGGGCACCGACCGCGACGGCAACCCCGTCTACCTCAGGGACATCTGGCCCACCTCGGCCGAGGTGGCGGCGATCGTCGATGCCACCGTCACGCGCGAGGCCTTCCGCCGGAAGTACGCCGACGTCTTCCTCGGCGATGCGAACTGGCAGGCGGTGCAGACGACCGAGGCCGAGACCTACGACTGGCCGCCGGGCTCGACCTACATCCAGAACCCGCCCTACTTCCAGGGCATGGCGCGCAACCCGGGCGTCATCTCGAACATCGCGGGCGCGCGGATCCTCGCGATCCTGGGCGACATGATCACCACCGACCACATCAGTCCGGCGGGCAGCTTCAAGCCCACCACCCCCGCCGGCCGCTACCTTCTGGAGCGTCAGGTGGAGCCGCGCGAGTTCAACAGCTACGGCGCGCGGCGCGGCAACCACGAGGTGATGATGCGCGGCACCTTCGCCAACATCCGCATCCGCAACGAGATGCTGGACGGCGTGGAGGGCGGCTACACCAAGGGGCCGGACGGGCAGGTGACGTCGATCTACGACGCCTCGATGGCCTACCAGGCGGCCGGCACGCCGCTCGTGATCTTCGGGGGGATCGAGTACGGCGCGGGATCGAGCCGCGACTGGGCCGCGAAGGGCACGGCGCTGCTGGGCGTGAAGGCGGTGATCGCGGAATCGTTCGAGCGCATCCACCGCTCGAACCTGGTGGGGATGGGCGTCATCCCCTTCGAGTTCACGGCGGGCATGACCCGCAAGTCGCTGGCGCTGACGGGCGACGAGGTGGTCTCGATCGGCGGGCTCGAGGGCGACCTCGAACCCCTGGCCGAGGTGCCCTGCACGATCCGCCATGCGGACGGGTCGGAACGGACGATCCCGCTCCGCTGCCGGATCGACACCGAGATCGAGATCGACTACGTCCGCCACGGCGGCGTTCTGCACTACGTCCTGCGCGACCTCGCCCGGGCAGCCTGACCGGGCGCGGGGCGGCACGGCCTGACGTTGCGTCAGGCCGTGTTTCCGAAGGAACAACAGACCAGCGGAATTGTTCTCACCGTCAGCCGGGGGCCTGTGCCCCGGGGGTCAATCCTGTTAACCTTTTTCCCCGAAGGTCGACACGATAAAACAGAGCAGACGGAACCTTCCCATGCGTCGTATGACATGCGATCCCGCACCGGCCCCGAGCCTGATCCTGCGGCGGTTGTCGACCTATTCGACGTCCCTTCCGTGGGGTGAGGTTCTCATCCTCGGCGCGCTGCTTCTGGTCGGAGGGCTGGCCTGAAGGTCAGTTCGCGGCGGCCTCGGCCAGCGCGGGCCGGATCCGCCGCGTCAGTTCCTGCTCGGTGATCGGCCCTGCGTACCGCAGGATGATCCGGCCCTCGCCGTCGATGACGAAGGTTTCGGGAATGCCGAACAGGCCGAGCTCGATCCCCATCCGGCCGTTGGCGTCCGCGCCCAGCGCCGCGAAGGGGTTCCCGAGCTCCGCAAGGAACGCAAGCGCGTCCGCCGGCCGGTCCTTGTAGTTGATGCCGTAGATCGGGATCCCCTCGTCGGCCAGCCGCTTCAGCATCGGATGCTCGGCGCGGCAGGGCGCGCACCAGCTCGCCCAGACGTTCAGCAGCTTCACGCCGGGCTGGCGCAGCAGGGCGTCGGTCAGCACCCTCTCCTCGCCCAGCGGCGTCAGGCGCAGCGCCGGCACCTCGCGCCCCTCCAGCATCGAGGGCATCCCGTTCGGGTCGTCGCGCATCATCCCGATGAAGAAAAGCAACGCAAGAGCGGCGAACAGCAGCGGCGGCAGGAAGAGCCAGATCCTAGCCATGGTTGCGCCCCGCCCGCGCCTCGGCCGCGCGGAGCGCGCGGCGCACGCGGCGCGACTGCCACAGGCTGACCGCGACCAGCCCCGCCATGAGCGCGGTCGCCGCCCCGTAGGACCCGAGCACCGCCACGGCGTATCGCCCCAGATCCGGCATCAGGCCATCCTCTCGCGCGCCAGAAGCGCGGCCAGGCGGCGCGCGCGCACCTCTGTCCGCGTGCGCAGCAGCACGAGGCCCAGGAAAAGCATCCCAAAGCCCGCGATGCAGACCAGCAGCGGATACCAGAAGACGTCGGCGATGTTCTCCTCGGCGTCGAGCGACAGCGTGGCCCCCTGGTGAAGCCCCTGGCTCCAGAAGTTCACCGCATAGCGCGACAGCAGGGCGAAGACCGACCCGACGATGCACAGCAGGCCCGTGAGGTCGGCGGCCGTGTCGGGATCCTCGATCGCCGACCAGAGCGCGATGTAGCCGAGATAGAACAGGAACAGGATCAGGAACGCGGTCAGCCGCGGGTCCCAGGCCCACCAGGTGCCCCACATCGGCTGGCCCCAGAGCGCGCCCGTGACCAGCGCGACCAGCGTGAAGGTCAGCCCCACCGGCCCCGCCGCCTTGGCCGCCAGCGCGCTGACGTGGTGGCGGCGCACGAGCCAGATCAGCGATGCGACCAGCATCATCCCCCAGGCGTTGATCGCCATCATCGCGGCGGGGACGTGGAGGTAGATGATGCGGACAGTCGAGCCCTGCCGGAAGTCGTCGGGCGTAAGGAAGAAGCCCCAGGTCAGCCCGACGGCCAGCAGGAGCGCCGCTGCCGCCATGACCCAGGGCAGGATCCGCCCGGTGGTCTGCATGAAGCGCGTGGGATTGGCGTAGTCCCAGATCGACATGGCGGCTGGCGATGACCCTGTGCGGCGCGAGGCGAGGCCCCGCCACCCTTTCACCGGAGGTTGACGCGAAGCGCAAGGGCTGCGGCAAAGGGCAGCACGGCGAGCGAGCCGAGCGTGAGGCCGCCCAGCAGCAGCAGCGGGGTGGCCAGCGCCTGCCCCTCGGCCCCGCGCCGCGCGACCTCCGACCCGAGGATCAGCGTCGGCACGTAGAGCGGCAGGACCAGCAGCCCCAGCAGCAGCCCGCCCCGCCTGACCCCGACCGTCAGCGCCGCGCCGAAGGCGCCGATCGCCGACAGCGCGGGCGTCCCCACCAGCAGCGACAGGACCAGCCAGCCGTAGCCCGGCGCGGGCAGGTTCAGCAGAAGCGCCAGCACCGGCGCCAGCGCGCAGAGCGGCAGGCCCGTCGCGATCCAGTGCGCGAGCGCCTTGGCCGCCACCACCCCCTCGAGCGGCAGCGGCGCAAGGGCCATCTGGTCGAGCGTCCCGTCCTCGAGATCCAGCGCGAAGATGCGGTCGAGCGTCAGCAGGCAGGCGAGCAGGGCGCCGACCCAGAGGATCCCCGGCGCGATCCGCGCCAGCGTCGCCGGCTCCGGCCCCACGCCCAGCGGCACCAGAACCGCGACGAGCAGGAAGAACCCGAGGCCGAGGCCGACGCCTCCGCCGGCGCGGGTCGCAAGGCGCAGGTCGCGCAGCAGCACCGCGGTCATCCGGCACCCGCGCCGATGAGGCCCGCGCGCGCCCGCAGCGGCCCGAGGTCGAGCACCCCCGCCCGCGGCAGGCCGAGGTCGGCGTGGGTCGCGATCACGGCGACCCCGCCCCGGTCCAGATGCGCCGCGATTCCCCGCGCGAACCGCGCGACCGAGCCCGCGTCGAGCGACACGGTCGGCTCGTCCAGAAGCCAGACCGGACGTCCCGTCACCCAGAGCCGCGCCAGCCCCGCCCGCCGCCGCTGCCCCGCCGAAAGCTGCGCGACCGGCCGGTCGGCCAGCGCGCCGAGGTCCATCGCCGCCAGCGCCGCGCCGATGCCGCCGGTCCCGAAGACCCGCGCCCAGAACGCCAGGTTCTCGGCCACCGTCAGAGCGCCCTTCACGGCGTCGGCGTGGCCCGCGTGGGCCATCGCGCCGGGGTCGGGGGCCACCTGCCCGCGCAGGGCCGGCTGCAGCCCCGCAAGCGTCCGCAGCAGGGTGGTCTTGCCCGCCCCGTTCGGCCCCCGGAGCGTCAGCGCCCGCCCCGACGGCACCCGGAACGACACCCCCGCGAGAACCGGCACCCCGCCCCGCGCGCAGGCGAGGTCGGTCACGGAAAGGTCGGGGGCGGCCGCATCCATCCGCCAGACCTACCCCGCCCGGTCCGCGACGGAAAGGGGCGGGACCCATGGTCAGGCGCGCGCCGCCGCGCTAGGTCACGGCCCCGAGCACCCCGGAGACCGCCATGACCCTGCCCCACCGCCCCTTCGGCCGCACCGGCCGCTCCGTCGCACCCGTCGGCTTCGGCGCCTGGGCCATCGGCGGCACCTGGGGCGAGGTGGCCGAGGCCGACGCGAAGGCCGCGCTGCACGCGGGCTTGGATGGGGGGATGACCTTCATCGACACGGCCGACGTCTACGGCGACGGGCGGTCGGAGCGGATCATCCGCGCCGTGCTGGCCGAACGCGGGGGCGAGCTTCCCTATGTGGCGACGAAGGCCGGGCGCAGGCTCTCGCCGCACGTGGCGGAGGGGTACAACGCCGAGAACCTGACCGCCTTCGTCGACCGGTCGCTGGAAAACCTCGGGGTCGAACGGCTCGATCTCGTTCAGCTTCACTGCCCGCCGTCGGAGGTCTACGACCGGCCCGAGGCGTTCGACGCGCTCGACGGGCTGAAGGCGGCGGGGAAGATCGCGGATTACGGCATCTCGGTCGAGACGATCGACGAGGCGCTGCGCGGCATCGCGCATCCGGGCGTGGTGTCGGTGCAGATCATCTACAACCTGTTCCGCCAGAGGCCGGCGCGCGACTTCCTTCCGCAAGCGAAGGCGAAGGGCGTCGCCGTCATCGCCCGCGTCCCGCTCGCGTCGGGCCTGCTCACGGGGAAGATGTCGAAGGACAGCGCCTTCGCGCCCGACGACCACCGCAGTTTCAACCGCGAGGGCCAGGCCTTCGACAAGGGCGAGACGTTCTCGGGCGTGCCCTACGACGTCGCCCTTGAGGCGGTCGAGGCGCTGCGACCGCTGGTGTCGGAAGGCGCGACCATGGCCGCCTGGGCACTGCGCTGGGTCCTGATGGAGGATGCGGTGAGCGTGGTGATCCCCGGGGCGAAGTCGCCCGGGCAGGCGCGAGCCAACGCGGCCGCGGCTGGCCTGCCGGCGCTGACCCCGGACGCGATTGCGGCGGCGCGCGAGGTCTACGACCGGCTGGTGGCGCCGCACGTCGACCATCTGTGGTAGCGGTCAGACGGGGATCAGCGCCACGGCGATCCGCCGCCCCTCGCTGAGCAGGACGTTGTAGGTGCGGCAGGCAGCGGGGGTGGCCATCGCTTCCACCCCGATGCCGCCCGCCTCCACCGCCTCGCGGAAGACGCGCGGAACGTGCGCGACCTCCGCCCCGGTACCGACGAACAGCACGTCGATCTTCTCCGCCAGCGTCAGCGGGCCCGCCGTGTCGTCGTAGCCGCCCCAGCCGCCCGCGTCCCAGGGCGTGATGAGCGAGGGGCCGCGCAGCACCTGGCCTTGGATGCGGAAGAAGCCCGGACCGTAGCTTTCGATCGGGTGGGCCTCGTCGTAGGTGATCTCGGTCAGGCGCATCGTGGCCTCCGGTCAGGCGTCGATGTTGGCGAATTCGTTGCTGCCGGCCTTAGGGGTCTTCGACTTGTCGCGGTTGATCCCCAGGAACAGCACGATGTTCTTCGCGACATACAGGGTGGAGTACGTGCCAATGACCACGCCGAACAGCATGGCGAAGACGAAGCCGCGGATCACGTCACCGCCGAATATGAGCAGCACCGTCAGCGCGATCAGCGTGGTCGACGCGGTCATGATCGTCCGGCTCAGCGTCTCGTTCGCGGTCAGGTTCATCATCTCGCGCAGGGGCATCGTCTTGTACTTCTGGAGGTTCTCGCGCAGGCGGTCGAAGATCACGACCGTGTCGTTGACCGAATAGCCGAGAATCGTCAGCAGCGCCGCGACGATCGTGAGGTCGAACCGCAGCTGGAACAACGCGAACACCCCCACCGTCACCAGCACGTCGTGCAGAAGCGCCGCGACCGTGCCGACCGCGAACTGCCATTCGAACCGGAACCAGACGTAGAGCAGGATGCCGACCGACCCCGCCGCCACCGCGAGGAGCGCGGACCAGATCAGCTCCGCCGAGACCTTTGGGCCGACGGATTCGACCGCCGGGAAGGTGATCGTCGGGTCGATCGCCCTCAGCGCCTCCTCGACCGCGAGGATCGTCTCGGGCGTGACCGACTCCATCCCGTCCTGCGCCTGGAGGCGCACCATCGTGACGTGCTGGTCGTCGCGGAACGCGGGATCGAACACCTCGGAGATCGACACGTCGCCGAGGTCGAGCGCGGTCAGCGCGTCGCGGTACGCGCCGACGTCGACGGGCTGCGCGGATTCGGTGCGGATCGTCGTGCCGCCGCGGAAGTCGATGCCGAAGTTGAGCCCCACCGTCGCGACCAGGATCAGCGACGCGACGACCGCGAACACCGACGCGCCGAACGTGATGTACTGCAACCGGAAGAAGTCGATGTTCGTCTTCGTCGGAACGAGCCGGAGCCGCATGACCTTGATCCTCAGACGACGATTGCTTTGGGACGGCGCCAGGCCATCCAGGTCTCGATGATGAGCCGCGTGACGTAGACGGCGGTGAACATCGACGTGAAGATGCCCAGCGCCAGCGTCACGGCGAAGCCGCGCACCGGGCCGGACCCGATCCAGAACATGATGGCCGCCACGATGAGCGCCGTCACGTTCGAGTCCATGATGGCCGAGAAGGCCCGGTCGAACCCGACCTCGATCGCGCGGCGGGGGTTCATGCCCTGCCGCAGCTCCTCGCGGATGCGCTCGTAGATCAGGACGTTCGCGTCGACCGCCATGCCCATCGTCAGCACGATCCCCGCGATGCCGGGCAGCGTCAGCGTGGCGCCGATGGCCGACATAAGCGCGAACAGCAGCACCATGTTGATCGCGAGCGCCGCGTTCGCCATGACGCCGAACCAGCCGTAGCAGGCTATCATGAAGGCGACGACCGCGATCATTCCGATCACCGCCGCGCGTTGCCCGGCCTCGATCGAGTCGGCCCCGAGCTCCGGGCCGATCGTGCGCTCTTCGAGGAACGTCATCTCGGCCGGAAGCGCGCCCGCGCGCAGCAGGACGGCGAGCTGGGTCGATTCCTCGACCGTGAACCGGCCGGTGATGATGCCCGAGCCGCCGGGGATGTGGGCCTGGATCACGGGGGCGGAGATCACCTCGTCATCGAGCACGATCGCGAAGGGCTGGCCGATGTTGTCGCGCGTGTAGTCGCCGAAGGCCCGCGCGCCCGCCGGGTTGAAGCGGAAGTTCACGGCCGGACGGCTGTTCTGGTCGAAGGCGGGCTGGGCGTCGACGAGCTCCTCGCCCGTGACCACCGGGGTCTGCTCCACGATGTAGTAGACCCCCTCCTCGTCCAGCGAGGGCAGCAGCCGGTTGCGCGGGCCGGGGCTCGCCTGCGGGTCGGTGGTGCGGCCCACGACCGGGTTGAACGTGAGTTGCGCGGTGGTGCCGATCAGCGCCTTGAGCTCCGCCGCCGAGCCGATGCCGGGGACCTGGATCAGGATGCGGTCCTCGCCCTGGCGCTGGATCGTCGGCTCGCGCGTGCCGACCTCGTCGACGCGGCGGCGGATGATCTCGAGGCTCTGCTGGATCGTCCGGTCGTCGGTCGCGGCGCGCTCGGCCTCGGACAGCTGCACGACGATCTCGTTCCCCTCGACCGCGACGTCGAGGTCGTCCGAGCCGATCCCGGTCAGGCTGACCACGGGCGTCGCCAGCGTGCGCACAGCCTCCAGCGCGGCGGGAAGTCCCGCGGGGTCGGACACCGCCACGCGCAGGACGTCGGGGGGCGAGGGCTGGCGGCGGACGTTGCCGACCTGGTCCTGGATCGCGCGCAGCGCATCGCGCACCTCGGGCCAGAGGCTGTCCATCCGCGCGGCATAGACGTCGGCCACCTGGACCTCGGCCAGAAGATGCGCGCCGCCGCGCAGGTCGAGCCCGAGGTTCACGAGGCCCGAGGGCAGCCATCCGGGCCATCCGGCCAGCGCCGCCTCCTGCTCGGGGGTGGCCACCCCGCCCGCCCGCTCGATCGCGGCGGCGGCGTCGTTGCGCAGCTCCACCCGCCCGTAGAAGAGGTTCGGCATCGCGAAGAGGATGCCGATCAGGACCACGCCCCAGATCAGCGCGCGTTTCCACAGCGGGGTGTACAGCATCGGTCGGTCCCGGTCAGGCGGCGGGGGCGGGTTCGGTCTTCGACATGACCTGCGCAATCGTGTGGCGCATCACCTTGACGCGCACGCCCTCGGCGATCTCCACCTCCAGCATCCCGTCCTCCTGCACCTTGGTGACCTTGCCGACGATTCCCCCCTGCGTCAGCACCTGGTCGCCCCGCCGCAGCGCCTCCACCATGGCCTTGTGCTCCTTCAGCTTCTTCTGCTGCGGCCGGATCAGGAGGAAGTACATGATCACGAAGATGAGGATCAGCGGGACGAAGCTGGCGAAGGCGCCGGCGGTGCCGGCCGGGCCGCCTACGGCCTGGGCGAAAGCGGGGGTCACGAACATGCGGATCCTCGTCGGGGGTTGCCGGGGCCACGGCCCCCGGATTTTCGGTGGCGCACCCTATAGCCGGGGTGGCAGGATGACAAGGCGGCCCCCCGTCACCGTGGCGTGGGCGCGACGGGGGGACCATGGACCGCAGCCGGCGGGGCTGCGCCCGCCGCAGGTGCAGCACGGT
>ERZ1066120.823-NODE-823-length-24202-cov-5.667246_pt1 | contig 24202 bp, 12 predicted proteins | sample MGYA00382767_ERZ1066120 | MGnify/ENA primary metagenome ERZ1066120 (study PRJEB33369, sample SAMEA5778350) | biofilm metagenome | biome: Industrial cooling water; feature: Water cooling tower basin; material: Biofilm | place: United Arab Emirates | collected...
TCCCCAATCTGTGAGAAAAATTCATCTTGCTCTGCCCGCCTTTGGGTCGAAATTCGACTCTTACAATTCGCAATCGGGCAGAATCAAGCAGCAACCCAAAGGAGATAGACAACTCATGCCAGTCAGTTCAATGAAAGATCTGCTCGAAGCCGGCGTTCACTTCGGGCATCACACGCGCAAATGGAACCCCAAAATGAAGCCGTATATTTACGGCGCGCGCAACGATATTTACATCGTTGATCTTCACAAAACCCGCAAAGAACTCGAAAAAGCCTACGAAGCCGTGCGTCAAATGGCGTTTCAGGGCAAAAAATTCCTGTTCGTGGGCACCAAAAAACAAGCGCAAGACGCCATCCGCGAAGCCGCTGTTTCGTGCGACCAGTTCTACGTGAATCACCGTTGGCTCGGCGGAATGCTGACCAACTGGGACACGGTTCGCACCCGCATCGACCGCCTCAACCAAATCGACCGTATGAAAGAAGACGGCACCTTCGATAAATTGGTGAAAAAAGAGCGCGGGCGCATTGATGAAGAGCGCACCAAACTGGACAACATTCTCGGCGGCATCCGCACGATGAACGGTTTGCCCGACGTGATTTTCATCATCGATTGCAAAAAAGAGCACATCGCCATCAAAGAAGCCAAAAACCTGGAAATTCCAGTCGTGGCCGTCGTGGATACCAACTGCGATCCCGATGATGTCGATTATGTGATTCCGGGCAACGACGACGCGATTCGCGCCGTGAAATTGATGGCCTCGCAAATGGCCGAAGCCATCAACGAAGGTCGCCAGATGCTCGAAAGCGTGCGCGCCGACCGCGCCGCGCAAATGGGCGGAGCCGCTGCGGTTTCGTTCGGCGGCGGCCAGCTCGAATTCGCCGGAGCCGAAAACGTGCAATTTGCGCCGGTTTCGACCGACGACGACGAAGCCGTTTTCGATCAGGTGATGCAAAGCAACTTCACCGTCAACAAAGTCGGCGCCCCGCTCGATGCCGAAATCGAAGCGCCCAGCGCACAAACCGCTGTTGCACAAACCGATTCGGCGCAAACCGCTGCTGCGCAATCTGCTTCTGCTGAAGCGGAAACCGTGATTGATCCCAACGACAATCAGAGTGGCGCCGCCGATCAGGAAGTCGAAAAAGCCGTCGCCGACGCGTAAATTGGCACTGCGTTTTTCGCATCTCAACCCCCAAATTTAAGGTTTGAGGCGCACAATTTCCCGGAGGGGCGCGGCTTGCTGCGTCCCTCCGATTTGTGAGTCGAAAACGTCTTTACACACAGAGAGGAAAAGAAGAAAAATGGCGAACATTTCAGCCGCTGAAGTCAAAAAACTGCGCGATGCCACCGGCGCGGGCATGATGGACTGCAAAAAAGCGCTCGTGGAAACCGACGGCGATTTTGAAGCCGCCGTCACCTACCTGCGCGAAAAAGGCATCGCCGGAGCCGCGAAAAAAGCCGACCGCGAGGCCAACGAAGGCGCGATTGGCGTTTACATCACCGAAGACGGCAAAACCGGCGCGATCATCGAAGTGAACTGCGAAACCGATTTCGTGGGCCGCAACGAAGCGTTTCGCGCGCTGGTTTCCGACCTCGCTTATCAGGCCGCGTATTCGGGCGATAACGATGTCGAAGTTTTCCTGAGCAAAGCCTTCATCAAGGACGAAGCCAAAACCGTCGAGGCCGTTTTGAAAGAAGGCATCGCCACCATCGGCGAAAACATGGTCGTGAACCGCATCGCTCTGGTGAACGCGGCCAACGGCGAAATCGGCTCCTACGTTCACAGCGACGGCAAAAAAGGCGCGATTGTCGTGGTCGAAGGCGCGACGGGCGAAGCCGCCAAAGAAGCGGCCCGCGACGCCGCGATGCAAGCTGTGGCGCTGCGCGCGCCCTACCTGAATCGCGCGGGCGTTCCCGCCGAAGTCCTCGAAGCCGAAAAAGCGATTTACCGCACGCAGGCCGCTCAGGATGGCAAGCCCGAAGCGATGCAGGACAAAATCGCCGAAGGTCGTATTGGCAAATTTTTCAAGGAAAACACCCTCGAAGAGCAAGCCTTCATCAAAGACGACAAAAAATCGGTCGGTCAGGTCGCCAAAGAAGCCGGAGCGCAACTCGCGCAGTTCGTGCGCTTTGAAGTCGGCGTGAAATAATCGCCGAAAATCCCACACTCGAAAAGCCGCAAAGTGTTTCGCTTTGCGGCTTTTTCGCGTCTGAAAACCTCATGAAAACCGAACTCGTCGTCGCGCGCTACCGCGAAAATTTGAATTGGCTGCGCAACACGCCGCGCGAAATCGAAAAAATCGTTTACGACAAAAGCGGCGAGCCGTTTTCCCTGAGTTCGCCCGACGAATTTCGCCACGTCGCCCTGCCCAACATCGGGCGCGAGGCGCACTCTTATTTGCATCACATCGTCGAAAATTACGATTCGCTGGCCGACATCACCGTTTTTGCGCAGGGCAAACCGTTCGATCATGCGTTCGATTTTCACCAGACGCTGCGCCAAATCGCGCGCGAGGGATTTTCGCAGGATTTTCGCTGGCTCGGCCACATCATCGACACCGACACGCACGATGGCAGCCGATTATTCGCCACGTGGAGCAAAAATCAAGGCCACGAACGCCTCGATTTAGACGGCTTCCACCGCGCGCTTTTTGGCTGCGATGGCCCGACGGAATACACCTTTGTTTTGGGCGGCCAATTCGTTGTCTCTAAAACCAAACTCCTGTCACGTCCCCTGGATTTCTGGCGAAACGCGCTCCACGTCGCGCAGAGTTTTCCCGACGCCGCTCACTGCTACGAGCGCAGTTGGGACAAAGTTTTCGCAACGGTTGGAATCTCTCCGCAATTTTTGGCGGGACGCAAAACCGTTTATTTGAAACCAATTCGTGAGAAATCTCATAACTGAATTCATTCTCATGCACAATTTCGTGAAAATTGAGGCCAAAAGCCGTTAACTGGTGCGACTTTCGAGTGAGAAATCCAGAGATTCCTCGCTTTTGCGCCGAAATTTTTCATGTATTCCACAATCGCTCAGGTTTTTCACACAAATCAAAACAAAAAGTGCAAAAACATTGCATATAGGAAAAGTTGCCCCTGTCTCTTCCCGATAGTCATGTCTCATTTGAAGCCCCTTCCCTTCTTCGTGCCGAAGCGTCTTCTGGCGTTGTTTGGCGTTGGTTTGTTTGTCGTTGCTGTGCCTCAAAAAGGCGTTTCTCAGCCTGTTTCGAGCAAAGTTGCTGCGGGGCAGAGCAAGCAAACCGGTTCCGTTCAATCGACCCTCAAAGCGTTTCGCGTCACGATGGAAAAAGGGAAAGAGGTTTTGGTGCCCGCGACATCGGCCAAGCCAGGCGATTTGATCGAATATCAGGCGCGCTACACAAATGGCACTGGCGCTCCGGTTCGTTCGCTTTCGCCTTCGCTGCCCGTTCCCGAAGCCATGATTTATGTTGGCAACACGGCTCGTCCGCGTGGTTTTCAGGCTTCGGTGGATGGGAAGAAGTTTGGGTCGGCCCCATTGCGCCGCACTGTTAAAGGCGCCGATGGCAAATCAAAAATCGAATTTATTCCGCTGTCGCAATACCGCGTTTTGCGCTGGAATCTTGGCACTCTGGCCCCGGGTGCGAGCAAGACCGTCAGCGCGCGAATGCGACTGCACAGCCCGGCTGCTCCCACCGGAGCGAGCCGTTAAGCCACACAGCCTTCAGAGAGTTCCCCGCCCCGAACAGAAAAACTCTTCTCACGCCGCGATTTTCATCCGCGCGGCGAGCGAGAAAAACCTGTTCACGTGTTAGAAAAGCGCAGGCAGTGCGCGCGAAATCGTTCTCTTTTTATGGGGAGGCGATTCAGGCGTTGTTTCAACGCCGCTGCCCGCCGCCACCAAGAGTGTTTTCGCGCCTGTTTTCAGGAGAAGCCATGTCAGTTTCATCCCTACGTCGAACTCATTTCATCAAGGGTTTTGGAGTCATTGCATTGCTCGCCACTGGCGGGCTTTTCGCGCGTGACGCCCATGCACAAGCCCCTCTCGCCGGTTCCAGTATCGGCAACAAAGCCAGCGCTACCTACCGCGATAGCGCCGATATCGAACGCACAACGCAATCGAACACGGTTTCGACAATTGTGCAGCAGGTCGCCGAACTCGACCTGACCGACCCGCGCAACCTGCGTGGCACGCCCGCCGCGCCGGTCTACTTTCCGCATACCGTCGAAAACACCGGCAACGGCGATGACCGCTATAACCTGACGGCCTCGAATGCGACGTCGGGCGACGATTTCGATTTGTCGAATTTGTTGATTTACCCCGATGTCAACGGCGACGGCGTGCCCGATTCGCAAACGCCCATCACGCAAACGCCGCTGCTCAAGCCGGGCGAGAAATTCTCGTTCGTCGTGGGCGGCTTGGTTCCGTCTTCACAACCTGGCGGAGACGTGGCCGATATCAATGTGGAAGCCGAAAGCCAGTTCACTTCGGGCATCACCGACTTCAACAACGACAGCGTGACGGTGACGACCAACGCGGTTTTGCGCGTGGTGAAAAGCATCAGCAAAGACGAAGGTCTGCCCGGAAGCGGCCCCTACACCTACACGCTGACCTACACCAACAACAGCACCTCGGCCAGCGGCCAGTTCACCATCACCGATACCCTGCCCGCCGGCATGAGCTATATCGGCGGAACGGGCGTTTGGAACTACAACGGCAACACCTCGGTGGACGACCTCAATGACGGTTTCGATACCGTCGTTATTGGCGGTTCGAGAATGGACTATTCGCAAACGGCTGGCACGGTGACCATCGTCATCGACACCGTTCCCGGTCAGCGTCAGGGCCAAATCTCGTTCAACGTGAACGTGGGCGCGACGACGGCTCCCGGCGTGCAAACCAACGTCGCCAATTACACCTACGACGCCGATCCCGGCCCTGGCACCGACAACGTTCCCACCACCTCGTCGAACGAAGCCAATTTCACCGTTTTGGCGGTTCCGGCTGTGGATTACGCCGACAACCTTTCCAACGGCGACACGGCGGGCAACGAAATCAACACCGGCGCTCCGACCGACGATGGAAGCGTTGTCGCTTCGGCCAATCAGGGCGCGACGGTGACGTTTACCAATCGCCTCGTCAATCGCGGAACCGGCGACGACACCTTCAACCTCTCGGTGTTGGCCAACACGTTCCCGGCGGGCACTTCCTTCCAGTTCTTCAAGCCCGATGGCCAAAGCCCCTTGCTCGATACCAACAATGACGGCACGCCCGACACCGGCGAATTGGCTCCGGGCGAAGCGTATAACGTGGTCGTGAAAGCGATTTTGGCGCCCGGCGCTTCGGGTGGCGGCCCTTACAACCTCGATACCCGCGCGACCTCGGTTTCGAGCGCTTCTGTGTTCGATACCGCGCGCAGCACGCTCACCACCATTACGCCCGCGACGCTGGATTTGACCAACCGCGCTGGCGATCCCGATTTGGTGAATGCGGGAGTCAACGGAACGGGCGCGACCGGCACGACCGTAATTCTGGATCGCGATGCGGCGCCCGGCACTTCGACGCTGATCGAACTCAACGTGACCAACACCTCGAACATCACCGATTCCTATGGTTTGGGCGCCGTTTTGTCTGGCGACAACCCCGGTGATTATCAGTTCGTTTTCCGCGAGCGCAATTCCGATGGCACGGCGGGCAACATCATCACCAGCTTGCCCAATGTCAATGCGGGCGCAACCGTTCGCTTCTTCATCGAAGTGACAATCCCCGAAGACGCTGGGGCCGGTGACGAGGTAGACATTGACGTCACGGCGCGTTCGGCCACCACAGGCGCGCAAGATTCCATCCGCGATCAAATCACGGTGGACACCGAGCGAGGCATCCGCGTGACGCCCGACCAGAGCGGACAAGTGTTCCCCGGCTCGTCCGTCACTTACCTGCACACGATCACCAACACCGGCAACCGCACCGAAGACGACATTCAGGTTTCTCTGGCTGGCGATGCCAACGGCTTCACTTCGGTGGCTTACCTCGATGCCAACAACGACGGCGTTTTGGATGCCAGCGAAGAGGCTTCGCCCATCACCGAAATTGATGGCCTCGATCCCAACGAATCGGTGCGCGTGTTCGTGAAAGTGTTCGGCCCGCTCGATTCTTCGCAAGTCGGCCAGGTCAACGCTTCGCGCCTCACCGCGACGCTCGACGGCGATTTGAACACCGCTGGCTTTCAATCTGGCGGCGCTTCGGACACCGCGACCGACACCACGACGTTGGTTGTGGGCGACGTGAAATTGGAGAAATTCCAGCGCGTCAACAACACCGGTTCGTTTGTGAAAACGCAGCTCCAGGCCAATCCCGGCGACTATGTGACCTACCAAATCACCGTCACCAATACCGGCGCGGCGCCCGTTACGGAGGTCACGGTCTACGATTTCACGCCTGGCTTCACGACCTACACCACCGCTGCTCCCTACGCGGCTGCCAGCAGCTCGCAGGGCAGCACGACGGCTCCCTCGGATGGCGACACCGGCTCGTTCACCTTCAACGTGGGAACGCTTCAGCCCGGCCAAAGCGCCACCATCACCTTCACGGTGCGCATTGACGGCGGACTCCCCATCGGGGTGTAATCGCCCCTTCAAAAATTCCCGCGCGAGGCTTTGTCATCGCGCGGGAATTTTCCCCACTCAATTCCCGTTTTGGCGGCTTGCCGACGCCGCGAGGTCTTGCAGGGCGTGTTTCGATTTTCGCGCGAAATTCTTCCTCCAAGGCCGCTTTTCCCAGGCGCCATTCCTTTTTCTTTCTCTACTGGCATGAATTCTCAATTTTCGTCGTGCTTGAGGCCAACAAGCCAGAAAATTCCTGGTTTGTCATTTTTACTGTCCGCCTTTCTGGGGGTGATTGCCGGTTTTTGTGGCTCGCCCGCCGCGCTGAGCAAAAACGCCACTCCTCCCGCGCCACCGCAAACGGTGCAAATTCCGCTCGCCGGTTCGTCCATCACGAACCAAGCCGAAGCCACCTATTTGTATGCGGGCTACACGATTCGGCTCAACTCGAACGAAGTCGCCGTCACCGTCGCTCCCGTTCCCGATTTTTCGCTGACTCAAAACAACGCGCAGCGCGCTTCAGCGGGTTCGTCGGTCGGATTTCCGCACCGCATTCGCAACACCGGCAACACGCCCAGCCGCTACACGCTCGGCGCCGCTAATTTGGGCGGTGACGATTACAATCTCAACAACCTCGAAATCATCCGCGACGTGAATGGCAACGGCATCGCCGATCCGGGCGAACCCGTTATCGCGCCCGGTCAAGAAATCGCGCTCGGCGTCAATCAGTTCGCCGATTTTGTGGTGCGCGGCGTCGTGCCCGTCGGCACCGCGCCCAACGCTTCGGCGCGCGTCGAAATTTCGGCCTCGCTCGTGGGCGGCGATTTGGTGAAAACCAACGCCGATTCCATCACCGTCGTCGCGGGCGCGGCCATTGATGTGCGAAAAGGCGTTTCGCCGCTGAACGTCACGCGCGGAGGCCTCGCCACTTTTGAAATCGTTGCCACTTCGCGCGGCGCCGATGCTGCCGCGCCGTTTGCTGTTGTCGTGGACGGCGCGCCGCGAAATTTGGTGTTCGTTCGCGACCCAATTCCCAACAACACCGCTTTCGTCTCGTTTGGCGGCGCGCCCAACGTGAACGAAACGCGCCTTTATCATCGCCTCGGCGACCCGATTCACACCTACACAACCACGCCAGTTGCGCCGATTGATGCCATCGCGTGGGGTTTGCCTTCTTTGCCCGCGCAGAACACGTTTCGCGGCACGTTTTCGGTGCGCATCAACGCCAACGCGACCGGCACCATCACCAACGTCGCGCGCACTTTTTACAACAATCCCGGCACGACTCCGGCGCCAACTCCCGAATTAGAAACGCCCTCAAACCCCGTCACGATTGAAATCCCGATTTTGCCGCCGGTTCTGAATTACTACACCAACAATAACTACGAGCGCATCCAGCGCGTGACGGGCATTGGCCGCCCGCTTTGGTTGCAGGGCGATGCCGCCGCGTGCAACCAAGACCCGCTCGTCGCCGAACGCGTGACCATCACGATTCGTTCGTCGCTCACCGGCGATACGATTTCCGTTCCCGCGCTCGAAACCGGCCCCAACACGGGCATTTTTCAGGTCGAAAATCCGATTCCGACTTCGGGCGACGCCGTCAATCCCGCTGACGGCACGCTGCAAACGCGCCGCGACGACATTCTCAACGCGCGCCTGGGCGGTTGCGGAACCGCCGACGCCACGACGCAAATTTTGGTCGATCCGCTCGGCGTGGTCTACGATTCGCGCACCAACGCGCCCGTCGCCGGAGCGCGCGTCACGCTGATTGACGTTGCCACCGGCGCGCCCGCACAAGTCTTCGATTTCGATGGCGTCACGCCGTTTCCTTCGACAGTGATTACCGGCGCCGATGGCGTTTACCAATTTCCGCTCGTGGCGCCGGGCAATTATCGCCTCGAAATTGTGCCGCCCGCGCCCTACTCGTTTCCCTCGCAAATTTTGCCCGCGAACCAGCCGCCGGGCCGCACGATTGATCCCAGCGGCTCGTATGGCGGCACGTTTGTCGTGCCCGAAGTCGTGAATGTCGTGCAAATTGACGTTCCGCTCGACCCGCCGCAAGGCCCCGGACTTTTCATCGAAAAAAGCGCGATTTCGCGCGAAGCGGAAATTGGCGGCTCGGTGGATTACGCCGTCATCGTGCGCAACCTTTCGGATGTTCGCATGGACACCGTGAGCGTTTCCGACGTTTTGCCGCTCGGATTCACTTACGTCCCCAACTCGGCGCGCCGCGATTCGACGCGCCTCGCCGAACCGCAAATCGTCAACACGCGCGACCTCACGTTTGCCCTTGGCGCGCTCGATGTGGGCGCACAAACCACGCTGCGCTACCGCGTTCGCGTCGGGCCGGGCGCCAAAACCGGCAAAAATATCAACCGCGCGCGCGCCGTTGGCACGACGCCGTTTGAAACCTTCACCTCGAACGAATCGCGCGCGCCGATTGAAATTGTGGGCGGCGTGTTCACTTCGCGCACCATTATTTTTGGCCGCGTTTGGATTGATACCAACAAAAACGGCATCGTTGACCGCGAAGAACTCGGCGTGCCGGGCGTGCGAATTTTCCTCGAAGACGGCACCTTCGCCGTCACCGATGGCGAGGGAAAATGGTCGATTTACGGCGTTTTGCCGCTCACGCGCGTCGTGAAACTCGACCGCAGCACGCTTCCGAGCGGCGCCAAACTTCGCGCGCTCGATACGCGTTACGCCCGCAGCGGCGAGAGCGCGTTCGCCGACCTCAAAAACGGCGAAATGCAAAAAGTCAATTTCGCGCTCGTTGACGTCACCGATGCCGTTGTCGCCGACGTGCGCACGCGCATCGCCAAAGGCGAACCGAACGCGCCTGAAATTGAAAAGGGCGTGAAAGCCGCGCTCGAAACCACGCCTTCGAGCACGCGCGATCTCGGCGATTTGCGTTCGCAGCCCGCCACCGGCGTCAAAGACGGCGCGCGCACACTCGAAAATCGAATCGACAACACGGCGCCTTCGGGCATTGATGCGCGTCCGCTTCGCACGGCCAAAGACGGCCCGCTCGATGGGAATTTCGGCCCCGTCGCTTCGCCGAGTGTTTCAGGCAAAGCGCAATCGCTCGAAGAAGTCGTGCTTTCCGCCGCGCCGAAACTGGGATTTGTGGCGCTCAAAGACGGCGACACCACGCTTTCCGACCAAATCAACGTCGCGGTCGTGGGCCGCACGATCACCAATCTCAAACTCAGCGTGAACGGCGAAACGCTTGGCGAAACGCGCATCGGCACCAAATCGGTGAGCGAAGCGCGAGGCGTGCAAGCCCTTGAGTTCATCGGCGTAAAACTGCGCGCCGGAAGCAACGAACTCGCGCTGCGCGGCTTCGATCAATTCGGCAACGAGCGCGAAAGCCTCAAAATCAGCGTCACGGCGCCCGGAAATCTGGGCAAAATTCGCCTGGTTTTGCCTTCGGGCGCGGTTCAGGCCGACGGACAAACCGACGTGAAAATCGGCGTTCAACTCACCGACGACAAAGGTATAGCCGTCAACTCGCGCACGCCGATTACGCTCGAATCCACGCTTGGCATCTGGAAATCTGCCGACGTCAATCCGAACGAACCCGGACTTCAAATTTGGGTGGAAAACGGGCGCGCACAAGTGGAAATTCAGGCGCCGTTCAATCCGGGCCGCGCCGCGATTCGCGCTTCGGCGGGCATCCTCGAAACGAGCGGCGAAATCAATTTCGTGCCGTCGCTGCGTCCGGTGATTGCGGCGGGCATCGTCGAAGGGCAATGGGGCTTCAACGCTTCGGGCGCGGCGCGCATTCCGACGGCGGTTTTCGAGCAGGAACTCAACGAATTTTTCGGCAAAAACTCCGGCGCGCGCGCGGCGGGCTACGTCAAAGGCCGCATTCAGGGCAAATATCTGCTCACGATGCGCTTCGACACGCAGGACAACGAAGACGAACGCTTGTTCCGCGACATTCAGCCCGACGAGTTTTATCCGATTTACGGCGACTCTTCGGCCAAAGGCTTCGACGCGCAATCGACCGGAAAACTTTACGTGCGCGTGGATAAAGACAATTCGTATGTGCTTTACGGCGATTTTTCGACGTTTTCCGGCGTGGCCGACACCTTGAATTTGAGCCGCTACTCGCGCGCTTTCAACGGCTTGCAGGTTCACGGCGAAAACGAAAAATACACCGCGTCGGCGTTTTTGGCGCGCGATAATACGAGCCGCGTCGTGCGCGAAATTCGCGGCAACGGCACCAGCGGCCCCTACCCGCTTTCAACCGGCGATGTGCGCCCGCAATCCGAGCGCGTCGAACTCATCGTGCGCGACCGCAACAATCCGGGCGTGATTCTCAGCGTCACGCCGCAAAGCCGTTTCACCGATTACACGCTCGATGGCTTTGCGTTTGGCCTGTTGTTTCGCGCGCCGGTGCCTTCGTTCGATGCCGACGGCAACCCGGTTTTCATCCGCGTGGCGCTCGAACTCGAAAACAACGGCCCCGAACACACCACGACCGGAATTTCGGGCCAGGTGAAAGTGAACGACCGCACGCAAATCGGCGCGTCGTTCGTGCGCGATAACAACCCCGACGCCAAAATGACGATGATGGGCGCCAACGCGATTTATCGCCTGGCCAAAGACACCGTTTTGATTGGCGAATGGGCCAACACCGACACCGACGAACTCGGAAAAGGCAGCGCCTACCGCGTGGAACTGCGCAAAGATTCCGCGAAATTGCAAGCCCGCGTTTTCACCGGCGAAGCGGCGCGCGATTTCAACAATCCCGAATCGAATTTGACGCGCGGACGCAGCGAATCCGGCGCGCGCGTCTCGGTCAAAACCGGCGCCAAAACGCAGGTTTCCGCCGAAGTGATTCGCACGCAGGACAAAGAAAACGGCGCCAAAACCACCGGCGCACAACTCGCGGTTGACCACGCACTCTCTAACAGCGTGCGGCTTTCGGGCGGCGTGCGCCACTCGAAAGGCGACGCGGGCGCCACCTTTGGCGGCAGCGGCCAGAATAACGTGGATTTCACCTCGCTTTTCGCGCGCGTCAACGCCCGCGTTCCGGGCGTTCCTCAGGCCAACGTTTTTGCGCGTTACGAACGCGCGTTGTCGGACGATAGCCAATCGCTTTCCGTTGGCGGCGATTATCAAATTTCGTCGCGCGCGCGTTTGTATGCGGCGCACGAGTTCTTCGATTCGCCGCTTTCGCTCTATGCTTTGGGCGACACGCAGCGCCGCTACGGAACGCGCATCGGCATCGAAAGCGATTATGCGCGCGGCGCGAGCTTGTTTTCGGAATATCGCATCGCGGGCGGAATTGATGGCCGCAGCGCGCAAGCCGCGATTGGACTTCGCAACCGCTGGGCTTTGGGCAGCGGAATTGGGCTGAACACGAGTTTCGAGCGCACGCAGCGTTTGTCGGGCGAAAATTCGCTCGGCAGCGACGACGGAACCGCGTTTTCGCTGGGCTTTGAATCGCTGCGCGATTCGCGCGTGAAATGGTCGGCGCGCGGCGAAGTTCGCAACGGAACGCAAGTCGATTCGCTGCTCTTTTCGACGGGCATCGCGGCGCAAGCCTCGAAGGAACTCACATGGCTGGCGCGCGGCGTTCATGCACGCTCGAAATCGAGTGGCGAAACCGAATCGGCGCGCCGCGAACAAACGCGTTTGCAACTCGGTTTGGCGTATCGCCCCGTCAAAAGCGACCGTTTCAACGCGCTCGCAAAATACGAATACCGCGACGGCGACGACCCGACGACGCTGGGTTCACTGCGTTTGCAGCGCCGCGTTCAACTGTTTTCGACCGACCTCAATTATCAGCCGACGCGCTCGCTTCAGGCGCGCCTGAAATACGCGTGGAAACGCTCGGAAGATAACACCGACGGCATCGAAACGAAAACTTCGGCGCACCTTCTGAGCGCGCGAATCACCAAAGACGTGAGCCGTCGGTTGGGCTTTTCGCTCATCGGCTCGACGCTGTGGAGCGGCGACACGAACACGCGCCAAAATTCGCTCGGCCTCGAAGCGGGCTACGTTTTGGGCAACGATTTGTTGCTTTCGGCGGGCTACAATTTCTCGGAATTGAAAGACCGCGATTTGTTGGAAGAAAATCTCGGAAAAGGGTTTTATATGCGCTTGCGCTTCAAATTTGACGAGGGACTTTTCAGCGGCGTGCGCGCTTTCCAGAAAGCGCCCGTGCCCAGCGAGGCCAAACCGTTCGTGCCGGTCGAGCGCGACGCCAACAGCGGCGTGATTTTCGACGGCACCAAAATCGGCGGATTGGATGAAGTCAGCGGCGAAAATCGCGGTGGAGGTGTGAAATAACGATGAAATTTTTCTCGACTCTTTCGCTGGTTTTCGGGGTTATCGCGGCTTTGGTTCTTTCGGTAGCACCCGCTTCGGCCCAGTTGACGCGCTCTTACACGGCCCGCTATGCCGCCGATATTCGCGGCGATATTCTGCTGACGGGTAACTCGGTGCTTCGGCCCGTTTCTGCCACTGCTAACGGAAACAACAGCGAGGCTATGGCCTACACCGATGTGGACAGCGTCGCGCTTACGCCCAACAACTCATCATCGGCGATTTTGAAATTGCCGACCGGAGTGGCGGCCTCGGATGTCGCGTGGGCCAGACTTTACTGGACGGGGCGCATCGAACCCGCCCCTGAAAACCCCACTGTTAGCTTGTCGGTTACGGGAAGCGGCGCAGATTATCAATCGTATACCGCTGCGGGACGCGACGTTTTTCAAAGCGGTAACGATATTGACGTTTATGTCGCTTCGGTTGATGTCACAGCGCAAGTGCAAACCGCAACGGGCGCGCAACCCACAATTTTGGTGGGTGGCGTGCAAACCTCGACTTCGACGGGCAACGACACGGTTGGTAGTCAGGGCGCTCTGGGCGGCTGGTCAATGGTTGTGGTTTACCGTCAAAACAGCTCGTTCATCCGTCAATTGCGCGTCTTCGATGGCGCCGGAAAAGTCAATACCAACAACCCCTTCAGCACAACGCTGACGGGATTTCGCACTCCCGACCAAAACCTCTATGAAGTGCGTTTTGGCGTGATTGCTTACGAGGGCGATGTGGGAATTATCAACGATCGTTTTCGTTTGAATGGCACCGAACTGGGCAACACCGTGAATCCGACGGACAACTTTTTCAACTCCAGCGTTTCACAAGATGGCGACAACTTCACCTCAAGCGAAATCAACCCACCGCTGCTGGCCAATGGCGGCACCACCAGCGTAGACGTTGACCGACTCACGCTGACCGGACAAGGCCCCACAACAACGTTTTTCCCTAACGCAACCACTTCGGCAACCATTAGTTTCACAAGTAATGGCGACGAGTATTACCCCGTCGCTTTCACGACTTCGATTCCGACTTTCGAGTTTGCAGGCCGCGTTTTCGAGGACCTCAACTACGGTGGAGGCGTGGGCCGCGCCTTCAACGCGTCCAACGGGATGCAGGGCGTGGAAGGCGCGCGCGTCGAGGCTTACAACGCCAATACAGGCGCGTTCGTCGCGGCGACCACAACCGATGCCAACGGTTTTTACTATTTCTACCAGTTGGGAGCGGGCCGTTACCGAGTGCGCGTCGTGAACGATTCCGTGCGCTCGAAACGCCCCAATGGCGCAACAGCCACAGGCACGCTGGCAGTTCAGACTTATCGCACCGAAGCCAATACAAACGTCAGCGCGACGACGGGTTCGGCTTCGGTGACCAGCGTGACAGATCGCGTTGGCGGCGAAGACCCTTCCGCCAGCGATGCTCTGGCCAACACCACGAGCGCCAATTATTCCAGCATCGCCACCGGCGGGCGCGTCGTGCAATCGTCAACCGAAGTGATTTTGGGGAGCGAAAATATCGCTAACATTGATTTTGGTTTCAACTTCAACACCATCGTCAACCGCAACAACACGGGGCAAGGTTCGCTGCGTCAATTTCTTACCAACGCCAACGCGCTCGGAAACGCCGGTTTGAATCAGGAAGCCAACTCGATTTTCGATCCCGCGGCGGGCCAGGACACCTCGATTTGGATGCTCTCGAACGGCTCGGCCCTGCCCGGCCTTCGCGCGGGTTTACCCAACCAATTTTCGGGCGGACAAGCCACCATTACGCCCACGTCGCCGTTGCCGCCCTTCACCGATTCTTCCACGCGACTTTCGGGCCTCACGCAAACTGCGCTCACTGGCGAAACCGCCACCGTTGACACTTCGGCGAACAACACCGCCACCACCGGCCCCGAAGTCGTGATTGATATGGGCACCATTCCCGGCACTGCCGCTGCGGGAAGTTACGGCCCCGGACTTTACATCACGGCGCAAAATACCATCATCGAAGGCATGGGCATTACACGCAGCGGCTTAAATAAAGCTCTTCAGGCCGGAAGCCCCGATGGTGTGGGAATTTTGGTTCAGAGCAACGTCAACGCCAGTGGCACCGGCGCTCCGACTGCGCCGTTTTCGACGGCCAATCCTTCGGGCACCATCATTCGCAACAACACGGTTTTCAACAACCGTTCGGCGGGCATTCGCCTCGATCATGGCGCCTCAAATATCACGGTTGAAAACAACGTGTCGCGCGGCGTGGTGGATGACATCGGCGACGGCATCGAACTCGAATACGGCGCCTCGAACAACACCATCACCGGCAACCGCGTGTTGTTCAACGCGGGTTACGGTTTCGATTTGCACTCCGAGCCGAGCAATAACAACAACGTCATCGAAACCAACATCATTCGCGGCAACGGCACCGGCCCAACTTCTGTGACGGCGACGGGCAAACAGGGCGCGGGCATCGGCATTCGATTGGGCCAAAACAACACGATTCGCTTCAACACGATTTACGAAAACAACGGCGACGGCATCATCGTGCGCGGCGGAAGCAACGGCAACCTGCTTTCTCAAAACTCGATTTACGCCAACGCCAATTTGGGCATTGATCTCATCACCGGTAGTGCCAACAACAATAACGGCGACGGTGTTTCGGGCAACAACGGCTCGAAAAATACCACGTCGCACGGCAACGCCGGAATGGATTACCCGATTTTCACAAGAGTTGTGCAAAACGGTGCCAATTTGGATGTCGCGGGTTACATTGGCAACGTCACAGCCGGAAGCGCCACTTGGAGCGGCGCGACGATTGAGATTTTCACCGCCGACAACACGCCCGCCAACCAAAACGGCGAAGTGATTTTGGGCGATGGCCGCAACATTCCGCACGGCGAAGGCCGCACTTACGTCACGACCATCACCGCCAACGCGCAAGGTCTGTTCACGGCGTCGTTTCCCTACACCATCGGGAGTGGCCAAATCACCGCGACGGCGCGCGATGCCAGCAACAACACCTCGGAATTTTCGGCCAGTTCCGGCATCACATCGGGCATCAGCGGCTACGTGTATTTGGATGTCAACCAAAACGCCACGTTCGATGCCAGCGAAACCGGAACCGGCCAAACGCTCTTCGTGAAACTCGTGCCGCAAAGCGCCCCAACTGCCGCCACCGTTGCCGTCGCGGTAAACACGACAACGCTTGTCGGCAACGCGAATTCGGGCTTTTACGAGTTTTCCGGCGTTTTCCCCGGCAATTACACGCTCGTGTTGGACGATAACGCCACGCTTTCCGACATCACGCCCACGCTGCCCGCGACCTATTCGCGCACCGAAGCGCCGAGCGGAACGCGCAGCGTGACGATGGGCACGACCAACGTCACGAACGAAAATTTCGGTCTTTACGTCGGCTCCTCGATTTCGGGCCGCGTTTTCAAAGACACCGGCACTTCGGGCGGAATCGCCAACGATGGCGCAATCAATGGCGGCGAAACCGGCCTCGAAAACATCGTCGTCGAACTGCGAAACGGCGCGACCGACGCGCTGATTTCGACCACGCTCACCGATGCCAACGGCAATTACTCGTTCGCGCAGCCAACGGGCGTTTCGAGCCTGAAAATCGTGCAAACCAACCGCGATAATTTTCTTTCGACGGGCGCCACTCTGGGCAATTCGGGCGGCACTTACACGCGCTCGACCGACACCATCGCGTTCAGTTTCACGCCGGGACAATCCTACACGAACCTCAATTTCGGCGACGTGCCAAGCGCATCGCTGGCGCAAAACAACGTGGGCTACGGCGAAATCGGCAACAGCGTGCTTTACAGTCACACCTTCATGGCGGGTAGCACCGGAACGGTGACGTTTTCGACGGCCAACACCGCTTCGCCCGCCAATCCCGATTGGGGCCACGTCGTGTTTCTCGATACCAACGGCAACGGCGTTGTTGACGCGGGCGAAGGCCAAATTACCGCGCCAATCAACGTTGTCGAAGGCCAGGAGTTAAAGCTCCTCGTGCAGCATTTCATTCCGCTTTCGGCCAGCGATGGCAACAGCGATCAAATCGCGCTCACGGCCAATGTCAACCTTTCGGTTGTCACTCCGGTCGCGCCGATTTCGCAAACGCTCGTCAACACCGATCTCACAACCGTCGGCCAGGCGCCGAGCCTGCAACTGGTGAAAAGTGTGGATTTGGCGCAGGCGCAAAGCGGCCAAAACCTCACCTACACCATCGTTTTCACCAACACCGGAAACGGCCCGATTTCCAACTTGCGCGTCAGCGATTCGACGCCAGCTTTCACCACGTTCGTCTCGCAAAGCGTGGGAACGCTGCCCGCTAGCCTTTCGCTTGGCACCGCGACAACGCCCGCCGTGAACGCTTCGGGCGCGCTGCTGTGGAGTTTCAACGGCACGCTACAACCCGGCGAATCGGGCACGGTGATTTTCGTGGTAAAAATCGATTGAGGACATTTCGCCCGCGAAATGGGTTTTCAAAACGGCGCCTTCACACAGGGGGCGCCGTTTTTCGTTGTGCCCTTTTAAACTGCGAGGGCTTTTTCTTCTTCCATCATTTCCATGAAAAAAATTCTCGGTCGCGGCGGGCCGCTTGGCATTTTTCACGAGTATCCGGCGCTTTTACAACTGGGAATTATCTGCTGCTTCGCCGAAACCGCGTGGGCGACTTTGCTCATCGTGATGGAATTCTATTTCAAAGAAGAAATCCTCGCGGGCGAAACGCCGCAAAGCCTGACTTCAAAAATCGCGTTCGCGTTTTTGGCGTTCGTGGGCGCCGAAACGCTGTTCAAATATCCGATGGGCGCGCTGGCCGATAAATACGGGCCGCGCCGTTTCGTCTATTTCGCGCTGGGAATTTGTTCGGTCACGCCGATTTTGATGACCGTCGCCGCGCTGACCATCGGTTTGTGGTGGGTTTTCATCCCAATTCGCATCTTGGACGGCATCGCCGCCGCCGCGCTCTGGCCTTCGATGTCGGCGCTGATGAACCGCGCGGTTCCGGCCCACGCGAAATCGAGCGCGATGAGCGTTTTCAACGCCGCCTACGTTCTGGGTCTGGCCATCGGCCCGACGACGGGACTTTTGCTGGGTCACAAACTCGGCTCGAACGTGTGGGTTTTTCCGTTTTGTGCCGTGATGATGGCGCTCGGCGCGTTCGTGGCGGTTCGCTCGATTCCGCGCTCGGCGGACAACATCCACATCGAAGGCGAATCGCTCGACGAAGAGCGCGCGCTGCTCAAAGGTCGCCCGATGCTGTGGCGCATGATGGCGATTTACGCGCTTTCGCAAATGGGCGTCGGAATTTTGGCGCCCACCGTTCCGGTTTATCTCGAAGAGCATTTTCATCTGCTGCAAGCCGATTTGCCGCAACTCCTCATTTTTCCGGCACTTTTGGTGGCCGCCATCGCCATTCCGCTGGGCCGTTTGCCCGATACCATCGGCAAAGCCAAAGCCGTCTGGATTTCCTACATTTTGGCGGCGGGCGGCATGATTCTCATGGCGCTCACTTCGCTTTTCGAGCCGACAAAAGGCCTGTTTTCGCTGCCGCTGATGATGTTTGGAGTTGGCATCAGCGCGATGATCGTTTCGTATATTTTGGGCACTCCGGCGTGGCTGGGCCTCACCTCGCTGCAAGTGGACAACACCAAACAAGCCCAGGCGATGAGCCTGATGCAAACTGCGCAAGGCTTTGGCGTGGTCTGCGCGTTCGTTCTCGTCGGCTCGGTCGGGCACCTGCTCACCAACAACACCAACGGCGAAAACTCGCTTTCGCTGTGGTTCTGGCTTTCGAGCGGAATTTTCACGCTCTGTTTAATCGGCACGCTGCTTTTCGTGCGCGAAGTCAAGGTCAAAATCGAAACGCCGCAAAACGAAGCCGCGCACCCCGACGCCAAAGCCGCCAACCAATCGCTCGAAATGAAAGGGCTGTGAAACGAAGTTTGGATTGGGGATTCAATCGCTCGACAATGAGATTTCCCTCGCCCTGTAGGGACGCTGCTTGCCGCGTCCACTGCGCGATGACCGTCAGGACGCAGCGAGCAGCGTCCCTACAAACACCAAAATTGACTTGTTTCAAAATTCTAAAGTCGCGCCGCCACTTCATCCGATTTGGCAAAAGTGTTATATTGGTGGTGTGACTTTTGGCCTAAAGTTGCTGAATTTTGGGCGAATTTAGAGAAGGGTCACGCATTATTTCTCATGGCAACAGGAAATTCGATGCGCTCGGTGCAGCGCGGTGAAATGCGTGAGGAGATGGCGTTGCGGATGCGGCGCCCGCCGACGGAATACGTTTCGCTGCTCTCGCAGAGCGAAAAAGATTTTCGGTCTTATGTGGATTCGCTCGAAACACATCCGGCCTTTGAAAAACTGCTTTCCGATGGCATGATTGCCAAAGTGCGACTGCGCGGCAAAATTCCGCGCGACAAATATGAGTCCTATATGGACGAGCATATGATGCACTTTTTGCAGTTTTACGGCATCACCAATCACGACGGCTGGGAAAAAGATTTTCTCTCGCCCTACGCGCACGAACGCATTTCGGAAATCGTCGAAAAATACGGCGCGCCCTACGGCGAAACGCTGCGATTTTTGCGTTACCTGAGTTCATCCGGCTCGCAAAACCTCTCGAATCTGACGCGCCAAAACTCTGGCGGAGGTGGCGGCGAGGCGCGGCCCAGCATGGACGACACGCTCGCGGGCGGCGCGATGGTCGACCTTTCCGAAATCATCGAAACCACGCGCCAGTTTGTCGAACGCTACGAAGTTTCCGAGCAGGAATTTCTCGATATGGTTTTGGGCGGCGAAACGGACGCCGAACAACTTTCGGAGCATTTTGGCTGTTCGCTGCGCGAAGCCGAAGAGATTTTGGAAGCCGCCGACCGCGTTTATCTGGCGCAAAATTACGAGGGCAGCGGGCAAATGCCCGACAAAAAAGCCTCGCCGTCACGTCCGGTTCACACGTCGGACGAACCCGTTGCGTTTGTGCAAATCGTGGATGGCCAGCTCGCCGCGCAATTTCATCACGATTCGATTTACACGCAGCGTTACCGCATCAAGCCCGGCGCTATCAAGGAACTCAAAAAAGACGCGCCCCAAGAAGCGCGCGAACTCCTGATGCGCGCGCGCTACATCAATCAGCGGCTTTCGGCGCTTTCGCGGCTCATCACGACGCTTTGCGAATCGCAGGTCGATTACTTGGCGTCGGGCGACGCGCGCCAGCTCAAACCGCTCGCTCAAGCGGCGCTCGCGCGCGATTTGGGCGAGCATCCCTCGATGGTTTCGCGCCTGATTCGCGGCAAATTCATCGAAACGCCCTGGGGCAAAATTCCGCTGCTGTTTTTGTGTCAGAGCAAAACCGATGTCGTGGCGCGTCTCATCGCGCAGCATCCCAATCTCACCGACCAGGAAGTCGTGGTGAAACTGCGCGAAGATTACAGTTGTTTCATCGCGCGGCGCACGGTCGCTTACCATCGCGGCAAACGCTTGCGCCGCAACAAGCGACGGAAAAAGGCAAACTAATTTTCTCGTAGTTCGTTGTGATTTTGATGCAATTTTCCAAAACGAAACCGCGCGAAGTGTTCGTGCGGTTTTTCGTCACCTTCTGGATTTTCGCGGCCTGGCTGAGCGGCGGCGCAGTGGCGGCGCACGCGCAGGAAATCATCACCAACGCGGGGCCAACCGAAATTTCGGCGGTGCAAAACATCGTCGCACGCCTCGAAAATGCCGCGCGTAACCGCGATGTCGGCGCGCTCAATTTTTTCGGCGCCAACCTGCCCGTCGATAGCGCGCCCATCGAAACGCAAACGCGCATTTCGCATCTCGCCACGTCGCAGCGCGGCGCGCTCGTGCGCTTTTCGTTCGCGGTTTCGGTCAAACGCAACCCGCCCGTCACGCTCAATCGCGGCACGCAAGACGTGTGGCTGTCTCGCATCGCCACTGGCGGATTTGCGCTCACCGACCGCCGTTTCATTTCGGCGCCCGATGCCGTCGAAGCGCTCACGCAGGCCGCCGAAACCGAACTGCGCGACGCCCGACTCGATGGCAAAAACGCGGTTTTAGACCTCGTGGCCTCGCGCATCGGAGGCCGTTGGATAGCGCTGCGCCGCCAGCGCTGGGACGGCGAAATCGTTTCGTCGGGCCTTGAAGCGCGTTCGCCACAGCCGCGCGAATTTCTTAAAGGCCAAATGCCGACGGCGCCGCCCGAAGGCGCGCTGACCGGACATTTTCTGTTGCAAAAAGGCGAAAACGGCTGGTTTGGCGTCGGCTCGTCGTTCGAGCCATCGCGCCGCATCGCGCTCGGCGCCGATAACAACGCCGCCAGTTTGCGCGCGCGTTTGGAAGGCGAAGGCTTTTTGCGCCCCGAAACGCACCGCGATTTCGGTTATGCGCTGAGCGCCGTCGGTTTGTATAACGAAGCGGCGGACGCGCTCGAAAAAGCCGAACTACTGCGCGAAGGCTTGGTCGGCTCGCAGAAACTGCGCGAAGCCAACCAAAACCGCGTCCGCGACCCGCAGGAACTCGTGGCGCGCCAAATTCAAACCGAAGCCAGCGTGGGACTTGGGCCGGAGCATCCGACTTATCTCATTTCGGCGCTGCTGCGCGAACAGCGCACGCAGCCCAGCGTGATTGGCGCGCTGCGTTTGGCGCTCGAATACTCGCGCGTCGCCGAAGAAGAACTCGCGCAGGCCAAAGTGCGCGAAGCGACGGAAATCAAAAATCGCAGCGGCGTGCGCCCGCAGGATTCGGCGTGGGTTCAGCTCCTTTTCGATCATCTGCGCGAGCGCGCCCGACTCGCGCGCACCAAGCCCTCGAACGTGCTGCGCTCGGAACTTTTCACGGTGCGCGTGTGGCCCGGAGATCGCGGCGCCATTGATTTGTTGGCCGCGCTCGAAGAATCGCAGCACACGGTTTACGCCGATTTCGGCATTCCGATGGGCAACACCGAAGTGCTGTTGTGGCGCTCGCAGGACGAATTCGCGCGCTACACGACGCAGTTCACCGAACAGGGCGGCTCGGAGTTCGTGGCGGCGCTCACGCTGACCAAACTGGTTTCGACGCGCAACGGCCCACTCGTGTTGGGCGAAGAAATCAACGCCTACGCCAACAACGATGTCGCGGCGCTCTTTTCGACGCTCGCCCACGAATACGGACACGTCGCGGTGCGCCAGATTTCACGCGGACGCCTCGTGCCAATTTGGTTCAACGAAGGCATCGCCACAAGCGTGGAGGGCGGCTACGATGGCTACATCGCGCGCGTGCGGCGCGCCGCCAACAACGGAACATTGCTTTCGATGCGCGAAATGCAAGCCTGGAACGTGGACGGCGAACGCGCATTTCTGGCTTACTCGCAGGCCAACTCGATGATGGATTTCATCGTCGCCAAGTGGGGCAAAAAAGCGGTTCTGGACATTTTGCGCCAAATCGGGCGCGACGTTTCGCCCGACGAAGCCTTTTACAACGTCCTCAACATCTCTCAGGCCGAACTTTTCAACCGCTGGGTTCGAGAAGGAATCAAGTAATTCGCGTTTTCTGCTACTTTTTATTGCGCGATTCGCACTCCGCAATTTGCCATGTCTGTTTTACCCATTCGCATCTGGGGCGACCCGATTCTCAAGAAAAAAGCGACGGCTGTTGACCGTCTCACGCCCGCCGACAAAAAATTGATTCAGGATATGTTCGACACGATGGACGCCGCCGACGGCGCGGGCCTCGCGGCGCCGCAAGTCGGCGTTTCGCGCCGCATTTTCGTGTTTCGCATCGGCGACGAATTCCACGCGCTCATCAACCCCAAAATCACCAGAAAAAGCGGCGAAGTCGAGGGCGAAGAAGGCTGTCTCTCGATTCCGGGCGTGCAAGCCTCGGTCAAACGCGCCAAAAAAGTGACGGTTTCGGGCCGCGACCAGAACAACAAATCGGTCGAATACACGCTCGAAGATTCCGAGGAAACGGGCCGCGCCGCGACGTGTATTCAGCACGAAATCGATCATCTCGACGGCATCATGTATTTGGAGCGCGCTGAAAAAGAGTCGATTGCGTGGCTCGTCGAGGGCAAAGACGACGAGGGCGAAGACACGATTTTGATGCGCCGCACCACGCGCGACAAAATTCTCGAAGCCTACAAAACCAAAACGCTGCCCAAAGGCGTTCACATTCCCGACCTGCTGCGCGAGCGTGTGGAAAGGGGCAAAAAATGAAAATCGCTTTCATGGGCACGCCCGCGCTGGCGGTTCCGTGCCTCGACGCGCTGGCGCAGCATCACGAAATCACCGTCGTCGTGACGCAGCCCGATAAAATCGGCGGGCGCCGCAATCACGCGCTCATCGTTCCGCCCGTCAAAGCGCGCGCGCTCGAACTGGGAATTCCGGTTTTGCAGCCGCAACGCGCGCGCGACGAAAGTTTCGTCGAAGAGCTGCGCGCGTTTGGCGTCGAGGCGATTGCGGTCGTGGCGTATGGCCAGATTTTGCCGCAATCGGTTTTGGACATGGGGCCAAAAGGCTGCGTGAATTTGCATTTTTCGCTGCTTCCGCGTTGGCGCGGCGCCGCGCCGGTGCAATACGCCATTTGGCACGGCGACAAAACCACCGGCGTGACAACGCAGTGGATGGCCGCCAAATTGGACGCGGGCGACATCATCGAACAAGTCGAAGTCGAAATTCAAAGCGACGAAACGTCGGGCGAACTTTTGGAGCGGCTCACCCAAATCGGCGCGCAGGTGTTGGTTTCGACATTTGCGATGCTCGAAGCGGGCAACGCGCCGCGCACGCCGCAGAACGAAAACGGCGTGACGCTGTGCCCGCAAATCACCAAAGAAATGGCGCAAATCGAGTTTTCGATGAGCGCCGAAAAAATCGTGAACACCGTGCGCGCCATGAATCCCTGGCCGACGGCATGGATGGAATTTCGCGGCGAACCGCTCAAAATTTGGCGCGCCGTTGCCCTGGAAAATGCCAAAACTGCCGAAAATGGCACGGTTTTATCGCTCGAAAAATCCGGGCCAATTATTCGCTGCGAAGGCGGCGCGGTGCAGCTTCTCGAAGTGCAACCCGCCGGAAAAGCGCGCATGAACGCCGCAGACTGGGCGCGCGGCGCGCGTTTGGAAATTCGTGATGCACAGCTCTGAACGAAAGGCGATTTTCGGAATTGTATCGAGAATTTTGCAACCTTGTAGGGACGCTGCTTGCTGCGTCCTCCGTCAGTGAATATTATGAAGGACGCAGCAAGCAGCGTCCCTACAGGCAAATGAGAAAGCTAAATTTAACGGTCGCGCGCCCTTATCTAAAACGTGGAGCAAACGCGTGAAT
>ERZ1066120.828-NODE-828-length-24120-cov-14.664409_pt1 | contig 24120 bp, 21 predicted proteins | sample MGYA00382767_ERZ1066120 | MGnify/ENA primary metagenome ERZ1066120 (study PRJEB33369, sample SAMEA5778350) | biofilm metagenome | biome: Industrial cooling water; feature: Water cooling tower basin; material: Biofilm | place: United Arab Emirates | collected...
TTTAAGGTAATGATACTTAATATAAAAAGCCCCCCTTTTGAAGGGGGGTTGGGGGAGATTCTAGCGATAATCCGCAGTCTGAATTTGCCTCAAACGTGCCGCATCTCTTATACCAAATTCAGGACGACAGAAACGATTGATTTGCTTTTCAAAAAACTCTCGATTTGCTTGCAAATGTCTTGGATTTGGGTCATCTAATGGATATAACAATGCAGTTCTCAACGCTTGAATAACCGCAGAAGTCACGCAATACATCGATCGCTGGAATGTAATACCCAATTGGACTAAGATATCATCTTCGCCTCGGCAATGTTGTTTGTAATAATCTCTGAGATATTGAGGCAAGAAATGATACATATCTTGTGCTAGCAATGTCGGTGGAATACCAGCCGTACCGACAGGGAATTTATCGGCATATAAAACGCCGTAGTGAAAGTCTTTTTGTTCGGTAGGAATTTGTCCGGCTTGGGCGTTATAAGATTTCGTCCCGCGAAAAGGAGAGGTACGATAAAAAACAGCTTCTACGTAAGGTAAAGCCGCTTCGTAAAGCCAGGTAAAACCTTTTGATTTGGGAATAATTTCGTAGCGTTCGCCGCGAATATAAACGTGGTGGTAAATCGGACGACCCGCGATCGCAAAAATTCCATTCACCAAGAAATTCATTGCGTCGGGAACTCCCTTAAATCCGCCTTCATCGTAAATGTCAGACATCTCGAAGAATACTGGAGCCATCACTTCCCAGAATAAGCCCAAGTTGGCGTAGTAAGAAGCCTGGCGACACTGTTCTAAAAACATTTCTGGAAACAGCTTGTACAGCCCCAGCATGGCTGGATTGTACTTAAAGTAGGCTTTAATAGCGCGATCGGCGTTGGCTTTGTATTCATCTGAGTCGAGATAGGCATCGAACTTGCCATAGCCCATATCTCTGCCGTGCCACAGCATCGCCCGCATACACTCTTCCGCAAATTCCATGTTGATGCGATCGTGGAACCAGTGGTGTAACAATCTGGGCATTTTGCGGGTTTCGCCCTTTTCTATAAATGCCAACAGTTCGGGATGGGCTGTGGCTGGGCCCCGCCAAATCCGCAAATCGGCATCGTCGCCTGCATAGTGATTGTGTAAGTCTAAATACTCTTGAGGAATGAAATATTTAAAAAAAGGTAGCGGATCGAGGAAGACTCGTTCGCCAATATAAAGTAAGTCGCGCCAGTAGAAATCCATCGGTACGGCATATGCTTTGTAAATACCGATAATTTGCATCAGGTTTTCTGGCGTATCTGGTAGCATTGCCCCGCCTGCTTCTAGGCGATGAATAATATCGGCAAATTCATGCTTGGATGGGGGCAATTTCGCTGTAGATTTTTCTTGAGCAAGTACCATGATGAGAGTGAGTAGTGAGTAGTGAGTAGTGTAGGGGCGCACAGCCGTGCGCCCTAGCTAATTTTTAATTGCGATTTGCTGTGTGGTGTTGACGCGGACAGTTGCAACCATAGCGGCGCTGGTGGTTTCACTCCAACGCACTAACCAAGTAGGTTGAATGCCTAAAAATAGGATTAGTACTGTGAGGACGAGGGCAGGAATTTTTTCCGACCAGGTGACAACGGGATAGTAAGCCGTCTTGTTATCTAGCTTGCCGAAGCAGGTACGGTTGAGCAAAATCACAAAATATACCGCTGTCAAACCCGTACATATTACGCAAACAAGGGTAGGTAGGGGAAATCTAGCGTAACTGCCTTGCAGGACTAAAAATTCAGCAATAAAACCAGTCATGCCTGGAATTCCCGCACTTGCCATCCCTCCCATCACTAGCAAGGCGCTGATATAAGGTAATCCGCGAATCGGACTCATCAATCCGTTTAAGACATCGAGTTCGCGAGTACCGACTTTAGCCTCAATGACACCGATGAGGTTAAATAGAATTGCCAAAATTAAACCGTGGGCAACCATTTGCGCCACTGCACCGACCGTACTCAACTGAGTCGCAGCAGCCGCAGCTAGCATGACATAGCCCATGTGTCCGATCGAACTGTAGGCAACCATGCGCTTAATATCTTTTTGAGCGATCGCCGTTACTGCACCGTAGACCGCACTAATTGCACCGATAATAGCTAAGCCAGGTGCAACTATCGCCCAAGTTTCGGGAAATAGTCCCAGACCGAATCGGATAATCCCATAGGTTCCTAATTTTGCTAGGATTCCCCCCAACATAATAGCTACGGGTGGGGAAGCCTCGGTGTAAGCATCAGGCAACCAAGTGTGTAGAGGAACTAGGGGAATCTTAATGCCAAATCCAACTAATAGGATGGTGAGGAGGATCAGTTGTGCTTGTAGAGGTAATCCTGTGGTCGCGATCGCGTTGTAATCGAAGCTAGAAGATCCTGTCAACCAGGTAATACCCAAAAAGCCAGCTAAGATCAAAATTCCTGAAACTGCCGTGTAGATCAAAAACTTCATTGCGGCATAACCGCGCTTTGCCGTTCCACCCCAGATTGCAATCAGCAGATAGAAGGGAATCAGTTCGACTTCGTAGAATAAGACGAACAGCAGCAAGTTCTGCGCCAGGAAACCACCCACCACCCCAGCATAGATGAGTAGTAACAAAGCATAGTACAGCCGAGGACGGGTAATATTTTCACTACTGCTATAAATTGCAATCCAAGTCAATACCCCTGATAAAGCGACTAAGGGAATAGACAAACCATCAGCCCCTAAGCTGTAGCTCAAGCCCAAAGTATCTATCCAAGGCAGCAGTTCGGAAAACTGCATCCCAGCTAGAGAAATGTCAAACTGACTCAGCAACACCAGCGTCCAAATAATGATGCCAGTGGCGATCGCCAAAGCTAGCGATCGCGCCTGAGTGCCTTTCATTGGTATAAATCCAATGCAAGCAGCACCGACGACAGGTATCCAGATCAAAGCACTCAGCATGATAATTGTGAAATTGGTAGTTGGTAGTTGGTGAGAGGCAAGAGGCGAGAGGCAAGAGGCGAGAGGTATTGTCACGCGCCACGCGCCACGCACCACTCTCTACTGACAAATAACTATTTTCAGAATGAAAAACTCAGTTCCATGTGAGATAGTAGGGGCCAGCCGACGATCGTGCCTAACAAACACACGCCAAGCAAGATAGTTAAGGCGTAGAATTGCGATTGTCCAGAAGTGCTGTATTTTAGGGTTTCGCCTCCGAAAATCGAGACTAAGCCAACTAAATTCACAATTCCATCGACTAAGTAGCGATCGATTAGGGCAATGAGACGAGAAACGACGGCTACCCCAAATACGATCGTCACCCGATACAAGTTAGCCGTATAGAGGTCGTAGGCGAAAAAATCTTGCAGTGGCTTCCAAGGTAGCGTGACTGGTTTGGGAACCAAGGGTGAGAGGTAAACGACAGCTGAGATACTGCACCCAAAGATGGTAGACCAGATCAGTAACAAAGCTATGTCTTTGTTGATATATGCCCATTCTGGCAGTAACGACAAGCTTTGCAATACCAACGGAACGTGCATGACAAAGCCCATTAAGATTGTCATTGGTAAGATCATGGGCCAATGTACTTCAGGCGATCGCACGGTCATGGGCTTGGGTTGATTCCCAAACATCAGGCAAAATATCCTGGTGACGCTGAAAGCCGTCAGCGCATTCGTAACTAAAATGACTCCCACTAGCAAAGGCTGTGTTACCCACAATCCATCTGCTATTTGCAGCAATGCCCAAAACCCGCCCAAGGGTGGAAAAGCTACTAATGCTGCTGCACCAACAATAAAGGCAATACCTGAAATCGGTCGGCGCGACCACAAACCCCCATAGAGGCGGAGATCTTGAGTAATGCTATTCCAAACTACGCCACCCGTACTCATGACGAGCAGTGAAATTGCTACGGCATGGGTCAACACTAGCAACAGCGCGGCTTGAGTTTGTCCCGTACCAACTGCGACAAATACCAAACCCATGTAGGCACTGACAGAATATGATAAAGCGCGCTTGACATCAACTTGAGCGATGACAATCAAAGAAGCACCTACGGCTGTCACCGCACCGATGAAGGTGGTAAAAGATAGGGCAAAAGGCGAAAGTGCCAGTACTGGCTGAAGTTTTACTAGTACCCACGCACCAGTTGCTACAACCACAGAATTCCGCAAAATCGTTGCTGGTACGGGACCTTCCATTGCCTCGTCCAGCCATAAGTGCAGGGGGAATACGGCGCATTTACCCATCGGACCCGCAATCAGAGCTAAGCAGACTAAGGTTATTGCTGTGGGGTTGACGTTAGCTGTTTGCGCCCATTGTGCGAGTTCTGAGAAATCCCAAGTTCCGGCGAGTGGATATAGGGCAAGTACCCCCATCAATAGAAACAAGTCGCCGACCCGTTTGGTCAAAAAAGCGTCTCTTGCTCCCGTGACTACCAATGGCTGACTGAACCAGAAGCCTAGTAACAAATAAGTACACAGGGTGAGAATTTCTAGAATAAAGTAGCTGAAGAACAGCGAGTTGCATAGCGCTAAGGCGCACATTCCAGCTTCAAACAGCGCCATCATGACGTGGAAACGCGCCCACCCCCAGTCCATCTCTAAATAGCCGATCGCAAAGACGATCGCCAACACGTTTAAACCTGTAACTAAAGCGATCGCGCCTACTGTAAGCGAAGAAACTTCTACGGCGATCGTGAAGTCAAAATCGGCTACGTGCAACCAGGAAAAATACAAGTATTGGGCTGGCTTGTTCCAAGATGCGCTCAGGGCAATTAAAGCATGGGTGAAGGCAAGAGCAGTCGTCACCAAGTTGATATATGCTGCTGGACGCGGACCCGTGCGCCGGATAATTCCTGGCGACCATGGGATAGTCGAAATTGCCCCTATTAGGGCATAAATGGGAACTAACCAGATGGTTTGGAGGAAGGTGTCAGCCATCGGTATAAATACTCACTCTGTAAAACGACTCAAACCTTGAATACGTCGAATCTGCTTGGAAGAACTGCATTTGTAGTTGAGAATTTTTGAACCAAGCAGATTTATGATGTTTTAATTTTTCAATTAATCAAAGCTTACACTTATATGGATTACAAAGGAATTATTTATTTAATCGACTATAAAATAAATTAGATAAGTTTTACTTATAAAATTTACAAACCCTTGAATATAACTATGCTTAAAATTGATTCTTGTCGATGTTTTAAAGCATACATCGAAAATACTAATGATTACTATTGAGTTCTACCGATTGCAAAAACGAACGTATCGATCGGAGATAGAAGATAGAAGAAACGAGAGAAAAGAGATTAGGAAGACGAAACACAAGTAGCTTCGGCTAGATTCAATTTTACCCATACCTAAATATGTTTATTTTGAAGAGCTGCTCGAGAAAAAATCAAAAATAAACAAAAATAAAATCCTCAAGCATTGCGGCTTGAGGTGAGTTCAGTTATCAAGGATACATAAATTTACGGACGGAAACGCATGGTACACAATTTTGTTAAAGTGTGTATCGGTAACTTTTGTTTGCTTGTCGGCAAAACCTATAGATGTCAGTCTTGTCAGGCTGTTCTAAATGGATGGTTTCACATCCCTCTAAAGACTGCAAAGCAGGGGAAACGATAAAAACCCTACACCATACCAACAGTGCCAACAATTAAGCTGTGCGGTCAATTAAACACTCGCGAGTTAGGGGCAACCATTTTCCGCTCTGACATCGTTCTCCTTTGGGCGGAAACTAGCAGACTAAACAGCAAAACTTCTGCTCTGGTTGAACGACATTAGCAATTTGTTCGCTAATGGTTTGTACATCCAATTATCGACTATGCCAGAAAATTCTGTATTATTTGAAACAATCTTTTAAGATTTTATTTCCGGCTTCTTTGTTGGTACTGCTGGCGGTTAAACTGCTGCTGTGAGGGAGTAAGTAGTGCGTATTCAATTGGCGATCGCATATCCCATTGCAATTGAGCTAGCAGCAGTAAACTACAACTCATGACTGCACCAGTCATGAGAAACTGCCAACCGCCGACGTAAGATAAGAAACCAACGCTCAAAAGGTGAAGACATCCAGCCAAGAATAATGCACGCGATCGCAAACCTACCCCTGTAAAGAGATAGCCAATTGCACTCAAACTCAACCACATCGGACATAGGTTGATTAAGATCTCACCCCAACCGAGAAATATACCCAGATCGGTCAGAACCACGCCTGTTAGCATCAAAATTGCCCAACCACCGACGACCCAACGCAGACGTTCTACACCTGCCCAAAACCAAGTTAGACTCATCATGGCGATCGCACCGACTCCAGTCAATATCGACCACCAAATCGCTTGTGTCGTCCAACTAATCGGCAAAAACTGTGCCGTAGCAAACATGACACCAACAATTAGACCCCAAATGATAAACACTTGGTCTACTCGCGTGTAGATTCCTGAGTAGAGTGTAATGCGATCGATTTTCCAATCAATCCGCCATAAACCTTGTAAATCTTGAATATCTAATTCTTCCTGCTTTTCCTTGAGCAATGGTTGCGCTAAGCTACTCAAATTCATCTATATTTTGGTGCTAGTTATCTTTACAGTTTGTAACTCCCTCTATTGATAGATTATTTCATAAAATTTACAAAATGACACAAATTGTAAAAGAAAGAGTAAATGACGAACTGAGCGATGCAGGGCAACCTAAAGTTATCTTCCTCGATGCTGTCGGGACGATATTTGGAGTTAAAGGCAGCGTTGGTCAGGTGTACGCCCAGATCGCGCAACAATTCGGCGTTACCGTACCAGCAGATCGCATCAATGGTGCTTTTTATCAAAGTTTCAAAACTGCACCGCCACCTGTATTTCCTGGCAAACAGCCGCAGGAAATTCCCCAATGCGAATATGAGTGGTGGCAAGCGATCGCGCGCAATACCTTTCAAGAAATTGGGTTTTTAGACAAATTTTCTGACTTTTCTGGCTATTTCAGTCAACTCTATTGCCATTTTGCCACAGCCGAACCTTGGTTCATTTATCCTGATGTATTGGAAGCATTGCACCACTGGCAAGAATTAGGCATTGAGTTAGGGGTATTATCTAACTTTGATTCGCGCCTGCACTCGGTTTTACAGGCTTTAGATTTATCCAAGTTTTTTACTTCTGTCACGATTTCTACCGAAGTTGGTGCAGCCAAACCCGATCCGCAAATTTTCACCGTTGCCTTGAGTAAACACCAATGCTCAGCAGATTTGGCTTGGCACGTAGGCGACAGCTTGCAAGAAGATTACTACGGTGCGAAAGCTTCTGGGCTGCGAGCAATTTGGTTGCAAAGGTGATGGAAAAGTCAAAAGTCAAAAGTCACTAACTTTCAGCGAATAGCGATAAAACTCTTCATCCCTGGTGTATCCGAGTGATTCATACAAAGTTTGTGCTGAGATATTAGAAATTTGTGTAGCGAGAGTGATTCTGATTGCTTCAGTTTCTTGAGCGTGCTGCTTTGCTGTTTCGAGCAATAATTTAGCAATTCCTTTTCTACGATGCGTGGCGACGACGAATAGATCGTTCAAAATCCAAATTCGTTGCATTGATACTGAAGAAAAACTAGGGTAAAGCTGGGCAAATCCGACGATTTTCTCGTCATTCGCAACAAAGATTACAGAATCGCGGTTTTGCAATCGTTCTTGTACAAACATTTTTGCCGCGATCGCATCTGAGTTTTGTCCGTAAAAAACGCGATATTGGTCAAATAGTTGGGCTATCGGCTCAAGATGCTCGATTTTAGCTCGAAAAACTTCCATAGTCTGCTTGAATTTTGCTCTATCTCCACATTACCAGGCAGAGTCGCACGCAAAGCTAGGGTAAAACGACTTAGTTTAGTACTTTTGTACTATAATAGGAATTGAACATTTCTTCATTCGCGGATCGATCGCCTCTGAATTCAGCTTGAGGTAACTTCACCGAAAAGGATAGCGTTATGAGCGAAACACTAACTAGCGCCACAGCAACCAGCGAAACACCGACTCATGCTAAAAGTCAGCTCTATAGAAAGATCCTGGCTGTACAGAAAGATCTGCAACCTTTAGAGAAGACGGGGTGGAACGACTTTCAGAAATACAGCTACACTACAGCTGGCGATGTTCTCCTACCAGTACACAAAGCTTGTAGCGAACAAGGTTTAATTGCGATCGCCGATTGTATCGAATCTCATATCGAGCCAGGACGAGCTTCAGTAGTTGTCCGCTTAACGATTGTAGATACAGAAACGGGTGAATCTTTGAGTGTCAGCGCGCCAGGTTACGCCGAAGACTATTCGTGGAAAGATAATCGTCCTACTGGTGATAAAGCCGTATATAAAGCTATTACTGGAGCAACTAAATACGCTGTCCGCTCTTGCTTTTGCCTTCCATCGGATGACGATCCAGAACGGACACCGCAAAGGTTAAATACCAGGCAATCGATGAATCGATATGTTGTCAATCCTAGTAAAGTAGACTCGGTATTGCTCGAACAAACCACAGCAGAATTAAAGCGTGTCGGTTGGTCGAGTACTCAAGGACGGCTATACTTACAAGATAAATTTGGTAAATCCAGCCGTCAGCAGCTCAGCCAGCAGGAACTACAACAGTTTCTCAATCATCTTCGTTCCTTGCCAAAACAAGAAGCCCAACCGATTCTGCAAGAAAGCTAGTCATAATTTGCTTATGATGAATAGACATTGGTGTCAGTAGTTGGTAATTGGTAGTTGCGCGCTGATTACCAATTACCTGTTACCCATTACCAAATTACTAAGGACACTTGACAGGTGACTTCATCTCATTCAGCCGAAAATAACTCGTCATTGCAGTCTAAATCGCGATCGCTCTTTAGTATTGGTGAAGATTTAGAGCGGTTGAACGAAATCCTAGACGAAACTGGAGACGATATCCAACAACAAGAAATCCTTAACGAATGGTTGCAACAGCTAGGCACAGAACGCGATCGCAAGTTGGATGGATACGCAGCTTCGATCTCGGAAATGCAAGCGCGTGCGGAAGCGAGAAAAGCAGAAGCGCAACGCCTGATGGAGTTAGCTAAAGCGGACGAGCGGCGAGCGCAACTTCTAAAAGAGCGATTGAAATGGTTTTTTGAGTCGCAACAGCTCAAAACGATAGAAACTACTCGTTATCGGCTGTCTTTGTCGAAAAACGGCGGTAAAGCGCCCTTAATCCTCAAACCGGATCTCTCGCCACACCAACTTCCCGAACGGTTTACAACAACCTCAATTGAACCAAACACTAGTGCCATTCGCGCCGCTTTAGAAGCGGGAGAGGCGCTAGATTTTGCCTCGCTAGGCGATCGCGGTACGAGTATACGGATTAAATAGGAGAGTCGGCAAGAGGCAAGAGGTATTTTGGCGCACTCAGCACAACTAACTAAAAAATTCTCCTGCAACAGCAGCTTTCACAGGGGGGTAAGGCTGGGAATTGGTGCTGTGCAGGAGATCCTCGTAGTCAATTGGGAGCGAACTTTCGATTTGACTGCTGGAATTAGGGGGTAGCAGCAGGAGAGGGTGATTCAGCAGGCGAGGGGCTAGTACCAGTACCGCCACCACCAGCATCACCACAGGCTCCTAAAAAGCCGCCCAATAAGCTGAAAACTAAGGCTAAACCAATGAATTTTTTGTTCATAACTCCTCTTTCACCAAATGCGGTAAAAATGAACGAGCCGCTCTCGATCAGGATACCGCATTTGTTGACTTTTTTTACACGATCGAAACTATAGCGGCTTGAGTTGATGGCTGACATACAGCCTGTAATGAGGGTTTTGACGATTGGTTGAATTTATTTACCTGCAGTATGGAGCTTGATTTATAAAGCTTATACTTCAAGCACGAATGTCATTCCCTCAAAATTAAAGTCTTATTTAAGTTGTTCTTGATGTCAAATATCCTCCATCTCTAGACGGAATTGCGAGAGTGAGAGATTAAGTAGTGCTTTTGCGAATAAATTTCTTTAACAAAGTTGACGAGAGTATCTGTTCGAGAAAGTTGCCATTAGAATTGGGGGTATTCATCTGCCCAAAGTATCATGTCTACTGCTCCTAAAACTCGTGTTTCCAATCGCCAACAGCAAAAACCAATGCCTGCTAAAGCTAAAAGCGTCAGAACGTTGACTAGTTCGCGATCGTCACCTACATGGTTGACTGGCTTGCGCCATTTACAAAATCGCTCTGAAGCTGTGACTGGACTGTTAGTCACTACACTAGTTGTAGCTTATGGCTGGTTGACATATTCCCAAAACTCATGGCAAAAAGCCCACAGTCAACTAGAAAACTTAGTAAAACAAGAACGGCAGTTGATGCAAACCAATGAAGTGCTAAAAAACGATTTAGCATCGCAAGCACAGCGACCGGAAATAGGACTCGTATCTCCTAGTGCTGCTGAAGCGATCGCCATAGAGCCTTCCACCCAGACTGCTAAATCGCCAAAATCAATCTCGCCTGCAACTCAGCCCCGTCAGTTCACTGCTTTGCCACTAGGTTACTAGACAATTATTTAGATATTCAGTTATCTGCGATCGCTAGCTATTAGTTATTTACTTTTTCTGATCTCTTGCCCCTCGCCTCTCGCCTCTCACCACGCATCTAAAAATGTCTACTCTTCCTCCTTCTGATGTCCGTCGCCAGCGCCGTACTAGCAAAAACCGTGACAGTAGCCCAGCGAACCGCCTTCGGCATCGCCAACGACTGAAGCAACGAGGTACATCAGAAAAACAAGCTTCAAGTAAGCAGCTAAACAGTAGTCGCTTGCCTTTATTACGGCTGCTGCTCGTATGGAGCGTGCTGATGGGGGCTTGCGTGGCGATGGGAGTAAAATTGTATCGGCTGCAAGTTATACATGCACCAAAACTGGTGGCACAAGCACGCAAACAGCAGATGATGAATTTGCCGGGATTTGTCATCCGTCGCCCGGTGGTAGATCGCAACCAAAATGTGCTGGCGATGGATCGACTAGTGTATTACTTGTATGCTCGCCCCAGTCAATTCAATGTATCTAAGGAGAAGATCGCTGCCCACTTGGCTCCCATTCTCAATCGTTCTCCTGCCAAGTTGGTCGAACGACTGAATCAACCTGGGAATCCGATCCGCTTGACTTCAACCATACCCGAAGCAACGATCGAGCAGATCGATAGCTTAGAAATCGACGGCAAAAAAGTTAAAGGCATCGAGCTAGCTCCCCAATTTTCACGCTTCTATCCGCAGCATGCTTTGCTAGCAGATATAGTTGGATATGTCAATACCGATCGCGAAGGTAAAGCAGGGGTAGAAGCTAGTCAAAATCAATGGTTAGAACGCTCGGTCAAACCGATTCGGCTATCCAAGACTAGAAAAAATGAAATTATCAGTTACTACGTCCCTGATGGCTTTGCCCATGTTGACGATCTGCGCTTGGAACTGACGGTAGATTTGCGCTTGCAACGTGCAGCTCAACTTGCTCTCAGCCGGAAGTTAAAGGAAGTGCAGGCGAAGCGGGGTAGCGTGATTGTCATGGATGCGCGAGACGGCAGCATTTTGGCAATGGTAGACGAACCATCTTACGATCCAAATGAATTTTATAACTTTGATTTTGAGCTATTTAGGAATTGGGCAGTATCAGACTTATACGAACCAGGCTCGACATTTAAACCGTTGAATGTCGCGATCGCGCTGGAGCAAAAAGCAATTCATCCGAATGAGATTTTCCCCGATCCAGACGCGATAAAAATAGGTAGAAGTATAATTAGAAATGCCGATCCAGAACCTTACAAAGAGCTGTCTGTGGCTGGCATTCTGCAACATTCTAGCAATGTTGGCATGGTACAGATTGCGCAACGAATTCCACCAGCTACATACTATGATTGGCTGAAAAAATTGGGGTTAGGGCAATCTCTCGCCACAGATTTAGCTGCTGTCGCCCCCAGTCAAATCCAAAGTAGAAAGCAGTTTGTAACTTACCCGATCGAACCAGCTACTGCTTCTTTTGGTCAAGGTTTTGCTCTCACGCCGATAAAACTCGTACAGTTGCACGCTGCCTTAGCTAATGGTGGTAAACTCGTCACTCCTCATGTAGTTAGAGGACTGTTTGATTCTAACGGTCAACCTCAATGGCAACCGACTTTACCAACACCGCAACAAGTGTTTTCTCCTTCAGTCGCGAAAACAGTACTAGAAATGATGGAGACAGTTGTTACCCAAGGATCGGGAAAAACTGTTCGGATTCCAGGTTATCGGATTGCAGGTAAAACGGGTACGGCTCAAAAAGCTAGTGCTAAAGGTGGCTACGACAGTACAGCTAAAATCACCAGTTTTGTCAGCATTCTGCCCGTAGATGCACCGCGTTACGTCATCTTAGCCGTTATAGACGAACCGACTAAAGTCCCTCAAGGACAGCTAATTCGCGGTTCTACCACGGCTATTCCTGTAGTCAAATCTGTCATAGATGCCCTAATTTCTATGGAACGAATTCCACCGAGTCAACCTACCAAAACAATCCAGACTTCAGAAGTCAGAATTAACTGATAACTGCTCTGTGGTCAACGGTTAATCGTCATTGAGTCAGAAGTATCTCACGCACCACTTTTTAGCGATCGCTGTTGAGTTGCTCTGCATTCTTGCCTAAAATAAAGCAAATCCAAGAGTTACCTTGGCTAGCCTTTTTAGCTTCGTAGGAGTCACCATGAGCAATCGTCCGATCGTGCTGGGTATTGTCGGTGATAGTGCCGCTGGCAAAACAACTTTAACTAAAGGAATTGCTCAGGTGCTAGGTGAAGAAAATGTCACGGTAATTTGTACGGATGATTACCATCGCTACGATCGCGTCCAACGTAAAGAGCTAGGAATTACTGCATTACATCCTGACTGCAACTATCTGGATATCATGCAACAACACCTGTCTCTCTTACGAACGGGACAGCCAATTCTCAAACCAGTCTACAGCCATAAAACAGGCACGTTTGAGCCACCACAGTACATTAAACCGAGTAAATTTGTCATTATTGAAGGCTTGCTAGGTTATTCTACGCGGCTGGCGAGAGACAGTTACGATGTCAAAGTATATCTCGCTCCACCCGAATCGCTGCGAGCGACGTGGAAAGTTAAGCGCGACACCATGAAGCGCGGTTATACTCCAGAACAAGTCATGAAAGAATTACAAAAGCGCGAACCCGATTCGGAAGCTTTTATCCGCCCTCAGCGCCAGTGGTCTGATATCGTGGTGAGTTTCTATCCACCGCGAGAAGATATCGAAGAGAGCAACAGTCATTTAAATGTCAGACTAGTCCTGCGTCCGACCGTTCCCCATCCAGAGTTTACCGAAATCATTCAGTCAAATCGAGCTAATTATACCTCACCGATTCGCCTAGAACTCGATCGCGATATGGGTAAGCCAGTTGATGTTCTCGAAGTTGACGGTCATGCCACCAAGGAAGACGTAATTCACCTAGAGCGAATGTTGTGTAGCGAAATTCCTTCCTTAATTCCATTTTGCAGTACCGACAGCAACCCAGATCTTGGCAAGTTAGTGGGGACAACCGGAGAAATACTGCAAAGTTATCCACTTGCCTTAACTCAACTCTTAATTTCCTATCACATGCTCAAAGCTGCTCGGATTGCTTAGTCGTCATTGGTCATTGGTCATCGATCGTTTGTCATTTGTGTTTTCACTACTCACTAATTTTTTGCGATTTTTTTGACTAACAAGGGATAACTAAAAATATAGCGATCGGTAGTTGACGAATAAGCTACCGGTTTATTTTTATCCTTTGCGATCGCTCGGGCGATCGATTGTTTTCTTTATGACCTATTGCCTTAGAATTGCCGATTTACCAACTACAGAACGTCCTCGCGAGCGATTAATTACTCATGGAGCGCAAATTTTAGCCACAGCCGAGCTAATTGCTATTCTGCTCGGTACGGGACAGGGAGCGGGAAAACTTTCTGCTGTTGGATTGGGTCAATATATCTTACAAGAACTGAGTAAAAACCAGCGCGAACCTTTGACAGTGCTGCGAGAAGTCAGCATTCAAGAACTCATGCAAATAGATGGTATTGGTCCTGCTAAAGCAACAACGATTTTGGCAGCAGTTGAGTTAGGTAAACGAGTATTTCAATCTCGTCCTTTAGACCGTCAACTAATAGAAAGTCCCGCAGTAGCGGCGGCAGTCTTGAGTCAAGATTTAATGTGGCAGCCGCAGGAGCGTTTTGCTGTCTTACTTTTAGATGTGAAAAATCGCCTCATCGGGACGAAGGTAATTACAATTGGTACGGCGACGGAAACTCTTGCTTCTCCCCGCGAAATTTTCCGCGAGGTGATTCGTCAAGGTGCAACGCGGGCAATTGTCGCCCACAACCACCCTTCAGGCAATGTCGAACCGAGTTCGCAAGATGTTGAATTGACTCGCCAGTTATTAGCAGGAGCGCAGTTATTAGGCATTCCACTACTAGACCATCTCATTTTAGGTAATGGCAACCATCAAAGTTTGCGGGAGTTGACTAGTTTGTGGGAAGAATTTCCGCAAGGAGATTAAAGCGGTATGGTACTAATGAAAAAAGTAAATATTTGAAACCGAAAGTCCGTGACTCATACTAACAAAGCAGCTGTTTCTACTAATGGCATAGTCACATCCCCCCACTATCTGGCTTCACAAGCGGGTTTAGAGATACTTCAGCAAGGAGGAAATGCCGTAGATGCCGCGATCGCTGCTGCTGCTACCTTGACGGTGGTGTATCCCCACATGAATAGTTTGGGAGGCGATAATTTTTGGCTGATTTACAATGCTAAAACTCAAGTATTAAAAGGTTTAAATGCTAGCGGTAGGGCGGGAAAAAATGCCACAATCGAGTTTTATCGATCTCAAGGCTATAACAAAATTCCATCTAGAGGACATTTAGCTGCAAATACTGTACCTGGGGCAATATCTGGCTGGGATTTAGCGCATAAATACGCTCTAAAAAATATAGATAACTCTTTACCTTGGGAACAGCTTTTCGTTTCCGCAATTAGCTATGCTGAAAAAGGCTTTCCCGTGTCTCAAAATCAAGAGCGTTGGACTCAGCTAAGCATTAATGATGCAGAAAGAGAACTGTTCTATTTACAAAGATTTTCTAGTTTTTGTCAAGCTTTTCTCAAATCTGATGGAAAAATTTATCGTACAGGTGAAACTTTCAAACAACCACAATTAGCTAAAAGTTTACAAGCGATCGCCTCGCAAGGTGCAGCAGAATTTTATCAAGGAGAAATTGCCCGCAAGATAGTTACAGATTTGCAGGCAAACGGCGGTATTTTAACCCAACAAGACTTTGCCGAACATACTGCTAACTGGGTAGAGCCAATTTCGGTAAATTATCGCAATTATACCGCTTATAACCTACCACCCAACACTCAAGGAATTGCTTCTCTATCGATTTTAAATATTTTAAATAATTTCGATATACGAAATTTGGGAGAAGGAACGACAGATTACTATCATTTGATTGTAGAAGCAACTAAAAAAGCATTTAGCGATCGCGATAAATACATTAGCGATCCTGATTTTGTAAATGTCCCTTTAGATTGGCTGCTATCTTCAGAACATGGCAAAGAACTAGCAGCACAAATTAACTTGCAGCAAGCCGCCAGTCAGGTAGAAACTCTCGATCCGAAAGGTGATACAGTTTGGCTAGGAGTGGTAGATAAAGATGGTAACGCTGTCTCTTTAATTCAAAGTATTTATTATGAATTTGGGTCGGGTATAGTTGCAGGTGATACAGGAATTGTACTGCAAAATCGAGGCTGTTTTTTCTCGCTCGATCCACAACATGTAAATTGTTTGCAACCTAAAAAACGCACTTTCCACACGTTAAACCCTGCCATGTTATTTCACCATGACAGACCGTATTTAGTCTACGGTACGATGGGAGGAGAAGGACAACCCCAAACTCAAGCTGCGATCGCAACTCGGATTGTAGATTTTGGTTTTAATGTTGAAGATGCAATTTTTGCACCGCGATGGTTGCAAGGACGTACCTGGGGAGCTGCTACCAACGAACTCAAAATTGAAGGTAGAGTTTCACAAGAGGTTATTCAAGGATTAAGCGATCGCGGTCACTCTATTAAAGTTGTTGAAGACTATACAGATGTAATGGGACACGCTGGAGCGATTTTAATCGAGTCTGAAACTAATATAAAATATGGTGCTTCCGATCCGAGAAGCGATGGAGCTGCTGTCGGCTATTAATAAGTAGCTGGCAGGCAACTAATCAAGTCATCTTTTGCAGAAATAGAAGCATATATTTAGACCTACTTTGAAAATAGAAAACTAAGACGGCAATCAACAGACGTTTGACAGCGTACGGCTGCGTTTGCCATCTGCACCAACATACTGCGTAACATCCTCAAATAGATGAGAATAGTGTTGACAATAGTTATCTATGAAAGCTATTTTGTTTAATACCTGTCTGCATGACGCGATCGTACTCACGACTTAGTTTCTCAAGCTGCTTTTCCAGTTATACTCTCCCTAGACTAACAAAATAGGAATCGTAACCCCAGCTTCGATCTTGAGATTGCTGCAATTCATGTAGAGGAAAGCTCGATGCCACCAACCGATCGCTCCTTAGGCAATGGAAAGCACTTTGAGCCAGGTCATCACAGCCGTAATAACGGTAATAAAAAACACGTCCGACGTACGGAGCATGTCGAAGTTCAGGTAGAAGACGATCGCACTGGCATGAGCGTAGAAACTCTCAAACGTGCCTTTGCCGATAACCTTTACTATCTGATCGCTAAAGACGAGTATTGGGCTAACTTGCAAAACTACTATACGGCACTGGCTTATACAGTACGCGATCGCTTGCTGCACCGCTGGATTCAAACCACAAAAACCTATTTCGCCCGGGATGTGAAAGCCGTCTTTTACCTATCGGCAGAGTTTCTCATGGGCAGGCAATTGGGCAACAACCTGATTAGCGTCGGATTGTACGAACAAGCGCGGCAAGCTGTAGAGGAATCGGGTTTAGACCTGTACGATTTGAGGGAACAGGAAGAGGAGCCTGGTTTGGGTAATGGCGGACTGGGTAGGTTAGCTGCTTGTTTTTTAGACTCGCTGGCAACATTAGAAATCCCCGCCGTCGGATATGGCATTCGCTACGAGTTTGGCATCTTCGATCAATCGATTCAGGATGGCTGGCAGTTAGAACACCCAGACAATTGGTTGCGATTTGGCAACCCTTGGGAAATTCCCCGCCTTGATTATCGGGTGGAAGTCAAATTTGGCGGACGGACTGAGATATACTTTGACCAGAACGGTCGCGATCGCGTCCGCTGGATTCCCGAACGCACCGTATTTGGTACGCCTTACGATACACCCGTACCGGGCTATGGTAACAACACGGTAAATACATTGCGGCTTTGGAGTGCGCGAGCCAGCCTTGAGTTTAACTTTCAAGTATTCAACGCTGGAGATTACACCCACGCTGTTGCCGATAAAATATTTTCTGAGAATATTTCTAAGGTGCTGTATCCCAACGATAATACTCCCCAAGGGCGAGAATTGCGTTTAGAACAACAGTATTTTTTTGTGTCTTGTTCGCTGCAAGATATTATTGTTTTCTACCAACAAAATCACGAGAATTTTGACTGCTTTCACGAAAAAGTTGCCATTCAACTGAATGATACGCACCCGTCGATCGGAATTGTTGAACTGATGCGTTTGTTGGTGGACGAATACGAGCTAGATTGGGACAAAGCGTGGCACATTACTCAGAATACTTTTGCCTACACCAACCATACTCTACTCGCGGAAGCACTGGAACGCTGGTCGGTAAGTTTGTTCGGTCGTCTTTTACCCAGGCATTTAGAAATTATCTATGAAATTAATCAGCGTTTTCTCCAAGAAGTTTGGCAGCGATGTCCTGGCGACATGGGACGGGTAGCGCGGCTGTCATTGATTGAGGAAGGCAGCGAAAAGTATATTCGGATGGCTAATTTAGCTTGTTTGGGCAGTCATAAAGTTAATGGTGTATCAGAGCTACATACAAATTTGCTGAAACACCAGTTGATGCATGATTTCTATGCGCTGTATCCTGAGAAATTTAATAATATAACTAATGGCATTACTCCGCGTCGTTGGATTTTGCTTTGTAATCCCAAGCTAGCACTGCTACTGACCAACCGAATTGGTAAGGATTGGATTAAAGATTTAGAAAAACTTCAGCAAATAGAATCGCTGGCAGACGATACTCAGTTTCGCCACCATTGGCGGCAAATTAAACAGGAAAACAAGCATGACTTGGCAGAATATATTTGGCAATTCAACAGAATTGAAGTGAATGCAGATTCATTATTTGATCTCCAGGTAAAACGCATTCACGAATACAAACGCCAGCTCTTAAACGTGTTGCATATTATCACGTTATATAACCGGATGAAAAAAAATCCGAGAATTGAGACCTTACCCCGGACTGTTATTTTTGCAGGCAAGGCAGCACCAGGTTATGCAATAGCAAAACTGATTATTAAGTTGATTAATTCAGTTGCTGATGTGGTTAATAAAGATGCAGATGTTGGCGATCGCTTAAAAGTCGTATTTCTCGCCGACTACAACGTATCTCTAGCGCAACGAATTATTCCCGCCGCCGATCTTTCCGAGCAGATTTCCACTGCTGGTAAAGAAGCTTCGGGAACAGGTAACATGAAGCTATCGATGAATGGAGCGCTGACTGTTGGGACGCTGGATGGTGCTAATATCGAAATCCGTGAGGCTGTAGGCGCAGAAAACTTTTTCCTCTTTGGTTTAACAGTAGAGGAAGTCATGCAGTTAAAAACTACAGGATATCATCCTTGGGATTATTATCGTCATAACATCGAACTGAGAGATGCGATCGATCGCATTGCATCTGGCTATTTCTCCCCTAGCAACCCCGACTTATTCCGACCGATTGTAGAGTCTTTGCTAATTAAAGACGAATATTTGGTTTTAGCAGATTACCAAGCTTATATCGACTGTCAAGAACGAGTCAGTCAAGCATATCGAGACACCGAAAATTGGTTGCGAATGTCAATTTTAAATGTAGCTCGGATGGGCAAATTTTCCAGCGATCGCGCCATTCGAGAATACTGCCAGGAAATTTGGCAAGTTGAGCCAGTACCAATTGAATTGGAGGAGTACCACCCCAGCCATGCTGGTTTGAAAGTTAAAAGACAAATGTAATCGCTGTCCTACCAGCAAACTTGGCTGCAAACAGATGTGCTAGCGGGGGTGACGGTAGCCCATATTTGATTGGATATATGGCAGGAGTTGCTCTGATTATAATTGTGGGGCAGCTCGGCAGATTTACTTCACTCTGCATACGGCGATCGCGAGATTTCACAATCGGGAGCGGGATTCTAGCAATGCCACTGGTGGATTAAGGGATAACGCTTAGATTTAGTCAGTAAGGATTAATCTGCAAGCAATTAGTCTGCTTTGTTTTTTATCAGTGCGCTTGCTCTACCTTTCGCTCGCTCCACTTCACAATTTCCTCAGAATTTTTTCTTAGTATATAGGTATAGCAGATGGAGACACTATCTCATCTCTCAAAACATCCTGAAGCACAGGAGAAGATTGTATGTCTACCACAACAAAAGGTCAAAATTTCTGGAAATCGATGCCAGCAGTTATGCGGCAAACAGTTGAGTTTATCTTAGATGCCTTTAAGCGAATTTTTGCACCTCGCGATGATGACTATCCAACAATAGGCGTGCAACCGTTTGAAGGCGAACCCAATGAGGAAAAATGAGTAAAACAATTATTAATTTAGATCTACCATTCATTCTCAGTGCCATTGAGGAAGTTTTAGAGACTTATCCTCATCATCCATATCAAGAAGCTTTTGCCCATCCTGCACGAAGGCAAGACTTAATCGCTTATGTTTTAGACCGAGTTATGAGTTCTTACGTAGCAGTTGAGGATGAAGAATTATCAGTGAGGGCACTGAGTTTACTGACATCCTGTCTAGATAGAACGGCATGTATTGAAAGCACGATTCATCAAGGAATTGCCACAATTATGCAACAGCAGTCGGAACAAATTTATCGACAAATTCCAGAAATCGTTGCGCCCAACTGTTCGCCTGCTAGCTGGTTCGGTTAAGACGATTCAACTCAATTGCAATCGTATTACTATGCAATGGTATTACTAGTAGATTTTCCTGCTGTTTAGCCGATCGCGCTACATCAAAAGCTCAGCAAACATTGCGGGGGGCGATCGAGCGTGTCGGGAGAAACACCTTGCAAAATTGCAATTAGATCTGGTTTTGCTCCTAGGTTGTCAGCATATAGTGCGGTTCCTTGCAGCAAGCCTTTAGGAGATGTACCCAAGCTATACATAATCGTTGTGTCGGGATACTGACCGACAACATATTCCGTGTTTTCTAACTGAATACGTCCTCGCATTTGTTGAAGTCAGTAATTAGAGCGTAGTCACCGCTACCACTACCGATGTAGGAAGAACCTACACCGTCACGTCCGGAACCACTAGACAAGACAAATTTATCTTTTCCCGCTCCACCCGTGAGGGTATCGATTTCGTTTCTACCACGGTTGACTGTACCGAAGATATCGGCTACCCTTTTTCTTTGACCATTGCGACCGTACCAGTTTTTGTAGGATTTTGCAAAAAAATTAATAATTATTGTCATAATATCAAAATGTATATACGAAGATAATCGGCTTTTTCTATATAAATTTAGATTATTTCATGTTAGATACATTACAACTAATAGGATTAAATTACACATCACTTGATGAGGACTAGTAAGAGTAAAAGTAGATGCGATCTGAGGCTCGTTCAATTGGCTATACTAGCTTCCGGCGATCGCGCTTAGCTGCTTTGGTACTCTAGCTCGCGCTCTGTATTTTTGCATTTTCAACTATGTAATTTTTATTGCTCACTTTTGCGAACTTACCCTTCTTCGATCGTACTTCCTCTTAATTATCTTTTCATCAATGAATTTAGTTAGTTTCAAATGAATAACGGAGATCTACCTATTGAAACTGGGGAAATAGCCGCTTGCATTTAAATACGACTTTTTTTTAATCTGAGAAGAATCGAGTTACTCAATCTTGACCGAACGCTAAAACTTCAAGCTGTCAAAAGATCGAGGATATTTCTCAAAAAGCTCTCAGAGGATAAACTACTGCATCTCCAAACGATTAAAGCTCAACAATCCTACTGTCTGCGAGCTGATGCAACTGCTAATTTATCCAGATTGAGAATTGATTTTATGCCTCAAATGAATGTAGTAACTCGGTTTCAATGACTTTCAAGAATTACGGAGAAATTCCATGAATGTGATGGAAAATTCTGACCGGAAGTTAACGAGCATGAGCTGGTGGCTAGAAGTTTTCACCACTCAACCCTGGTGTACCTACTACTTTGGACCATTTGAGAGCTTGCAAGAAGCTGCCTCGGCTCAAGATGGCTACATTGAAGATTTAGTCACGGAAGATGCAGGAAGAGTGACTGCCCAAATTATTTGGGGTAATCCCAGGGAGCTGACAATTTGCTTTGAGGAGAATTGACAGCGACTAATCGCCCATCCAGTAATATAGTATATTACCTTACTAGCGCACATTCCACTCACACAGTTGAAGTGGAGATGTCATGCGAGGGCTGTTGTATTGGTAAAATCCGCCCAGATTCAGCTTCGCTTTGCGGAACAGAATCCAGTCAATCCGACCTTCTACATCATTGATGGTACGAACAATGTTTCCTTGACTCAGTATCAAGCGTCCCTCTGCATCCCACATGAATGCAGATTGAGGTATGTCAGTCCACTCATGACCAGCCCATGAGATTTCTAAAGCTTCACCTGTAATTCGATTATCCTCAACCTGACCCTTAACGCAAATAAAGTTATCTGAGTGAGGATAGCCATAGTAGCCATCAACTTGGCGATCGCTTTTCTGGAAAACAAAACAAACTCCTGTCCCATCTTGCCAGTTATGGGTGTCGGGCTGACTGCAAAACTGATAGTTACCATCCGCTAAAGTTGCAACCATCGGTTGAATTTGGGCTGTTCTCTTGTTTGGCGGTCTTGCTATTTGCCTTACAACCAAGTTGTTTTGGGGTTGAGATGGGATGGCTCCAACTTGAAGATCGCTTTTAACGGTTATGCCTACCAACAGAGTTGCGATCGCTACACCTAAATTTAAAATAGTGTTTCTAGCCAGCATCATCCCACCTCCAACTCTCTAGGAGGCTTGTCTTGTCGAGCGTGACGCTTAGAAGACTGGGGTAGCAGTCAGTGCCAACCACGCCAGCAAAACCAGAACTAACACGCAGATTTTGACGATTCGATAGTTATTAGTATTAGGTGTTGGAAGATCGCGCATCATTTTCCACCTCCTTTAGCAGCACTCTTGGCAAGATGCAGGCGCTATCTTATCCCTTTCTCTATCTTTATTGTCCACCTAGCTCTCGTCGGAGACTAAATTGCCATAAATTCGGTAACAAGTATTGACGTTTATTCAGCTGAGTTTACAGAAATAACTTGCTGCGAAGCTGAACGAAGTTATCACCTGCTGCAATCCTGAAAAAATAGCTGCACCTTGACTGTCGATTGAAATCAATGCTAGTTGCTCCGATCCAACTGCTGCAAAATCTTCTCCAGCTCTTGTTGATAGCGACCGTACTCAGCCCAATCACCCTGACGCAACGATCGCTGTGCCTTTTGATAAGTTTCCAGTGCCGATTTGGTTAAGCTGCGCTACAATTACCCGCTCTAACTGCGGTAACTCGCCTCGCTCTGCCCGCAGATAAACTGGTTCTACATAGAGCAATGACTGTTCGATCGGCATCACTAATAGATCGCCGCGAATGACTCTGGAACCTGCCTGACTCCACAAGGTAAACTGTTGGGAAATTTGCGGATCTTGGTCGATCCGCGCTTCAATTTGCCGAGGACCAAAAACCAGTTTTTGCTTTGGAAACTCATACAGCAGTAACTTACCGTAGTCTTGACCATTCGATCGCGCCGCCATCCATGCAACCATGTTGTCTTTATTGACAGGGGTAAACGGCAAGATCAGAATAAATCCAGCATTTGCTTCCCCTGGCAGACGCATGATGACATAGTAAGGCTGCATCATCTGCTCGTTGCCTTCATACACTTGGATGGGGAAGCGCCACAGATCTTCGCGGTTGTAAAACACCTCTGGATCGCTCATGTGGTAAGCAAGATAAATTTGTGCCTGGATTTTGAATAAGTCTTGCGGATAGCGAAAGTGGACTTTAACTTCTGGTGAGATCTTGGCTAAAGGTTCAAATAGGTGTGGAAAAATTTTGCGATAAGTGACAAGTAGGGGATCGGTTTCGTCGATCGCAAAAAACCGCATCGTGCCATCGTAAGCGTCAACCAACACTTTGACAGAGTTGCGGATATAGTTGATCTTGCTGTCTAAAAATTGCTTGGTATTGCCTTCCTGGAGGAATTCGGCAGCGTTCTGGGTGCGGGCAACTGGTTCGGAGTAGGGATAGCGATCGCTCGCTGTATAAGCGTCTACGATCCACTGCAATCTGCCCTTAATAACTGCTAAGTAAGGATCGCCATCCAAGCGCAGAAACGGTGCAACATGACTGACTCGTGCCTGAATTTGACGGTAGTAATGGATGCGCGAGGAGTTAGTAAAATAGTGAAAAATTAAAATTTGAATGCTGCCCAAGTCGTAGGCATAAGCAAGCCTGTGCCAGATGGAAGGGATGGGCACGCCGCCTTTGCCTTGATATTTGGTGAATGCATTGTCATCGCCCAGGGGATAGTCAAACTCTGGGGTGGAAGTGCCAGTAAATACATATGGATCGGTTTCTTCGCCGTAGTAAATTGCTGGCTGGCTCACCTGAAGATTTACTTGGGAAACAGGCGGAATATCTTTGATATACAGTTCGGGTAAACCATCGCTGGTCACGCTATTCACGGGACTCATCACCAGACCGTAGCCGTGAGTGTACTTCAAACGCTGGTTGACCCAGGTACGAGCTGCTTGGGGTAATTGGGAATGGGAAAATTCCCGTGCTGATAACATCACCTGCTGGTAATCGCCGTTAAGGGTGTAGCGATCGACATCCACACTCCTAAATTTGTAGTAGATGTAGCGAACTGCAAACATCGAGAGATGAAACTGCAAACAAGGC
>ERZ1066120.833-NODE-833-length-23930-cov-14.373152_pt1 | contig 23930 bp, 24 predicted proteins | sample MGYA00382767_ERZ1066120 | MGnify/ENA primary metagenome ERZ1066120 (study PRJEB33369, sample SAMEA5778350) | biofilm metagenome | biome: Industrial cooling water; feature: Water cooling tower basin; material: Biofilm | place: United Arab Emirates | collected...
CGCCGATCGTCGCCAGGCAGCGGCGGTGGATCATGCGCATCTCGGTCGACGGCATGCGGAGCGTCACGTACTCGCCCTCCTTGGCCACCACCTGGAGCGACGTGCCGGCCGAGCGCGCCATCTGGCCGCCCTTGCCCGGCTTGAGCTCTACGTTGTGCACCGCCGTCCCGAGCGGCACCTCGCCCAGCGGCAGGGCGTTGCCCACGCGCACGTCCGACCCGGGGCCGGCGTACACGGTGTCGCCCTGCGCGAGCCCCTTCGGGTGCAGGATGTAGCGCTTCTCCCCGTCCGCGTACTCCACGAGCGCGATGCGCGCCGAGCGGTTCGGGTCGTACTCGATCTCGCGCACCGTGCCGGCCACGCCGTGCTTGTTGCGCTTGAAGTCGATGATGCGGTACTTGCGCTTGTTGCCGCCGCCCAGGCGCCGCATCGAGATGTGGCCGTGGTTGTCGCGCCCGCCGCTCTTCGGGAGCGGCTCGGTCAGCGACTTCTCCGGCGTGGTCCGCGTGATCTCCGCGAAGTCGGAGACGGTGCGGAAGCGGGTGCCCTTCGTGACGGGCTTGAACTGTCGGATCGCCATGTCAGGTCAGCCCTCGAAGCCGAAGCCCTCGATCGTGTCGCCCTGCTTCAGCGTCACGATCGCCTTCTTCCAGTGCGGGCGCCGGCCGAGGCTCTGGCCGACGCGCTTGGCGGCCCCGCGGACGTTCATCGTCCACACGCGGGTCACGCCGACGTTGAAGAGGCGCTCGATGGCCTCGCGGATCTCCTGCTTGTTCGCGTCCGGGTGCACCTCGAACACGTACTCGCCCTTGTCCTGGTAGGCGAGCGAGGTGCTCTCGGTGATGATCGGGCGCACGATGACGCGGTGCAGCGTCGGCATGCGTTAGGCCTCCGCGCCGGGCGCGCCGTGGTCGGCGCCGGCGGTGTCGGTGTCCTCGGCGGCCGCGGGCGCGTCGAGCGCCGCGCGCTCCACCACCACCACGTCCGACCACAGGATGTGGTAGGTGCTCGCCTCGGCGTACGGCATCACGTGCACGTGGCCCAGGTTGCGCCCGGTGCGGTACAGCTCGGGGTTCTGGCCGGCGGTCAGCACGAGCGTCTTGCGCTCCGCGACGCCCAGCTTGGCCAGCAGCGCCAGCATCTCGCGCGTCTTGAACGCGGGCAGCGTGAGTTGGTCCACCACGAGCAGGTCGCCCTCGCGAGCGCGGGCGTTGAGCGCGCTCTTGCGCGCTAGCGCCTTCACCTTCTTCGGCACCTTCTGCGTGTAACCGCGCGGCGTCGGCCCGAACACGGTGCCGCCGCCCGGCCAGTGCGGCGCGCGGGTCGAGCCCTGGCGCGCGCGACCGGTGCCCTTCTGGCGCCACGGCTTCTGGTTGCCGCCCGTGACCACCTTCCGGTTCTTGGTGCTCGCGTTCCCCTGGCGCTGGTTGGCGAGGTACGCCTTCACCGCCTGGTGCATCACCGGCACATTCACCGTGCCGTCGAACGTCGCGGCCGGCAGCTCGGCGCGCTCGGCGCGCGCGCTCCCGTCGGCGGAGAAGGCCGCCGCCTGCATGGTCGTGCTGTTGGTCTCAGCCATGGCGTCAGCCCTGCTTGCGGACGAGGACGATCCCGTTGGTCGGGCCCGCCACCGCGCCCCGCACGTAGATCAGGTTGCGCTCGGCGTCAATCTTCTCGACGCGGAGGCCGATCTGCGTGTGGCGCTCGGCGCCGTAGTGCCCGGGCATCTTCTTGCCCTTGATGACGCGCGACGGGTCCGTGCCGGGGCCGATCGAGCCCGGCTTGCGGTGCTTGGTGTTGCCGTGCGTGTTGGGCCCGCCGCCGAAGCCCCAGCGCTTCACCACGCCCTGGAACCCGCGGCCCTTGGTGGTACCCGTGACCTTCACGCGCTCGCCGGGCGCGAAGATGTCCACGCCCACGGTCTGCCCGAGGGTGTAGGTGGGCACCTCGGCGCCCTTGCCCGGCGCGTCGTCCAGGCGGAACGAGCGCAGCGTGCGCGGCGCGTAGTCGAGCCCCGCCTTGGCGGCGTGGCCGAGCGCGGCCTTGGTGGCGCGGCGGCCCTTGGGCGTCTTCTGGCCGGGGTTGTTAGGGCGCGGGGTGCGGAAGCGCCCGTGCCCGAGCTCCACGGAGGCGAAGCCGTCCTTGGCTGCGTCCGTCACCCGGGTGACGGGGTTGGGCTCGGCCTCGATCACCGTCACGGGCACCTGCTGCCCGAGCTCGTTGAAGATCTGGGTCATCCCCAGCTTCTTCCCGATGATACCGATCATGATGCGTCTATCTCAGGAGTCGCGGCCCGCGGGCGGCCTCTGTGCGCGCCCCGCGTGTGCGGCCGTTGGACTGTGGGCCGGGCCGCGGGGACGTGACCGTCTGGCTGTCAGCGGTCCCCGCGGGTCCTGCCCGGGTGGTGCGTTGCTACTCGACCTTGATCTCGACGTCGACGCCGGCGGGGAGGTCGAGCTTCGTCAGCGCGTCCACCGTCTGCGCGCGGCTGTCGAGGATGTCGATCAGGCGCTTGTGCGTCTTGAGCTGGAACTGCTCGCGCGACTTCTTGTCGACGTGCGGCGAACGGAGGACCGTCCAGCGCTGCGTCTTCGTCGGGAGCGGGATCGGGCCCGACACCTGCGCGCCGGTCTTCTCGGCGGTGCGCACGATGTCGGCCGACGCCTGGTCGATCACGGCGTGGTCGAACGCCTTGAGGCGGATGCGGATGCGGCCGGCCATGGTGGTAGCTCCTCGACCCTTACTTCAGGATCTTGGTGACGACGCCGGCGCCGACGGTGCGGCCGCCCTCGCGGATGGCGAACCGCAGCCCCTCGTCCATCGCCACCGGCGTGATCAGCTCGATCGCCATCTGCACGTTGTCCCCCGGCATCACCATCTCCATCCCCTCCGGCAGCTCGCACGTCCCCGTCACGTCCGTGGTCCGGAAGTAGAACTGCGGCCGGTACCCCTTGAAGAACGGCGTGTGCCGCCCCCCCTCCTCCTTCGTCAGCACGTACACCTCCGCCTGGAACCGCGTGTGCGGCGTGATCGAGCCCGGCTTCGCCAGCACCATCCCCCGCTCGATCTCCTCCTTCCCCACCCCGCGGAGCAGGAGGCCCACGTTGTCCCCCGCCTCCCCCTGGTCCAAGAGCTTCCGGAACATCTCGACGCCCGTCACCACGGTCGACTTCTCCGCCCCGAAGCCCACGAGCTGCACCGTCTCCTGCACCTTCACCACCCCGCGCTCGATGCGCCCCGTCGCGACGGTCCCCCGGCCCGTGATCGAGAACACGTCCTCGACCGGCATCAGGAACGGCTTGTCCACCTCGCGCTGGGGCTGCGGGATGTAGCTGTCCAGCGCGTCCATCAGCTCCCCGATCTTCCGCCCGTACTCCGAGTCCGGGTCCATGCTCTCGAGCGCCTTCAGCGCCGACCCCTTGATGATCGGCGTCTCGTCGCCCGGGAAGTTGTACTGGCTCAGCAGCTCCCGGACCTCCAGCTCCACCAGCTCCAGCAGCTCCGGGTCGTCCACCATGTCCACCTTGTTCATGAACACCACCACGTACGGCACGTTCACCTGCCGCGCCAGCAGGATGTGCTCCCGCGTCTGCGGCATCGGCCCGTCCGCCGCGCTCACCACCAGGATCGCGCCGTCCATCTGCGCCGCCCCGGTGATCATGTTCTTCACGTAGTCCGCGTGCCCCGGGCAGTCCACGTGCGCGTAGTGCCGCTTCGGGCTCTCGTACTCCACGTGCGCCGTCGAGATCGTGATCCCCCGCTCCCGCTCCTCCGGCGCCTTGTCGATCTGGTCGAACGCGATCTTCTGCGCCAGCCCCTTCTGCGCCTGGATCGTCGTGATCGCCGCCGTCAGCGTCGTCTTCCCGTGGTCCACGTGCCCGATCGTCCCCACGTTCACGTGCGGCTTCGTCCGCTCAAACTTGGCCTTGGCCATGAGATCGCTCGTTCTGTCGCTAGAAGGGTTGGGCAACGCTTGCGGCGCCCACGGGCGCACTTCGCCCGGGGCACCGCCGTGCCGTTCCGCGAGGTGCCCGCGAACAGGCGTTCGCCAGGCCGCCTCACGATCGCGTTGTGACCGACGGGGAACGAAGTTCGCCGCGGGCGCGCCACCGGCGCGCGGGGCCGCCCGGGGCCGCGCGCGGCGGTCGGGCGAGGAGGCCGTCGGGGCGCATGCGACCGCCGCCAAACGACCGGAGAGCTCACGACCGGGATTGAACCGGTGACCTCACCCTTACCAAGGGTGTGCTCTACCAACTGAGCTACGTGAGCAGGTGCTGCCCGCACGGCCCCACAGCCTGGACCGGGCAGACGCGGAACGTAGCCGGGCCTGTCGCGGCGGGCAAGCCCGCGCCACGCCGCGACTTCCGCGGCGCCGACCGGCCACCGCGGTGCTAGTGTTGGCCGGTGATGCCTACCGTGTCACCCCACCTCGGCGCGCGGCGCGCCGCCGCGGTCACCGCCCTCCTGGTCGCCACGCTCCCCGCCCCACCGCTCCGCGCCCAGGCGGCCCCGCCGCGCGGCCCGCTTCTCACCGGCCGCGACCTCGCGGTGCTCGGCACCGCCGCCGCGGGGGCGGCCGTCCTCGCCCCGTTCGATACCCGCATTGCGCGGTGGAGCCAGCGCCCCGCCCTGCACCGCTCACGGCCGGTCAACGCCGTCGCCGCGGGGCTCCGCGCCCTCGGCGATCCCGGGACGGTGCTCATCGGCGGCGCGACCTACGCCATCGGCCTCGCCGCGGACCGCCGCGCGACGGCTGCCGTCGGGCTGCACACGATCGGGGCCGTCGCCGCGGGCGGCCTGGTCACCACGGTGATCAAGGCGGGCGTGGGCCGGGCTCGCCCGTACGTCACGCACGATTCCGCCGCGTTCGATGTCGGGTTCGGGCGCGGGCTGCGCCGCGGAAACGACTACCAATCCTTTCCGTCCGGGCACGCCACTGCGGCCTTCGCGTTCGCGGGCGCACTGGCCGCCGAGGGGCGGCACCGGTGGCGGGAGGTGAACCGGGCGACCGGGCCGGCGGGGTTCGCCGTGGCCGGGCTCGTGGCGGCGTCGCGCGTCTACCACGACCGCCACTGGACGAGCGACGTGGTGGCAGGGGCGGGAATCGGGGCGGTCGCCGGCGCGGCGGTGGTGCGGTATGCGCGCTCGCACCCCGAGAACCGGGCGAGCCGGCGGCTACTGCCGGGCCGGGCGGTGGCGCCGCCGAGGCCGATCGCGTCGTGGACGCTGACGTTCTAGCTGACGTTCCAGCGGCGCAGAGCGGGAGACGGGACTCGAACCCGCGACATCAAGCTTGGAAGGCTAGCGCTCTACCAACTGAGCTACTCCCGCGTACCTACAACGTTCTACAAGAAGCCCGCGGGGCCCTGATGCCTCAAGGCCCCGCGGGCGGTCGTGCGAGTGGTGGGGGAAGGATTCGAACCTTCGAAGGATTGCTCCGGCAGATTTACAGTCTGCTCTCGTTGGCCACTTGAGTACCCCACCGGGGACGCGGAGTGTACCGCGGGCGACCCGCCAGCGTCAAGCCGGATCGGGACGGAAGCTGGCTGTGGGATTCGAACCCACGACCGCGCGATTACAAATCGCGTGCTCTACCAACTGAGCTAAGCCAGCGTCGGTCGCTCCACCCTACACCACCCTTACCGGACGCGCCAGGTCGTGCCCTGGGCCGTGTCCTTGATCTCGAATCCGCGGGCCTCGATCTCCCGCCGGATCGCATCGGCCGCGGCGAAATCCCGCCGGGCCCGCGCCGCGCGGCGCGCATCCAGGCGCTCTTCCACCCAGACCTCGAGGGCGCCGTCGGCGGTTGCGCGCTCGGGGACGAGGTCGAGCACGCCGTCCATGACCGCGAAGGCGCGGCGGGCTGCCGCCAACGCCGCCTCGTCGTCCCCCGCCCGGTCCAACTCCGCGTTCGCCCGCCGGATGAAGGTGAACAGGACGGCCAAGGCCTCGGGCGCATTCAGGTCGTCGAACAGCGCCGCCCGCAGGTCGCGCTCCGCCTCGGCCGCGGCCTCGGCGAGCGCCGGCGTCCCGCCGCGGGCGCCGTCGAGCCGCTCCTTGAATTGCCCCACCCGCCGCACCGCCTCGCGCGAGGCGTCGAGCGACTCGTCGGTGAGGTTGAGCTGCTTGCGGTAGTGGGTGCCGAACATGAAGTGGCGCACCGCGGCCGCCGAGTAGCCGCGCTCGCGCAGGGCGGCCACGGTCAGCGTGTTGCCGAGGCGCTTGGCCATCTTCGAGCCCTCCACCTGGAGGAACTCGCCGTGGCACCAGCCGCGGCTGAACGTCTGCCCGGTCGCGGCCTCGCTCTGCGCGATCTCGTCCTCGTGGTGCGGGAAGACCAGGTCGATGCCGCCGCAGTGGAGGTCGATGGTCTCGCCTAACAGCGCCATCGCCATCGCCGAGCACTCCAGGTGCCAGCCGGGTCGCCCGCGGCCCCACGGCGAGTCCCACGCGGCGCCCGTGCGTTCGTCGACGGCGGTGGCGGCCTTCCAGAGCGCGAAGTCCTGCGGGTTGTCCTTGCCGTACTCGTCCTGCAACACGCGCGCGCCGGCCTTGATCTCGCGCGTGTCGAGGCGCGACAGGCGGCCGTAGCCGGGAAAGCGCGCGATGGCGAAGTAGACCGAGCCGTCCTCGGCCTGGTAGGCGACGCCTTTCTCTTCGAGCCGCCGCACGAGGGCGATCATCTCGTCGATGTAGGCCGTGGCGCGCGGGTAGTGCTCGGCCGCCTCGATGCGCAGAAAGTCGCGATCGGCGTGGAATACCTCCACGACGGGGTCCGTCACCTCCGCGATCGTCCGTCCCTGCTCGTCGGCGCGGCGGATGATCTTGTCGTCCACGTCGGTCAGGTTCATGACCTGCGTGACCCCATACCCCGCCAGCCGCAGCGTGCGTCGCAGCAGGTCCTCGAACAGAAACGTCCGGAAGTTGCCGAGGTGTGCCGGGTTGTAGACCGTGGGGCCGCAGGTGTAGAGCGTGACCGTCCGGCCGTCCGCGGGCGCGAACGGCTCGACGGCGCGCGCCATGGTGTTGTAGAGGCGGAACGACAAACCGGACGGCGGGGGACCGGACATCGGGCGCGGGAACGGGGCACGGGTGGCGGACGGGCAAGCTACCCTCGCCCGTCATTCCGGGTACACCCGGCCGTCGACCAACCACACGCAGCGGCATGGCGCGCGGCGGCCGATGCGCCGCCGGAGCGCGGCCACCGTGCGGCGCGCGGCGGGGCCGGGACGCAGGTGCACGCCGGCCAGCACCGCCTCGCCGCGGGCCGCGGCGTCGGTCAGCCCGCGGACCGCGTCGGCGGCGGAATCTGCGCTCAGGTAGCCCGTCGCCGGTTCGCGCACGGCCGACGGGTCGGTACGCGGCCCGCGGGCCGCCCCTAGCAGCGCGTCGAGTTCCCAGCGGTCGGGCGCGGCCACGACGACGACCTCCCCAGGCCAGACGGCTACGGACGGGACGCGCAGATCGAGCGAGGCGGGCACACGGCGGGCGCGCGGCATGCGCCATCCTATGACGCCCGGTCACGCCGCCGAGTACCGCCGTGTTTCGGGGTGGGCTCCCACGACGCGGGGCCGGCCTCCGTCGTGGAGGCCGGCCCCGGTCTGACGAGGGATCCGCGGCGGCTACTTGCCGCGCCCGGTCCGCTCCTGCAGCTCGTCGATCTTCTTGCTCGCCTCGGCCTTGGTGAGGTCGTCGTCGACCTGCTCGTGTGCCTCCTCGGCCAGCGTGTGCAGGTAGCTCTTCTGCGCCCCAGTCATCGGCTCGGCACCCGTCGTCCAGGTGTCCGGATCCTTGATGGTGTTCCCCTCGTCCGCGTGCTCCGCGGTGCGTCGATCGGTCATCGGGTGCTCCGTGTCATCCGTCCGGTGTCGTCCAGTGAGCACCCGCTGGCAGGGCAGGAAGCGTACCAAACAGACCCCGAACCGCACACATTGCTACGCGCCCCGCCGGGCCGCGTCGAAGCGCTCGATCGCGTCGACGACGGTCCCCGGATCGAAGCGCACGGGGTCGGTGGTCGGCAGCCCGGTGGCATCCTCGGCCTCAGCGACCGCTCGCCTCGCGGCCTCGTCGTCGAGGTCGACGGTGTTGAGCGCCACGGCGATCACCGGAGCCGGTCGGAGCGGGCGCGCGGCGGCCTCGTGCATGGCGACGAGTTCCGGGAGCGGCGGGAGCGGGACCCACGACTGGTTGACGATCGCGCGCCGGGACGGCTGGTGGCAGAGCACCATCGCGTGCGGCAGGGAGCCGTGGAGCAGGCCGTACGTGACGCCCGAGTAGCTCGGGTGGATGATCGACCCCTGCCCCTCGACCAGCACGATGTCCGCGCCCTCGCTCGCCTCGATGGTGAGGCGCTCGGCGGCGCCGGCGATGAAGTCTGCGACCACTGCGTCGACCGCGATGCCTCGGCCCTCGACCAGTATCCCGGTCTGCCCGGTGGCGGCGAACGCCGCGCGCCGGCCGCGCGCGACGAGCGCGTCGCGGAGCTGGAGCTGCGCTGTCATCTTGCCGATGTTGCAGTCCGAGCCGACGGTCAGGACGACGGTGGCGTCGACCTCGCGCACGCGCCCCGCCGCGACCACGAGGTCCGCCGGCGGGCGCCGCAGGTCCACGATGGTCGCGCCGCCGGCCCGCGCGGCTTCGGCGATCAGCGGGTCATCGGCGAGGTAGGTGTGCAGCCCGCTCCACACGTCCAGCCCCAGCGACGCGGCCCGGGCGACGAGGGCACGCCAGGCGTCCGGGAGCCGCCCGCCCGGCGGGGCGATGCCGACGAGCACCGCGGTAGCGCCTAACGCAATTCCCTCGTCGAGGGTCGCGACGACGGGCACGGGGCCGCCGAAGCCGAGCACCCGCTCGGCCGTGCGCCCGGCCTGCGCGGCGTCGAGGACGGCGGCCACACGCCCGGGCGTGTAGCGCAGGCACGCGTTGGCCGTCTTCGACGACATCGGCCCGAAGCTGCCGTCGGCCAGGGCGAGGAACCGCGGCGGATGCTGCGAGGGCGGAGGTGCGGTCATCGCGCGGGGGTGGGGTCAGCCGGCGCGGGCGACGGCGCCGGACGCCGGGAAGGCGAGCACGTCGACCGCGCGGCCGGCGGCGGGACCGGCGGCGAGGAGAACGCCGTCGCCGTCGGGCGGGGGGACGCGGAGGATCATCGGCTGGTCGCGCGTGGCGCGGCGGAAGCCTTGCCCTTCGTAAACGCGGTGGATGAGGATGCGGCGCACCACCACCATGAGCGCGGCCAGCGTGGGCACGGCCACGAGCAGCCCCACGGGCCCGAGCAGCTTGCCGACCACCAACACGGCCATGATCGACAGCACCGGCGGCAGCCCGACGCGGTGCGACGCGATCTTGGGGGCGACGAAGTTCCCCTCGACGAGGTGGATCACGACGCCGAGGAGGATCACGAGCAAGGCGCGCGTCCCACCGTTAGGCAGCGCGAGGACGAACGCCGCCGGGAGCAGCGTCGACAGCAGCGTGCCGAAGAACGGCACGATGGCGACGGCCCCGGTGAACACGCCGAACGTGAGCCAGTACGGCACGTCGAGCAGGTAGAGCCCGACCGCCGTCATCGCCGCGAGGACGAGCATGGCGGTGAGCTGGCCCACGATCCACGACCGGAGTTGCCCGGCGATCTCGCCGAGCACGTCGCGCACGAGCTCTCGGTGCACGGGCGGGAAGAGCGCGATCAGCCACTCCCGGTAGAGCGCGGGGTTGAGCGCGAGGTAGATGGCCATGACGGCCACCGAGAACACGTTGATGAGCGGGTGCACCACGCCGAGCACGCGCGGCAGGGCGCCCTCCAGCAGGTGCGCGCCCTGGTCGTAGACGGCGTGGGCGATGCGGTGCTGGCCGGTCTGGTAGACCGCCGCGATGCCGGGCACGCGCCGCGCGAGTCGGTCGATGCCTGCGTCCCACGCGTTGACGTAGGCCGGGAAGACGCGCACGAGGGCGAGCGTCTGGTCGACGACCGGCGGCACCACCAGCCAGAACAGGCCCACGATGGCCGCCAGCGTCAGCGCCCCGGCCGCGGCCAGCGCGGCGCCGCGCGGCAGCGCGAGCCGGCGCCGCAACACGTCGGCCGCGGCGCCCAGGTACAGCGACAGCAGGATGGCGATGAACAGGAGCAGCAGCACGTCGGCCGCGACCCCGAACAGCCAGAGCAGCAGGACCGTGATGACCGTGGCGGCGAGCACCGGCGCGAACCGGAATCGCCACGGCGTCCCGCCGGCCTCGGCGCGCGCGCTCACCCGCCGACGCGCCTCGTCGCGCAGGGGTTCACGACGCGCGCTTCCCGTGCTCCAGCTCCTCGAACTCGGCGAGCAGCTCGTCCTCGCGCCGCGGCGCCGGGGCGGCGGAGGTGCCGTTACCCGCGCCTAACGCGCGCGAGGCCGCGGGCGGCGGGGGCGGCAGCACGCCCATCTTCTGCTTGAGCGCGAGCAGCCGGCTGTCGGCGTCGCCGCCCGAGGCGCCGCGCTCCAGCTGCTTGAACTCGGCCGAGAGCTTGTCGCCCGTGAACTCCTCGTCGATCTCGGCCGCGGCGCGGAGCTGCCGCTCGTTCTGGTCGATCTTCTCCTCCATGCGCGCGAACGCCTCGAACGCGCTCTTCTCGCTGATGCTGCTCATGGTCTGCGCGATGCGCTTCTGCGCCTCGGCGCGGCGCTGGCGGGCGAGCAGCAGGTTCTTCTTGCGCTTGGCCTCCTCGATCTTGTCGGCCAGGTCGCGGAGCTGGTTCTTGAGCTTCTCCGTCTCGGCGCGGTGCGTCTCCCAGGTGCTGGCGAGCGTCTGTGCGTGCTCCTGGTGCTCGCTCTGCCGCAGGAGCGCCTGCTTGGCGAGGTCGTCGCGCCCCTCGTTGATGGCGAGCACCGCGCGCGACTCCCAGTCGGCGACGAGCCGGAACTCGGCATCGGCCTGGTCCTTGAGGCGCTTCTCGTCGGCGATGGCGGCCGCCACCTGCTGCTTGGCCTTGACCAGTTGGCCGTTCATGTCGGCGATCAACTGGTTGAGCATCTTCTCGGGGTCTTCGGCCGAGGAGATGAGGTCGTTGATGTTGGCGCGGAAGACCCGCGACATGCGGTCGAAGATGCCCATCGGTCAGCGGGCCTCGGCGGGGGCGGCGGTGGAGGCGGGGGTGGGGACGCGGTGCGAGCCGGTGACGCTCACGCCGTCGGGCGTGCAGCAGGCGGCGAGCTGCGGCAGGTGCGCGCCCAGGGCGAGCGTCATGCTCTCGTAGCTGGCGCGGAACTCCTCGTAGTCGAGGTGCGCGAGCTCCAGCGCGTCCGTCAGCACGACGGCGTCCTTGGCGAAGCCGTAGGCGCCGTGGAGCAGGTCGCTGGCGTTGAGCTCCAGCAGGCGGCGGGCGAGCGCGGCCTCGGCGGCCGCGTCCTCGGGGACGTCCATGACCTTGACGCGCAGCAGCGCCACCGGCGGCGCGTAGCTGACCACGAGGTCGAAGTCGAGCGCGCCGCCGGGGCGGACGCGCCAGAGGTTGGGCTCGACCTCGGCGCAGGTGGCGCCGGTGGCGCCGAGTCGGTCGAGGAACGCTTCGAAGTCTTCGCGGGAGACCATGCGGGCACCTGGGGAGAGGGGGTGCGGGCCGTACGGCCGGCGGGCCGTCCCGGGTTTCGCGCGCGGCGGAAGGTAGCGCGCGGGCGGCGGGGGCGCGGCAGGCCGGACGCCGCTAGTCCGCGCGCTTGATCTGCACGAGTCGCTCGCGGGCCAGCCGGCGCCCCGTCGGGGTGGCGGCCAGCCCGCCGCCGGCAGTCTCGCGGTACCGCACGTCCATCGCGCGGCCGATCTCGCCCATGGTGTCGATCACCTCGTCGGCCGGGATCGCGAACTCGACGCCGGCGAGCGCCATCTCCACGGCCGCGAGCGCGATGGCCGCGCCGGTGGCGTTGCGGAACACGCACGGCAGCTCCACCAAGCCGCCTAACGGATCGCAGACGAGGCCTAACGTCCCCTGTTGCGCGAGCGCGACGGCGTGGAAGGCCTGGCGCGGGGTGCCGCCTAGCATTTCGACCGCGGCCCCGGCGGCCATGCCGGCCGCGGCGCCCGTCTCCGCCTGGCACCCGCCCTCGGCGCCGGAGAGCGACGCGCGGTCCGCGACCACGGCGCCGATCAGCCCCGCCGTCGCGAGCGCCGACACCAGCGCCTCCTCGCCGATGCCGCGCGCGTCCGCGAGGCCAGTGAGGACGGCCGGCAGGACGCCCGCGCCGCCCGCGGTCGGCGCCGCGACGATCACGCCCATGGCCGCGTTGACCTCCTGCACGGCGAGGGCGCGGGCCAGCACGTCGCGGAACGGCGTGCCGGCGAGGGGGCCCGGCGGACCCGTTACCAGCTTGGCCGCGTCGCCGCCGACCAACCCACTGGCCGACCGCAGGTCGCCCTCCAGCCCGCGCGCGACGGCGCCGCGCATCACGGCGAGCGCGCGGGCCAGCGAGGCGCGGATGTCGCCGACCGGGCGGCCGCTGTCGGCGCACTCGGCGGCGAGGGCCACCTCGGCGAGCGTCGTGCCCTGCGCCTCGGCGTCGCGGACGGCGTCGGTAAGGGAGCGGTACATCTAGGCCCCGACCTTGTCCAGCCGAAACGCCCAGCGCACCCACGGCAGCGCGCGCAGCGCGTCGCGCGCCCGCTCGTCGGGCGACTCGTCGGTCTCCCACACCATGAACGCGTCCCCGCCGCGCTGCCGGCGCGTGACCTTGAGGGTCGCGATGTTGAGCGCGAACGCCGAGAGGATGGTGGCGATCGCGGCGATCGAGCCCTTCACGTCCTCGGCCACGAGCACGATCGTGTGGTAGTTGCCGGTGACCTCGACCGGGTAGCCGTCGATCTCGGTGACCAGGACGCGGCCGGCGCCCAACGAGGAGCCGGTCATCACGCTGCGCCGGTCGCCGCGCTCGACGGTCAGGCGCACGGTGTTGGGGTGGACGTCGGCCTCCTCGCCTAACGTGGTCTTCTCGAAGCGGTAGTCCAGCCCCTCGCGCTCGGCGATCTCCAGCGCGGTGCGCAGGCGGTCGTCGTCGGGGCGGAAGCCCATCAGGCCGCCGACGAGGGCCTTGTCCGTGCCGTGCCCCTCGCCGGTGCGCGCGAACGAGCCGTGCAGCTCCAGCCGCGCGCGCTCGGGCGTGCCGCCCACGAGCCCGCGCGCCAGGAGGCCCAGCCGGCACGCCCCGGCGGTGTGCGACGAACTGGGCCCGACCATCACGGGCCCGATGATGTCGAGCAGGGAGACCATGAGCCTAACCGGCCTTCTTGAGCTGGAGGGCGGGGAGGAGCGGGCGCAGGTAGCGCCCGGTGTGGCTGGCCTCGACGCCGGCCACGTCCTCGGGCGTGCCCTGGGCGACGATGGTGCCGCCCCGCGCGCCGCCCTCGGGGCCGAGGTCGACGATCCAGTCGGCCGTCTTGATGACGTCGAGCGAGTGCTCGATGACGAGCACCGTGTTGCCGCGGTCCACGAGCCGGTGGAGCACCTCCAGCAGCAGCCGCACGTCCTCGAAGTGCAGCCCGGTGGTGGGTTCGTCGAGGATGTAGAAGGTACGCCCGGTGTCGCGCTTGGCTAGCTCGGTCGCGAGCTTCACGCGCTGCGCCTCCCCGCCCGACAGCGTGGTTGCGCTCTGCCCGAGGTGCAGGTAGCCGAGCCCGACGTCGCGGAGCGTTTCGAGCTGGCGGCTGACCCGCGGCTGGTTCTCGAAGATCCCGCACGCGTCCTCGACCGTGAGGTCGAGCACGTCGGCGATGGAGAGCCCGCGGAAGCGCACCTCCAGCGTCTCGCGGTTGAAGCGCTTGCCCTTGCACACGTCGCACGGGACGAACACGTCCGGCAGGAAGTGCATCTCGATCTTGACCAGGCCATCGCCCTGGCACGCCTCGCAGCGGCCGCCCTTCACGTTGAACGAGAAGCGGCCCGGCCCGTACCCGCGGATCTTGGCCTCGGGCATCTCGGCGAACAGCTCGCGGATGGGCGTGAAGAGCCCGGTGTACGTCGCCGGGTTGCTGCGCGGCGTGCGGCCGATCGGGCTCTGGTCGATGTCGATGACCTTGTCGACGTGTTCCAGCCCCGTGATCCGGTCGTGCCGGCCGGGGATGACGCGGGCGCGGTAGAAGTGCCGGGCGAGCGCGCGGTGCAGGATGTCGCTGACGAGCGTGCTCTTGCCCGAGCCACTCACGCCGGTGACGGCGGTGAACGTGCCTAACGGAATCTCCAGGTCGACGTGCTTCAGGTTGTGCTCGCGGGCGTTGGTCACGCGGATCGCGCGCCGCGGGTCGCGCCGGCGCCGCTCGGCGCGGATCGGGATGCTCGCGCGCCCGTCGAGGTAGCGCGCGGTGACGCTCGCCGGGTTGCGCAGCACCTCGGCCACGGTGCCCTCGGCGATCACCTGGCCGCCGTGCTTCCCCGCGCCCGGCCCGAGGTCGATCAGGTGGTCGGCCTCGCGCATCGTCTCCTCGTCGTGCTCGACGACGATGACCGTGTTGCCGAGGTCGCGGAGCTGCTTGAGCGTGGCGAGCAGGCGCCCGTTGTCGCGCTGGTGCAGGCCGATGGAGGGCTCGTCGAGGATGTAGAGCACGCCGACGAGCCGCGAGCCGATCTGCGTCGCGAGCCGGATGCGCTGCGCCTCGCCGCCGGACAGGCTCTCCGCCGAGCGGTTGAGCGTGAGGTAGTCGAGCCCCACGTCGACGAGGAACGACAGGCGCTCGCGCACCTCCTTGAGGATCGGGCCGGCGATCTCCGGGTCCAGTCCGGGCCGGCCGTCGCCGCGCACGGGCACCGCGGCGAAGAAGTCGCGCGCCTGCGTGATGCTCAGGTCGACGACCTCGCCGATGTTCTTCCCGTGCACGGTGACGGCGAGCGACTCGGGCTTGAGCCGGCGCCCCGCGCACGCGTCGCACGGGGTGGGGATCATGTACGCGTCGAGCTCCTGCCGGACCGTGTCGCTCGACGTCTCGTCGTAGCGCCGGCGCACGTTGGCGAGGATCCCCTCCCACTGCACCGCGCCCGGCGAGGCGGCCTTCGCGGGCGCCTTGCGCGCGGACGCGCTCTTGCCGGCCGCCTTGGCCTTGGCCGGGCCGGCGGGGGCGCCGGTCCCGTGGAGCAGCGCGTGGCGCGCGGCCTCGGGGATCTTGCTCCACGCCGCGCGCAGGTCGAAGCCTAACGCCGCCGCCAGCCCCGGCAGGATGGTGCGCTTGAGGTACCCGTCCGGCTCGCCCCACGGCAGCACCACGCCCTCGAGGATGCTGATGCTCGGGTCGCCTAACACCAGCTCGGCGCTGACCTCCTTGCGCGTGCCGAGCCCGCCGCACTTGGGGCAGGCGCCGAACGGCGAGTTGAACGAGAACTGCCGCGGCTCCAGCTCCGGGAGCGACGTGCCGCACACCGGGCACCCGTAGCGCTCCGAGAAGAGGTGCACCTCGGGCTCGCCGGGCCGGTCCTTGGTGTCCGCGGGGTCACCGCTAATCGTGGCGTTCGGCCCGCTCGGGTACTCGACGACCTCGACCAGGCCGCTCGCCAGCTTCAGCGCGGTCTCCAGCGAGTCGGTGAGCCGCCCGCGGTCGTCGCGCCGCACCACCAGCCGGTCGACGATGACGCTCACGTCGTGGTTCTGCCGCTTGTTGAGCGCCGGCGGGTCGGCCAGCTCGATCAGCGCGCCGTCCACCACGGCGCGCACGAAGCCCTGCTTGCGCGCGTCCTCGAACAGTTCGCGGAACTCGCCCTTGCGCCCCTGCACGAGCGGCGCGCGCACCTCGATGCGCGTCCCCTCCGGCCACGCGAGCACGGCCTCGGAGATCTGCGCGGGGCTCTGGCGCTGCACCGGGCGGCCGCAGTTGGCGCAGTGCGGCGTGCCGGCGCGCGCCCACAGCAGGCGCAGGTAGTCGTACACCTCCGTCACGGTGCCGACGGTGGAGCGCGGGTTGTTGCCCGCGTTCTTCTGCTCGATGCTGATGGCCGGGCTCAACCCCTCGATCACGTCGACGTCGGGCTTCTCCATCAGCCCGAGGAACTGCCGCGCGTACGCCGAGAGCGATTCGACGTAGCGGCGCTGCCCCTCGGCGTAGATGGTGTCGAAGGCCAGCGACGACTTTCCGCTCCCCGACAGCCCCGTGATCACGGTGAGCTTGTCGCGCGGGATGGTGACGTCGATGTTCTTGAGGTTGTGCTCGCGGGCGCCGCGGACGACGAGGGCGTCTTCAGACACGGGGAGGGGCGGGACGCGGGGGAGGGGCGGAACCCGCGAAAGCTGCCCGCCCCCCGTGCACCAGACAAGCCGGCGAGTCGGGAAATCTTCGGGTCAGGAGCGCAATGCGCGCCGCGGTGCGCGCGCGTTACCCGCGCCCCGGTTGACAACCGCGCCGTCGGGGCGAAACGTGCGGCGGGGCGCGTTCCCGCCGCCCCCGACCGTCCGCCCCCTTTGCCCTCGAGGAAGCCCGACATGGTGCGTCGTCTCCGCCCACTTGCAGCGGCTGCCGCGTTCCTCACCGCCGCCGCGGCCAGCGCCGGCGCGCAGGTCCAGGTCACGATCTACGACACGTACCCGGCCATCGCCCCCGACCCGACGCAGCCGTTCGCGGGCGGGGCCGTGCTCTGCACGTCGTCCGCGGCCGGCGGGGCGTCGGGCTTCTCGTTCGACTTCAGCGTGGCCGCCGCGGTGAACGCGCTCTGCGGCCCGGGTGCGTCGGCCCGCATCAACAACAACCAGTCCTTCGGCGCCCGGTTCCGGGGCATCCTCAACGTCGGGGCGACCGGGACGTACGACCTGAACCTCGACGTCGACGACGGGAACGTCCTCACCATCAACGGGACGACCGTGCGCACGGATTGGGTGGTCAAGGGCTCCGGCCCGGGGATCATCCAGGTGGCGCTGAACGGCGGCGACAACACGTTCATCCTCGACTACTTCCAGGGCCCGCCGAGCGGCGCCCGGGTGGTGATGGAGGCGCAGGGGATCACGTTCCAGCCGCCGGCCGTGGTGCCCGAGCCGGGCACGGTGGCCCTGACGGCCGCCGGCCTCCTGGGCGCCGGACTGGTGGCGCGGCGCCGCCGGGCCGCCTGACGCCGTGACCGCGGCCTAAGCCGCGGCCTAAGCCGCGGCCGGCGTCAGGTCGGCCGGGGCGAGGGCGTGGCCGCAGCGGGCGCAGAACCGCTGCCCCGCCTCGTCGCACGCCGCCCCGCACGCCGGGCACGACGCGGCGAGGAACCGGCCGCAGTCCGAGCAGAACGCCGCGTCCGCCTCCGGACGCGGCCCGTGCTCGGGGCACGCCCGCCCCGAGCCGGCACGGCGAGCCCGAAAGTCGCGGAGCGCCACCTCGACGGGGTCGTCGGCCGTCGCCGGGGCTGGCGCCTGGGCCGCGCGCAGCTCGGCCAGCGCCTCGCGCGTGTACGTGGCCTTGAGGGCGGCGTAGTCCTCCTCGGCCAGCTTGCCGGTCGCGCGGTCGAACTCGATCTCGCGGAGCGCCTCGACCGCGCTGACGCCCTCGACGCGGGCCGCCGGGCCGGCGGGCGAGCTCGCCCCCGCGTCCGTGCCCGACGGGCGGCGCGCGCCGGGCGCGACCGCGGGCTCGTCCCCCGCTCCGCTCCACAGCGGGCCGAGCACGACGAGGGCACCGCCTAACGCCAACACGGTGCCCACCCCGAGCGCCACGGCGCCGGACCCGATCACCGCTCGTCCCCGCCGCGGACGGCCGCCTCGAGGGCGGCCAGCTCGTCAGGCGTGGCGTCGCCCGCGTAGCCCGCCGAGGCGGTGTAGGCCCCGTGGCCGTTGCCCGCGGCGCGCCGCGCGCGCTCGGCCTGCGCGGCCGCCGACACCGCCGCCGCACGCCGGCTCCAGCGGCGCATCATCAGCGCGAGCACCACGCCGCCGCCGCCGATGGCCGCGAACGGCGCGAGGTAGCCGGCCCAGTTGAAGCCGGCCTTCTTGGGCGCCATCAGTACCTGCTCGCCGTACGCGCGCTCAAACGCGGCCAGGATCTCGTCGCCGGAGTAGCCGCCGTCGACCAGCGCGATCACGTCGCGGTGCATGGCCGGCGAGAAGCCGCACGCCATGCTCGTGCGGCAGGTGAACACGTCGAGCGTGCAGGGGCACGGGCACGAGAGCTGGTGCTCCAGCGCGTCGCGCTGCTCGGCCGTCATCGAGGGGCGCGCGCCGGGCTTGGCCGGAAGGCGCACGGGGCGGTAGCCCTCCCCCTCCATCGTCGCGCCCGGCGTTTCGGGCTGGGTGACGGGCGCGCCGGTGGTCTGCGACGGCGTGGGCGACTCGACCGGGACCCGCGTGTCCCCACGGGGCGCACCGCTGGCCGCGGACGAGTCGCCGAAAGACTGCGCCCACCCGCGGCGCGCGCCGAGTCCGGCCGCCACCAGCGTCGCCGTGCTGGCGACGAACGCGCGGCGGCCGACGGCGCCGGACCGCGTCACGCTCACGACGCCGCGCCGGCCAGCTCGCGCTCCGCCGGCGCGGCCACGGCCACCGGCGACAGCGTCGCGGCGTAGCCGCCCTGCACCCGCCGGCGCTCGGCCTGCGGCCACATCACGATCAGCCCGCCGACGGCCATGATGATCCCGCCGAACCACACCCACACCACGAGCGGGTTGAAGGTGATGCGCAGCTCGGCCTGGTCGGTGCCCGTAACGCCGGCCAGCACGACGTAGACGTCCTGCTTGGCGCCCTCCATGATGCCGACCTCGGTGCTCGGCTCGAAGGTGGGCTGGTCCTGGCTGTCGACGTGCTGGCGCTTCTCGCTGGAGAGGATGCCGACGCGCTGGCCGTCGCGGGTCACGTCGAGGGCGACGGCCGTGACGTAGCGGTTGAGCGCCTTGTACTGCGAGACGCCCTGGCTGGTGAACGTCCAGTCGTGCCCCCACGGGTCCCGGGCGCGGTGCGTCTGGCCGGTGCGGAGCGTGACGTCCGCTTCCTTCTTGAAAGCGAGCCCGGCGAAGGCGGCGAACATCGTCACCATGCCGAAGTGCACGACGTAGCCGCCGTAGCGCCGCCGGTTGCGGGCCACGAGGCGGCCGAGCGCGACGGCCACGTTCTCCTGGTACATGCGCATCCGCGCGCCGGTGCCCTTCCAGAACTCCTGCCCGATGGTGCCGAAGACGAACCCAGCCAGCGTGTAGCACACCAGCGCGTAGAAGTCGCGCATGCCGAGCGCGAACAGCGCTACCCCCGTGGCGACGCCGGCGACGCCGGGAAAGACGAACTGCCGCCGGATATTGGCCACGCTCGCCCGCCGCCAGGCGATGAGCGGGCCGACGCCCGTGAGCGCCAGGAGCAGCAGGCCTAACGGGATGTTGACCGAGTTGAAGAACGGCGGGCCGACCGTGATCTTCTCGCCGCGCACCCACTCGCTCAGGATCGGGAAGAGCGTCCCCCAGAGCACCGAGAACGAGATCCCGACGAGCAGCAGGTTGTTGTACAGGAACGCCGCCTCGCGGCTGACCATGCTCTCCAGCTCGGCCTGGCTCGCGAGGTCCTTGAGGCGCGTCGAGACGAGATAGCCGGTGGCCAGCAGGCTCACGCCGAGGAACGCGGCGAACCAGGTGCCCACCGGGCTCTGCGCGAACGAGTGCACGCTCTGGATGATGCCCGAGCGCGTGATGAAGGTGCCGAGGATGGCCAGGAGGAACGTGCTGACGACGAGCGTCACGTTCCACTTGCGGAGCATCCCCCGCTTCTCCTGGATCATGATCGAGTGCAAGAACGCCGTGCCCGTGAGCCACGGGAGCAGCGACGCGTTCTCGACCGGGTCCCAGGCCCAGTAGCCGCCCCAGCCCAGCTCGACGTATGCCCACCACATGCCGAGCGTGATGCCGACGGTGAGGAAGAACCAGGAGAGGAGCGACCAGCGGCGGACCGGGGCGAGCCACTCCGCGTTCAGCTTGCGCGTGGCGAGCGCGGCGACGGCGTAGGCGAACGGCACCGTGGTGGCCACGTAGCCCAGGTAGAGCATGGGCGGGTGGATGGCCATCCCGGGGTTCTGGAGCTGCGGGTTCATCCCGCGCCCGTCCACCGGCGTCCAGTCCAGCCGCTCGAACGGGTTGGCGCCGAAGCAGAGCGTGAGCAGGAAGAAGAGCGTGACCACGCTCATCGTCCCGGCCACGTAGGGGAGGAAGGCGCGCGTCTTCTCGCCGCGCCCGAACCAGACCGCCAGCGCCCCGTAGAGCGCCAGGATGAGGCACCAGAAGAGCAGCGACCCCGCCTGCCCCGCCCAGAAGGCGGTGAAGGTGTAGACCTTGGGCAGGTTCGCGCTCGTATAGCTGGCGACGAACTTGATGGAGAAGTCGTGCGCGAAGAGCGCCGTCCACAGCCCCACCGAGGCGAGGAGGACGAAGCCGAACGTGGCGTAGACGCCGCGCTCGCCGCTCAGCACGAGGTCGCCGCGCCGCTGCGCGGCCCCGGCGAAGCTCACGGTGGCGCTCCACGCCGCCATGAGCAGGGCGATCCAGAGCGCGACCTCACCGAGGACGATGAGGCCGGACGCGAAGCTGTTGGACACGGGGGGCCGGCTAGGTGGTGCGCGCGGCCGGCGCGGCGGGCGCACCGCCCGGCTGGCCGTACCGCTGGCGGTAGGCCGGGTCGTTCTTGTAGCGGTCGGGCGCGTTCTCGTAGCGCGACGCGCACTTGGCGAGGAGCGTCGTCGCCCGGAAGGTGCCGTCGGCGCCGAGCCGCCCCTCCACGACCACCTCCACCCCGTCGGTGAAGGTATCGGGCGCGATGCCGCGGTAGACCACCGGGTACGTCTTGGTCGAGTCGTGCATGTCGACCATGACGAACGACAGCGACCGCCCGCTCGGGTCGCGCCGGATGGTGCCCGGCACGGCCTTCGCCCCGATCTTCACGCCGTTGTCGCGGAACGACGGGTCGTCGGCCACCTTGGCGGAGAGCTCGCTTGGCGTGAGGAAGTACTGGCCGGTGTCCTTGATGGAACTGGCCATGAGCACGCCGGCGCTGCCCAGGATCAGCAGCCCCCCGGCGAGGAACTTGGTACGCGGCTTCATGATGGGGTCACCCCGTTGCGGGACGCAGGGTCCTGACGCTGCGCCAATATACGGCGCCGGCCTAGTCTCGGGTCCGCCACCGCCCGTACTTCGTCGGCCAGGGCGGCGAGCGCCTGGTCGAGCAGGGCGCGGTGGGCGGGCGCGTTCAGCCACCCGCTGGCGCCGGACGGGTGCGGAAGCGGCACGACGCGCGTCGGACGGCCCAACACAGAGATGGGGTGGACGGTGCCCACCAGGCCGGCGAGCGGGGCCGGGGGCAGGAACCGGTCGACGGCCAGGCGGCCGAGGGTCACGATGAGGCGCGGGCGGATGAGCGCCAACTCGGCGTCGAGCCACGGGGCGCACCGGGCGCGTTCGCCGGGGGTGGGGACACGGTCGCCGCGGCCGCCAGGGTGCGGGCCCGGGTAGCAGCGGGTGATGGCCGCGATGTAGAAGAACTGTCGGGCCGCCGGTTCGTCGAGCCCGGCGGCGGCGAGCCAGCGGAACAGGGTCCGGCCGGCGCGGCCCTGGAAGGGGCGGCGGGTGGTGGCCTCGGTGGGGCCGGGGGCCTGACCGATCAGCATGGCGCGCGGGCGGCGAGCCTCGGGGATGACCGGCAGCGCCCCCGGCGGCAGTTCCGCGACACACCGGCGACACTCTGCGAGGGCCGCGCGGTGTTCATCGAGTAGTTGTGGCAGTAGGCGGGCGGTCATGAGGCGCGGACGCTGTCATCCTGAGCGCAGCGAAGGATCTTCCCGCCACGGTGCGAGAGCGGGTCCGGATGCGCCCCAGACCTGGACCCCTCGCCAGGACGCGGGAGATCCTTCGCTGCGCTCAGGATGACACAGCGGGGGTCAGGTGCCGGCTCCGCGGTCCCGCGCCCACCCCACGGCCGCCCGCACCGCGCGGCGCCACGCTCCCCGCCCGGCGCGCGCGGCCACGTCCGCCCCCGGCGCAAACGTCGTAGCCTCCCGGGCCGCGAGGAAGCTGTCCGGCGTCCACACGCCCGCCGCGATGCCCGCCAGCCCCGCCGCCCCGAGCGCCGTCAGCTCGGCCATCGCCGGCCGGTCCACGGGAATGCCGAGCACGTCGGCCTGGAACTGCATGAGCCAGGAGTTTGCCGTCATGCCGCCGTCCACGCGGAGCCGGTCGAGCGGGGGCCCGCCGCTGGCGCCCGCGGCCCGCATCGCGTCGAGGACGTCGGCGGTGGCAAAGGCGACAGACTCCAGCGCGGCGCGGACGAGGTGGGCGGCGGTGGTGCCGCGCGTGAGCCCGACGACCGTGCCACGCGCCTCGCTCTCCCAGTCGGGGGCGCCCAGGCCGGTGAGGGCCGGGACGAACACCACGCCATCGGTGGAGGCCACCGACCGGGCCATCGCCTCGGACTCGGCGGCGGTGGCGAGCACGCCGAGCCCGTCGCGCAACCACTGAACGGCGGCGCCGGCGACGAAGATCGCGGCTTCGAGCGCGTAGACGGGCTGGCCGGCCGCGTCGCAGGCCAGGGTGGTGAGGAGGCCGGGGCTGCCCCGCGGGCGCGCGGGACCGGCGTTCTGGAGGAGGAACGCGCCCGTGCCGTAGGTGTTCTTGGCTGCCCCGGCCGCCCACCCGCCATGCCCGAAGAGCGCCGCCTGCTGGTCGCCCGCCACGCCGAGGATCGGCAACGCGAGCCCGCACCAGTCGGCCGTCATGACACCGAAGTCGCCCATCGACGGGCGGACCTCCGGAAGGACGGCGGCGGGCACGCCCAACTCCGCGCATAGGTCCGCGCCCCACGCCCGCTCGTCGATGGCGTAGAGCATGGTGCGCGACGCGTTTGTGGGATCGGTGGCGTGGACCCGGCCGCCGGTCAGGTGCCAGATCAGCCAACTGTCGACCGTGCCGAAGGCGAGCGCGCCGGTGGCGGCGCGCCCCCCGCCTGCGTGCGCGATGAGCCACTCCAGCTTGCTCGCGCTGAAGTACGGGTCGGGGACGAGGCCGGTGCGTTGGGCGAGCCACCCGGCGCGCGCCGCCAGCCCGCGACACCGGTCGGCCGTGCGGCGGTCCTGCCAGACGAGCGCGCGGTGCACGGCCCGGCCGGTCGCGCGGTCCCAGAGCACGGCGGTCTCGCGCTGGTTGGTGATGCCGGCGGCCACCGGCCGCACGCCCTCGGCCGCGGCGCGTTCGACGGCCTCGCGCGCCGACTCGCGCACGGTGCGCAGAATGTCGTCCGGGTCATGCTCGACGAGGCCGGGCGCGGGGAAGTGCTGCGGCAGCTCGCGGTAGGCGCGCCCGCGCACCCGGCCGTCGCGGTCCACGACAAGGCACGTGGTCCCCGTTGTCCCCTGGTCGATGGCGAGCACGGCCTGCTGGTCGGGGCGTGGCATCCGGCCAAGGTAGGGCCCGGCCCGCCGCCCGGTAGATTGGCCCGCCATGTCCACCATCCAACCGCTCGACGAGATCCCGCTCACCACCCTCGACGGCCGCGAGACGACGCTGGCCGAGTGGCGCGGGCAGGTGCTGCTCGTGGTCAACGTGGCCAGCCGATGCGGCTTCACGCCGCAGTACACGGGGCTGGAGGCGTTGTGGCGCCGCCACCGGGACGTCGGCCTGGCCGTGCTCGGCTTCCCCTGCGACCAATTCGGCCACCAGGAGCCCGGGGACGCCGCGGAGATCGCGCAGTTCTGCTCGCTGACCTACGACGTCACCTTCCCGATGTTCGCCAAGTGCGACGTGAACGGGCCCAACACCCACCCGCTGTTCGCGGCGCTCAAGCACGCGCAGCCCGGGCTGCTCGGCAGTGAGGCGGTGAAGTGGAACTTCACCAAGTTCGTCGTCGACCGCGGCGGGCGGCCGGTGGCGCGCCACGCGCCGACTACCGCTCCCGAGCAGCTCGAGGGCGAGCTCGTGGCGCTGTTAGGCGCCCGGGGCGGCTGAGGCGACGGCGCGGGCGGCGCGGCGCTCGGCCGCGCGCTCGCGGGCCCCGCGGCGG